>Ga0187887_10000133_pt1 | contig 73662 bp, 60 predicted proteins | sample June2016WEW_7_10_FD_132977 | JGI IMG/M metagenome (GOLD analysis project Ga0187887, IMG submission 132977) | Peatland microbial communities from SPRUCE experiment site at the Marcell Experimental Forest, Minnesota, USA - June2016WEW_7_10 | ecosystem: Environmental > Terrestrial > Soil >... | reverse complement strand
GAAACCAACCAGGTGGCCTTCGGCGAGGGCGGCCCGGTCAGCGGACCCTACGGAACCTTCGACGCCGGCGGGGCCAAAGGCGGCTTCGGCGTCAACGGAGGCGGCGGCGATTTCGGCACTCGCTACGGCTGGTATGTGCAGGTCATCCAGAAAAAAGTTTCCGAGAACTGGCTGAAATACGAGGTCGATCCCCGCATCACCAGTGCGCAGCGGGTGTACATCACCTTCGACGTGGCCCGCGACGGCCATCCCTTCAACGTGCGGGTGGAACAATCCAGCGGAGTTCCGTCGCTCGACGTTTCGGCGACTCGCGCGCTGCAGCGCATCGACACTTTTGGTCCGCTGCCTTCAGATTACAACGGCAGCAAGATCTCAGTGGAATATTGGTTCGATTACAGTCGGAAATAACTCTATGCAGATGCATCGATGCGGGACTGCATTAAACATACTTGACTTCGAACGATGTCGCCTTCTAAAGCATCTACCTGATTATTCTTAAGGTTCCAGTTTCGTGACATGATGGATCAACCCTTGCTAATGAGAACGTATCGGACTACGATATTGTTGTGGGCGGCATCCTTTTCTCCAGCCGCGCGCGCCGCCCCCACGCGGATGGACCATAGAAACCCACAATCCCGGCTCCGTGCTCAGAATCAATTCCACCGACTCGGCGCAAACCGCCTGCTGACACCGTTGTTTCTTGCTCTCTTGGTTCTCCCCTGCCAGGCGCAAGACTGGGTGCGCACTGGATCCGGCCTCGGAGTGGAAAAAGTTCGCTTGGCGGTTCCCGATTTCAAACCCTCCACCGGAGACCCTCAGAACGCCGCCCTGCTGAAGGTGTTCAACGACACCTTCTGGAACGATCTCGATAATTCCGGCGTGGTCGAACTTGTCTCCAAGAGTTTCTATCCGCTGCAGGTGCCGGGCCAGCCGACCGACGTAACCTTCGGGCTCTGGAACTCGCCTCCGCCCAACGCGGCCATGTTGGCCTTCGGCAATCTGGGCGTGACCGCCGGCAAAGTTACGGTACAAGGCTGGCTCTACGACGTCAAAAACACCGCGTCACCGCAAGTTCTCGGCAAACAGTACTCCGATCACGCCACGGAGGACGCGACTCGCGTCATCGCGCATAAATTCGCCGACGAAATTATTTTCCGCCTGGGCGGCGGTATCAACGGCATCGCCGAAAGCCAAATCTTCTTCGTCAGCGACCGCAGCGGCCACAAAGAAATCTGGGAGATGGATTACGACGGCGGCAATCAGCGCCAGCTTACCCATCAAGCTTCGATCTCGCTTTCGCCGCGCATCTCTCCCGACGGCTCCCGCCTGGCGTTTAGTTCACTAACCAAGTCCGGCTGGGACATTCTGATGTATTCCATCGATCTCAACCGCTTGGTCAGCTTTCCGCACTTCGCGGGCACCAATCTTTCGCCGGCATGGTCGCCCGATGGTCTGCATCTCGCGCTCTCGTCCTCGCGGCAAATTTACGTGTGCGACGCCAGCGGCGCCAATTTCCATCGCATGACCACGGGGCGCGGCCCCGACGTTTCTCCGGCGTGGAATCGCAAGACGGGCGCACAGATCGCCTTCGTCAGCGGCAGCACCGGCTTGCCGCAGATCTACACCATGGAAGCCGATGGCGCCAACCAGCAGCGCATGACCGATCAGGGCTACGCGGTTTCGCCGAACTGGTCGCCAAACGGGCAGTTTCTAACCCTGGCTTGGATTCGCAAGTATGGCCCCGGCGAACCCGGATCGTCCGACATATACTTGATGGACATCGCCAGCAAACAATGGGTGCAACTTACCCACGACGGTGGGCGCAACGATTTTCCTTCGTGGGCGCCGGACGGACGCCACATCGTCTTTCAGTCCGGCCGCTCCGGCAAGGAAGAAATCTGGATGATGCTGGCCGACGGCACGAAGCTGCATCAACTAACTTTTACGGGACGTAATTCGCAACCGAATTGGAGTTGGAAATAAATAAACACTTCGTCTGAACTCGGAATTCTTTTCGAGTTCGCTGGGAGGATTAACGTGAAGAGTATCCAAACGCAGCAGCGCAACGTATATAGTCTGCGGTTCACTTTGAGAACGCTCGCCACCGTAATCGCATTGTGCACCGTCATGATGCTGGGAGCCTGCCACAAGAAAACCGCACCCCCGCCACCGCCTCCGCCGCCACCGGCGCCCGCGCCCACGGCTTCGATTTCGGTGAGCCCGGACACCATTCAGAAAGGCCAGTCGTCGACTTTGAGTTGGCAGACCTCTGGCGCGACCGACGTTTCCATCGACGGCATCGGCGCGGTGCAGGCCGGCGGATCGCAGCAGGTTACGCCCAGCGATTCCACGACCTATCACCTCGTCGCCAAGGGAGCAGGTGGAACGCAGGAAGCGACCACGCGGCTTACCGTAACCGCGCCACCGCCGCCCATGACGCAAGGGCCTTCGTCCACCGAAGAAGACCTGTTCGGCCAGAGCATCAAGGACATTTATTTTGACTACGACAAGTCCGATATCCGTTCCGACCAGCAGGCCGCCATTCAGGCCGACGCGCAGTTCCTCAACCAGCACTCCAGCATCAACTTTACGGTCGAGGGACACTGCGACAGCCGCGGCTCAACCGAATACAACCTGGCCCTGGGCGACCAGCGCGCCAGCGCGGTGAAAGGCGCGTTGAGCGCCGCCGGCGTCAGCGCCAGCCGCATCAAGACCATCAGCTACGGAAAAGAAAAACCCTTCTGCATGGAAGAGAACGAAAGCTGCTGGCAGCAGAACCGCCGCGGCCACCTCGTCTATCAGAAGTAAAGGCAACGACGCCGGGGTGAGGAGTAACGGTACCGTGGGTGCCCCACTTCTCGCGCTTTTGCGAGAAGTGGGGATTTTGAGTGTTCATTCGCAGATTTCTATCTCTTGAATCTTCCTCGCGCTTAGGCTGCGGCGCATCTAAAATAAGCTTAGGATTCTCAACTATGACACCGAGACGATTCCCCGTGTTTGTCCTTCTACTAGCCCTGCCGTGCATCCCTGCGCCCGCCTTCGGCGTCAGCAAAGAGATCATCGAATTGCAAACCCAGGTCCAGCAATTGCAGGAGCAGATGACCTCCATGCAACGCAGCTTCGACGAGCGCATGGGCGTCATGAAGAATCTGGTCGAGCAGGATACTGACGCCGTCAACAAAGTCGCGGCCAGCATGAGTGCGCTGCAATCCACTCTGCAAAAGCAGCAAGCAGACTCCGCCGGCCACGTCGACCAACTCTCGGGCCAACTGCAATCGCTCAACGATACCCTTGATGAACTCAAGGCGCGACTCGCCAAAGTCAGCAAGCAACTCGAAGACATGCAGTCAGCCCAACAAAGCCAGGCCGCGACTACCGCGCAACAGCAATCCCAGCAACAAGCCCAGGCGCAGGCTCCGCCGCCCGACGTTCTCTACAACAACGCGCTGCGCGACTACAACGGCGCCAAGAACGATCTCGCGCTGCAGGAATTTTCCGATTACATCAAGTTCTATCCCAACACCGACCTTGCCGGAAACTGTTACTTCTATCTGGGAGAAATTCAGTTTCGCCAGGGCAATTACCAGCAGGCCGCGCAAAACTATGACCAGGTTCTGCAGAATTTTCCCAGCGGAAGCAAAGTGGCCTCCGCGCAATTGAAAAAAGGATTTTCGTTAATCGAACTGGGCAAACAGGATGACGGAGTGCAGGAACTGCGCCACCTTATTCAGCGCTACCCGCGCTCTCCGGAAGCCCTGCAAGCGCGCGAACGCCTGCGCAAGCTAGGAGTCAACGGCGCAGGCCGCCCCGGCGAATAGCTTTTTTATTTTCTGTTGGTCATCTGATTTCGGGCTGTCATCCCGAGCGAAGCGAGGGACCATGGTTTTTGCTCGGGAAGTGTACATATTCTAGGAGGTCCACCATGAGCACGAAAATTTCTGCGAACGATCCCGACGGTGCCAAGGGCGCGACCGAAGGCGAAGAACATCACCACGACGGTAACGCCGGCCTTTCCGGGCAACTCGGCCACCGCGACCAAGACCCCATGTTGAAAGATGCCGACTCCGATTTCCCCGAGCCCGGCGGCAGCCCCGAACATTCCAGCGAAGGACAGACAGAGAAAGCAGCATCAAAGAAAGGCAAATCCAAACTAGCCTGATTCGCGGCAAGAAAGCGGTGGTCCAAGCTCTACCCTGTGATCCCCCGTGTCCTGTGTGTTTAAGGTTTAGTCGCTTCTATCACGGCGCTCTCGACTTGCTTCCAAGCCCCAGACCGCGGATCAACCAGCTCAAAATGCCCCGCCCCGGCAATCTCCACGAGGCGTACCTTCTCTTTCGACTTGGCGCGCACGTACTCTCGACTGAAAGCCGGTGGAACGACATCATCTGCCGCCCCATGCACCAACCACTGCCGCGCCGCAATCGCCAGCTTCATGGGATCGGCCTCGCGATAATGATCGGCAACTTCAGCCGGCGTACCGCCCAGAAACTCCACCACAGCGTCATTGCTCAAATGCAACTCGTAGGCTCGCAGCAAATCGATCACGCCGGCGAGCGAAATCGCAGCCCTCACTCCCGGTTCATGCGCCGCCAGGCACAAAGCCAGCTGACCGCCCGCCGAGTGCCCAATCGCCACGATGCGCGCGCTATCAATTCCATGCGGCTGCGCGTTCTGCAACAGAAACTGATAAGCCGCGCGAACATCCGCGAAAGTTCCCGGCCAACCCCCTCCTGGATTCCCCACTCTTCGATATTCCAGATTCGCGGTGACGATTCCATTGGAGGTTAAAGCTGCGCAGAGATGCCCCATGTAAGCCAAATCATACTTAGCCCGCCAATACCCGCCGTGAATCGCAATTGCCAAAGCATGCGAGCCTTTCCCCATCGGCCGCCGCAAATCCAAAAACTGATTCGCATCGCCCCCATAAGCAAGCCGAGCATCGGCCTTAGGCGCCGGCAAACTCAAAATGTCTTCGGAATTCATCTTCACCAGGACTAGGTACTAGGTACTAGGTACTAGGTACTAGGTTCTCGGGACTCGGGACTCAAAACTGCTACTCGTAGCGCAGAGCCTCGATCGGATCCAGCTTCGCCGCCCGCATCGCCGGCACCATCCCGCTCACCACTCCCACCACGGCGAGGATCCCAGTCGCCGCCAGCAGAATCATCGGCGAAACAATCAGCCGGATATCCGCCGACTCCGCATTTTTGGCCATCGCGCTGTAAAACGTAAGCCGTCCCACCGAAACCGACACCAAGTACGAGAGTCCGATCCCGAGTATCCCTCCCACGGCTGTGATCACCATGGCCTCAGCCAGAAACTGAAAAAGAATGTCGCGCCGACGCGCTCCCAGCGCCTTCTCCACACCAATCTCGCGCGTGCGTTGCGTGACGGTGACCAGCATCATGTTCATCAGCCCCACGCCGCCGATCCCCAAAGTCAGCGTGCCGATAAACGCCAACAGTCCCTTCAACGCCATCGAAATAATTCCGAACTGCGAGAGTTGCTTCTGCGCGTCAAAGACAAAAAGGGCGCGCTTGTCGTCGCTCTTGAAGTTGTGCGCCGTAGCCAGCGTCTCCCGCACGGTCGTGTCCAGACGGTCGTGATTCAGGCCCACAGAATCCATCCAGATGCCATCCAGATAATGCGTGTCCTTTAACACGTTCATCGAGTTGTAGGGAATGTAGATGGTGCGATTATCGTCGTCATCGCCCTCCTGCATGCGCGGCTTCACGACACCCACCACTTGAAACTCGACCCCGTCGACGCGCATATCCTCGCCCACCGCCGGCGCGCCGGAGAAGAGTTTGTCGCGGGCTTCCGAACCGATCACCGCGGTCAGAGCGTGGCGCGCATCGTCGGCGTCGTCGATAAAACGCCCCTCGGCCATCTCCAGATTCCAAATCTCTTCCACCGAGGGATCGAGCCCGTTCACCGGCATGTTGAAGGCCCGATTGCCGTTCTGCACCAGCGAACTCTTCTGCGACATGCGCACCACATGCCTGCATAGGGGGATGTTATTGCGCAGCAACTCGATGTCGTCGTTGGTAAAGCGCACCTGCACGCCAGCCTTATTTCCCCCCGCCTGCTGCGAGGTTCGGCCTGGGAATATCCCCACCGCAGTAGCGCCAAAACTCTGAAAAATATTTTCAATCGCGTGCTGAAAGCCATTGCCATAGGCCAGCAACAACACCACGGTAGCGATGCCCCAAGCCATGCCAGCCATGGTCAAAGTGGTCTTGCGCAAATCATGCCGCATCGCGGCAAATGCCTGTCCTAATAAATCTCGAATCATAAATTCAGCTTTTAGCTTCTAGCTAAACCTAATCCTCCGTGCCTTACCCGGTGTTCCCCTGTGCCCTCTGTGTTGAAGGTTCGCTGTGGTTCTGGGTACTAGGTACTGGCAACTGCTCTACTCTTTCCTCAGCGCTTCCACCGGCTGCAGCATCGCCGCTCGCCGGGCTGGATACAACCCCGCCGCCACTCCCGCAATCGCCAGGGCCGTCACCGCCAATGCCGCCGTAGAGGCCACCAGCTTCGGAGGATCGAATCCTTCGCCCAGCGACACTCCGGAAAGCACGGCCATGATCCCCGCCGCAGCCAAAATGCCGAACGTGCCGCTCAGCACGGTCAGAAACGCGCCCTCCACAAAAAACTGGAACATGATGCTGGCGTTGGTCGCTCCCAGCGCCTTGCGCAATCCAATCTCGCGAGTGCGGTCGGCCACCGCCACCAGCATGATATTGATGATGCCAATCGCGCCCAAGCCCAGCGTCACCAGGCCCACGCTGCCCAGAAACGCATTCATGGCGTCAAAAATCTTGCCGATCTGATCCACCGTCTTCACCGTATCCCACTCGTCGAAGGAGTCCACGTTGTTCGGGTCGAAGCCATGATTGCGCGCGATCACCTGATGCACTTCCTGGCGCGCCAGCTCATGCACCGCCCGCGACTTGGGCTGATAATTGATCATTGAAATCACGTCCGGAGCCTCGCCCACGTTGAGCGGACGAAAATATTCGCGCATGGTCGAAAAGGGCACAAAGCTGCGCAGATTGAGATCGTTATCGTCTCCATGGCCCACGCGCTTGAGCGTTCCGATCACTTCAAACTGCACTCCGTTCAGCAGAATCGTGCTGCCCACCGACGGCCGCCCGGGAAACAAGGTTCGCTCGACCTCGTCGCCCAGCACAATCACCGCCCGCTTTTGCGCCACATCCATCTCGTTCAGCCAGCGGCCTTCCTTAATCGGCAGGTAGCGGATCTGGTTGAACTTCGCCGGCACGCCATTGATCTGGCCGCTAGCCTGGAAAAAGTCGCTCACCGCGCGGATGTCACCGCGCGAAATCGCCGGCGCGGCAGCTCCCACGCTACGGCACTCGCGCAAGATGTCGTTGTAATCGCGTTCGGTCAGATAATACTGCCGCAACGAAGTGAAACTGCCTTCCAGCGCCGGAGCCCGCCCCGACCAGATGAACATCACGTTCTCGCCCAGCGTATCGAACTGTTTTTTATTTCCCGAGCGAAAGCCCTCGCCCAGCCCCACCAGCAACAACAGAGAAAATACTCCCCACGCGATTCCGAACATGGTGAGAAACGAGCGCAGCTTGTGTCCCCACAAAGTGCGCAAAGTTTGCCCAAAGATGTCGAAAAGAAGCCGCACCCCGCTATTATACTGAGCGAATCCAGCCCTGACGGATCACGGGCTTAAGAATGCGCGAACGCCAACGAAGGATTGGCATCTAACGATCTGCGAAAAAATACTGGAGGATTTGTAAACGGGGGACATGGCAAGCATGCAAACCACGCCGGGACATTTTCCAGCTACTCCCATTGCCCTGAAAATGGCGGTGGCCGTAGGCATCGGAATGCTGGCCGGCATGGAGCGCGAGTGGTCCAACAAAGACGTCGGCGTCCGTACCTTCGCGATTGTTTCCCTGCTGGGAATGCTCGCGTCTCTGGTCTCGCAAAGCGTCGCCATTGCCGCCCTGGTCGGTGTATTGCTGCTGGTTGCGGCCATGAACGTTCGCAGCATTCTCTCCGACCGCTCGCTCGAAATCACCACCTCCGCCGCATTGATCCTGAACTACCTGCTCGGCGTACTCGTTGGCTTAGGGCATATCTTCACACCGGTTGCGGGCGCTATCGTCATGACCATGCTTCTCGCCTGGAAGACCGAACTCAGCCGCTTCGCCGGCGGCCTGCAACCCTCCGAAATTCGCAGCGCCGTCTTGCTGGGACTGATTGGCTTCGTGATTTATCCAGTCTTGCCGAATCGATACGTCGACCCCTGGCAGCTTTTCAATCCCAGCGACGCCTGGCTGAGCGTCATCGCCATCGCCGGAATTGGATTTGTGAATTACGTCTTCCTCCGCATTTACAGCGCCCGCGGCCTGTATCTCGGAGCGCTCTTCGGCGGCCTCGTCAATAGCAGCGCCACCATCGCCGAACTTGGCACCAGGCTTCGGGAAGCCGGCATGGTCAATCGCATCACGACGCTCTGCTTGTTGACAACCGTCGCAATGTTCGCCAGAAACCTTATCCTCGCCGCCATTTTCTCCCCCGGCTCCTTGAGCGCTACCCTGCTCCCTCTCTTGGCCATGACTCTGGTGGCGGGGTTTTGGATCTGGCGCGAACAAAAAATAAAGTACGAACTCCCGGGAACGCTTACTCTCGATTCCCCCATCTCAGTCCCCAAAGTGCTCTGGTTCGGGGCGCTCTTCATTTCCATACAGATCGCCGGGACTTTGCTCACCAAGTACTTCGGCAGCCGCGGCATGCTGGCCACGGGCATTTTCGGCGGATTGGTAAGCAGCGCCAGCACCACGGCGGCGGCGGCCACCATGGCTATGCATGGCAAGATCACTCCCGCGCTGGCCGGCAGCACCACCGTTCTCACGTCACTGGCAAGCGCCGCCGTAAACCTTCCCATCGTCTGGCGAACGGTCAAGAACAGAACAATCTTTAGGGGATTGGCTGTTAAGATGGCTACCGTGATTGCGACCGGTATCGCTGCGGTCGCCGTCGACCGCGTATTCCAATTCTCTGAACTGCTGGTGCGGCGATAGCTTTTCCATCCCGGCGTTGGCACCACAAAAATCAAAGCCCTTCCTCGGAAGGAAAGGCTTTTCTCGACTCAACCAAATGAACTGATCCGAACCCCTACTTCATGCTGCTCATCTTGGAAACCTCCGCCAGGCTGGCCTTGTCGTCATAAATGCCAGCCGAAACGATGTATGACGTTCCTTTGGCCGCCAGATGATAGGTAACCTTACGCGACGCTTCCTTCTCTCCCGGCTTCGGCCAGTAATATTCGTTCCAAACGCCAGTCGAGGAAGCCTCGACTTTCTTGCACCAGGCCGCCGGGTCGGAGTAAATCGCCTTCCCGGATTTGGCGTCCATCACGGTGTCCAGCCCTTTGCCGATCATCTCCGGCTTGATGGGGTGAGCGGCCATAACCTTCTTGTTGCAGTCTTGGATGAAGATATACGTGTCCTTCCAAACCCACGGACCTTGCTTCTGATCGAACTGTGACAAGTCGCCTGTCTTCGACAGCGCACTGGCTGCTTCTTTTACTTTGGCAACGACCTCCTGCGGGGTGGCGCCGGTCTGCGCGACCGCAACCGCGCAGAGGCCGACGTTGAGGAGTACCACTACTGCACCAGCAAACATTCTGCTGCTCTTCATGGATAGTCTCCTTTCTGATTGAAACGGCACCCCACTCTACACCCGAGTCGCCGTTTCCAACAATGAAAGGATTTCGTAGCGCCGCCGTCGCGGCGGGACGCAGAAGCCTACACGAACAAACTAGGTGGCGCATCAAAGTAGCGCCGGCATCCTTGCCGGCTGTCCCGAGGGCGTCCTCGCCCTCGGGGCGTGGGTTAGGCAGTCTCTACTCCGGCTTCCTTTCCTTCGGCGGTTCCTTCTTGGCCGGAGGCGGCGCAGCCTTCGGCTTCGCCGGAGCCGCATGCGGAGCCGGCTGGGCCGCCGGACGAGCCTCCGGTTTCGGAGCAGGCCGGCTCATGGGTGGTGCGGGTTTCGTGGCTTGCGGACGCGCCGCCGATTCGGTCGGTAAAGCGCGGCGTTCCGTAGGTGCAGGGGCAGGCCGTGTCCGCGCCGCAGGGGAAGCGGGCTGGGCTGCAGGTCGCGCGGGCTCGCGCATCGATTCCGCCGGACGAGGCGCAGCAGGCCTTCCCGGTGCTGGAGCCATAGGGCGCGTCGGAGCTGAAGCCGCTGCCGGCCGCGCCGCCGCCACACGCGCAGGAACTATCGGAGCAATGGGCTTCCCTGCCGCGATCGGTTGCGCTGCGGCCACCACCGCCGGCCGCCCATGATTCACCGAAGCAAACTGCTGCTTGTTCTGCGACGCCACCTGCCGTGCCTGCAACTGCGTGGTCATCGGCGGAATACGCTGCTCGTGCACCGCCGCCACTTCCGTAGGCAGCGGCTGGCGCGTGACTCCTCCCGGACCGTTATAACTGGTCCGGTTATTGACGATGTTCACCGTCGTATTGTTCACGATCACCGTGTTCGTGATCGTGCGGTTGTACACGGTAACATTGGTGACGTTCACGTTGTTGACGGTTATGTTGTAGTCGAAGCGGCCTCCGTTCCAGTACCCGCCTTGGTAGCCCACGCCCACGTAGCCAAAGCCGTAATTAATGCCGCCGTAGTATCCGATATGCCGTCCCCAGTATCCGTAGCGATAACGGTAGCGGCCATCCACGTAGCCCCAGTAGCCGGGAGTCCACAGATAACCGACCTCAGGCGGACGCGTCCACGCGCCCGGCACCCAGAAATAGCCCGCGGGAGCATAGCTCCAGTACCCGGGCGTCCAAAGATAGCCCTCCTCAGGGCATTCCGGCTGCGAATACTCAGGCAGCGCTGGCGGCGGTTCCGGCGCCTGCAGTACTGGCTGTCCATAGCTCGCATCCTGGTCGTCGGCATCGTAGTCGTCGTTCGAATCGGAGCGGTCCGAACCCCGATCATAGTTTCCACTGGGCGGCGCTGGCGCTGGCGCAGAGTTGTCGGGCTGAGGACTGCTGGGTTGTGGTGCGCTCGCCTGCGTATCGCTCACCGGCGCCAGATTAGCTGCTGCCGCAGGATCCTGGCTCTGATCGGGCTGCGCCGGCTGCGTCTGTGCGCTGTCAGCGGTTTGATTCTTATTGCAAGCCCCTGCGAACGTCAGTACGAGGCATGCCGCTGTCATTAGAAAAAAAGAAGGTACTTTGCTGTTCATATTCATAGAAGTCGACTCCCCAAGCTGGGATGAAGCATATACCACCGGAGCGGGGAAAGAGAATAAGGCGAACTCCGGGTGCAATGAACGAAGGCGCTTCCACTTCACCCCCGTGTTACCGAGCTTGCCCTGAGCGTAGTCGAAGGGTGGCCTGCGTGTTTAGAGCTTTTGACTCGACGAATGGGCGAGCTTGTATCTTCCTAACCCACGAACGCAGCCGTCGATGAAATATTTTCTCTCGTCTCACAATTTCATTTCTCTCCCCCGCAAAACTCCGCTATGCTCTAGCCGGGATGAACACGCTGCCCCTCTCCGAATTGATCGGCGCCACGGTCTATGACCCGTCCGGCGGGGCAATTGGGCACGTGCGCGAGGTCACGCTAGCCCCCCAGGAAGACCGCACCCGCATCGCCTCCTACATCGTGAAAACTAAAACCGGCAACCGCGTTCTTCCCTTCTCGGGGGTTTCCGCCATCGACGCCAACATTCATGCCTCGTCGAATTTCGCCGACTGGGCCGCAGCCAACGGCGCCGAGGGTCTTTTCCTCCTGGAGCGCGACCTGCTCGACCAGCAGGTCATCGACGTTCACGGAAGGAAAGTAGTCCGCGTCAACGATGTCGATCTGCAAGTCGAGTCCGTAGCCGGCAACGGCCATCCCCATGCCATCCTGCGCGTTCAATCCGTCGACATCGGCGCCCGCGGGGCCGTCCGCCGCCTGCTGCGCGGACTCGCGCCCCGCGCCGCGCTGGAAGTCCTGGTCCAGAAAATTCCTCCCCGCACCATTCCCTGGACCTTCGTCGATCTCATCGAGACTGATCCCGCGCGCCGCATCAAGCTCAAGATTTCGCACGAGGGTCTGGCCAAGCTGCACCCCGCCGACATCGCCGACATCGTCGAAGACCTCGCCCCGGACGAGCGCGAAGCCGTCTTCCGCACCCTTGATCAAGACGTGGCCGCCGAAACGCTCGAAGAAGTAGAGCCCGAGATTCAGAAGTCGATCGTCGAATCGCTCGACTCCGAGCGTGCCGCCGAAATCGTCGAGGAAATGGACCCCGACGCCGCCGCCGACCTGCTCGGCGATCTCTCCCACGATCACTCCGAGCAAATCCTCGTGCAGATGGAACCGGAGGCCAAACAGGAAGTAACCGAACTCCTCGAGCACCGCGAAGAAACCGCCGCGGGCCGCATGACCACCGAGTTCTTAGCTCTTCCACTCTCTGCGACGGTAGAAAATGCCATCGGTGTCCTGCGCGAATTCGAAGGCGGAGTTGAATCCGTCAACACCATCTATCTTGTCGACTCGCACGGCACGCTGGCCGCGGCGGTCCCACTCGCCAAGCTGGTAATCGCGAACGCAAACACGCCGCTGCTCTCGCTGACTCAAGAGCCCCTCGTCTTCACCAAAGAAGCCACCAGCGACAACGAAGTAGCCGAACTCTTCGACAAATACAATCTGGTCACGCTGCCGGTAATCGACGAGCACAACAAGCTGGTGGGCGTGATCACCTCCGACGACGTAATCACCATGCTGCGCAGCAAGCTGTAAAAGTTTTACCCCGTGCAACCCCGTGTCCCTCGTGACGATGGGTTTTGATTTGTCTCTCGGTATAATCAAAGCTCAGGAGATAAGATTGCCCTTCGCCGACCTCCGCCAATGGATCGCCGCCCTGGACCGCGCCGGCGAACTACGACGCATTCAAACCGAAGCCGACCCCATTCTAGAAATCACAGAGATCACGGATCGCGTGAGCAAATCGAAAACTGGCAAAGCCGGCGGCCCAGCCCTGCTCTTCCAGAACATCAAAGGCCATCCCAACTCTCAACTCTTAATCAACCAATTCGGCTCCGAAGCCCGCATGGAGCTAGCCCTGGAAGTGAGTTCCTTCGACGAATTCGCCGACCGCATCAAACGGTTCCTCGACGTCAAATCCCCGCAAGGCTTCTTGGACAAGCTGAAAATGCTCCCGCTCCTCACCGAAGCCGGAAAATTCTTTCCAAAAACCGTCCCCACCGGCCCCTGCAAAGAGATCATCAAACGAGATAATTTCTCCCTGCTGGACTTCCCCATCCTGCAGTGCTGGCCGCAGGACGCCGGCCGCTTCATTACCCTTCCCTGCGTAACCACCCGCGACCCAAAAACCAGCAAGCGCAACCTGGGCATGTACCGCATGCAGGTCTACGACGCCATCAACACCGGCATGCATTGGCAACGGCAAAAGGTAGCCGCCGAGCATTTCCGTCAAGCCCTAAGAAACGCTGCAGGAGCGGCCACAAACCAAGCCGCCTCGAACCCTGTGGGGACGGGCGCATTCGTTCGTCCAGCGAGCGAAGCGAGCAGAGCAGCAGTGAACATAATGGCTCAAACCTCTGGAGGCTCGAACCTGGCTCCCACCACTCACCCCTCCGGCCGCATGGAAGTAGCCGTAGCCATTGGCACCGACCCCGCCGTAACTTTCTCCGCCATAGTCCCTGCCCCGCCAGACGTAGAAGAATATTTAATCGCCGGCTTCCTCCGTGCCGCCCCGGTGGAATTAGTGAAATGCGAAACCGTAGATCTCGAAGTCCCGGCCACCAGCGAGATCGTTCTCGAAGGCTACGTCAACCTCGACGAACTCCGCACCGAAGGCCCCTTCGGCGACCACACCGGCTTCTATTCGCTCGCAGATCTCTATCCCGTCTTTCATGTCACGTGCATCACGCACCGCAAAGATCCCATCTACGCGACCACCATCGTAGGCAAGCCGCCGATGGAAGACGCTTACATGGGCAAAGCGGTCGAGCGCGTATTCCTGCCGTTGATGCGCCTCACCATCCCTGAATTGATCGACATCAATCTTCCGATCGAAGGCGTCTTCCACAACCTGATGATCGTCTCCATCCGCAAGTCCTATCCCGGCCAGGCACGCAAAGTGATGAACGCCATCTGGTCGCTCGGCCAAGCCATGTTCACGAAAGTCATCATCGTCGTCGACGAGGACGTAGACGTCCAAGATCTAGCCGATGTCACCCTGAAAGTGCTAAACCACATCGACCCCGAGCGCGACATCCAATTCATCCTAGGCCCGGTCGACTCCCTCGACCACGCCAGCCGCCTGGCCAACTACGGCTCGAAGATGGGCGTCGACGCCACCCGCAAATGGCCCACCGAAGGCTTCACCCGCCCCTGGCCGGATGAGATTGTGATGGAGGCGAACACCAAGGCGCTGGTCGACAGCAAATGGAAGGCGGTGGCGAAGGAGTTAGGGATTGAATAGCCGCCGGAGGTAAAATTTCGCCGTCCAATCTCTAACGACGCTGGGTCCTGTCAAGCAGGTTTCGGTATCCCTCCGGCTGGGCAGCATCTTGGCGAGGACGCGCAGTGGGTGTGGGGTCTTAGTCTCGTCTCACACCCTGTCACACCCAGGGATAAACCAGGCACCTCATTGGCAACTTCTCGCCCCAGCAGCGCTTGGAATGTACGCTGCTGGCCCCGGTACTTTCTATGACAATCGCATACCCTACCCGCCCCCCTTGGGCTTGAAATCTGGGGGTTAGGGGGATTTTGCCATTAATCCCAGGGCTGCAATCGGTTAGGGGCAAAATCCAGAGCCGCCACGAGTTATTGGTGCGTTGATCCATTTTAGAGCTATAAACACACGGATCGCTCGATGAGGGGTTTGGCCTTCCTATCGTGGAAGCCATGGCAGCCGGTGTTCCGGCGTCGGTTTCGAACGCCCTCGATGCCGGAAGTTGCGGGCGATGCCGCCATGCTGGTAAGTCCATATTCAGTCGATGACATGGCTCCAGGGTTGAACATTCCCGCACTCAATGAGGACGAGCGAGCGGTGCGAATACGATTGGGTAGGGAACGCGCAAGGCGCACTTGGATACAGCCGCGGAAAAGACTTGGGCCGTGATCGAGGCAACACACGGGCGCCCGCCCGCACGCACGGCGTAGTCGTTCACTGCCCACGATCCAAGTTTTCCTTTGCCCTGGCTGCCAGGCACAGGCACGACCGTGTGCTCCCTTACCAACCGCGAGTCTGAAGCATCTGGGCTTCATCCATTCCCGCCACCGCCAGGCCTTTCATGGCTCCTAGCAAGTCCTCGCTGACTTCAAGTAACACTTTAGGGTCGTTGAAGTGGGTGGCGGCTTTGACAATGGCTCGGGCGCGCTTTTCAGCTTCTACGGGGTCGGCGAAGGTGGTGCTGTCTTTCATGAAGATGCCGCTACCTACGAAGACGGCTTCGGCGCCGAGCTGCATGACCAGGCTGGCGTCGGCGGGGGTGGCGATGCCTCCGGCGGAGAAGTTGGGGACGGGGAGCTTGCCGGTTTTGGCGACCATCCTGACCAGTTCGTAGGGCGCGCCGTGCTCTTTGGCTTTGGCGTAGAGTTCTTCTTCGCCGAGGACGGTCAGGATTTTCATCTCCTGCACGATCTGGCGGATGTGCTTGACGGCGTGGACCACGTCGCCAGTGCCGGCCTCACCTTTGGTGCGGATCATGGCTGCGCCTTCGGCAATGCGGCGCAGAGCTTCTCCGAGATTGCGCGCGCCGCAGACGAAGGGGACTTTGAAGCCGTGCTTATCGACGTGGTGGGCTTCGTCGGCGGGCGTGAGCACTTCGGATTCGTCGATGTAGTCGACGCCGAGCTCCTGCAAGATTTGGGCTTCGGCAAAATGCCCGATGCGGCATTTAGCCATGACCGGGATCGACACAGTGGCCATAATCTCGCGGATTTTTTTGGGCGAGGCCATGCGGGCTACGCCGCCTTCGGCGCGGATCTGCGCGGGAACGCGCTCTAGTGCCATGACGGCTACGGCTCCGGCCTTTTCGGCGATGGAGGCCTGCTCGGCGTTGGTGACGTCCATGATGACTCCGCCTTTTAGCATTTCGGCGAGGCCGGTTTTCAGGCGGAGGCTGGTGTTGCTACCGTTGTGGTTCGACATGTGTGGATACCGTGGGTACCTTTTCGCAAGCGCGAAGGATGGGCGCGTGGCGCCTCGTCACAGTTTATTCTACAGCGCTGGGGGAATTCGCGGTACCCCTCTGGGTCAGCGGGGCCAGCGGCGCTTTTGCTGAAATCAAAATCTTTAACACGGAGGACCCGGGGGAACACGGGGTAGTGCTGAGTGCTTGGTCACTTTATCTTTCCACGTATTTGGCGAACATTTTTTCGGGGTCGATGGCGATGAAGATTCCTCGGCTGCGGGCCAAGACTTCGTCTTTGTCGTTGAGGATTTCGGCGGTGTTGATGTGAGTGCGGCCTTGAACTTTCACTTCTTTACCTTCTACTTTTAGCGGCCGGTGCAGCGGGACAGGCTTCAGGTACTCGACCGTCATCTCTCGGGTTAACGCTACTACTTGATGCAGTTTGTTCACCTTGCCCATGGCGTCGTCTAGGATGCAGGCGATTATGCCACCGTGGCAGTGGCCTGGGGGGCCGGTGTAACGCTTGCCTAGGCGGAAGTTGCAGACGAAGGTTTGGCGGGCTTCGTCGAGGATGAACTTCAGACGCATGCCTTCGGGATTGTTTTGCCCGCATACGAAGCAGTTGTTTTTTTGCATTTTTACGTGGCGGGTGTCGTGGCCTTGGGGTTTCGCGGGCATGAGTAATTTTAGCTTGGGTTCGCGAAAGTCAACAGCTTTTGAACGCGCAGGGCGCGGAGAGCGCGAGCGAGGGCCGCGGAAGCTTCAGCACTCCCCTTCTCACTGGGGGCGGAATCCTGTATACATATCGGTTTCGGAAATCTTTGCCTGGGAGAGATTCGTGAAATTGGATCGACGTTTTCTGACGGCTGCCTCGGGGGCTAAAGCCCAGATGCAAAGGGGCGGCTTTCCTGCAGGCCTTGAAGGCCTGCTCCACCCTGGCCTGGGCTCTCCCTGGTCGTGCTCTCCCTGGCTGCGCTCGCTTTTAGTGCGGGTGGTGCAGGGCCTGCCGTTGCGTTTTTGTTTATTGCGGCGTCGTCAGTTACGGTTGGCTCTTCTTCTTGTGTCCGCCATGTTGCTTCTGGGGTCGCTCGGATTTGCGCGAAATTCGCAGGATCCGGATAAAGATGCGGATAAGACGGCGGTGCTGCCTGCGCCTGCGGCTAGCAAATCGCGGAAGAAGGAGAATAAGGAGCCGGCTCCCGATGCCTCTAAGCCCGACTCAGCTAAGGAAGAAAAAAAGCCGGGCATGAACGCCGACACTTTTTCGGGCTTGAAGCTTCGCCCGATTGGGCCGGCGGTGGCTTCGGGACGGGTGATCTCGATTGCGGTGAATCCGAAGAACAAGTTTGAGTTTTACGTGGGCGTGGCTGCGGGCGGGGTTTGGAAGACGGTGAATGATGGCACCACCTGGACTCCGGTGTTTGAGAAGGAGGCTTCTTATTCTGTGGGCTGGGTTGCGTTGGATCCGAATGATCCGGCTGTGGTGTGGGTGGGGTCGGGCGAGAGCAATTCGCAGCGCAGCGTGGGTTATGGGGATGGAATTTATCGCTCGGATGATGGCGGAAAAGATTGGCAGAATTTGGGATTGAAGAAGTCGGAGCATATTGGGCGGGTGGTGATCGATCCGCGGGATTCTAAGGTTGTTTATGTGGCAGCGGAGGGGCCGCTCTGGGGGCCTGGCGGTGATCGCGGCTTATATAAGTCGGTGGACGGAGGAAAAACATGGAAGGCCGTTCTGACCATCAGCGAGAACACGGGAGTGGTGGATGTGGCGCTCGATCCGTCGAATCCGGACATCGTTTATGCGGCGGCTTATCAGCGCCGGCGGCATGTTTTTACTTTCGTCGATGGCGGGCCAGAGAGCGCGATTTATAAATCGACCGACGCGGGGGCCTCTTGGAACAAGTTGAAGTCCGGATTGCCTACCGTGGATATGGGGCGGATTGGGCTGGCGGTTTCGCCGGCCGATCCGAATGTGGTGTATGCCACCATCGAGGCGGCGGATAAGAAAGGAGGAATTTTCCGCTCGGACGATAAAGGTGCGACTTGGGAGCGGCGGAATGAGTTTGATGTAGGCGCGATGTATTACGCGCAGGTGACCTGCGATCCGAAGAATGTGGATCGGATTTTCGTGATGAGCGTGCAACTGCGGGAGTCGCTCGACGGCGGCAAGACCTTGCAGAAGGTGACTGAAACCAATCACCACGGCGATAATCACGCCATCTGGATCGATCCCGACACTACGAAGCATTGGCTGCTCGGCTCCGATGGCGGCATGTATGAAACCTGGGATGACGCCAAGAGTTGGGAGTTCAAGGCGAATCTGCCGACGCTGCAGTTCTACGATGTCGCGGTGAGCAACGCGCTTCCCTTCTACGACGTGTGCGGCGGAACGCAGGATAACTTTTCCTGGTGCGGGCCGGCGCGCACTCGCAATATTAACGGGATCATGAATTCGGATTGGTATGTGACTACCGGCGGGGATGGGTTCCGGTCGCAGGTTGATCCGGTGGATGCGAACACGGTTTATTCGGAGTCGCAGTACGGCGTTCTGGTGCGTTATGACAAGGCCACGGGCCAGGAATTGGTGCTGCAGCCGCAGGAGGGCAAGGGCGAGGCTCCGCTGCGGTGGAATTGGGATTCGCCGCTGATTATCAGTCCGCACTCGCACACGCGCTTGTACTTTGCGGCCAACAGATTATTTCGCTCCGACGATCGGGGTGATACCTGGAAGGCGGTAAGCGGCGACCTTACGCGGCAGATCGATCGCAATCAACTGCCGGTGATGGGAAGAGTGTGGGAGCCCGATGCGGTGGCGAAGAATCAGTCGACTTCGCTGTATGGAAATATTGTGGCGCTGGCGGAGTCCCCGAAGAAAGAAGGGCTGATTTATGTGGGGACTGACGACGGGCTGATTCAGGTTACAGCGGACGACGGACAGAATTGGACCAAGCACGAGAAGTTTGCGGGGGTTCCCGAGAAAACTTATGTGAGCCGCATTGCCGCTTCGCAGTTCGATGCCAATACGGTTTTTGCCGCATTCGATAACCATAAGAATGAGGACTTCAGACCTTATCTATTGCGGTCGTCGGACGCGGGCAAGACCTGGATTTCGGTTGCGGGAAATTTGCCGGAGAATGGGTCGGTGCTGGCTTTTGCCGAAGATACGGTGAACCCGAAGCTGTGGTTTGCTGGCACGGAGTTCGGTGTTTTTTTTAGCGTCGATGGCGGAGGGCATTGGGTGCAGTTGAAGGGCGGGCTGCCTACAATTCCGGTGCGCGATATAGTTTTGCAGGGGCGCGAGGGCGATCTGGTAATTGCCACCTTCGGGCGGGGATTTTATGTGCTGGACGACATCACGGCTCTGCGGCAGAGTAGCGCGCAATCGGTGGAGCAGGCTGCGGCTCTGTTTCCGGTGAAGGATTCGTTGTTGTATATCGAACGGCATCCGCTGGGCGAACCTAAGAAAGGTTTTCAGGGAGATGCGCTTTATACGGCGGAGAACCCTCCTTATGGCGCGGTGTTCACAGCCTATTTGAAAGACAAGTTGAAGAGCAAGAAAGAGAAGCGGCAGGAGGCGGAGAAAGACGCGGTGAAGAAGAAAGAGACGCTGCCTTATCCGTCGATCGATGCGCTGCGGGCGGAGAGTGAAGAGCCGAAGCCTGAGATTTACTTCATGGTTTACGACGAGTCGGGCGCGCCGATTCGGCGCGTGGAAGGCAGCACGGACGCGGGGTTTCAGCGGGCAGCTTGGGATTTAAGGTATCCACCGGTTTCTTTGCATGAGCCTATCGAGGACAGAGACGATTTTCCTCCGGCTGCGGCGCTCGGTCCGCTCGTGATGGCTGGGAACTATTCGGTGCGATTATTTTCGCGAGTGGACGGGACGCCTAAGGAGTTGGGTGGAGTGCAAAGTTTCAAAGTTGTAGCCGATGGCACGGGCGCCATGAGCGCAGCGGATCGGGCGGCGCAGGAGCAATTCCAGCGCAAGGTGGCACAGCTTTATCGCGCGGTGTCGGGTGCGGCGCATACCGCAGAAGATGTTGAGGCTCGTCTGAAGGATATTCGCGAGGCGATTCAGGCTACTCCCGCGGCGGAGAAAGAGTTGAACTCCGAGGCGGATTCAATTGAACAACACGACCGCGAAATCTTGCGCTCGTTGAACGGGGACGACGAGTTGCACAAGCGCAACGAGGCGGCGCCGTCCTCGATCAACGACCGGGTGCAGGCCATCATGGAGGGCGAGCGCTTTTCGCTGGCCAAGCCTACGCAGAGTCACGGGGACGATTACATCATTGCCGCAGGGGAGTTCGCGGAGCAGTTGGGGAAACTTCATGCTCTGGTTGAAGTGGATTTGGCTAAGCTGCAAAGAGATATGGAGGCGGCGGGTGCGCCATGGACTCCGGGGCGGGTGCCGGAGTGGTCGAAATAGTTCTCGGGTTGGCGCGGACGTCAAAACAAAATCTTCAACACGGGGACACGGAGGAACACAGGGTAGATCAATTTTTTGCGATGGGAATCCGTGAGATCTGTGGTTTGGGCGCGATAAGCAATTGGCATTAGCACTGGGCCAGCAAAGGTCGGTGAGAAACGAATGGGTGGCCATGTGCTAAAAACCAATTGCTAGTTGCGGATTTGTTTTTTCTTTTTTCGTTGCTTGCAAATTTGTTCGGCGGCTGTGGTAAACTCGCCGCCGACTGTTGCTTTGCGCCGTGGGGCGCGGCAACTTTCGTCCGGGAGGACTGGGGAAATGGGCCTCGCGTTAATGGCTTTGATTTGGCTGATCACCCTGATCAGCACTTATTTTTTTGTCGCCAAGACTTGGTGGCTTCCGGTGGGAGCTGCGGAAGCCGCGCACTTTATCGACGGACAACTCGCGCTCACCTTTGTGCTGATGGGAGTTGTTTTCCTCGCGGCGCAACTTTCTCTGGGCTACATCTCCTGGCGCTACCGCGAGCAGCCCTCCTCTCCTCCGGTCCTGTATTCGCACGGCAACACCAAACTTGAAATCATCTGGACGGTGCTGACCACGATTCTTTTTGTGGGATTGAATCTGATGGGCAGCACGGTCTGGGCCAGCCAGCGTTTCGATCCGGCCGGGCCGGGCGCGGTCAAAGTGGAAGTGACGGGCATGCAGTTTGCCTGGTACTTCCGCTACCCCGGGCCGGATGGAAAGTACGGCGCGACCAGTCCTCGGCTGATGGATCCCTCGGCCGGCGGCGAGGCTGCGGTGGGGCTGAACACTTCCGACCCGGCGGCGAAAGACGATTTGGTCACGGGCACGATGTATCTTCCGGTGGATCGCGAAGTCGATCTGAGCTTGCGCTCGGTGGATGTGATCCACAGCTTTTTTGTGCCGTCGCTGCGCTTCAAGCAGGATGCTGTGCCGGGTTTAAATATTCACATGCACTTCAAACCCACCGCGATCGGCGAGTATGAGATCGCTTGCGCCGAGCTTTGCGGGCTGGGTCACTACAAGATGCACGGCATGGTTCACGTCGTCAGCCAGGAGGATTTTGACCAGTGGCTGGCGGCTCGGGAGGCGGAGAAACAATAACATGGCGACCTCGGCTACCGTTCACGCGCACGCCCCACAGGGGTTCATTCGAAAATATATTTTCAGCCTCGATCATAAGGTGATCGGCATCCAGTATTTTTTTCTGGCGCTCACGGCGGTGTGGGTGGGAATGTTTTTATCGCTGCTGATGCGGATTCATTTGCTGTGGCCGAGCGTTAGTTTACCGCTGGTGGGCGAGATCAAGCCGGAAACTTATCTCAGCCTGCTGACCATGCATGGCACGATCATGGTGTTCTTCGTGCTGACCACGGCCCCGCAGGGCGGCTTTGGGAATTATTTTCTGCCCATTCAGATTGGAGCGCCAGATATGGCGTTTCCAGTGCTCAATATGCTTTCGTTCTGGACCACGTTTGTGGCTTTCGCGGTCATGATCGCCGCGTTCTTTGTTACCGGCGGCGCGCCACTGCATGGGTGGACGGGATACCCCCCGCTGAGCGCGATTCAGCAAGCCGGTCCGGGCGAGGGGTTGGGCGCGGATTTGTGGATCGCGAGCATTGCGATTTTCTGTTTGGCATCGTTGATGGGCGCGCTGAATTTTCTTACCACTACTCTCGACATGCGCGCAAAAGGCATGACCATGATGCGCATGCCTTTGACCGTGTGGTCCTGGTTCATCACCGCGATTCTCGGGCTGCTGGCCTTCGGCGTGCTTTTGGCGGCGGGCATTCTGTTGCTGATGGATCGCAACCTGGGCACCAGTTTTTATGTGCCGCTGGTGGTGGTGAACGGGCAGATGATGGGGCACAAGGGCGGCTCGCCTTTGTTGTGGCAGCATCTGTTCTGGTTCTTCGGGCATCCCGAGGTTTACATCGCGATTTTGCCGGGCATGGGCGTGACTTCGCAGATTCTTTCCACCTTCTCGCGCAAGCCGATTTTCGGCTACAAGGCGATGGTTTACGCCATGCTGGCGATCGGATTTTTTGGCTTCATGGTCTGGGGCCACCATATGTTCATGAGCGGCATGAGTCCTTACTCGGCCTTCGCTTTTTCGCTGCTGACCATGTGCATCGGCGTGCCCTCGGCGATCAAGACTTTTAATTGGCTGGGCACGATGTGGAAGGGGCACATTCGCTTTCAGACTCCCATGCTGTATGCGATTGGATTCGTATCGCTGTTCGTATCCGGCGGATTGAGCGGGCCGTTTCTGGCGCAGCCGGTGCTCGATATTCAATTGCACGATACTTATTTTGTGGTCGGGCACTTCCACTTGATCATGGGCGTGGCCGCGATTTTTGGCATGTTTGCGGCGACTTATTATTGGTTTCCGAAGATGTTCGGCCGCATGATGAATGAGACCTGGGGGCGAGTTCACTTCTTCCTGACGCTGGCGGGAACTTACGCGATCTTCATGCCGATGCACTATCTGGGAATTGCGGGCGGAACTCGACGCTACTCGCAGTACACGGAAGTGGCTTACTTGCAGAAGCTGATGCCGATTCATGAGTTCATGACGTATGCGGCGATCATCACGATCGCGGCGCAGTTTATTTTTGTGATCAATTTGTTCTGGAGCATGTTCAAGGGGCCGAAGGCCAGCGATAATCCGTGGGAAGCTACGACCTTGGAGTGGACTACGGCGACTCCGCCGCCGCACGATAATTTTGGCGGAGTTACGCCCGTGGTTCATCATGGGCCTTATGAGTACGGGGTTCCGGGCGCTCCGCGGGATTATGTGATGCAGACGGATCCGGCTACTATGGCGGCGCATTGAAGCGCGGGGGATACAGCGCCCTGTTAAAGATAGGGGGCTTAACGCAGCGCTAAAGCTCTTCTCCACCCTCTGCTTCGACCCTTTGTTTCGCCCAAGAGTCCTGGGAGCATAAAATCTTCCAAGAGGTTTCGTTTATGGCGACTTATACACCGAGCACTCCGGTTGGTCGGTTGGGACGCGGCGGCGGTTTTGTGCCTCCGCGGGATGGCGGTGATGATGGGCGCTCCGACGGTTCGAATGTGCCGGACTTTGGGGCGCGGCTGCGGCGGGCGCGGCTGGGATTGATTTGCGGCATTGCGACCGTCAGCATGGTCTTTATTTCTTTGACCAGCGCTTACGTGGTGCGGCAGGGGTTGCCTACCTTCGACGGGGCTTCTAATTCTTATGTGCGCGACTGGGGCTACGTGCAACTGCCCTGGGTGCTGCTGGCGATCAACACGGCGTTGCTGCTGATCAGCGGTCTTACGATGGAGTTTGCGCGGCGTGACATTACGCGGCGGGCGGCGCTGGCCCCGCTGCAATCGATTCCGGGGATTTCGTTGGGGAAAGAGAAAAGCTTTCCCTGGCTGGGCGTGACGGTGCTGCTGGGCTTGGGCTTTCTGGTGGGCCAGTGGATGGCCTGGGGCGAATTGAAGGCTCGCGGGTTTTTCGTCAACACCAATCCCAACAGCTCTTTTGTGTATTTGCTGACCGCAGCCCACGCAGTGCACCTAGCCGGAGGAATTCTCGCATTGCTTTGGGCGGCGACCACTTCCCTGCGCATGGCACCCGTCGAGGGCCGGCGCATTGTGGTCGATGTTACCGCCTGGTACTGGCATTTTATGGCGGTGCTGTGGATTTACGTTTTCGCGCTTTTAGCCTTGGCCAGGTAGGGAAACAATCTCGGTAGTCCGCGCTGATGGGCGTTACCGGTCGATGGGGTCGAGTCCGGACACCATTGACCTGAAAAGTTGATCCGTGCGAGATCCTTCGGCGGGCAAAGAGCGCCCGCTTTAGGATGACAATTTGAGGGCGAAAGGGGAATCTGAAGAATGGCGGACGCCACGCTTTCACATAACGCTCCGGTTGCAGTCGCGCACGGAGATGCAGGCGAGTTTGAGGCTCCGCTGTTTGGGGCTTATTCGAAGAAGGTCGGGATGTGGTTGTTTCTGGCCTCGGATTCGCTGACCTTCGGGGCTTTGCTGTTTGCTTTTTGTTATAACCGCATTTATACGGCGTGGCCGACGCCGTTCGGCAAAGACAGCATCATCAACGCCACGGTGATGACCGGGTGCCTGCTCTCGAGTTCTCTCACCATGGTGCTGGGCGTGCTTGCGGCGAAGAAAGGCGATCGCTCCGCGACCAGAAATTGGCTGCTGGCTACGATGGCGTTTGGTACGGCGTTCATCGTGTTGCACGGGTTGGAGTGGACGAAGTTGATTCAAGAGGGATTGACCGTGCCTGGCTTTCCCAAGCCTCGAGTGGAGCATGCAGGCGGCTTCGCCACAATTTCCACGGGTGTGCCGCAATTCGCGGCTACCTTTTTCGGGCTTACGGCCATGCACATGTTGCACGTCACTATTGGCGTGATTTATTTGGGCGTGGTGGCGCTGCGCAAATGGTTTCTGCCCATTCTGGGCGTGATCTGGCTGGCGGGGTATTTATTGATTCCTACGGACAATGTTTTTCACTATGGAATTCACGCGCTGCTGATCGGGCTGATTGTTTCGGCAGTCATTTTATTTTTGAAGCCCAAGGATTACGATTCGGACGATGTTGAGGTGTCCGGGCTGTACTGGCACTTTGTGGATTTGGTTTGGATGTTTATTTTTCCGCTGGTTTATCTCTTGTCGACGCGCGTGTAGCGGCGAGTGGCGGACGGGCGCTCGCAAGCGAGAGCGGTGGCAACCGGTAAGTTGCATGGCTCCCTTCGACAAGCTCAGGGCAGACTCTTCGCTTCGCTCGGGAGTGACAAATATAAGGGGATGACGATGCACGATGCGGCTTCGCATGACGACAGCAAGGGGCAGTATTTCTGGGTTTGGGGCGCGCTGCTGGTTCTAACCGCCGTGGAAGTGGTGCTGGCTTATCGGCAGGTGTTCCAGCCCGTGGTGATGCTGGAAGTGCTACTGGTGCTGTCGGTGATTAAATCGGCGCTGATCATCGGCTATTTTATGCACTTGAAGTTTGAAAGTCCCCTGATGCGCTGGATGCTGGTGATTTCGGTGACCGCGCTGTTCGTGATTATGTATCTGTTCTTTTTCCCGGACGCGGGGCGGATCCTCCGGTTGGGAGTGAGCGAAGTGTTCAAGGAGCTGCGATGAAGCGGTTGGTCCGGCTTTTCGTTTTGCTCGGGCTGCTTTCGTGGTTTACTCTGCCCGCGCTGGGGCAAGGGTGCGCGATGTGTAATGCGGTGGCGAAGAGCACGCCGCGCGAGGGGCAGCGGGCCTTAAATCGAGCGATTCTGGTGCTGCTGGTGCCGCCGATTGGAATGATGGTTTTTGGATTTGGATTCGCTTTGCGGTACGGGAAGAAGCGCGATCGGGAGCAGGATCGCGATGTGAATCGAATTGTGTGAGCGTGTGATACCCCTCCCTCAGCGCCTAAAGGCGCAGGCCCACGGATACGACGACGGTTCGCCTGAAGGCGCACCCCGATAGGAAGCTCCGACGAAGACGAGCTCAGGCCGCTGCGGCAGCGGCGGCTACTGCGACTCCGTCGATTGCGCTCTCCTCAAGCGTCGCCACTTCTTTGGCGCCGGTGTGCTGGAAGACTTCGCGAGCCCAGAATGTTTTTTCCTTCTGCGCGCAGGAGACGTAGACCAGCGCGCCGAGATGGCGAAGCTGGTTTTCGAATCTTTCCGCTTCATTTTCCGAAAAACCCAATCCCACTAACGTCCGGGCATTGCCGCAGAGAGCCGGGGCTTCGCGCGAAACCATGAGCGCATGGAAAAAGGCGCGGGAGCGAATGAAAAACCCAACGGTGGGAATTACCACGGCTCCCAGTTTGGAGAGCCAGCCGATGAGTCCGGCGGTTCGAGCGCTCGACTCGCCCTCGGTATGGAAGATACTGGCGTCGCGAACCACCGAAGCGATTGGGTGCGTAGGCGAGACCATCATGCAGATATCTTCGTTGTCGAAGCCGGCTTGGTTCAGAGTGTGGACGACGTCGTTCAGAACTACGTCTTGAGAGTAGATCCCGTAGGCGGCAGCGGTGTTGGCGGCCATATTGAACTCTCCACGTGGGGGATTTTTTCTTTCGCCGAACTCAGATCCGGGCGGATCCAGGCTGAGTCTGGGCTTCGCGGATTGTTGGTTTGGATTCCTGAACCAGCGGCTTGTCGGAATCCCGTCGTCGATCACGCTACTCTTTTCGAGAGTCTCTGGCACTCGGGTGAATCCTGTAGAGGATGAGGTTTTGTTTGCAGACATGAGTATGGAGCCGCCTCGGTCTGGAGGAAGTCAGTTCTGCTCGGGACGGCAACGGCAGCCCGGACAGGTGGCATCGAATTGATGATGAAGACCTAATGAAACTACATGATTCATGAAATGGATAACCCTATGAGTGCGCATGCGACGAATCAAAAAGGACGACCTCATTATGATGTTCCGACCGCGGTGACGTTTTTGATCGCTGGGCTGGGAATTGGGTCCGTGCTGACGATATTGCTGTCCTCCGTGGCCAGCCCCGCGAACGATGTCCGGCAACGCGCGCTGGCCTCGGCGATCCGGGGGACTGCAGTTCCTTAGAGCGGCGACGAGAATGGCTAGGCAGCGCCTGAAGGCGCGACGCGGGACGGCTTCGGGGGTTGGGGCTGAAGCCATACCCTGACACGAGGCGAGTTCCGTGAATCGCCCTGCTTTATAATAGAAGATTCGACAGCGCTCGCAGATGCTGCTGGGGGGAACTCCCCGTGCGGATCGCGTGCGCTGCTGCGACTTACCCGATGTCCATTCCAACAACCACGGAAAGTATTACGGTGCGCGGCGCTCGCGTGCACAATCTCAAGAATGTCGATTTTGAGGTTCCGCACAATCAGCTGACGGTGGTGACAGGGGTTTCCGGGTCGGGCAAGTCTTCCCTGGCCTTCGACACCATTTATGCGGAGGGGCAGCGGCGGTATGTGGAGTCGCTGTCGGCTTATGCGCGGCAATTTCTGGAGCGCATCGAAAAGCCGGACGCGGACTTGATCGATGGCATCGCCCCGGCGGTTGCGATCCGGCAGAAAAACACTACGCGCAATCCGCGGTCGACGGTGGCGACCGCGACCGAGATCTACGATTATTTGCGGCTGTTGTTTGCCCGTATCGGACGAACTTACTGCGCGCAGTGCGGTCGCGAGGTCAAAAAAGATACGGTGGATGAGATTGCCGACGCGATATTGCAGTTGGAAGCCGGGACGCGCGTGCAGGTGGTCTTCCCGTTACAGCCGGCCGCTGCGGCAGCGAGCGAAACGAAGAAAGTTGCGCGTGGGCGTAAAGCGAGTAAGAAGAGCGCCGCTCCGGATGCTGGCCTGACCGATCAGCTCAAGGCGCGATTGTTTGAGTTGCGCAAAGCGGGCTTCAATCGGCTTTATCAGGCGGGACAAGTATTTGAGTTTTCCACCCCGGAGTCGCTGCTGGATATTCATTTTGACCAGCCGGTGTTTGTACTGGTGGACAGGCTTGCGGTTTCCGCAGAGGCTCGGACGCGGATTGTGGATGCGGTGGAGACCGCTTACGGGGAGGGCGGCGAGGTGATCTTCGACCTGCCCACCAGCGACGAGCGGCCGTCCCGCCAGATGCGCTTTTCGCAGCGCTTTGAATGCAAGAACTGCAATCTGCGCTATGAAGAGCCGGAGCCGCGGCTGTTTTCTTTTAATAATCCTTTTGGCGCCTGCCGACGCTGCCAAGGCTTCGGCAACACGATTGATTTCGATCTCGATCTGGTGATTCCGGATAAAACGAAATCGCTGGGTGAAGGCGCTATCGACCCTTGGAACAAGCCCAAGTACCGCCCCGTGTTCACGGAAATGAAGCGCTTTGCCAAGGAGGAAGGGATCCCGCTCGATGCGCCGTGGGCGGAATTGTCGCCTGAACAGCAGGAACTTGTTCTCGACGGAGAGGGCGAATTCCTGGGAGTGCGGGGATTCTTTCAATATCTGGAACGCAAGAAGTACAAGTTGCACGTGCGCGTTTTTCTGAGCCGCTACCGGGGATACTCGACTTGCTCGGATTGCCGCGGGTCGCGGCTGCGGCTGGAAGCGCGGCAGGTGAAGATCAATGGGCGCAATATTTGCGAAGTTTGCGCCATGACTGTGGAGGAGGCGGCAATTTTTTTTTCCGGCGTGCAGTTGAGCGCAGAAGAGGCGGAAATTGGCGAGCGCCTGCTCGAAGAGATTCGAGAGCGGTTACGATTTCTGAATGATGTGGGTTTGGAATATCTGTCGCTCGATCGGCTGGCATCAACGCTTTCGGGAGGCGAGGCGCAGCGTATTCAGCTCGCCACTTCGCTGGGATCGCGGCTGGTGGGTACGTTGTATGTGCTCGACGAACCTTCGATCGGATTGCACAGCCGCGACACGCACCGGCTGATCAAGATCCTGCAGGACCTGCGCGATTTGGGAAATACGATCCTAGTGGTGGAGCACGATCCCGACATTATGCGCACGGCGGATCGAATTCTGGATCTCGGTCCGGGGGCGGGAGAGAATGGCGGCAAGCTGGTGGCGGAGGGGAGCTACGAGGAAATTCTGGCGAATCCGGCGTCGCTGACCGGGCGCTATCTCTCCGAAGATTTGCGGATACAAGTGCCGGCGGTGCGCCGGCAGCCGGGGGGGCAGCAGATTCGCATCAAGGGCGTGCGGGCCAATAATCTGAAGGGAGTCGACATCTGCATTCCTCTCCGCATGCTGGTCGCGATTACGGGAGTGTCGGGCTCGGGAAAATCAACGCTGCTGCATCAGGTTCTCTATCAGGCGCTGGTCGAGGCGAAGCATCAGCCCGTGGCGGGCTCGGGGCGAGGCTCGGCAACCTGGGAGAGCCTGGAGGGCGTCGAGTTTATCGACGAAGTGGTGCTGGTCGATCAATCGCCGATTGGGCGGACGCCGCGCTCGAATCCGGTGACTTATATCAAGGCGTTCGATGGCATCCGCGATTTGTTTGCGTCGCTGCCGGAGGCGAAGAAGCGCGGACTGACCTCGGGGCATTTTTCGTTCAACGTTTCTGGAGGCCGGTGTGAGACTTGCCAGGGCGATGGCACGGTTACGGTGGAGATGCAGTTTCTCGCCGACGTGGAATTGATTTGCGAAGAGTGTAAAGGCACGCGCTACAAGCCAGCGGTGCTGGAGGTGCGCTATCGCGGCAAGAATATTAATGAGGTCTTGAGCCTCACGGTAAAAGAGGCTTTACGATTTTTTGCCGAGGTGCCGAAGCTTACCGAAAAGCTGTGCGTGCTCGATGAAGTGGGGCTGGGATATTTGCGGCTGGGGCAATCCGCTACCACGCTATCTGGCGGCGAAGCGCAGAGGATGAAGCTGGCGGCGCACTTGCAGCCCGCAGCGCGGGAGAGCGGGCGGCCAAGCGCGGGGCGAGGTGACGAACCAAAACGTAAACGGCGGTTGCTCTACATATTCGATGAGCCGACTACTGGACTGCACTTTGACGACGTGAGTAAATTGCTGTCGGCGTTTCGGCGCCTGATGGATGCGGGCGGATCGATTCTGGTGATTGAGCACAATCTGGAAGTGATTAAGACCGCCGATTGGGTCATCGACCTGGGGCCGGAGGGCGGCGCGCGTGGCGGAAACATTGTTGGCGTTGGGCCGCCGGAGGCGATTGCCAAGTTGCCTGGCTCCTATACCGGGAAATATTTGGCGCGGCTGCTGCAGGGGAATCGAAATGGGCACGGAGCCGTGGGCTCGAATGGCAGCAAGTAAAGTTTTCGCAACCGGGTTGGCCCTGCTGGTCGCGAGTGCGTGTTCCGCGCAAGCAACACAATCCTCTTCTCCACAATCTTCCTCGCAGGGGGCGCCTTCGGAGTCGCACCGCTCCGGGCATCACGTTCAGGTGCCGGATGACGACGCCCCCTCGCAACCCGCCGAACTCACCCAGGCCGAAGCCGCTATCGAAAAACGGGACTACCCTGCGGCCGAAGCTCTGCTGCAGAAACTGACCACCCGCGATCCCTCAAGTTATGTGGGTTGGTTCGATCTTGGCTTTGTGGAGAATGCACTGGGTCATGTGGATGATTCGATCGCGGCTTATCGCAAGTCGGTCGCTGCGAAGCCGGATGTGTTTGAGTCCAATCTCAATCTGGGTTTGCAACTGGCGAAGAAAGGGCAGCCCGATGCGGAAACATTTCTTCGGGCCGCGACTCACTCAAGACCTACCAGTCATGCGGTGGAAGGGCAGTATCGGGCGTGGCTGGCACTGGGTCATGCCCTCGAATCTGCCCAGCCGGACGACGCTCTAGCCGCTTACCGGCAGGCTGCCGATTTTCAACCGAAAGAGCCGGAGCCGCATCTTGCGGCCGGGCAGCTTTTGGAGAAAGAAAATAAATTCGCCGATGCCGAGCGCGAGTACAAACAGGCATTGAATCTAGACGCGCATTCTACGGATGCTGTGATCGGCCTCGCCAGTATTTACATGCGGGGGCGAAAGTTTTCCGAGGCGGAAGAATATCTGCGCCGGTTGACATCGGAGGGTGACGTTCAGAGCGCGGCGGTCCATATTCAGCTCGGGCGCGTGTTCGCAGCCGAGGGCAAAACAGAGGACGCGATCGTTGAACTGCAACAAGGGATCAAACTCGCTTCCGGGGACGACGCTGCGCAGCGCGATCTGTCAGAGTTGTACGCCAGCGCCGGCAAGAACGATCTTGCCGAGAGCGCTTACCGGGGATTGATCGCGCTTCATCCGAATGAGGCTGCACTGCATCGCAGCCTGGGCCAGGCGTTGTTGCGGGAAAGAAAGTTTTCCGAGGCCGAGCAAGAATTCGTCGCTAGCTTGAAAATCAATCCCGCGCTGGGCGAGGCTTACGGCGACCTGGCATTCGCGGCCAGCGAGCGCGGCGATTATGCGCTGGTGATTCGCGCGCTGGATGCGCGGGTGAAGCTCCTGCCGGAGATTCCGATTACTTACTTCCTGCGAGCCTCGGCCTACGATCATTTGCACGACGTGAAAAAGGCGGAGGCGAATTATCGGCTCTTCCTCAAGACGGCCAATGGGAAGTATCCTGATCAGGAGTGGCAGGCTTCGCACCGGCTCAATGCGCTGGAGCCGAAGAAGTAGGCCGCGTAAGCCAGACGGGATTTGGCCATGCAAAGGTCGCGACGACGGCGGGCTGTGGCGGCGTTGGTGCTGTGCTGGCTGGGTCTGTGTGCCGCGCTGGCTGGGCGTGATGAACCTTCCATCGACGAATTGAAGGAACGCGCCTCGAACGCGAATGCCGCGGATCGTCCTGCGCTGTGCATTCGCGTTTGCGAGCGGCAACTGGACAATGCCGACAAACTTTATGTGGCCGGGGATAACGAGCGGGGACAGGCCGCGTTGGGCGACGTGGTCACCTATGCCGAGATGGCCCGCGACGCGGCGATTCAAAGCCGCAAGCGTGAAAAGCAGAGCGAGATTTCGGTGCGCAAGATGATTCGCAAGCTCAATGACCTGAAGCATACGGTGGCGCACGAGGAGCAGGAGGAGATTCAGAAAACTGTGGACCGGCTGGAGAGGGTGCGCGACGATCTGCTGGGGGATATGTTTCCCAAAGGCGGTAAGAGATGAGCGGGTGCCGGATTGTGAAATGGGTTGCAGTGGTCCTGCTGCTGGCGCCGTTAGCGTTCGGGCAGCGGCGGCGCGATCCGTTCACGCCACCGGAGATCGATCAGATTCGCGACGCCAGTTGGGAGCCGCAGCAGCGGCTGGCGCTCTATCTTAAGTTTGCGCGGGCGCGGTTGCTCTCGCTCGACCAGATGCGTAGCGACCCTAAGATGAAAGATAAACCCCAGCAGACTCACGACCGGCTGGATGATTTTCTTTTGATCTACGACGAGTTGAACGACAACATCGATACCTACGTTGGCCGTAAAGACGATATTCGCAAGCCGTTGAAGTTGATTATCGATGCCGATACGGAGTTCGAAGCCAAGCTGCGGGCTTTAAAAGATGCAGCGAATGTGCCCGAGGATGAAACTCGACAGTATGAGTTCGTGCTGACGAATGCGCTCGACACTTTGGATAGCTCGGCCCAGGATCATCGCAAGCTGCTGGTAGAGCAAGAAGAGGCGGCGAAGCATCGGAAGAAGTCGGATGCGAAAGCGTCCGGGGCTCGGTCGGAGTGAGGCTGGCTTCCGGCTTCGGGCTCACGGCTGATTAACGGCGATGGGTTATGTCCGGAAGCCGGAAGCCGGAAGCCAATTTACTCGTGTTAATCTGGGCTCACTGTGCGTGAGGGACTGCTGGAGATATTTCGTGATGAGCATTCGCAGTTGCGGCCTGGGGCTGCGCCGCCTGAGGTGAAGATCGAGTTTTTCGCCTTCGCGAATGTGAACAACACCATTCGAATGCGCGAGGGGCGGCTGCTGGTGCGACTCTCCGATCTGCTTGAGGGAGCGCCTGAAAGCGTGGTGCGCGCTATCGCTCACATTCTTCTGGCCAAGATGTATCGCAAGCCGATTGATCGCGCGCTGGCGGCTCGTTATCGAAGGTATGTGGGCAGCCACGAAGTCGTGACCAAGGCGCACCTAGTGCGGCAGATACGGGGGCGCAAGCGGCTGCATTCTCCGCAGGGGCGGGTTTACGATCTCGAAGCGATTTTCGAAGAATTGAACCGGCGATTCTTTCACGGGCTGATGGGGCGGCCGCGAATGAGTTGGAGCCCGACCAAGACGCGGCGGATTTTGGGGCACTACGATCCGGCGCACAATGCGATTGTCATCAGCCGCATCTTTGATCAGAGCGCGGTGCCGCGCTATGCGGTCGAATACATTGTTTACCACGAGATGCTGCATTTGAAGCATCCGGTCAAGCTGCGCGGGAGCCGGCGCTGCGTGCACTCGGCCGAGTTTCATGCGGAGGAGAAGTTGTTTCCGGAACTGGAGCGGGCTGAGGCGTTCTTGAAGCGGTTGTGAGCGCAGTTGGGTGATGACGTCAGCCACAAGGATCAACGCGCTGTTGTGTCATAAGCGCTCGAACATGCGCCGAGTTGTTTGTCGGCCTTGTTTTCTCAGACAGGGCTTCCTTCGAGGAACCACTCCTCCCCCGCTATTTGGGAGGGCGGCGACATGAGTAGACCTGTAGACTCGGACAGGCTCCCGGCAAACAGAAAGGCTGCGCAAATGATGGTGCTGTTACTCGTCGCCATTATGCCTGATGCTGTATCCGGGGCGCGTGCGCAATCGTCTCCGACGGCCATACGCAATCCACTGAACATGAGTTACGGAGAAATTTGGAATCTTATTGGGGTTTTAAGGACGCAGCCGTACCAGACGACTTGGGAGGCAGATTTGACGGTTATAATTTCTCTATCGGAATAGCTGTCGACGAGCAAAATCGGATTGGCTGTGGGTACCCACCCGTGCTACGTAAACCGAGGCACAAAGCCGTTCACGTACCTGAAAATCATCTGCGCAGGCTGACGGCACCGGTCTGCTCTTCCATAGCGACCTGGAAGTTCCGACCATTTCTTGTGAAGGGGCGGCCCACTGCTTTTACGGGGCCGGTCGTGGTCAGCATTGAAAGGCTGAAGTTTGCGCTTGCCGATATCGACCCCGGATTATTTACCCATCCGAAAATGGGAAGTCAAGATCCTCGGTCCTGTACGTCGCGGAATCTAATCCCCGAGTTTGCCTGAGACTGTTAGCAGCCGAGACCCCACCAGAATGAACCAGATGGTCTGGCCGAGGCTGACTGCGGCCATGCCGTGAACGTCCATGCGCAGGTGGCCTATGCAGACTCCTACGATGATTAGCGTGGACACTATGCAGCCGTAGATGGCGGTGCCGCTGGCGAGGCCTCCGTTGCGCAGGGCGGAGATGGACCAGAGGATGATCGCAACACTGGCGGCCACGGAATAAATGCTGGCGAAGGCCTGGTTGATCTGGAAGATGCCATACATCACGGTTTTCCATTGCGGCGCGGCTTCGGGGACGTCGTGGGCCATGTGCTGCATGATGCTGGGGACGATGAATCCGCTGACCGTGGCGGCAATGAAGATGGCGACGCAGGCCAAGGCGAAGGTAACGAGCGCGGCGAAGGAGATGCGGTCGGCGGCAGCAATGCAGCGCGCCAGACCGCAGGCGCCTAGAAAAAGCGAGAGGACACTCACTAGGGCGAGCGAGTGTGCGATGCCGGAGAGGCTCATGAGATGAGCCACTTGTTCCGGGGTGAACGAGTGCGATGGCAGGGGATGGATCGCCATAGTGACGATCACTCCCAGCGAGCCGGCGATGAGTGCGATTCCAGATTTGCGATTATCGGTCATGGCGCTACTGTAGACAGAGAGCGGCGCCGTGTGAAAGGGTTATTTCGCGAGGGGGCGCGTTACGGAACAAAGGTGGGGAGAATGTTCAGGAACTGTGCTGGTGGCAGCGGTTCAGAGCCACCCCTTACCGGGCTCGCGCGTGAGATCCCTCGGCCCGCTGGTGAAAGCGCGGGCCTTTGATTGCATAACCACGACGGCTCCTCAGGCCCGATACTTAGGTTGTCTAAGACCAAGTGCTCGGGACGAAAGGAGCCAGTCATGGTGATTATAGGCTGTGATTTTCATCCCAGTGGGCAGCAGGTTTTTGGCATCGACACAGAGAGTGGGGAAGTGATCGCGGATCGCTGGATCGCGCACAGCGGCGCGAGCTGGAAGAGTTTTATGGTTCGCTGCCGGCGGGCGCGGAGGTGGGGGTGGAGTGCAGCGGCAACATGCTGTGGTTCGAGCGGCGGCTGGCGCAGTATGGGCACCGCTTGCGGCTGGGGGACGCGGCTCAGATTCGAGCCAGGGAAACGCGCCAGCAGAAGCACGACCGGCGGGATGCCGAACTGATTGCGCGGCTGCTGGTGGAAAATAATTTTCCCGACCTGCGCTGGGTGCCGACGCTGGCCGAGCACGACCTGCGGCAGTTGCTGATGCATCGCCACAAGCTGGTGCGGATGCGGGCCCAGGTGAAGAACCAGTTGCAGCATATCGCTCTGAATCAGGGGCAGCAGAAGAAGCGGCAGTTGCGGACCAAGGCAGGCCGCGAACTGCTGGAAAAGCTGCCGCTGGAGCCCTGGACGGCGCGGCGGCGGGACGATCTGCTGCGCTGGCTCGATGGGCTGGACCGCGATTGCGCAGGCTTGGACCGGGAGGTGGAGCAGGCGGCGGAGGCGCGGGCGGAAGCGCGGCTGCTGATGACGCATCCCGGGATTGGGCCGGTGATCAGCCTGGCGTTTGTGTTGACCATCGGCTCGATCGAGCGCTTCCAGCGCAGCCGCGAGCTGGTGAGCTACCTGGGATTGAATCCTTCGGAAGCTTCCAGTGGCGAGCGGCGGCGGATGGGCGGGATCAGCAAGCAGGGCAACGTTTTTATGCGCCTGCTGCTGATTCAGGGGGCACAGACCGCGGTCCGTGGCGATGAGGAGTTGGGCCGCCAGTACCGTCGTTTGGCCGCCAAGAAACATCGGGCGGTGGCCAAAGTGATGGTGGCGCGCAAGCTGGCGGTGCATATGTTCTGGATGCTGAAGACGGAGAAGACGCATACAGAACTGGTTCGTATGCGGGGCAGCTCGAGTCATTCCGGGGTCGTCGAGACCGGCGCTTTGAGTGAGCACCCTGCCTCTCCGCGGATCCAGCCGTAAGGCGGGGCGGCCAGGCGGGGAGTTTGCATAGAAATCATGGTCGCAAAGACCGAATAGATGGGGAGTGGGGCCAGAATTGGGGCGCCCACCAATGATTCGAAGGCAAAGACGAGCGGCTTGGACTTAGACGATGCAAAGGCAAGATCAAAATCAAAACCCTCTAATAAGGGAAAAAAAGGACGGCAAAAACTTTCTTGCCGCGACCGCGCCGTTGTGTTGCCAAAAAAACAGTTGACAGAGCCGTCGTGGTTATAGACGGGATGACGCCCTTCGTGAGAGGAATTTACCGGGACTATGAAGGCCGTTAGAACTAAGGCTAAGGCTGCGGGGGCTCGTCGGAAAACCGATCGCAGGGTGTTGCGCACGCGCGACACTTTGGGCGATGCGCTGGTTGCTTTGATGCAGGAGAAGAATTTCGACGAGATCACGGTCTGCGAAGTGCTGGATCGCGCGGGAGTGGGTCGGTCGACGTTCTATGCACACTATCGCGATAAAGACGATCTGTTCCTGAGTGATATTGAAGATTTCTTGGAGGCATGTTCGACGGCGCTGAAACGGGACGATGCGGGCGGGAAGCGGCTGCTGCCGGTGCAGGAGTTTTTCGCGCACGTGCGCGAGGCGAGGGAGTTCTATGCGGCCCTGGTGAGGTCGGGGAAGATGAATGAGGTGCAGGAGTTGGCGCGGGGATTTTTTGCGCGGTCGATCGAGGAGAGATTGGAGGCCGCTGGGGTGAAGATCGAGCCAAGGCGTCGTTCGGCGCAAGCCTATGTCCTGGCGGGGAGTTTTTTCTCGTTGCTGGAGTGGTGGGTGGATAAGGGAATGAAGGCCGATCCGAAGGAGATGGATGGGTTATTTCACCGCATGGCTTGGAGTGGGCTGGCGGGGGCGGAGTCAGTGCGTCTGACGGAGGTCCCGCAGGGGCTAAAGACAGGGTTCATTCAGTCTAGGTAGGGCGCGGCTCGCGCCGCGCCCTTGCAAAACTGGTGTGTTGTCCGTTAAGGGGCTTCGAGATCGAGGGCGTAGACTTCCTGGCTGCCGGTGTCACGCATGAGAAGGATATCGCCTTGCGGGGTCAGGCCTAGCCATGCGGCCCAGGGAGTTACGACGCGGCGGAAATCCTTCAAATCGAGGAGGGTTTCGATCTTGCCGTCGGAGACCTGCACGCGGAAGACGGAGGGAGCGGCGCTAAAGCCGTTATCGAAATAGATGAAGCGGCTATCGGCAGACCAGCGGAAAGAGCCGACTTGCGTGGCGGCGAGTTTGGACCAGTGCTGGATTTTGAAGTTAAAGAGACGGAGTTCGTCACCGCTTAGTGTGGTGGCTGCCAGGAAGCGCCCGTCGCGGGAGAGCTGCGGGGTGATGAGGTTTTTCGAGTCGGGAATGTCAGTGAGTGCCTGGGTACGAATGTCTACCCTGCGGATGGTCGAAGTTCCGGGATTGACGACATCGTTAAAGGTGATGGCTTGTCCGCCCCGATCCCAGGATAAGGCCATTGCGTTGTAGCGAGCTACTTCGAGGCCGCGTAAGGTGCCGCCGGTCGCAGCCACCAGATACATGCGAAGCCTTCCATTGTTGCCGCCTTCCGAGGCAGAGATGGCGATCTCCCGGCTGTCGGGCGACCAGCTCGTACTATCGATATAGAGCGCAGTGGATGTTAGCGGCAAGCGATCGCTGCCATCGATTCGACAACGCCACAGGTAGCCCTCGGGATAGGAAACGTAGCTGATCCACTCGCCGTCGGGCGAAAAATCGACGGCGCGCGCGGAAATACCCGCAAGAAACGGAAGGAACTGGCGGGAGCGCGCTGCGTAGCGGACAAGCTCGGAACGCGGCTCCTCGCCCACGGCATAGATGACTTTTCCATCAAGGCTGGGTTGGGGGGAGTAAAAGTTGAGCGGTCCGTTGGTGAGTTGCAGGGGTAAGGGCGAGGGCTTATGCCACCAGTCGGATTTTTCCTGCAGAGCCCAAATGTCGGTGCGACCCCAGTTTTGTTGGACCTGGAAGACGAATAACCGGCCATCCGGAGTCCAATTGCCGCTGGATAGATCGTCATTGTCGTGCCAGCCTTTGAAGAGGACACGGTAGCGAGTGCCATCGGCGGCCGCTTCCGCGAGTTGGTTGTGGTCGGCTTGGCCTAACGTGAAGCGCAGGAGGCTTTTGTCCGGCGACCAACGCAGCCAGAAAGCCGAGGCCAAATTGTCGGGCAGCCTTAGCCAGGTGCGAGTACTCCCGTCGCTATTCACAAGGGAAAGCTCATTTCCACGGGAGACGAGCAACTCTCCGTGGGGCGTCCAGGCCACATCCTGTCCCGGGACAGAAGTCAGGCGGCGTGGAGAACCTCCGAGAGTGGGAATGGCAAAGAGTGGCTGATCGATTTCAAGACCACTGAAGGACCCTACGATGACTTCGGAGCGATCTGGAGAAAGATTGTCCAGGTCGAGGTTGGGGAAGGGTGTAGGGATGGGTACGGTGTCGCCGCCGGAAGCGGAGACTTCGGCCAGGGCAAAATGGCCGTGGATGGTTTCCTGGATGTAGAGGCGGGGACCGTCAGTGAGCACGGTGGGAACGGTTTGTCCGAAGGAAACCTTCTGCCAGCCATCGTGCGTGATCTGGGTGAAGCGTGTGATCTTGGGAGGCGGTTGGAGGGGACGGAATTGCCAGGCCAGAGCAGCAAGGGCAACTGTGACCAGAGCCGCGATTGGAATCAAAAGCGGTTTACGGACGCGCGGGGATGGAGAGGGAGTAGTATCGGTTGGCGTGACGACGCCGACCGCGCTGGTTCGTCCCGAGTCCATTTCGCGGCGCAGGCGTTTGAGGTCGACGGCCATTTCCGCCGCGCTTTGGAAGCGGAGCTTGCGGTCTTTTTCGAGGGCCTTGTTGGTGATGCGCTCAAGTTCGGCAGGGAGAGCCGGATTCAAGCGGACGGGCGAGGCTGGCAATTTGTTGAGGATTGCGTCAAAGAGAAGCGCCGAGGTGTTACCGGAGAATGCGGGATTGCCGGTAGCCATCTCATAGAGCACGGCACCGAAGGAAAAAAGGTCGGTGCGGCGGTCGAGTTCCTCGCCGGCGGCCTGCTCCGGCGACATGTAGGCGATGGTACCTACGGCGGTGCCGGGACTGGTGAGATTGGCTTCGGTCATGACGGTGACGGCGTCCGCGACCGAGGCGGACGAATGCGCTGGGGCGGAGAATTTGGCGAGGCCGAAGTCGAGGATCTTGGCGTGGCCGAGCGCCGAGACAAAGAAATTGGCCGGCTTGATGTCCCGATGCACGATATCCTTGCGGTGGGCGGCGTCGAGACCCTCCGCGATTTCTACGGCAAGGTCGAGAAGTTCATGGTTCGGAAGGGGACGCCTGGAGATGCAGTCGCGAAGGGTCTTGCCTTCGAGCAACTCCATTACGATGAAATAGTCGCCCTCCTGCTGGCCAATCTCGTGGATGGTGCAAATGTTGGGATGGTTGAGGGAAGAGGCAGCTCTGGCTTCGCGTTGGAAGCGGTCGAGAGCGACGGCATCCTGACTGAACTCGGGAGGAAGAAATTTCAGCGCTACGTGACGGCCGAGAGTGATGTCTTCGGCCTCATAGACCACGCCCATACCGCCGCTGCCCAATTTTCTGAGAACGCGGTAGTGCGAGATGGTCTGGCCGATCATTGGGTTGAAATCTTAGGAGTAGACGTGGGACAAGTCAATGAATACTGGGCATCGTGAATACCGGGCATCGGAGGCATTGGTTGCGAGCGTGCGCACTCCGCTTAATCCCGGATTTCGCCGTGTGATGAAGATCACGCGGGGTTGTGATATAGCGGATTGACGCCTCTGGCGGGCGCGGCATATCCTTGAAGTTGAAAATGAAATTCATTTTCAAGATCGCGTTGTGGCGCTGGACATCTAGATAACACAGGAAATGATTCATGCTGCAAGCCTTTATCGTGACGCTGCGCGAAGGAGTGGAGGCCGCCCTGATCGTGGGAATTACTCTGGCCTATCTGGCGAAGATCGGGCGCAACGATCTGCGCAAGGCCGTGTATGCGGCGCTGGCAGCGGCTTTTCTGGGGAGCATCGGCGTGGCCGTGGTAATTTCGCGGCTGAACTGGAACGAGGATGTGTTCGAAGGCTGGATTATGCTGGCGGCGGCGTTCTTCGTCATTACCATGGTGATCTTCATGATGAAGACGGGGCGCAAGCTTAAGGGCGAGATCGAGGGCAAGGTTGGACTGCTGGCGGGCGAGGATGCGTGGATTGGGCTGTTCTTTTTTGTGTTTCTGATGGTGCTGCGCGAAGGAGCGGAGACGGTACTGATTCTTTCCGCCGTGTCTCTGAATTCAACTGAGTTGATGAGCTTTCTGGGGACGCTGCTTGGGGTGGGGGCGGCGGTGGCGTTTGGGGTGATGTTCGTCAAGGGCAGCGTGCGCATTAATCTGCAGAAGTTCTTCAAAGTTACCACGGCGATTTTGTTTTTGGTGGCGTTGCAACTCGTGATCGCCGGGCTGCATGAGCTTTCGGAGAGCGGCGTGATTCCGTCGTCGAAGCGGGAGATGGCATTGATTGGGCCGATCGTGCGCAACGATCTTTTTTTCTTTGTGACGATTTTTGCCCTGGCGGCGCTAATGGTGTTGTTCGATGCCAAGCGGCGCGAGCCGGTGGTAGAGACCGCTTCCCCGGCCGAGCGGCGCAAGGCGGCTTGGTCGGCGCGGCGCGAGCGCTTGTGGATGGCGTCAGTTTATGTCTTCTCGTTTCTTTTTATTGCCATGTTGACGGCAGAATTTGTTTACGCCAAGAGCCAGAGCGCGCTGTCGCCGGCGACCGAAGTTGCATTCACGAACGGACAGGTGAAGATTCCCCTGGCGCAGGTTTCGGATGGCGATTTGCATCGCTTTCAGGCACAGAAAAACGGGACGGAAGTTCGCTTCTGGCTGTATCAGAAGCCGGATGGCAAGATTGCCACGGTCTTCGATGCGTGCGAGATTTGCGGGGCGGTGGGATTTTACAAATCGGGCAATGGGGTAGTTTGCAAGAACTGCGCGGCGCCGATTAATCCGCAGTCGGTGGGAACGGCGGGCGGGTGCAATCCGATTCCGCTGAGGATGACGCAGACGTCCGACGCGGTGACTATTCAGGAGGCGGACATCGCGGCCGGCAGCCACGTGTTCGAAAAACAATAAAGAATGTTTGCGCGGCTGGTTTACGAATCGTTTCGGCGGCAGAAGCGCCGCAAATTGCTGGCCGGAGCGGCCATCACTCTTGGCGTGACCGTGGCTACGGCGATGATTGCGGTCGCCACCGATATCGGGGACAAAATCAACCGCGAGTTACGCACCATCGGCGCAAATATTCTGGTAACTCCGCAGGAAGATACTCTGGACGTTGAAATTGGCGGCGTCGACTTGAAGCCGCCGAGCGACGGCGCTTTCCTCAATGAAGCCGACCTGCCAAAAATCAAAGGCACATTCTGGCACAACAACATTACCGGCTTTGCACCCATGCTGCCGGTGAATGTTGTCTTGTCGAGCAGCGGAAAGACGGAAAACCTCACTTTGCTGGGAACTTACTTCGCCAAGAAGGTGGCTTACGGAAAAGAAGAGTTCATCACTGGCGTGCGATCGACGCATCCGTGGTGGAAAGTTTCTGCCGGGGCTTGGCCGGATGACGGCTCGCGCGACGTTTTACTTGGAGAAAGGCTGGCAGCGCGGCTTTCGGCGAAGACCGGCGATGAGATTACGTTATCGGGCCAACGGCTGCATGTGAGCGGAATTCTGGCTACGGGCGGGGGTGAGGACGATCAGGTTGTCGCGCCGATTGCTCTGGCGCAGGAGATTCTGGGCAAGCCTGGCGCGGTGCGGCGGGTTTACGTTAGCGCGCTCACCAAGCCGGAAGATGCGCTGGGGCGGCGCGACCCGAAGAGCATGTCGGGGGAAATTTACGACCGGTGGTATTGCTCGCCTTATCCGCAGTCGATTGCGTATCAGCTCATGGAAGCGATTCCGCATTCGCATGCGGAGCAGATTCGGCAGGTGGCACAGAATGAAGGTGCAGTGCTGACGCGGATCGAGGGGCTGATTTTCCTGGTGACGCTGGCGGCGCTGTTTGCTTCGGCGCTGGCAGTGTCGGCGGCGATGGCTACGGCCATTTTTGAGCGGCGCGCCGAAGTTGGATTGATGAAGGCGCTGGGCGCGGGGAAGTTCGCGGTGGCATCGATTTTCTTTGCCGAGGCTACGCTGTTGGCTTTGATTGGCGGCGTGGTGGGCTTTGCTGCCGGCGGATTGCTGGCGCATGAGATTGGGCGCTCGATTTTTAATTCGGAGATTGCGATCCCTCCCGTGTTGTTGCCCGTGATCCTGGCAATCGCGGTGATCGTTACTTTCGCCGGAAGCGCAGCGGCGATTCGCAATGCGGTGCGACTGGATCCGGTATTTGCGTTGCGAGGTGAGCTGTGAGTGCTGCTTCGGGGCCGCTGCATTCCGCCGAAGAGGTTGCGGCTGGACGGGCGCAGGTTCCGCACACTTCGATGCTTGTGCGATTGCTGGTGCGAGCTGCCATCTTGCGGCGCGGGCGGGCGGTCTCGGCGCTGTTTGCCATGGTTGTGGCTGCGGCGGTGGCTACCGCGATGTTGAATCTTTACGTCGATGTGCAGGCCAAGCTGCGGCGCGAATTTCGCAACTATGGGGCGAATATTATTTTGGTTGGCAAGGACGGCGCTTCCCTTCCCGCAGATTCTCTATCGCAAGTCGAAGCGGTGATCGCGGGGCACGGAGTGGTTGCGCCTTTCGCGCTCGTTGTAGCGCGGACCGTCGACGGTCAGGCGGTGGTCGTGGTGGGCGCGGATTTCGAGCGGGTGCGGCAACTGGATCGCTGGTGGTCGGTGAGCCAGTGGCCTTCGGCAGGTCCCACCCCTGGGCAGGCTCAGGGCGGGCTTTCTCGCGCCACGGACGCGCGAGAAATGGGGCACCCGGCGCTGGTCGGCGTGCGCGCCGCTGCGGTGGTTTCACCGAAGAATCAGCCCTTCGATCTCACCTTTCAAGGTCGCATCATTCATCTCACCCCTGCCGGAACGGTGCGAACAGGGGCTGCTGAAGATAGCCGGGTCTATCTTTCTGTGACAGATTTCATGGCGTGGACTGGAGTGCAGCCCTCAACGATTGAGGTTGCCGCCAGCGGTTCGCCGGAGGAGATCAACGGCGTCTTGCAACAACTGCAGAGCGCGATTCCGGCGGCGGATGTGCGTCCGGTGCGCCAGATTATGGAGGGCGAGGCTCGGGTGCTGGGCAAGACTCGGTCTACCTTGCTGGCTGCGGCTGCACTCATCATTTTGACTTCCGCATTGTGCGTGCTTTCTACGCTGATGGGGTGGGTGTTTGACCGGCGTCGCGATTTTGCCATCATGAAGGCGCTGGGAGCTTCCGACCGATTGCTCAATGGATTTTTCGCGGCGGAGGCGGCGGCTTTGGGGGCTTTCGGGGCGATGATTGGATTTGTTTTCGGCATCGGCATCGCCGCCTGGATTGGGCGGGTTAACTTTCATGCTGCCGTCGTGCCGCGGTTCAGCGTGCTGCCGTTTGTGCTGGCTGGTAGCATGGTGGTGACCTTGCTTTCGGCGATCCTGCCCATTTCGCTTTTGCGGCGAGTGCAGCCGGCGGTGATTTTGAGGGGCGAGTGAAATGATTGAGATCAAGAACGTAACCAAGCTCTATCCCGCCAAGGCGGCTGTGAAGCCCACTTCTCGCAAAGGCAGCGAGAAGTGGGGCACCCCCGACGGCGCGATTCATGCGCTCGATCATATTTCGCTGCACGTGGAGCGCGGCGAATGGCTATCGATCATGGGGCCGTCGGGCTCGGGGAAATCGACGCTGGTAAATCTGATTGGCTGCCTGGATCGGCCGACCTCGGGCGAGATATGGCTGGACGGGCAGGATGTTGCGGGCATCTCTTCGAACGACTTGAATCGGGTTCGCGCCGAGAAGATCGGCTTCATTTTTCAACAGTTTCATCTGATTCCGTTTCTGACAGCGGTCGAGAATGTGATGCTGGCGCAGTACTTTCACAGCATGACCGATCAGAAGGAAGCGATTGAGGCTCTGGCGCGCGTGGGCCTGGGCGATCGGGCGCATCACTTGCCGTCGCAGCTTTCCGGCGGCGAGCAGCAGCGCGTATGCATCGCGCGGGCTTTGATTAACGATCCCAAAATTATTCTGGCGGATGAGCCTACCGGGAATCTCGATGGGCATAACGAAGAATTAGTGCTGCGGCTGCTGCGCGAGTTTCATCAGCAGGGGCGGACGATTGTGATGGTGACGCATGATCCGGTGGTGGCGCGGCTGGCCGACCGGCGGATCGAATTCCATCACGGCAAGATCGCGTCGCAGGAAGTTTTTGCCATGGCCGACGAAGAGCAGTTCGACGAGGTGCTCGAGGAACTCTGGGTGCTGGCCGAGCACGGCGAGATTGCTGAAGTCGAGCGCATGGAAGTGCACGGCGCGCTGCCCGTGAGCCTGGCTATCGAGAAGATGATGCAGATGGGCATGGTGGTTTCGGCGCCGCATCCGCCGCTGGCGCATGACCATAAGCCGTTCGTGAATCCCTGCCACGACGCGCTGAAGCCGGTTTCGGCGTCGGTCGGGGATGGCACTCTGATCGTGGAACTGACTCCGCGCGGTCGCGAGCGGGCTGGCAGCATCATTCGGCGGCATCGGCTGGCGGAGCGGCTGTTTACCGACAGCCTCGCTATGGACAGCGAATCGGAAATCGAGGAGCAAGCCTGCAAGTTCGAGCACATCCTCTCGCCTGAGGCTACGGATAAGATCTGCGCCTTTCTGGGGCATCCGCGGACTTGCCCGCATGGGGCGCCGATTCCGCCGGGGGCGTGCTGCCCAATATCCACGAGAACGGATGATACTCTTCAAACAACGCATGGTTCGCGATGAACACCAGTGACGCGCAGAGATTTTCAGGCTCTTACTCGAATGCGCCTGCGAGAAACTCGCACTCTACTACGAAGCGGAAATAAGGAGGGCGCGCATTACCTGTCAGGACTGGCAATCGAGCGGACTGGCAATAGAGTGCGCCCCTGAAGTCAGCCATTGCGCGAAGGACAAAACGCCATGACTTTCCACTGGAACGGGCATTTGTGAAGGACAAGGTTTATACCCACGATTTGAACAAACTACTCGTCACTGCTGGTTTCGAATCAACACTGGATGCGGCTGCCTCTAACGACCCTAGGCTGAGGACTAACTGGGCAGTCGTCAAAGACAGGAAAGTCGGGAGTCGTTATGGCTGAACGGAGAGGCCCTCTACTGCGCAGTTGCGGGTCGGAACGTGAGATTGAGATGGCTACGGCAGTATCGGTGGATCGGGATCGCGAACTCGGCCGGAAAGTGCTTACCGCGCTAACACAGGCCGACATCCCGGTTAGTGTTCCTTCTTGGGCGTTCGTTTGTAGAGGACGCAAACATCTACAGCGGATTCATTGACATTACAAAGTCCGAGAACAGCGGGCGAAACGGCGGAGCAATCTATTATGTTACGTTCGCACCCTACTCTGCGGAAAAAGTAACTGGCAGTGACCACCCGGCGGAGATCTTTCTGTCGCGTTTTCGCCTTGGCAGGGATGCCGTTGAGTCGGCGATTCGAGAATTGTCGACCAGCAGGAGGACGTTCATCCCCAACGTGCGCTTGAGTCCTCGTGACCTCCGATGGTTGCGGCCTGCCTAGCCGCTTAATCGTATCCCAGCAGTGCCCTCAGGGTTAAAGTCTCAGCTGCCGTAGAGCCGAATCGACGTTGCGGGGCGTTCGAGCGAGCCGCCCCGCCAGAAAAGCTCCGTTAGAAACAAGTTCGCATCACTTTGGTTTCTCCTCTCGGCCATTCCGGACTGTTATCATCATTGTTCCCAAAAGAGATGCCCGCGCGTCGCCCTATCATCGGCGTGTTTGACTCCGGCTTCGGCGGGCTTACCGTCCTTAAAGCTTTGCTTGAGGTTGTGCCGGAAGCCGATTATCTCTACTTCGGCGATACGGCGCGGCTTCCCTACGGGTCGAAGTCGGTGGAGACCGTGGCGCGCTATGCCGTGGAGGCGGCGCATTACCTCGAAGGCCGCGGCGCGGAACTGCTGGTGATCGCCTGCAATACTGCAACGGCGTTGGCACTGGACCGCATTACCTTGGCTGCGCATGTGCCGGTGGTGGGGGTGGTCGAGCCTGGAGCCGAGGCCGCTGCGGCGGCTAGCAAGAACCAGAAGGTCGTGGTTGTGGGAACGGAAGCTACGGTTTCCAGTCACGCTTATCGCCGGGCTTTGGAAGCGCGTGGGCTCGATGCGCTGGAGAAGGCTTGCCCGCTGCTGGTACCGCTGGTTGAGGAGGGATGGGTAGAGCATCCTGTGACTGAGCAGGTGGCTCGAATTTATCTGGGCGAGGCTTTTGCCGATGATTTTCGCGATGCCGATGTTTTGGTGTTGGGGTGTACGCATTATCCACTTCTGAAGGAGTTGCTGCGGCGAGTGGCGCCGGCGCAGGCTGTTATTGTGGATTCGGCGGAGTCCACCGCACGGGCCGTGGCGGAGCAATTGGCGAAGCTACTGCCGGCGAAGTCGGGGGCTGAGGAGCGGAGGGTCTTGCCGAAGATTCGATTTTTCGCAACGGATTCGGTGGAGAAGTTTCGCCGGCTCGGCCAGCGGTTTTTGGGGCGGGAGATTGAGGATGTAAGGCATGTGGATTTGAAGGAATAGAGGGACCCTGCGGAGCTTCCCGGTTGTAGCCCCAGACGACAGTCGGAGTCGCGCCAGCAGGAAAGCAGATTTCCTCAGTCGCGTCTTCGGGCCGATTAGCAGTGAAAAGAAGTTTCGATGGTGGTACGGCTGGCCTCAGTACAGGTGGAAGTCTACTTCTACGGCGATCACTACTGGGACGGGATGGCCGTCTTTTTGGCCGGGTTCGAACTTCCAGTTCTTTACCGATTCGATAGCTTTTTCATCGAGGCCCATGCCCAATGTGCTCAGAACGTGGATTTGGGTGGGGCGGCCTGTGGCGTCGACCACTACGCTCAACACACAGGTGCCCTGGTATTTGGCCTTGCGGGCTTCTTCGGAGAATTCGGGGTCAGTTTGATAGATTACGCGAGGCGGGGTTACTCCGCGGCCGATGCGGAAGGCGCCGCCGCCCATGCCGGCCTCGTCGCCGGGGCCAACACCGCGGCCGTTGCCCGGGCCAACACCGCCGCCAGAGCCTGAGCCGATGCCACTTTGAGAGCCGGTCCCGTTCGAGGGGATGATGGCAGAAGATTTCGGGTCGCCGAGGTTCGGCATGTTATTCATGGCGACTTTGATATCCGGGGGCACGATTACCGTGGGCTCCGCCGTTAGCTTCGGATCCATGTTTCGGATCACCGCCGTCGGCGGGGTTAGCTGAGGCTTCAGAGAAAACTTGGGCAGACGGCCCTTGGAGGCCTGCAGCACGTCGTGGTCGCCACCGCCGCCACCGCCGCCGGACTGCGTTTTCGCAGGCTTCAGGACATAATCACCGGGATCGATCAAGGTCGTCGCGGTGGCCGGTTTAGCCGATACCTGAGCGATCACGCGCCGGCCAAGAATCGTGCCGCCGATGATCAACGCGATCACGATGACGTGAGCGACCGTGGACCCCAGCGCACCGTTCTTCTTATAGTTGTAGAAACCCCAGATATCTTTGACCGGAACGGGCTTCGATTCCAGCTTGAGCGGCGGAAGTTTCTTGGGAAAGAAAAATTCGTCGAGGCCGCGAAACAGCGACTTGTAAAGAGGTTCGAAGGTATCGGGAGCCAGGAGCAGGTGCAGCTCGGGGTCCTGACCGGGATTCGAATTCGCGTCGCTCGGATTAAGCGGGTTCGGATTTACTTCTACGGATGACATGTTCCCCGATTCGGATTTGCCTATGAACTCATCAACATTTGCCACGGAGTGGACTTCGGCCCAGGCTGCGCCCAGCCTGCAGGGCTCTTCACCGCGCCTCTTAACAAGGATGAGCGGCCCTCCCGACAAGTTGCCCGTGTTCTGCTACTAATCGGCTTTTTCAGCCCCAGAGGCAGGGCGGTTTGGCGCCTGCCTTCCAAAATTGTACCTCTTCCCCCAGGGTTTGCGGCAGTGTATTTCCAAGTGACCCCATTGGTGCGGTCGGGCGATTTTCTCCCCGGAAATCAAAGTTACCAAAACCTGTCCAAGGTCGCATGCCGCCCGGCGCGATCTCTCTCGCATTGATGGCCGAAAATGTAACTCTTTGGCGTGTACCAGGCTAGGTGATGAAAAACCCTAGAGTGCCTTCGCCACCTCCACTTCCCAAGTTTCCAGAGCACGTTTTGGCGAAGAATTTCCCTGGCAGCGGCGGGTCACAAAGCGGTGTGCGCTGCATCACAGAGGATCGCTTGAAACTCGCTCAAGATGAGATGTCTCTCACCGGCAGCAGTGTCGCACCGGCATAGGTTGGACTTGGTCGCGGCAAGACTCTGGGACATATGAAACGAGGGCATGGTGATGGCTGCGAATCCTGTTTCTCCGCCCGAACTCGCAATCGTTGCGGAGCGCAAAGCGACGATCGAGGGAAAGATCGCCGAGCTGCGCGGCAAGCGCACGCAGATCGAACTTGGGGGCGGCGCGGAAAGAATCGAGAAGCACCACGCCTCGGGCAAGCTCACGGCGCGGGAGCGCGTGGCGGAACTGGTGGACCGCGAGAGCTTCCAGGAGATTGGGCTGTTCGCGAAGCATCGCGCCACGTATTTCGGCATGGCCAAAAAAGATCTGCCGGCCGATGGAGTCGTGACCGGATGCGCCACTGTCGATGGCAGGCTGGTGCATCTGGCGAGCCAGGATTTTACAGTCGCGGGCGGCGCGGCCGGCGAAGTTCACTGCGACAAGATCACCGAGATGATGCAGCTTTCGCTGCGCACCGGCAGCCCTTTCATCTTTATCAATGACTCCGGCGGCGCACGCGTGCAGGAGGGTATCGACAGCCTCGCGGGCTACGCCAGCGTGTTTTACAACAACACTCTGCTTTCGGGTACGGTGCCGCAGATTTCGATTATTTGCGGTCCGTGCGCGGGGGGCGCGGCTTACAGTCCGGCGCTGACTGATTTCATTATTCAGACCAAGCAAGGGCGGATGTTTATCACCGGGCCGTCGGTGATCAAACAAGTGACCGGCGAAACTGTGACGTCGGAGGAATTAGGCGGGCCGGCGGCGCAGATGAATCGCTCGGGCGTGGTCCATCTGATCGCCGAAGACGATGCGGGCGCGCTGGCGCTGTGCCGCCGCCTGCTCAGTTTTTTGCCGTCGAACAATTTGGAGGAAACTCCGCGGCAGCCGTATGACGCGGCTCCGGGAATTGATGCGGAGTTGGAGCACGCGGTTCCGGTAGATCCGAAGATCGCTTACGACGTGCGCGTGGTGATTCCTCGCGTTTTGGATTATCGGGATTTCTTCGAAATCCAGCCGGGCTTCGCGGCGAATGCCGTGATCGGCTTCGGGCGAGTGCAGGGACGCGCAGTCGGGATCGTTGCCAATCAGCCTTTCGTGCTGGCCGGAGTTCTGGACATCGACGCGTCGGACAAAATTTCGCGCTTCGTGCGCTTCTGCAATGCCTTCAATCTTCCGCTGATCACGTTCGTGGATACTCCCGGTTTTCTTCCCGGGATCGAGCAGGAGTACGGCGGAATCATCCGGCATGGCGCGAAGATGCTCTTCGCGTACTCGGCGGCGACCGTGCCCAAAATTACCGTGGTGTTGCGCAAAGCCTACGGCGGCGCTTACATCGCGATGTGCTGCAAAGACCTGGGCGCCGATCGCGTGGTGGCGTGGCCTACGGCGGAAATCGCGGTGATGGGCGCGGAGGGCGCGGCCGAGATTGTATTCCGGCGCGAGATCGATGCGGCGGAGAACCAGGAGCAGCGACGCAAGGAGCTGATCGACAGTTACCGGCAGACCTTTGCGAATCCTTATGTATCGGCCGGACGAAGGCTGGTGGATGACATTATCGAGCCGTCCGAGACGCCGAGATATCTGGCGAAGGCTCTGGCGGCGCTGAGTTCGAAACGGGAAGTTCGTCCTACGAAAAAGCATGGCTTGATCCCACTCTAGAGGATTTGCAATGGCGGAATGGTTCATGGCCGCGTTGGTGATCGCTGGATGCCTGCTGGTTTATGTCAGCTCACGGCGCGGACTGGAGCGCGCCTGCGCACAGCTTCGAAGCGAGTTGCAGCCGCAGATCGATGCGCTTGCGGAAGCGGTCAGGGCGATCGAGCACCCCAGCGGCGCGGAAGAGATAGCGCCGGAAACCCTCGCGGCGATCACCGAAACTATCACCGGTTTACTGGGCAGGAAAGTTCGCATTCGTTCCGTAAAGAGATTGCACGCGCCCGAGGCAGGACTGAGCTCTTGGGCACAGCAGGGACGGGTGGTGGTGCAGGCTTCGCACAATCTGGCGCAGCGAGGCCACGAGAAATGATGGGCAAGGCGGGTCTGATTTCCCGAATCGCGCAGTGAGGCTTCGCTCTTGAAGATTCAGATTGTCACCGGCGGAAAAGCCTATGAGGTCGAGGTTGAAGTCGAGGGCGAAGAGCATCTGCACGGAGTGCCGGGCCAAATTCCGCCGGGCAGCGCGCTTCAATCCCGGCGCGTGCCCACGGCACCGCGGCCCGGGGCTGGGGGAGCGGACTCTGGCGAGGCGAGAGTATGCCGCAGTCCCGTCGCTGGAATCGTGGTGCGGGTCCATGCCCACTTGGGACAACACCTGCAAGTGGATGCTCTGATCGTGGTCTTAGAGGCGATGAAGATGGAAACCAGCGTGACGGCGCCGATTGCGGGAACAATCAAATCCGTAAACGTAGTGCCCGGGCAGGCCGTCAAGCTGAATCAGATTCTGGTTGAGTTCGAATAGGTCCGGGCTTTAAGGACGATTTATATGGTACTCAAACCGTTTGTGATCAATCGCTATGGCCGCATGGTCTTTCCCTGCAATTTTTTTCCGGAGCTGGATTTTTCTGTCTTCGAGACTTTAGGACAGTTTAATGCGGTGATCCGGCGAGATTTCGGCGAGAAGGCGCCCACGGAAACCGAAATTGTAGCGCGCGTGCAAGCGGGCGAATACCACAGCCGCTACGAGATTTGCCGCGATCTCGCGCTGAATTTGTTCTGGGCGCAACGCTACGTATTGACTATGTACGAAAAGCGGCCCACGCGCTGGGCCGATCTGCCGCGCCATCGCAACGATATTTTTCTGCCGGTGTACAAGCCGCGCAATGCGGCTGGTCTGGCGGCTGCGATTGAAGCGGGATACCTCAGCTTGCCGGCGCTCTGGGAGGAGGAAACGGAGGACAAGAGCTTTCGGCTTCTGCTCGACGTGTTTCGCAATAAGCAAGGAGCTGGGGGGGAGTTTCGCGGGATCAAACCCACCGTGGAAGAGATCTTGTCGGATCCGAAAAATCTTACGTATCGGCTGTCGAGTTACGACCGCGACTTTCCGGGCTACTCTTACGATGACGTGATCGACAGCGTCCATCCCAAGCCGGAGTTGGAAGCTTTGATGCGGCAGAGCATGATCCTGCACAACCAGTACCGCTGGGATCCGGCTACGAGCGGCAGCATCGAGGTGGGCAAGCTGCAGGACGGGGATTATGTGATCGCCTACCATCCGCGCAACAGCGATGTGCATCAATTTATTCGGCGTGTGAAGCAAAACGGAAACGCCTTTCATCGGCAGCGGCCTTGCAAACCGGAGACGTTGGCCTTGAGTGAGCCTGAAAAACCGTATCCGCCGGTGGTGGTGAGCGCGCACTTTGCCGTGCTGCCGCGGATCGAATCCATCGCCGTATACGAAGGAGAAATCCCTTGCACGAATAAAGACCTGATCGGCAACCACGCCTATTGCTGGTCGCGCATGACGGAAGAGGATATTTCCGAAAAGACGGGCATCGAGCAGCGCTGCTACAGCGAACTCAGTTTGGAGGAAATGGCGCTGATCGCGGTGCGGGCGGCGCTGACTAAATCGGGCCGCAAGCCCGCGGAAATCGGCGCCGTGCTGTTTTGCAGTTGCACCAGCACCAAGCTTATTCCCTCGGTGGCCACGTGGTTATCGGGCGAGTTGGGTCTGGTGCAGACGCACTGCTCCTGCGACATTGTGGCGGCCTGCGCAGGCATGTCTTATGGCTTGGCCGAGGCGGTGCGGTTGCTGCAGGAAATTGAGCGGCCAATCCTGGTGGTGTGCGCGGAAAAATTCTCCGACAAAATCGGGACCGTGCGCACTTCGCGCATGATCTTCGGCGACGGAGCGGCGGCGATGGTGGTGGGACCTGCGCCGCCTGGAGAATCCTCCGACATCGAGGTTTTTCAGACTTATGCCAGCGGTCCATGGGCGGAGGTGAACTCGATTATCTGGCCCAATCCGGAGTTCGATAACAACATCACCGTGTACGGGCCGGAAGTCAAGACTCTGGCCAGACGCTACCTGGTGCAGATGATCAAAGAACTCAAAGCGCTGCCGCATCCTGGAGGGGAGGGCACGCTGATGGATGCGATCGATCTCGTGGTTCCACACCAGGCGAACAAGACCATGGTGGTGGAGCTCGCGAAAGCGGCTGGTGTAGCCCCGGAGCGACTGTACTTCAACATTCAGCGCGTAGGCAATACTTCTTCCGCCAGCATTCTTCTGGCGATTCACGATGCGGTGCGCGAGGGACGAATCGATCGTCCGCTGCGTGTGTTTGCGCCCGGCTTCGGCGCGGGCGCGGTCGGCGGTTATGTGGTGATGCGGGTGGATCCCGCAATCGTAAGTTGCAACTCTCAGGAAAGGAGTACGGATATGGAGAATAACGGTGGTGGCGGACACAACGGAAACGGCAACGGGAACGGGACGAACTCTCTGCGTGGCAAGGTGGCTTTGGTGACCGGTGCTGGACGCGGCATTGGGCGCGCGATTGCGATTGAACTGGCGCGGCGGGGCGCGAATGTGGCGCTCGATTATCGCTCGGATTCCACCCATGCCGAGAGCGCGGCCGATGAGATCCGCGCCTTCGGCGTGGAATGCATCACAATTAAAGGTGACGTGGCAACGAAAGGTGAGGCACGCCGCATTGTGAAAGAAGTTTTGGACAAATGGCAGCGCCTCGACATTCTGGTGAACAACGCCGGCATCACGCGCGACCGATCGATGCGTAAAATGACGGAAGACGATTGGGCGGAGGTGATCAACGTGAACTTGAACGGAACCTTCTACTGCACCAGCGCTGCACTGCCTGCGATGATTAACCAGAGGTTTGGACGCATCATCAATATTAGTTCCGTGGTCGGGCAGATGGGCGCTTTCGGTCAGGCGAACTATTCGGCGAGCAAGGGCGGCATCATTTCCTTCACCAAGACCCTCGCGCTGGAGATGGCGAAGTTCAACATCACGGCCAATGCGATTGCTCCGGGATTCACGGCTACGGAAATGGTTGACGCTATTCCGGAAGAGATTGCGGCCCAAATCAAAGCGAAAATTCCCTTGGGCCGATTTGCTTCCACGGAAGAGATTGCGAAGGCAGCCGGGTTTCTTGCCGCTGATGCGGATTACATCACGGGGCAGGAGTTGAACGTCAACGGCGGATACCACATGTAAGCGGGGCAGCGGCGCTCGAGTTTCTCCTACTGCTTACGTCCGTTTTCGGGTCGTGTTCGGGCCCTTGGTCTAAGCGGCGGTTTCGATGCCCGGGGCGATGCCGGGCGCTCCGAGCGTCCTTTTGTGAGTAACCGACAACACGGCGAGCGCGCAGGAACCCAGGCGAGTGAGCGAGTTATCGGTGCGGCTGGTCAGAATAATGGGTACGCGCGCGCCGGCCACCAGCCCCGCTACCTGCGCGTCCGCCAATTGAACCAGTTGCTCCACCAGCATGCTGCCGGCTTCGAGATTGGGGACGACAAAAATATCGGCTTGACCCGCTACCGCAGAAGCCACACCCTTACTCTTGGCGGACTCAGGAGAAACCGCAACATCGAATTCAAGTGGGCCCTCGAGGTCGCCGCCTGTGATCTGACCACGGTCCGCCATCTTGCAGAGCACCGCAGCATCTAGGGTGGACGGCAGTTTCGCCGAGACCGCCTCCTGTGCGGAGAGTAACGCGACCTTGGGTCGGGCCATGCCCAAAGCGTGGCACAGATCGATCGCATTCTGCACGATGTCACGCTTGTCGTCGAGGGTGGGATAGAGATTCACGGCTGCATCCGTCACGAACAAGGGCCGAGAGAAGCTGGGAACGTCGATGGCGGAGATGTGGCTAAGGCGCCGCGCCGTGTGCAGCCCCTGCGGCCCATCCACGAAGAGCATAAGTTCGTCGATCTGGATTCTTCCCTGCATGAGAGCATCCACTTTGAGTTCGCGGGCCAGCCTGACGGCGAGTTCGGCGGCGGCATGGCTGTGCTCTGTGTTTAACAGTTCATAGGGCGATAGGTCGATCTGCGCCTGCTGCGCTGCAGCGCGAATCTTTTCTTCGGGGCCTACAAAAGTCGGGAGGATTAGTCGTGCCCTGGCGGCTTCGATCGCGCCCAGCAAAGAAATCGAATCGACAGGATGCACGACAGCGATGCGGATGGGGGCGCAGCTTCGGGTGGCCTCGATCAAGCGGCGGTAATGGCGGCCCCGCTCAAGCAGCTTCACTTCGGGCAAGGTTACGCGCTCCCGCGATATTTTTTCCGCGGGGGCGATGACCTCCGCGGTTCCACTGATTACGACTTCGTTCTTCTGATTCGTTGCCTGGCAGTCGAGCGTTACACGATTCTTTTCCGCGGCCTTCTCCGCCACCCGAACGGTTACAGTGACGATATCTCCAAGGCAGACGGGGCGGCGGAAGCGCAACGACTGGCTCAGATAGATGGCACCGGGGCCGGGTAACTGAGTCCCGAGCACGGTCGAAATTAGCGCTCCTCCCCACATGCCGTGGGCGATGATGCGATGAAACATGTCGCTCTTGGCGAACTCCTCGTCCACGTGCGCGGGATTCACGTCCCCCGACATGATGGCAAAGAGTTCGATATCCTTATAGCTCAGGGTGCGGACAATACTGGCGCTGTCGCCGACTTGCAGTTCGTCAAAAGTGCGGTTTTCGATGCGGTCCATGGAACTCCTCCTGCTGAAAGACATGCGACTTCCGGTGCTCCTGGGGGCTTTTATTCCGGCGTAAAATGTGATGTAATGCAGTGCAGCAACGATCTGCTGCGATGCAGCGCATGGCGCACGGTAGAACCAATATGGCTTTTACACTCGATGGCAAAACCGCCTTGGTAACGGGCTCCGGCCGGGGGATTGGCCGGGCAATTGCGGAAAAGCTGGCGGAGAACGGCGCGGCTGTAATGGTGAACGACCTCGATGAGGGCGCGCTCGAGGAAACCAAGATTCTCTTGGGATCGGTGGGGAAAAGAGTCGAGGTTTTCGCCGGCGACCTGACCCGGCCTGAGTTTCCCGACAAATTAATGCAGGCCACTTTGGACGCTTTCGGCTCCGTCGATATCATCGTCAACAACGCGGGATATAGTTGGGACGGAGTCATTCAAAAAACCACGGACGAGCAATTCCAGGCCATGCTCGAAATTCACCTGGTCGTACCCTTTCGCGTGCTGCGAGCTGCCTCGTCTTATATTCGAGAAGCGGCCAAGCGCGAGACTGCCGCCGGCCAGCAGGTGATGCGCAAGGTCGTGAACATCACTTCCATTGCGGGCACCGACGGCAATCCTGGCCAGGCTGGGTATGCCTCCGGCAAGGCCGGAGTGCTCGGACTTACGCGCACGCTGGCGAAGGAATGGGGCCGGTACAATGTCAACGTGAACGCGGTCGGATTCGGGTTGATAGAAACTCGGCTGACCCAGGTTCTGTCGGGCGAGGAGTCTAATATCGAGATGCGCGGCCGCGCGATTCGTGTGGGGGTGCAGGCGGCGATGTTGGAGTCGGTGAAAACCGCTTGTCCGCTGGGCCGGCTCGGAACGCCCCTGGAAGCGGCGAATGCAGTGCTCTTCTTCTGTTCGCCGCTCTCCGACTATGTGACCGGCGAAGTGCTGATTTGTGGTGGCGGCTTCCACTTTTAAAGCCAAGCGATTCGCGTTTTAATAAGCTCCGGCATAAGTCGCCGGAGTGTAACTGATCTCTTTGTCCGCGTCCTGCAGGAGTATTTTGACATCGACGCAGCGGTCGAGACTGAACTCGTACCCCGAATCATACGAAATAGCCCGCGGGCGGACGGACGTTGGATCTGAAAAAGATGAGTTCGGCGCGATTCCGTTTGCCATGGGAGATCCCTTCCTGTTCGAGTTTGCCCAATCCGGGGTGGCACTCAGCACAATTGGAATTCGAACCCCGGAGAAGCGGCAACTGCAAAAAGAATAGTGCACGACCAGGCGAAAAGTTGGTGACGGCCATCACCTATCGCAGTGATCCAAGAACCGGCTAAGCCTTCCGGCGCGGAGACGAACTCTTCTTCGGAATCTTCTTCTTTTTTTTTGGCCTCTCCACAAGAGATTCAAGTTCGGCGACGCGGCGCTTTAGTTCGTCCACTTCCCCGCCGCCCGCGGCTCGCGGCTGGCGATATTCTTCTTCACGCTCAGAGCTGGAAAAGGGCTGCGACGGCGCGGGCCGCTGCGCCTGCATGAAATCGAAAGGATGCAGCGGCGGCGTCATGGCCCGATAAGCGTTCTGGTACATCTCCGCCACGGTCTTCATATACTTCAAGGCGCCTTCTTGAGTCGCGCGGCTTGAGGCCACGACCATTTGCCGCAAGACTTCGAGCGGGAAGGCGGAGTCGGGCTCTTTGGCCTGCTCGACGATGATTTGGGTCAAGACCAGCCGAGTCAGGTCTTCGCCGGTCGCGGCGTCGACCACCTGGACGTCGTAGCCGTTCTTCAGCATCTGAGCCACTTCATCCTGATTGATGTAGCGGCTGTTCGTCGTATCGTAGAGACGCCGGTTTTCGTACTTTTTGATCACCACCGGTTTGCGATTCATATTTATCTCATTTTATGCTTGACATCCGAGTGCGCTGGTTCTAATATCGAATTGTGCTGCAGTGCAGCATTTATTGCAACAAACTTTATCTCTAGAAGGAGAAGATCATGCCCACGCCCCGTAAGTCAACCCGCATCCCCCGCGCGGCGGCGGAGAGCGCCGAAGTAACGGCCACTTTCGTCCCCGTATACAGCAAGAGCATTGAGCGCCTGGCGGAGCTGCAGAAGAAGTCCCTGGAAGCAGCCGCCGAACAAAACGCAGAGATCCTGAGCACTTGGAAAAAGGCCTTCCCGTTTGTTACCGAAGGTCCAGCCTCGTTCTGGTTTGACTTGGCGGGCCAAAGCTTCGAGCGCTATGTCGAAACCCAAAAAGGTGCGATCGACCTGGCCGTGGAGCAAAGCGCCACGCTGGTCGGCCTGGCCGAAGAGCGCGGCGCCCTGGCGGCAAAGTTTGCCGATAGCGGAACCGCCCTGTTGCAGCAAACCGTGGATCATTCTGTTGCAGCGCACAAGAAGAATCTGGAGTTTTGTGCGGAGCAGCAGAAGGCCGGCTACGAGACCGCGAAGAAACAATTGCGCTTCTCTAATCCGTTCGCCGAGGCCTTTCAGAGCGGTCTGGATCTTCTGGTTGAAACCCAGAAGACGGTGCTGGATATCGCGTCCAAGCCAGCCCGGCACGCCGCCGCGTAAGCGGCGTTATACTCGACGGCAGACAGCCCCGGCGCCTCCAATCTGGAATTAGGCGTGGGGGGGCTGTCTCCGGCTGTGCGGGAGTTTGGAGACTGGATCTTGGGAGAGTAGCTTATGAGCGAAAAGCAGGCGCCCAACGGAAAAGAGTTCGATCCCACCGACGCTTTCCGCGAGATGCGGAACAGCTATCTGGATGCGTGGTCGAAGACCATGGTCGATGCCGTGAACAGCGACGCTTACGCGAAGGCCAGCGGGATGATGCTCAATACGTATCTCTCGAGCTCATCGCCCTTTCGCGAAGCGGTGGAAAAGGTGATGTTGCAGGCGCTGCAGCAATTCAGCATGCCCTCGCGCGCCGACGTGGTCAGCATCGCGGAGCGAGCCGTCAATATCGAGATGCGGCTGGACGATCTGGATGCCAAGCTGGACCGGATCGAAAAACGGCTGACGAAACCCACGTCCGCGAGGCGCCCCCCGGCGCGGGCGCCGGACCGAGGGAGTAAAAAGAAAGGGAAAAGGTAGCTATGAACGAAGCCACTGTAATGACCGACCAGTGGTTGGGAGTGGGCGAAAAATTCAGTAACTTCAGCAAGGCGGTAACCACGAAAGCGGCGATCGCGCAAACTCCGAAAGAGTTGGTGTGGACCCTAAACAAGGCCAAGCTGTATCGCTACGTGCCGGTGGTGCCCGCCGAGAAACGGCATCCCGTGCCGCTTTTGCTGGTTTTCGCTCTGATGAACCGTCCTTATATTCTCGATCTGAAGCCGGGGCACAGTTTTGTGGAGTTCATGGTCAAGAGTGGATATGACCTCTATCTGCTCGATTGGGGATCTCCTGGACCCGAAGACAAAAATCTCACATTTGACGATTACACGCTCGACTATATGGCGCGGGCGATTCGCAAGATGAAGGCGATTTCGGGCTGCGAGGACTTCAGCCTGCTGGGCTGGTGTATTGGAGCGATCCTCACCACTGTGTATGCCGCGCTGCGCGCCGATGACGGCTTGCGCAACTTAATTCTGCTAACCGCACCGCTGGATTTCTCGGACAAAAAAGGAATCACTTTCGCGCGCTGGGTCGACGAACGCTACTTCGATGTGGAGAAAGTTCTTGCGGCATTCGGAAATATGCCGGGTGAGATGATCGATTACGGCGCCAAGGCTCTCAAGCCTGTGGAGAACTACGTTGGGAACTATCTGAAGCTCTGGGACAATCTCGACAATCCACAGGTGGTCGAAGCGTGGCAGGCGATGAACACCTGGGTTACCGACAATGTTCCGCTGGCCGGCGGGGCCTTCCGGCAATTGGTGGTTGATCTTTACCGCAACGACCGGCTCATGCGCAACGAGTGGGTGATTCGCGGAGAGCGCGTGGACTTGGGGCGCATTCGGGCGAATCTTTTGACTGTGATCGCGGAGGGCGACCACATCACCCCGCCGTGCCAATCCGCGGCAATCATGACGAAAGTTGGCAGCAAGGATAAGGAATTATTCCGAACTCCCGGCGGCCACATCGGCATCATGGCGGGCAGCGGCGCGGATAAGCGCACGTGGCCTCACATTGAAGGCTGGCTGGCGCGGCGATCGAGTTAGGGCGGTCGGGCTTCTGCCGAGGAAAACGTTTGCGTGCGTCGGAACCAGTGCTCCGGGAGCCCACCGCATTTTTGCCGTTGTCTTCAGGGAGTGAATGCCCCCGGCGCAGCGGGCGTGACGCCAGCGTGACAGCCGCCGGGACGGCGGTGCTAGCGGGTGAGGGTCACATCAAGGCTAGCGTTAGTTTCGTCACCGAGGCCGGCGGAGCGCTGAGAGTAAGCAGTTTGCCTTTGATCTCGATGCTCTTCGTCTGCGGCATCACTGCATTTCTTTCGGCGAATGAGTTGTGGGCGTGGATGTCTGCGTTCGTCAAGGTGGTGGCCGTGCCCGATTGGATCGAAGCGCCGCGAATGCCGATTTCAGCGACTCGCGCTTCGCTGACGTGGGGGTTCACCACCGTCAGCACTAAAGTCGTTTCGTGTAAGGAAGCGGAGCCCTTCAGTCCCCAAAACGTTGCCGGCTTGCCATCCCTCTCGTAATTCACAGTGGGCGCGGAAAATATTGTGCGCAAGGCTTGCCCGCCTTGGTGTGCGGCATACATCTCGAAAACATGACCGACCGGCGTCACGCAGAATCTGTCTTCGTGAGCCAGGTAAAGACTGTTCAAACAATTGATGAGCTGGGCGCAGGCCGCGAGCTTGATTTTTTCCGGGTGGCGATTGAAGGCATCGAGTGTCATGCCACTAAAAACAGCGTCGCGCAGCGTGGGAGTTTGTTCAAGCTGATCCCCCGGAGTTTGCTCGCTGCCGGGGCGATACCACGGTCCCCACTCGTCGACCACAAGTTTGACAGCGTGGTCGGGATCGAATTCTCCCATGACCTGCCAGTGGCCGTCGATCAGCGATTCCATGCGGTCGCCTTCGCGCAGCAATTCGTACCAGTCGACGCGGTCGAAGTTGAGCGCGTCGCCTTTTCCCTTCTCCCAGTCTTGCGTACGGCCGCGACTTAAATTCCAAGAGTAGTAATGCAGCGCCCAGCCGTAGATATTGCGTAACTGCTCTTTTCCCTTGCGCACGACCTCTTCGAAGAATCCTCGCGTCCAGTTCCAGTCGTCGGAGTTCGGACCCGATGCAATGAAGGCAAGTTCCTGCTTATAGAGTGGAACCCAAGTCGTATATCTGCGGAATTCTGTCGCGTACTCTTGTGGGGTGAAATTTCCGCCGCAGCCCCAGGATTCGTTGCCGACGCCCCAGTAGCGAACGTTGAAGGGATCGGGATGGCCCGCCTGCGCGCGCTGGTCGGCCAGGGTGGTGCTGCCGGCGGGCGAATTGCAGTATTCGATCCAGCGATAAAACTGTTCGGCGGGCAGACTGCGGACGTTGGCGGCGAGATAGGGCTGGCTGCCGGTTAATTTGCAAAACTGCACGAATTCATTGGTGCCGAACTGATTGGGGTCGTAGCGATGGCTGGACGGGGCCGCGCTGGTTTCCCATTCGGCCCAGAAATTCGTGCGGCGCGGACGCTTGTCGATTGGGCCCACGCCGTCGCGCCAATCATAACCATCGGCAAAGCAACCGCCGGGAAAGCGAACCACCGGGGGCTTGATCTTTTTCATTTCGTCGATCAGTTCTTTACGAATGCCATTTACGTTGGGAATTTTCGAGTTCGCGCCCACCCAGACGCCGTCATAGATGACGCCGCTCAGATTCTCGGTAAAGTGGCCGTAAATGTCGGGAGAAATGACTCCCAGAGGTTCTCCCATCAGGACTTCGATGCGGGAATCGGCTGCCGGCGAAATTTCTCCGCCGGCAAATGGCGATGCGTAGCGACTTAGGAGAAGCGCGCTCGCGCCTGCCACAGAGTTGCGAATGAAGTCGCGCCGTTTCATGATTTACGATCCCCCTTCATCTCGATCGGTTAGTAGTGCTGTTCCGGTAGATCGCGCAGTCGTTGGGCGGCTATTTCCGGAGTGACATCGCGCTGCGGCGAAGCTAACAATTCGAAGCCCACCATAAACTTCCTGACCGTGGCCGAGCGCAGCAGCGGAGGAAAGAAGTGCCCGTGAAAATGCCATTCGGCATGTTCGCCGCCGTCGGTGGGGCGCTGGTGAAAGCCCATCGAGTACGGAAAAGAAATCTGAAACAAATTGTCGTAGCGGGTGGTGAGGCGCTTGAGAGTGTCGGCGAGAGCGGATCGCTCTGACTCATCGAGCGCCGCCATGTCGGCAACGTGGCGCCGGCTCAGCAGCAGAGTCTCGAACGGCCAGGTTGCCCAGAAAGGTACGACGGCGAGAAAAGAATCGTTCTGGCAGACGATGCGATCTTGTGTTGCCAACTCCAAAGCGTAGTAGTCGCAGAGCAGGCAACTGCCATGATCGCGCTGGTAGCCCGCGAAAGATTCCTGCTCCTTGCGAGGTTCGTTGGGAACGGTTTGCGTGGCCCATATCTGGCCGTGCGGATGCGAGTTGCTGCATCCCATCATGGCGCCGCGGTTTTCGAAAATCTGCACGTGATTGATGTAGGGCAGGTTGCCGAGGCTGCGGTACTCGTCAGCCCACACGTCGACGACGGCGCGAATTTCTTCGGCGGCCATTTCGCCGAGCGTTAAGTCGTGGCGAGGGGAGAAGCAGAGCACGCGGCACTTGCCACTCTCGGATTTTGCAATCAGCAGGTTCTTTTGGCCGTCGGTGATTTCGAGGTTCGGCAGATCGGGCTGCAGGGCGGCGAAGTCGTTGTCGAAAACGAAGGTTGCCGAATACCTTGGATTGTGTTGACCGCCGGCGCGGGAATTTTCGGGGCACAGATAACAGGTAGGATCGTAGGACAGTTTTTTCTCGTCCGAGCGCTTTTCGGTTTGTCCTTGCCAGGGGCGCTCGGTGCGATTGGGTGAAACCAGAATCCAGTCGCGGATCAGCGGGTTGTAACGACGATGCGACTTGCCGTGCAGCTGGCTTAGGTCCACGCTAGTGCGTCCTCGCCGGGGATTCTTCCAGAATCATTGTTCGCAGATAAGCTGTCTTACTGCAAGCCCGGCGGGATTGTAATCGATTACACACCGCGGGTAAAGCTTCGGGTTGCCCGTTCCAACCTCGCGGCGAATCGATGCCGGGAGATCTTTCCCCCTGGAGAAAACGCGGCCCTTCCAGGTGACTCACTGCGAGTGGAATGGAGCACAATCCGGAATCTAGACGACCACCCCGAAAGCATGTAAACAAAGCGGAAAATGATGGTAATCTGAGCCTCGATGAACATCAAGGAAGTGGCCGCGCGCGCCCGGCTCTCGACGGCCACGGTGTCGCGGACCATCAACCATAGCGACCTGGTTCGGCCGCGCACCGCGGAAAAGGTGCGGCGCGCCATTCGTGAACTGGGCTACTATCCCAACACCCAGGCGCGGGCGCTGGTTTCCGGGCGCAGCCACATGTTCGGATTGATCATCTCCGACATTGTGAATCCGTTCTTCCCCGAATTGGTGAAGAGCTTCGAGTTTGCCGCCATTCACCGCGGCTACGAGGTGATCGTCGCCAATACGGATTACGACTCGGAGCGCATGAGCGGATGCGTGCGCCGCATGATCGAGCGCAAAGTCGACGGCGTCGCGATCATGACTTCGGAACTTGACCGCCATCTACTCGATGAACTTTCGCACCGGCACCTGCCCATCGTGTTTTTGGATGTGGGCAAGCTGAAGCCGTTGATCAGCAACATTAACGTGGATTACTCTAAAGGAATCGGCGAAGCCGTGCAGCACATTGTTGCGTTGGGACATCAGCGGGTTGGATTTATCAGCGGGCCGCTGACTTTGAAATCGGCGCGCACGCGGCGTTCCGCGTTTCTGAAATGCATCGCCGCATGCGGTATAAGGGAGGGATATCGGAGCATGGTCGAAGGCAACCACAAGATCGACGGCGGCGAGGAGGCCATGATGCAACTGCTCTCATTGCCGGAGCCGCCCACGGCGGTACTCACTTCGAACGACCTGACCGCGATCGGGGCGTTGCGCGCAGTGACGCGGGTTGGGCTGCGAGTGCCCGGCGATATCTCAGTGGTCGGCTTCGACGATATCGAACTGAGCCGCTTTACGCAGCCGCCACTCACGACGATTCGGCTTTCTCGCGACGAACTGGGGCGCAAGGCTTTCGACGCGTTGTATGAAACGGTTGCGGGTCTTCGTCAGGCCGGGCACGAAATCAAGATCAGCACCAGCCTCGTGGAGCGGGAGTCCACGGCCCCGGTGAAGGCCCGGGCTTCCGCACCGGCTGAGACGATTCCTGAAGCTGAGGCGCGGGCGATTTCATAACCAATCGACGGTTTGCCCGATCTGGATCCCTGCGATTGGGGTTCCTGGCTAAGAGCCGCTGCCGTCGGTCTCCAGCCGTGCGCCATCCGCGGCAGAGCAAATGTAGATCGCGGGCTTGATGTCGACCGCCTGCTGGTAGCGGGTTGAGATTTGATCGGCGAAAGTTTTCGCGTAATTCGCGTCGACCAGATTTAGAGTGCAGCCTCCAAAGCCGCCTCCGGTCATGCGCCCGCCATAATAGCCGGGGAGTCCTTCGGCCAATTCGACCATGAGATCTAATTCGGCACAACTAACTTGGTAGAGGTCGCGCAGGCTGCGGTGCGAAGCGCGCATTAACTCTCCAAAGCCGAGCAAATCGCCCCGGCGCAAGCAATCGCCTCCATCGCGCACGCGCTGGTTTTCTTCGACCACGTGGCGACAACGCTTGTAGATGATTTCCGGCAGATCGTGCGCGTGCTGCGCTAACTGATCGACGGAAACGTCGCGGAGGGCGTGAATCTGCGGATACCATTTCGAGAGCATGCGCACGCCTTCCTCACACTCTTCGCGGCGGCGGTTGTACTCGCCCCCGGCGTGCTGATGTTTCACCATGGTGTTGCAAATCACCATGCGCACGCCCTCGGGGATGGGAATGAATTCGTAGTCGAGCGAGCGGCAGTCGAGCAAGAGCGCGTGGCCCGCCTTCCCCAGGCAGGAGATGAATTGATCCATGATGCCGACGCGGGCGCCGATGAAGGTATTTTCAGTGCGCTGGCAGAGGCGCGCGACATCGGGCAACGGCAGGGTTGCGCCATTCAGGCTGAGGAGTGCAAGCGCACTGGCCACTTCGATGGCCGCCGAGGAGCTGAGGCCGGCGCCCATAGGAATCTCGCTTTGCACGAATAAGTTTGCTCCCGGCGGAGTTTGTCCGTCCTGCTGCAGGGCAACGGCAATTCCGAGAACGTAGTCACACCACGCGCCGGTGGCTTGCCGAGGCAAGTTGTTGGAATCGAATTCGAAAGACTGGGGAAAATCCTGGGAGTGAATTCGCAACTTGGCTTCCGGGCTGCGAGCGATGGCGACGCGAGTGCGCATGCCGATGGCGCTCGGCATCACAAAACCGTCGTTGTAATCGGTGTGCTCCCCGATCAAGTTAACGCGACCGGGAGCGCCGAAGATCTCAGGTTGCCCGCCGAACATGCCCGTGAATTTTCGGGCCAGCTCTGTCGACTCCATGTTCCCAATCCCAATGAAGTTTTAGTCAGACCGAACGAGCACGATAAAATGCGGGCCTGCAAGCGATTACATTCGCAGAAAGACCATAAGCCGGAAGTCGCAGCCTGTCAACCGGCGCCGACGGGAGGTGTTTGCCAAAGCTATTATGCGGGAACATACGCCCTCGGCTGTCCGTCGAGCGCAGCTCGACTTCTTCTCCGCCGGGCGCTCCCTGAAATTGGGCCGCTGCCCGTGTTCGTAAACGTTTACACAACCGGCTCGATCGTGGATAATGCCCGAGGCATAGCGGATCAAAGCGGTGGGAGAAAGCCAATGGATCGAAGACACTTTCTTAAGGCGACCGGAACCTTGATGGCGAGCGCGAAGATGGCGAGCGCAAAACTGATTCCCTCGGCATTCGCGGAGGAGGTTGGATCGACTGAAGGGCGTATGGTCCTTCCGATGAATCGCAACTGGCTGTACAGCCGCAGTGTGGCGGAGGGAGCTCACGCCAAGGATTTCGACGAGTCCGCTTACGCGAAGGTGGTGATTCCCCACACCAATATTCGTTTGCCGTGGCACAGCTTCGACGAGACGAGCTATGAATTCGTTTCCAGCTACCGGCGGCATTTTAAACTTCCGGCGCAAGCGCGCGGAGAGCGCGTATTCGTCGACTTCGAGGGAGTAATGACGGCCTCGACTGTCTGGCTGAATGGAACGCGTCTGGGAGAATACAAGGGCGGATACACTCCGTTTTCGTTTGAACTCACGCCGCATCTCGATTTTAGCGGCGACAACGTTTTGGCCGTAGATGTGGATTCGACCGAACGGCCCGACATTCCACCCTTTGGCTATGAGGTCGATTACTTGACCTTCGGCGGAATTTATCGCGAGGTTTCTCTGCGTATCGTACCCGCGACTTTTCTTGAGAATGTATTCGCGAAGCCGAAAGGCGTTCTGAGCGAACACCCCGGTCTGGATGTCGACTGCCACATTCTAAATCTCGAGCCGGCGGAGTCGCTGCGCCTAGAGGTCGTGCTTCGCGACGGCGAGCGCGTGCTGGAGAAGGGTTCTCAAACGATTCCCTCTTCCGGGGCGAGCAGCGAAGCCGCCGTGCATACGGTTCATCTGGAAAATTTGAAGTCGATCAAACTTTGGGATCTCCTGCATCCGAATTTGTATTCGGTGGAAGTTTCTTTGTGGCGGGGAGATCGGCAGGTGGATAACGTTTCGCGCCGCATTGGGTTCCGTGTAGCCAGCTTTACCGAGCACGGCTTCGAGCTCAACGGCAAGGTAATCAAGCTGCGCGGATTGGATCGGCACCAGACCTTTCCCTTCGCGGGCCAAGCCATGCCCGGTCGGGTGCAGCGGCGCGACGCCCTCATCCTGCGCAATCAACTCAAGTGCAATATTGTGCGAACGTCGCACTATCCGCAGTCGAGGCACTTTCTCGATGCCTGCGACGAAATTGGATTGCTGGTGCTGGAGGAAATTCCTGGCTGGCAGCATATCGGCGATGTGGCCTGGCAGGATATTTCGGTGGACAACGTCAGCCGCATGATCCGGCGCGACTGGAATCATCCCTCCATCATTCTGTGGGGAGTGCGCATTAACGAGTCCAAAGACAATCACGATTTCTACACGCGCACCAACGCGATGGCGCACACGCTGGATCCGACGCGGCAGACCGGCGGGATACGGTATTTTCAGGAATCCGAGTTTCTGGAAGACGTGTTCACCATGAACGATTTCGGCTTCCCGTTGAAGCCGCCGAATCATCCGCGGTACTTGAATACAGAATTTGTCGGACATACTTATCCTGCGAAGACGATCGATCAAGTGGAGCGCCTGACGGAGCACATGATCCGGCACGCGCGGGTTCATGACCAGTTGGCGTCGAATCCGCAATATGCGGGAGGCATCGCATGGTGCGCCTTCGATTACAACACGCATGGCAATTTCGGCTCGGGCGATCGAATTTGTTACCACGGCGTAACCGATATGTTTCGCGAACCGAAACCGGCGGCTGGATTTTATAAATCGCAGTGCGATCCGGCGGAGGAGATTGTGCTCGAACCGGCATTTCATTGGGCGCGCGGCGACGCCGATGTTGGGTTTTCGAAGGCCGTAGTCTGTTCTAACTGCGATCACATTAAGCTTTACATTCGCGATCAGATGATTGTGGAAGCCGATCCCGATCGCAAACAATTCCCGCATCTCCGCTATGCGCCCTTCACTTTGGATTTGGGCGACCCCTGGCACAAGTGGGGAGATCTGCGGCTGGAAGGCTACATTGGCGGGAAGCTCGTGATCACGAAAACTTATTCCGGCAAAGGCATCGACGCGAAATTCATGCTTCTGCCTGACGACACCGAGCTTATTGCGGATGGGGCGGATACGACGCGAGTAGTGCTGCGCGTGACCGATGAATATGGCGCTGTCCGGCCTTTCGCCAACGACGCGGTAAAGCTCGAATTGGAAGGCCCTGCGGAAATTATTGGGGACAATCCCTTTGCGCTTGTGGGTGGAACCGGGGCGGTGTGGATTCGCGCGAAGGAAGAGCCGGGAAGAGCGAGGCTCACGGCAATTCATCCGCAGCTGGGAAAGCAGCAAATTGAAATTACGATGACGCCGGGGGCTCGTGAGCCGGTGTAGGCGTCTGCGTTCTAACTTTTTTTCTCGGGAGAAGTGACCAAGGCCCGCGTCGCTCCGGTGGAGATTCCGCCATCGACCAGCAGAGTTTGGCCGGTTACGTAGCGGCTCGATTCGGCGGCGAGAAAAACCACCGCCGCGTCCAAGTCTTCGGGCTGGCCGGGGCGCTTGAGCGGAATACGATCACAGAGATATTCCACCCACTCTTTATTTTCATAGAGCACTTTGTTCTGCTCGGTGCGAAACCAGCCGGGGGCCAGGCAGTTCACCGTGATTCCGTGCTTGCCCCAATCGTCGGCGAGGCTCATGGTTAGTTGGCGAATGCCACCGCGGCTGGCTCCATAAGGCCCGAGCCCAGCATAACCGGCTACGCTCGTCACCGACCCGATGTTAATGATGCGGCCATATTGCCGCGGAATCATTCTGCGGGCCACGGCTTGCGCGACAAAAAAGCTTCCGCGGAGATTGGTGTCGAGAATTAAATTCCAATCGTCCCAGCTTACGTCGAGCGCGGGCTTGCGCACGTTGCAGCCGGCGTTGTTGACCAGAATATCGAGATGGCCGAAGGCCAACTCTGCTTGCTCGGCCATGCGCTCGATGCTGGCCTGATCGCGAACATCAAGTTCGAGCGAGACCGCACGCCGCCCCAGAGAGATAATTTCTCTTTCGAAAGCCACGAGATGATCGCGATTGCGGCTGGTAAGAACCAGATCGGCGCCGGCTTTGGCCAATGCCCGCGCCATGTATTGACCCAGGCCCCGGCTGGTTCCCGTGACAATTGCAACCCGGCCCCCGAGACCGAAGAGTTTATGGTTCACGATATTTTCCCGGGCGCGAGAACTACCTTCATCAGATTCGGCTCGCGCGCGTGCAAGCGCTCGAACCAGCGCGCGCCTTCTTCGAGCGGAGCGACGGCGGTGATGAGAGGCTTTACGCGAATCGCTCCACTGCTCATGAGTTCGATGGCTCGCGGATATTCGCCGGCGGAGGCGCACGACCCTTGCAGTCGAAGCTGGCGGGTTACAACTTTCTGCAGCGGAAGGGCGACTTCGGGCGAGACGTTCCCAACCAGTACAACGTTGCCGCCTTTGCGCAGGCTATCGATGGCGGCGCTGATCGTAGCGTTGATGCCGACGGCTTCCACGGCAACGTCAACTCCCGTTCCGCTGGTTAATTGCAGAAGTTGTCGAGTGAGTTCCGCTCCGGCGGGGAGCGTGGCGGTCGCCCCTAAGTCTTCAGCAAGTTTCAAACGCGTGGGATCAACGTCAGAAATAAAGACACTGGAGCATCCCGCTGCCCGCAGAGCCTGCATCACCAACAGCCCGATGGTGCCTGCGCCAACCACCAGAGAGGTAGAGTCAGGAGCAATCGGAACCATCGACACGGCGTGAAGCGCCACCGATACTGCTTCGAGCATCGCCGCTTCTTCGAACGAAAGAGTTGCGGGAAGGCGGTAGACGATCCGCGCGGGGACTGCGACAAACTCGGCAAAGGCTCCAGCGCGGCGATAGTCTCCGCATGAGACGCCGAGGACTTGCCGGTTGTCGCAGAGGTTTACGTCGCCGCGAGCACAGTTCGCGCAAGCGCCGCAATAGATGGTTGAGTCGAAAGTAACACGGTCTCCTTCTTTGAAGTTCGTTACATTCTTGCCGATTGCGGCAATCGTTCCCGCGGCTTCGTGCCCCATAACAATCGGCGGAATCCTTCGTCCCGAGGAGCCGTCGTAGCCGTGGACGTCGCTGCCACAAATACCGCAGGCGGCCACACGGATTAAAACCTCATCGGCGGCGGGAGTTGGGGCCGGAAGCTCTGCGATTTCCAGTTCGCGATACTTGGTTAGTAGCAAAGCTTTCATTTCGTGGCGCCGTTCTTCTTGGGTTTGAAAGTGTCGACGATTCCGCTGCCTTCGCGGATGGTGAGTAACTGATTGGCTTTCACTTGCGCAAACTTATCGACTTTCTGCGTAGTCGGCCATTTCACTTCGATCACGTCGATCGTCTGCGCTTTGCCCAAGCCAAAGTGTAATCGAAGATCGCTTTGCGACATCACACTGCCACCGCTGTGTACTTCGTCGATTTGAACGTGCGTGCCGGTGACCACGCGCACGCGGGCGCCGATGGCGGTGCGATTGCATTTTGTGCCGATCAATTTGAGCTTGATCCAGTTCTGTGCGTTGCCACCGTCGTTGCGCAGGAGCGAGGGCATATCGTTCAAATTCAGAATCAACGCGTCGATGTCACCGTCGTTATCGTAGTCGCCGAAAGCCGCGCCGCGGCTCGAGAAACGTTCGGTGATGCCGGGACCCATCTCCGCGGAAACGTCCCTGAACCTTCCCTGCCCCAGATTTTTGTAGACGAGACGCGGGTTCTTGAAATCCTGGCCGATGCCGTGCCCCTCAATTTCAGGATAGACGTGCCCGTTGACTTGAATGATGTCGGCCCAGCCGTCGTTATCGTAATCGACGAAACCGCAGCCCCAGGCCACGTAGCGGTTGTTGATGCCGACGCCGGAGGCGAATGTTTCGTCGGTAAAAGTGCCGTCGCCGTTGTTGTGATAGAGGTTGCAGGTGTCGTCGGCGAAATTGGTTTTGAAGATATCGAACCAGCCGTCGCAGTCGTAGTCTGCGACCGCTATGCCCATCCCAGCCTGCTCGTGGCCGTTGTCGCTGTAAGCGCAGCCGGCGGGAACGGCGATGTCGGTGAACGTACCGTCGTGGTTGTTGTGAAAAAGAATGCTGGGCTCGGAGTCGACGGCCACATAAATGTCAGGCCAGCTGTCGTTATCGAAATCATAAGAAACGGCGGAGATGGAGTAGCGTGGACCGGGTTTGAGAATCCCCGATTTTTCAGAAACATCGCTAAACGTGCCGTCGCCGTTGTTGCGAAAGAGAACATTCGTATCGCCGGTAAGTCCGCGGGGACCGCACATCACGGGGATTCCCTTCCACTGGCAGAGCGGGTCGTTGCCCGGCGCGGGAATCTTCGCCGGATCGAGCTTGATATAGTTGCAGACGAATAGATCGAGTAGGCCGTCGCGATTGTAATCGAGCCAGGTGCAGCCCGCGCCCCAGCGGACTTGCTCGTCGTAGACTCCGGCCTTGCGAGTCACATCGGTGAAGGTGCCGTCGCCGTTGTTGTGAAAAAGAATGTTGTGTCCCCAGAAGCAGCAGAACAAGTCGTCCCAGCCGTCGTTGTCGTAGTCGCCGACGCAGACGCCGGTCTGCCAGCCGGTGCGAGCCAGGCCTGATTTTTCCGTGACATCGGTGAAGGTACCGTCGCGATTGTTCTTATAGAGATGAGAGGTGGGAGCCTGACCCGATAGCCAATTGGCGTCGAGCTTGGTTCCGTTGGTCAAGTAGATATCGAGCCATCCGTCGTGATCGTAATCGAAGAACGCCAGGCCACTGCCCTTGGCCTCGATGATGGAACGCTTGTGATCGATCGCGCCCCAGACGTTAGTTGTGTTGAGGCCGGCCTCGCGAGCTACGTCGACGAATACGACCGGAGACACTGGCGGTACCGATGTGTTTGCGAAGAGCTTCTGGGTTTGCCTCCAGCGCCAGAGAGGTGTGGTGAGGGCGTCGAGCAGCGTCGTACCGAGAACTACGAGCGACGAGCCGAGAAAACGACGCCGGGGAAAATTCATGACTATCGACTCGGCACCTTGGGAAAGGGATGCGGCACGATTCCTGAGCCTTCTTTGACGGCGATAATCTGATCGACGGGCAGGTTGGTCAACTTTTCTATTCGGCCGCTGGGCCAGGTGATTTCGAGCGATTCAATTTTGGTACGCTTGCCCAGGCCGAAGAAAATTCGGGGATCGCTGGCCGACATGTAGCTCATCCCGCCTTTGGATTGCTCGACGTGCACGAATCCCTCGGATGTCAATTTTAGCGAGGCACCGATGGCGTCGCGATTGGACTTGGTGCCAATCAGAAGAACCTCGAGAAAATGATTGGCGCTCCCGCCGTCGTTGCGCAGTAGTTCGGGATAGTCACCACGAATATTAATAGCAATGTCGATGTCGCCGTCGTTATCGAAGTCGGCGGTAGCGAGGCCGCGGCCCACGATGGGGCGCATGAAGTCAGGGCCGAGAGACTCGGACACTTTGGCAAACTGTCCCTTGCCTAGATTTCGGTACATAAGGAGCGGCTCTTTGTACGTGACTTCGCTGTGGTAGAGATTTACGTTGTCGAGCATGGCGCCGTTCAGTTGCAGAATGTCATCCCAGCCGTCGTTATCATAGTCGAGAAATTTCATGGACACGCCGCTTAGCAGGATCGCCTTGTTGCCGATGCCGGAGCGAAAGGTGTCGTCGTCGAAAGTTCCGTCTTTGTGGTTGAGGTAGAGACGATTCAATTCGAAATCGAGGTGAGTGATGTAGATGTCCTGCCAACCGTCGCCATCCACGTCGGCCGCGTCAATGCCCATGCCAGCTTCGTAGCGGCCATCTTCGCCGGCGGCAACTCCCGAGGTAAAGGAAACATCTTCGAAGGTTCCATCGTGTTTATTGATGAAAAGAAAATTGGGCCAGGAGTCGTTGGCAATGGCAATGTCGGTCCAGCCGTCGTTGTTGAAATCGGCGAGAACAACGCCCATGCCCTTCGCTTCGGGCTTGCCCACGCCTGAGGCGTCGCTCACATCGGTAAAAGTTCCGTCGTGATTGTTGTGGTAAAGCTTAATTCGCTGCCCCTTGTAGTTTCCCGGATGGCAATACGATCGATAACCCGGCCTCTTTTCGCCGCACCACAAATTATTTTTCGGCGACCACTCGATGTAATTCGTGACCACTAAATCGAGCCAGCCATCTTTATCGTAATCGAACCAGCCGGCGCTGGTGGACCATCCGCCTTCGTCGGCGACTCCGGCTTTCGCGGTCACGTCGGTGAAAGTTCCATTGCCGTTGTTATGGTAAAGAATGGCGCTGCCGTAGCCGGTCACATAAAGATCGGGATAGCCATCGTTATCGTAGTCTCCCACGGCCACCCCTTGGCCGTAGTGGCCGCTGCCGCCGACTCCGGCTTTTTCCGTAACGTCGGTGAAGGTTCCGTCTCCGTTGTTGTGGTAGAGGGCGGAGCGAAGTGGGTGCGGTGGCTTATAGAGATCGGTCGCAGCAGACTGAACGAAGAATAAATCCATGAGGCCGTCCTGATCGTAGTCGATCCAGCCCACACCGGTCCCCATGGTTTCAAGATAATATTTTTCGTCGGTGGCGGTGGCGTCCTGCTCAAAAGTGATGCCGGCTTTTTCTCGAATATCGGTAAAGCGGACTGGGATGGTTGCTTCTGCCGATTTGGAAGTTTGGCCGGCAAGAGAGGTCAAGAGAATTGCCAGGATTATGATGGCGCTTAGCGCAAGGATGAAGATCCGGTTGCCGTAAAGATCACGACAGCCTCGGTTTTTCGATGATCTCAGCATCTCGGACTTGCACGTACTTGGCGGCTTAAGCCGAATTCAAAAGCGAACTTCGATCACAGGCTTAAAGCGCCGCGCCGCCCAAAACCCTGAGAAGCTCCGCGTCCCTCTGAGAACGCTCTGCGACGCTCAGAGCGTACGGTCGGCTAGGTATAGCGCGAACTGTAGTAGTTGCTGGCGCACCTCCATCGACAACTCTCCCGCGGCAGCAGATGCAGGCGGAGCTTGCGACAGGGCCTGCTCGATGCGATTCACATCGAGCCCGCCGGCGTTGCTACCCTTGAATCGATTCAGCACTTCACGCGCTTTGTCGACTTGTCCGGTCTCGTAATAAAAAACTCCTAACGTAGAGTAACTGCCGGCCCACTCGGGAAGCAGTTCGACGGCGCGCTCGAATTGTTGGGCAGCTTGTTCGGTCTTGCCTTCGAGCACTGAGACGATACCAAGTCCCCAGAGCATTTTGCCGGAGCTCGGAACGCGCGCCAGGCCTCTCTTTAAAGTCTCCTGCGCGGCACGGGCATCGCCTTGGCGGAGTTCCACCAGGGTGAGCGAAAGGTAGTATTGATCGTTGTCGGGATTGCGAGCGATGGCGTCGCGAAAAATCTCGGCGGCGCGCACGCTATCGTTCATGTGCGCATAAATATCGCCGAGAAGCGCGAGCAGTGCGTCATCCTGCTGACCTTGG
>Ga0187887_10000132_pt1 | contig 73968 bp, 65 predicted proteins | sample June2016WEW_7_10_FD_132977 | JGI IMG/M metagenome (GOLD analysis project Ga0187887, IMG submission 132977) | Peatland microbial communities from SPRUCE experiment site at the Marcell Experimental Forest, Minnesota, USA - June2016WEW_7_10 | ecosystem: Environmental > Terrestrial > Soil >... | reverse complement strand
GCTCCAGAAGGCACCGAATACGCGCGTCGACAGGAACAAGCCGAGCAGCACGTTGACCGCCGCGCCCAGCGTGAATGCGACGAATGGCCGCACGCCCACCGCCACGAATTCACGCACGCGGGTGGTCAATCCGATGCTCAGAAAAGCAAACGTGAAAACCCAGGTTCGAAGCGCCTGAAGCGGTGCAACGAGTCCGGGCAGCACGCCCGCCTTGTACTCGCCATAGGCGTACCCGCTCGCAAACCAGGTCACCAGCAGGGATGCGAGCAAGAATCCGATCACGAACTTCGGAAATCGCCTCCAGATCTCGCTTGCGCCGCTCCGGCTTTCGATGCCGGTACGCTCCCAGCGCGCGGCGGCCACGATCGACAGCACGAAAGCCCAGACGCCGATCCACATGTCCCGGCCGATCACTTTCATGAGCGTGAATGCTGTAACGGCAGCCTCCGGATGACCGGATATTCCCGCGACGTTGCCGGCGTAGCCGCCGTAGGTTTGCGCAGCGGCAAGACCGGCGGCATCGGCGAACTCCGACGTGCCAATCCAAGCGCCTGCCACGCCGGTGGAAAGGCCGAGGGCGCGCGCTGCGAGCGGGAGCACGAAGATCATGACGATAGCCCAGACGACGACGAGCGAAATCGCCACGGAGATATCCTGCTTCTTGGCGCCGACGGCGCCGCCGATCGCGATGGCGCCGGAGACCCCGCACACCGCGCCTCCGGTTCCCAAGGTGGCGGCGAGCCGCCGATCGAGACCGAGCCGGGTCGCCGCCGCAAAGATCACACCAAACGTGACCAGCGAGACGATTGCCGCCTGCAGGATGGCCACCGGCCCCGCCCATGCGAGTAACGTGAGAGGCAGGCTCGATCCCAACAGCACGATACCCACCTTGATGTACAGCTCGACTCGAAGTCCGGGATCCAACCAGCGCGGCACGCCGATTGAATTGGAGAATAGAAGCCCGATGGCAAGCGCCACCAATGGCGGCTCGAGATTGAAGTGTGCCGCCTGGTCCCACAGCCCCAAAAAGTACACCACGGCGGTCACCACAAAGATCGGTGCGAATGCCCGCCAGAACCTGACTGCTCCGAGGCCGAGCGCCTGAGCCGCTGCGCCGAGCAATAGCGCCCAGACCGCGAACAGTGCGGCGAACCTCACACCGTTCTGGCGCAATTGCTGCAGGATCTGCGCGGCGTGACTCCATTTTTGTGGAGCGACCGCAAGCCACTTGATGCTGCCGCCGGCGGCGAAGACCAAGGCCGCAATGAGGATCAACCCCAGGCCGAGGAAGCTGCTGAGCCAGTCTTCGTTGCGCAGAATGGCGGCCTGACGCGTGCCGAGGAGGGGAGGACGTACGCGCTCTGCCGCGGGGGGTCTCGATGGCTCGACGATTTGCACGATAGGGCGCTCCGATGCGGTTTCTGCAAGTTACCCAGCCCGCGAAGACCGGTCGACTAGCAATTCGGCATGAGCATGGGTCCGTTGGTTATATGGGACCCGAAGAAGGCAGATCCGGCGGGGGAGCGGCTGCGCTACGCCTGCACTTCAGCAGCGACGAGAGCTCGTCTTGTGCAGAATGTTTTTTGTGTTGCTCATCGCCAACACGTCCACGTACGTTTTGACGCGGGCTTGGGCGTGCAGGCGAGTGAATTCGTGCTTATAAACCTCGACTACGTCGTCGGCCGGAACGTGAAGTTTCTCCGACAGCGCAGCGACAGCGTCCGCGTCATAGGTTTCAACACTTGGGTTCGACTCGTTCGAGATACTCGATCGTGGCATGCCGCGTTACCTTAACACTCTGTGGCCCGCAGTTAATAGGCCGATTCCGACATTGGTGGATTTTAATATTGATGGTGTAATTCTTTCATTTTCAGAATCTTGCGAGAGATTTAGCGCCGACGTTCTCAACTCTCGAGGAATTCGAGCAGTTGCCGAGTGACGAACACGGGCTGTTCCATCGGGGAGCAATGACCGCACTCGGGGACGACGACGAGCCGTGCGTCTGCGATGCCGTGGGCGATCTCCGCGGCCCGCTCGGGCGGAGTGAGTTCATCGGAGTCCCCGACGAGGATCAGCGCGGGGCAGCGTATCGCGCCGAGGCCTGGGCGCGAGTCGGGCCGCGCAATGTTCGCCTGTTGCTGATGGACGAAACCGTCGACCCCCACCTCCTCGGCCATCTGGTAGAGCACTTGGCGTATGCGCGGGTCAGACCAATGCTTGGGGTGAACCAAGCGTGGAAACCCCGCGTCGCACACTTCACGAAGCCGCCCGCTCCTCGCGAGTGCGATCTGGGCGCGCCGCGCGTCGCTTTGTTCCGGAGCATCCGGCCGGCAACTGGTATCGAGTAGAACAAGTTTCGCGACCCGCTCGGGCGACTGGCGCAGGATCTCGAACGAGATATACCCACCCATCGACAGGCCGACCAGCGCGAATCGCGGTGGTGCCGAGGCCAGAATCCGCCGCGCAATGGCGCTCACGCTGCCGTCTCTCGTGTGATCGGCAATCGTCACCGGCCCCAAGCGCCAAAGCGGCGGGATCTGCTCTGCGTACAAGCGCGGCGTGCAAAGCAGACCCGGGATCAACAAGGTAGGCAGTGGCTCAGTCATGGATCTTGGAGATTCTAGCGCGTCTCAGCGATTGGCGGCAGCATCGTGGATGGATCGAATATACTGATATTGACGGTCAAGTCATCCACGTCAGGAGCGACTCATGAATGTAAGCTCGTCCAGATTCGATCAGGCCTTCATACGGCAACAGCGTCAGCGGTTGGTCGAACTTCGTGCTCAGCTGCAGCGTGCCGCGCGGGCGGGCGTCGCCGAGGAGGGAGGGATCAATGCCCAGTCACGGGATGGGGCGCATGAGTTCGAGGAAGACGCGCAGAAGCTCGCGATGCTAGAAGTGGAAGGAACGCTGGTGGCTCACGATCTGCGTCGCCTGGCGCTGGTGGAACGGGCATTGGCGAAAATCGACGACGGAACGTACGGACTGTCCGACGTGAGCGGACGGCCCATTGCGAAGGAAAGGCTCGAAGCGATGCCGGAAGCCATCGATACCGTCGATGATGCCGTCAAGCAATAGGCTGTCGCCATGAAACACTGTTTCGCAGTCGCTGCCACCCTGTTCTGCGTTTGTGCGACGGGCGCCCCGGCAAAGGACACGCCGGCCGGCGAGCAACGATTCCGCGAGCTGTACAAGGAGCTGGTCGAGACCAATACCAGTCTGTCGGCCGGCAGCTGCACTCTGGCCGCCGATCGCATGGCCGCGCGGCTGAAAGCAGTGGGGTTCCCGGACAGCGACCTGCATTCGTTTACCGCGCCCGATCACCCGAAGGAAGGCGGTCTCGTGGCGGTGTATCCGGGGCGGGATCCAAAGCTCAAGGCGATTCTTCTGCTCGCGCACTTGGACGTCGTGGAGGCCAAGCGCGAGGATTGGACACGGGATCCGTTCACTCTGGTCGAAGAGAACGGCTCGTTCTACGCGCGCGGCGCGATGGACGACAAGGCCGAGGCGTCGATGTGGGTCGATCTGTTGATCCGCTACAAGACCGAGAACTACCGCCCGAGACGAGGCCTCAAGGTGGCATTGACCTGCGGCGAGGAGACGGCGGGTGCCTTCAACGGCGCAGAATGGCTTGCGCAGCACGAGCGGGAGCTGATCGACGCCCAGTTCGCGCTCAATGAAGGCGGCTGGGGAGAGCTCGATACCGGCGGCCACCGGGTTTCCCTCGACGTGGAAGCGGGTGAGAAGTTTCCGCAGAACTACCGGCTCGAGGTGACGAATCCGGGAGGGCACAGCTCGCGGCCGATCAAGGACAACGCAATTTATCATCTCGCCGCTGCGCTCACCCGCATCAGCGCCTACGATTTTCCGGTGCAGTTCAACGACGCGAATCGCGCCTATTTTCTCGGCATGGCGAAGATACAGGCCGCCAGGGGCGAGACCACAGTGGCCGACGCCATGAATTCATTCCTGCGCGATCCCGACGATGTGCGATCGATTGCGGCCGTCGCAACCAAAGATCCGGGCTGGAATGCGACGCTGCGCACGACGTGCGTTGCAACGATGCTCGATGCCGGTCACGCCACGAACGCGCTTCCACAGCGCGCACGGGCAAACATCAACTGCCGAATATTTCCCGGCGTCTCCGCGCAGACCGTGCGAGCGAAGCTCGAGGAGCTGGTTGCGGACCCGGAAGTCAAGGTGACGACGCTCGAGACGCGCGGTCCGAGTTCGCCGGCGCCGCCGCTGACTGCCGCGATATTGGGGCCGATCGAGAAATTAACCGCGGAGTTCTGGCCGGGTGTGCCGGTGCTGCCCATCTTGCAGGCTGGTGCCACCGATGGCGAGTTCACGAACGCAGTTGGCATACCGACTTATGGGGTGGAGCCGGTATTCCTTGGGCCGGACGTTGGGCACATCCACGGGTTGAACGAGTACGTCGGTGTAACCTCCCTGCTCGAAGGCCGGGAGTTTCTGTACCGCCTGATCAAGGTCTACGCGCAGCAATAGTAACCCGGTGCTGGGAGACTGGAAATCCAACCGCTGCAGGGAGCGAAAAGATGGTGGCCTTGAATCATTCGAAATCGGCGTGGCGGCGGGCTTTCGTTCTCGCCGTGGTTTTCTGGGGCCAATCGGCGCTTGCGGGGGAGTCGACGGCTGTCAAGCCCACCGAGCCCCAGGATTGGCGCGCCACAATATCGGAGTTGGCTCGCCAACGATTCAAGAATCCGGCCTGGGGATACTCGCATTCGCAACGCGATTATGCGCTGGCGCGCGAACTGGCGGCCGCCGATCATGTGGCGATCGACGATGATGTGATATTCGCGGCAGCTTACTTGCATGACATGGCGGCGTTCCCGCCCTGGGCCAACGACAACCTCGATCACTCGGACGTCGGGGCCGATGCCGTCGACACGATCTTGAAGGGTACGGGGTTCCCCATGGAGAAGATCGACGCTGTTCGGGGTGCCATCCGAACGCATATGTTCTACCGCGATCCGCTGGGTCCGGAGGCGCTTTATCTGCACGACGCAGATGCACTCGATTGGTTGGGTGCCATCGGAGTCGCGCGCATCTTTGGGCTCGTCGACCCGAATGGCGGCGATCCAGACGGCCCCCAGGCGGTCAAAATGCTCGAGGACAATCTAGCCAAAGTCCCGAGTCGCGTGCTCTCCCGCGCCGGCCGCGCACTGCTTGCACGGCGCACGGCCGAATTGCAGCGATTCCTCAAGGATCTTCGGCTCGAATCGGATGATCTTCGCACCCTGTGAGGGGGCGGCGGCCCCCCAATCGCGCCGGGCTCATTGAACTTTAAATCTTTTGCCTTCTGACGGCACGGGTGCCCTAAACGGCGCAAACTCTTGCCTTGCGCCCGCTCCGGGTTGAATGATCTCCACGCAAGTCTCGTGGGGACCACACTGAGGTTTTTCTTCATGGAATATACCAAAAACGTCAATACACTTGCCTCCAAGAACATCGCCGAGACGGTCATCGACGCCGACTCTTGCGCGACGCTGGCCGCCGGTCTGAAAGCCGCCGGACTGATGCAGATTCTTGCGGGCAAGGGTCCCTTTACCGTGTTTGCCCCGACGGACGATGCCTTCAAGAAGCTGTCTGCGGGTCAACTCGAGTCGTTGCTGGCAGACAAGGCGATTTTGAAGTCGGTGCTGACGTTCCACGTGATCAGCGGTCATTGGCTGGCCAAGGAATTTCGGTCCGGTGACGTGAAGACGCTGCAGGGAAGCCCGGTGTACGTGAAAGTGTCCGGATCCAAAGTCCAGGTCAATGGAGCGCGCCTCGCTCAATCGGAGATCGTCGCCTTGAATGGCGTCATTCATCTCATCGATGCGGTGATGCTGCCGAAGAATGTTCAGTTGGCCGACGCTGCCTGACGTTCCGGCTTTCATGACGTGGTGCCTCGTACCCAGCACCCGCAGTGCGCAGCGAGCGAGGTTATGTGCGATACCAGACCGACGACAGGGATGTGGCTGGATGAGTATTGGATGCGTAGATGCGCGAGGGCATCATGATTAAAAGGTGATAAGGAACATGAGTATTGCCGATGTCCCTGGCGATTTCTCGAAACGGTGGCTCAGAAGACGGGGTTTGGCTTTCCTTGTGTCGTCAGCTCTGCTGTTCACTGCAGGGAGTCAGCATCTTGCCGCAGACCAGGGCGCGCCAATGTCGGCGCCGGCCACGACATCCCAACCCGATTACGCCCAGCAAGCACCCGAGCAATTGCAACAGCTGGTTGCACCGATTGCACTCTATCCAGATTCGCTGGTGGCACAGATTCTGGCGGCATCGACCTTCCCCGAGCAGTTGGTTGAAGCGGACAGATGGGTGCAAGCGCATGCCGATCTGCAGGGCAACGCTTTGGCTCAAGCGGTGGATCAGCAGCCGTGGGATCCCAGCGTCAAGGCGCTCGCTGCGTTTCCTTCCGTGCTCGGAAACATGGACAAAAACCTCTCCTGGGCATCCTCTCTGGGCGATGCCTACTATAACCAGCAGCAGGATGTGATGGATGCCGTGCAGGCGATGCGCCAGCGGGCGCAGGAAGCGGGCAATTTAAATTCCAATCCGCAGCAGAATGTAGCTACGCAGGACGATTCGATCGTCATTCAACCTGCCAGCCCCGATATCGTCTATGTGCCCGCCTATGATCCGTGGTTGATCTACGGAGCTCCGATGGTGGCGTGGCCGGGCTGGTATCCGTATCCCGGAATTTGGGGCGATGGGCCCTATCTCTCATTCGGGATCGGTTTCGGGGTCGGGTTTTTTGGAGGTTTCGGATGGGGTTGGGGGAATTGGGGATTCGATTGGCACAACCGCTACCCCATGTACAACCACGAGAGATATTTTTCCAGGAGCAGCACATTTTATAACCGAAGCAATTACTACCGGGCGGGAGGCGCGCGCGGCGTGCAATCCAATGTGGCGCGCGGCATGAGCGCCAATCGTCCCGGCGGTGTTGAGCGTTCGACGACCGAACCGTTCGCCGGACGGAGCGAGGCAGCACGTGGCTACGCGGAACCGGGTGGCGAGAGCGGTGTGCGCTCCGGCGCCTTCAGTGGCTACGATCACGGGGGTCAAACCCGAGGCTTTTCATCGCGGGGAAGCTCGAGTTTTGGCGGCGGCCAGGGGGGTGGCGCAAGCCACGCCGGCGGCCGACCGAGATGATCGACGCCCTGACATCTTATAGGCGGCTTGTGAATTTCATGAAAACGGAGATACGCCACATGCGTCGAGCAGAGCTGAGCAGCAGATCCCAAGGGAATGTTTTTCCAGCAACGGCCGCGGCCGCCACGCTCCTGTTGGGTTTGTTGTCTGCAAGATCCATGTCTCAGCAACCGGGCCAGGCGACCTTTCCATCTCCCGAGGAAGCGAGCAATGCGATGGTCACCGCTGTGCAGAGCAACGACGAAAAGGCGATGCTCGATTTATTGGGGGGCGATGGAAAGCAAATCATCTCGTCGGGAGATGAAACCGAGGACGCCAACAGCCGCGCCAACTTTGTGCGCCGATATCAGGAAGTGCACCGCCTGGTTAAGGAACCGGACGGAACGGTCACATTGTACATCGGCGCCCGCAACTGGCCCACGCCGATACCGCTCGTGCACAAGGCAAGCTCGTGGTACTTCGACACCGACGCAGGCAAGAAGGAGATTTTGTTCAGGCGAATCGGCCGAAACGAGATATCGACCATTCGTGTCTGCCGGGAACTCGTCGCTGCGGAGAATGAATACCGCGGCGCGCGGCACGACGAGTATGCTGAAAAAATCGCCAGCGACGCAGGGCAGCACAACGGTTTGTATTGGCACGCCGAAGCGGGAGAGGTCCAGAGCCCTATTGGTCCCTTGGTGGCATCCGCGGTCGCTGAAGGCTATGCCGGCGCGGGCCAGAGCGCGCTGATACCGTACCGGGGTTATTATTTCCACGTCCTGACGCACCAGGGAAAACATGCCCTGGGCGGCCTCAAGAGCTACGTCGCAAACGGCAAGATGACCGGGGGATTCGCGTTTGTCGCTTATCCTGCAGAATATCGATCATCGGGCGTGATGACCTTTGTCGTGGGAAGTGACGGAATTGTCTACGAGAAAGATCTCGGACACGACACTGGCGTCGTCGCCAAAGCAATGAAAAACTACGATCCGGATTCAAGCTGGCACAAAGCTGAAGAGGCGCAATAGCGCGGCGGCGAATGTAACGGGGTCGTTGGGAAAATCGGTGAAGGTCTTCGGATGACGATGAACCCGCAAATACTCGAACGTGAGACGGTTTACAGCGGGTATCTGACCGTCGAACGACTGAAAGTAAAGTTGGCTGACGGCGCCGAGGTCTGGCTCGAGGTCGAGAAGCACGGGGAAGCAGTGGTGGTTCTGCCCTTTGACGCTGAACGACGCTGTGCGCTTTTGGCACGCTTGTTCCGTGTTGCGGTATTCGATACGACCGGGCAGCAGGTGTTGGAGGAGGCCTGCGCGGGCATGATCGGAGACGAGGACGCAGAGACCGCCGTCCGCCGTGAGGCCTATGAGGAACTCGGGGTGAAGCTGACAGCTCTGGAATTCATCGGCCGGGTTTGGTCGAGTCCCGGGGTATCGACGGAACGGCACTCGCTGTTTCTCGCACCGTATAGCGCGACTGATCGCGTGGGTGCCGGTGGCGGCGCTCCCGGCGAGCATGAGGGTATAGCGGTGGTGGAAAGACCACTCGCCGACCTCGCAGCGGAAGTGGATCAAGGGCGAATTGCAGACGCAAAACTCGTTGCGCTGATGCTGACGTTGCGGCATAGGAGGCCGGAGCTGTTTACGATTGTATTGTAGGCAATTCCGCTGTGCTGAAATCTGCCGGGGGCGGCAGCTCACGGACTGAGCCCCCAGACGCCACGCAGATGACCAGGCGGCATAAGCATCTGATTAATAGTTGCTTAACGCCCCTCCGCCGACTGACTACCCTGTGTGGGTGTCCTAAATTCATCAAATGGCACACGATTTTGAATCTGGAGCAGAGCGTCGTCGACGATGTGCAGCGGATTCGTGCGCATCCACTGGTGCCGAAAAGCATCCCGATATATGGCTACATTTATGATGTCAAGACGGGACGCTTGATCGAAGTGCCGGTGGCAACCGCGGCGAGCAAGGTGGGGCACGCTTGACTCATATCCTTGGGGGAGGGTGAATGGCGCGCAGAACGAGTTCAAGCTAACCGTCGTTCATTGTGTCTGATCAAACCAGTTTCGGGTACCCCATCTGGGCGGCTGTGCGCTCAAGATGCAATACCTCGGAAAAATCGCCCACAGGCTCCAAATCGAACCCGTCAAGAAACAACCGATCGCGTACGGCATCCAAATCACGGTCGGCGACCACGGCGGCAAGGGCAGATCGAAGCTTTTGCAGCAATGTATCGCCTGTGGATGATGCAGTGATGAACGGCAGGCTCGGTGCCGGCGGCGTCCAATCCAATATTCGCAATGCCGCGACGGTCGATGGATACAAGCGCTGGAAGTGCGAAAAACTGACGCAATCCACTGCCGCCACGTCTGCATCGCCGGCAGCCACCATTTGGGCGCTTCTGCGATGCGAGCCGCTGAGCACGACGGATTCAAAAAATCGAACTTCGCCCCCTAATGGCGCAATGGCTGCACGCAACAGGTTCATTCCACTATTGGAAGATCGCTCATTGATCGCGCACCGCCGATCTCGCAGCTCTGCCAGAGTCTCGGCCGGATCATCCTTCCTCACGACTATCGCACTTCGATAGCTGGCACCGGTGCATCCCGGAACGGCGTATCGAGGAGTGGCTACGAGCCGAACCCGGTTGGCGAAGAATTTCGCCAGCGGGTATTCGCAACCTTGCCCCAGGAGCAGCAGAGGATGCGTCCATACCTTCGTCTGATCGTTCCCGCGTGTCAACTGGCCTGGCGCTTCGGCGACGCCAACCTCGATCAGATGCCTGCGCAAACTCGACCACAGCTCGTCGTGGGTCGATTGCAACTCCGGAAAATCATACATCGGAAAAGCGGCAATGCAGGTGTTCATATCCATCACCCGTCCTTCGCCGGGTGCTCCACGCTGATTACCGGGCGAAACAAGTAGCTCTGCGCCACCTGACGATACCCGCGGTGAAATACCAACCCGGATCCCATGGCGGAGTCGCGCATTTGGCTCCATGCGCTCGGCAATTGGTGCCACGGCAGAGTGGGGTGCGCGTGATGAGCGATGTGCAGGTTGTTATTCAAGAAGATCAGTGCCCAAACCGGATGAGCTTCCACCGCCGTGGTCCGCAAGGACGGTTCTGGATCAGCGCGGTGTTCGACGAACGATCGCAATTGACTCAAGGATATGCTGGGATAGACGACGAACATCACGTAGACGGCAACCGGAATATGGCATACGACCGTCGTCCACAACAAAACCAACGCCACCGCGATTGCATGGCGTGCCCAGATCATCCGGCAATCGCGGTGCCCGGCACGTGCCTTGCGCATCTCTGCGGCCCAAAATCGAAATGCGGCAAGTGCGGGCCCTAGAACAAGGCGCCCGACCAACGTGCAATTGGCAAAGAATACGGCGCGCAAGAACGGACCGCTGCTCGATACGGTTCCCGGTCGCATAAAGAACGATTCTGGGTCGCGGGAGAATTCCGTCAGATGGCGTCCGCCGTGACGGTGGTGCTGCAGATGGGTTGAGCGATAGATGCGATATGGAATCCATAGCGACAGTGGCGGGCTCGCGAGCGCGGAATTGAGCCGTCGAGATGAGGTGGGATGACCGTGAATCGTCTCGTGCTGCAATGATGCGTGCCAGGCCAACCAAACGGCGCACAGCGGTGCCGCGATCCATATCGGCAGATCACGAAAAACCAAGGTCAGAACGATGTAGCCGACGTAAATCACCAATGTCAATCGCAACGTCGTCATATCGAGGTCATCTGTCGCGCTGATCAAAGAGGGCCGCGATGACACGCGCTGCGAACCTGTGATATCGCCGGGAGTTTCCATGGGATGAGCTTGCGGGGTGGTCACGGCTCATCAATAACCAAGCGCAAGGCGCGCTTCCAATATCGATTGGTTATTCTTTAAGACCCAATTCGCTGGAGCGCGTATTGATATAACGTTAGAACAAAGCGGTGTTAGTGCTTTTTTCCCCATCCGTTATTCTGTCGGCCGGATACCGCGGTTCGGCGAATGAAGCGAGCTGGTTAACTCCCCCTTCCCCACGATTCTTCGTTCGCGGGCCGCGGATATCCACCAACTGAGAGTCGCCATCCAACATCGGGGACGTGCTAAAGAGACACAATACCCTCGCGTATGGCGTATTTGGTAAGTTCCGCCACGGTGCGAAGGCCCAACTTCCGCATGATATTGCGCCGGTGCACCTCGACGGTTGCAGCCGTAATGTGCAGTTGAGCAGCGATGGCCGCCGACCGCGCGCCCTCCGCGATCAGGCGGACCACCTCGCGCTCTCTGCGGGCCAGAGGCCGGGTGGCCGAAGCGGTCGCTCGTTCTTGTACGTCGGCGACCAGGGTGCCCGCAATTTCCGGAGAGAAGTAGCCATGGCCACTTGCAACCGCCCGGATCGCGCGAACCAGTTCCGTGCCGGCCGCGGATTTCGTCACGTAGCCTGAAGCCCCGCAGCGCAGTATCTCGTGCACGAATCGCTTGTCGGAGAAAGCCGAGAGCGCGACGATCTTCGCGGTATTGCCGGCATCGCGAAGGCGCGCAGCGACCTCGATACCATTGAGGTCCGGCAGGCGGATATCGAGAACGATTACGTCGGGGGACAGGGATGCGGCCAGTTCGAGCCCCTCCCGCGCATCGCCCGCTTCGCCGACTATCTCGATGTCGGTTACTTTTTTCAGGACCTCACAAAGTGCCTCGCGCACCATGCGATGATCTTCCACAAGCAGTACGCGCGTTTTCATGGCTGGAGTTCGGGTGTTATTCAGAAACGTCATCGGCCAACGGCACCGTCACCAAGCTCCGGGTGCCGACTCCCAGCGCAGTCTGAACCTCAACGGTACCCCCGATCAACGACAGGCGTTCCCGGATACTGATCAGCCCAAGACCCCTCTGCGGACTACCATTGACGATGGCCGGGTCATAGCCCCTGCCATTGTCGATCACGCGAATGAGCAAATCCGCGTCGCGGCGCTCGGACTCGAGTGACACCGAATCGGTCCCTGCGTGCTTCGCAACGTTGATCAGCAGCTCACGAACTGCGCGGTATACGATCGATCTGGCACCCTGGCTCAACGGCTTTGGTTTGCCGTCGTCGATCACCGCCACGCGCAGGGGAAAGGTTCTTTCTATCTCTTCGCCCAGCCAGTCGAGCGCCGCCGAAATTCCCAGCTCGTTGAGAACGGCCGGCGCGAGCTGGGCGGCCAACGAGCGGATCGAGCGGCTGGCAACGTCCATCAATGCGCCAACCTCGCGCGCCTTGGATTGCACGTCCGCGCGCCGATCGTCGCATAGGGCAGCCAGGCGTATGCGGGCTGCCGCCAGCGTCTGCCCCAGGTCATCATGCAGATCGCGTGCAATCTGCCTGCGCTCGCGATCCTCCACCGCCTCGAGCTCGGAGGCGAGCGCATGAAGTTGGTCTGTGCGATGAGTGACGCGGCGCTCGAGTTCCTCCGCCATGGCCCGTGCGGCCTCCAGTTCGTTTTCCCGCCGGGTCGTATCGATGCTCGTGAGCACATTCTCCAGCAGCACCACCCGCAGCGCCTCCGCAGCCTCCAAATCAACATCCGACCATGAAGCGGAATGAAAGCGCGTCACTTCCAACCATTCGGCGAACGATCCGCGTGGCGTCAGGCGCGCTCCGTGACCAGCGACCTTGACGTGAGTGGAGGGGTTGCCCGCCCACCGCACGGTGCGGCCGATCTCGGGCCGGAACCAAAGTACGTAATCGCGTGGTTCGCGCGAAAGGCCCACCGCGAGCAGGCCGCTCGCAACGGCGGAAAATGCCGAGGCCCTGGGATAAACTTCGGAAAGATGATCGGTGGCATACAGCGGCCGGTTCATGCCGTTGAGCCACGCCATGAGCGCGCCGACTTCCCCCGGGGGCGGCGTAACGCCGACCGCACGCGTCTTCCCATCCAGATGTACGACGGCGCCGGTGGCACCCATGTAGGACATCAAATCCCAGGTGGATATCACCTTGCCGATGTCTTTTGCGCCCGCCAGGGTGGCCACGAGTTCTTCGCGGCTTCGCTGCGCATTGAGTCGGTCCACCGAGGTTTCGGCTTGGGCCTTCCCATCAACATGCAGAGAAAAGATCTGCGCAAACGTTTCGCACGCCACCCGCAGATCGGCGGCAACATAGTGCGGCGAGTAGTGATGAAGGACGAGCATGCCCCAGAGTTTTTCGCGGCATACGATGGAGGCTGACATCGATGCGCAGACCCCCATATTCCTCAAGTATTCAACATGAATCGGCGAAACGCTTCTGAGCGCGCAATGACTCATGTCGATCGTCATGCCGGTTCTGGGGTTCATCGGCGGCGTGAGCGGCGCTGCGACATAATTGATATCCGGAATCGTCCGTATCCAGTTGCGCCGATAGAGCTCACGCGCCTGCTGCGGGATGTCGGAGGCCGGGTAGTGCAGCCCGAGGAACGACTCCAGGCCTTCGCGCGCGTCTTCGGCAACCACTTCGCCGCTGTCGTCGGGCAGGAATCGATAGACCATTGCGCGGTCGAATCCGGTCGCCTTGCGCAAGGCAATAGCGGCGGCGGCGCAGCATTCCTCCACACTTGCCGTCATCTGGACCGCGGACAAGAAATGCTTCAGTCTCGCGATCGGATCCGTGATCGACCTGAAGTCTCCGACGGATTCCGATCGAACGGCTTCGAGCTCGACGATGGCCGTTCGTCCCAAGGCATGCACTGTCAGGTCCAGGGTTTTCGTTCCTGTTCGTGACCTCGCGTTCAGGCACATGACGGGGGCGACGTTCTCTGCAGAAGCGGCAAGCTGCTTGGCGACGAAATTTTCACTGTCAGCGTCCAGAATGGCGGACAGAGGTATTCCGGTGATCCGGTTGTGCGCGATGGCGAGCATGCCGTCTGCATCGCCCGCAACCTGTTCGATGCGCAGGGTTTCACGGTCCATGACCATCAGCACGCCATGCGGCTGAATGGAACCCGGAATATGAATGGGTTCCCGGTCACAAGTCGTCAGGTCAGCTTCGCCGAACTTGACCGCTGCCTGGGTCATCTGGTCCGCCCGCCGAGTGTTGCGCCTTTCCAGTACGTACGTTCAGCCGACCTTCGACATGGCGTTAGCAGCGGCTCTTTCCGAGGTGGATCCAGACATGCTCGCTACGACTCTTGTGGATTGTCAAACAGACCGACGCCACGAGTATAGCAGCGGTGGACACAGCTACAACCCTATACGGTTGGTGTCGGCAGCGGGTCGCTCGCGCCGTGGCAGCGCGTTGCGCAGGCGGTGGCAGCGCGTCGCGCAGGCGGTGTCTGTCATCTGTTACGGAACACCTCGCGGTCGTTCTTTGCAGCGTTACCAATTTCATGGAGGACCGTGCGAAGCCCGTCAAGTCCCAGCGCAAGTTCCGATTTTCCGAAATCCTGATGTTCCCATTGCTCGGCGAGCAGGCGTGCCGCCGGCGCGAGCAGCAGCACGCAAATGCGTTCGTAAGGGACACCGCGTTGGCGCACCGACTCGACGAATGCCCAGGCAACGTCTGGTCCATGCGCCACCAGCAGGCGGGCCAATTCCTCCACGTCCCAGTCGTCGGTCGTTCGACCAGGGGCACTGGCCCGATCGCGCCCGGCTCCTGCGGTTCTGCACAGCATGAGCAGGCGGGGCACCATTTCGCCCTCGATGGTACTGATCAGAGCGGCTTGCCGGGATTGGTTATCTGTTTGCATCGCTGCCTCGCAGGATTGGATACCGCTGCTGATCCCCTTCGGACGGCCTGTCTTGCCACCTGCGTCCCCTGGAGCGGATCGCTGGTTGGAAGTGGCTTATAATCTGTATCCAACAGTACCTATAAACCTGTATTGACGCAATACCTATAATAATGCGCCTTAGGCCGCGTTCCCGGCGCTTGGAACCCTAGGTGCGCCATTCCACTTCGAACTGGCAGGCGGGAGCCCCGGCCGCGATGCAGGCGGTTTCCCGCGCCTCGGCTCGCGGATGCACCAGACGTGAGAACAGCCGGGTGAAGGTCGCCGCGTAGTACTCGCAGAGCGGCGCTGCGGACTGCGCGCCGCGGCAGATCGGGCAGTCCTCGAGCCTGAACAGGGTCCGGCGTCCGCCGCGCGCCGTAAATCGGGCGCTGCCGGCAAACGTCCAGGCGTGACGCGTGATCGCGGCGAGCAGCAACCGGCTCGCAAGCGAGGCGGGCAATGCACGCAGAACGATCTGCGCGCTGCGCGGGATCCGATGCGCGAGCAGGTAGTCGCCGGTGGCGAGCCCTGCGGCATGCGCGATGCTGCGCGCCGCTTCGGGAGTCAGGCGCGATCGCACGGCCGAATGCAGGGCGATGACCTCGCGTTCTTCCACCATCTGTCCCGGCGGCGCATCGACATACGCCCCCAGCCCCACGGAGTCGAGGAGCTCGCGTGCGGCGCCGGTGCCGAGGCGACACTCGATCGCGTCGGCCACCCGGATGATCGCATTCGGGCCGATGCGTGCGGCGCCCGGCGGTCGCCATGACCACGTCGGGGGCGTTCGTGCGGATGATCTCCTCGAGGCGCTCATCGTTGATGTGATTCGTCATCGCGTCGACGAAACGCAGGTTCGTCATGCCCGCCGCTTTGAGCGCGCCGCCGATATAGGCCACCCAGCCAGGCGGCCAGTTGCCCGCGATTTCGGCACCGCCCGCATGGTAATTCGGCTGGATCATCAGGATACGCATGCGCACTCCTTTTTATTGTTCGGCATGGTCACCGTAGGGTCTGGGGTGCCTTGGCCGGGATGCGGGGTTGCGCGGGGCGCATGGCCCACTTCCACATTTTCTCGCTGGGCAGGGGGATGACCATGAACCAGTGTTCCAGCACCGCAAGGGCGAGAAGACTGGCCATCAGTGCATAGGCGGTCATTTGGAATGGGTCGGCGACGGCCACATATCGCTGCACCAGCAGGACGACGCCAATGGTCGACAGACTGACCGACACGGGGAACAGAATGTTCATCGGCCGCTTGCGGAAAAAGCTCTTCAGGTACTGCAGGTGGGTCGGCAGAAATTTCTCTCCCAAGTTGGGCACGCCAAGAAATAAGTTGAGCTTCGCGCTGAGTCGCATGGCCCAAAGAATCACGTAAGTTTCGAAGGCGAGTTGGTTCGGCGCGTGACGCGTTGCGGCAAGAATGGTGAGGCCACCGGCGAGCGTGGCCAGTTCGTTGAAGATGATGGCTTGCACCGCATGGAGAAAATGGCGCCAACCCGAGCAGCGCTCCAAGCAGGCATGTTTTCGCGGACCGGTAATGAAACCCATCAGAAAGCTCATCTCGAGCCATCCCCAGACCAAGATGGCGCAAGTGAAGGCCGTATACGCGCCCGACAAGCTCATGTCAGCGGCGCTCGAATGCAATTCCATCGCGACGATCGTCAGCCCGCCGGTGGCGCAGATCATGCTCCATCGAAAGGTGTGGGGCGGCAAGCCGTCGAGAAACAGAATGATTCCCGTGGCAAACCACCACACCAGGACGGCGTAAGCGGCCGGCATGACGAAGTCGACCATCAATTCACCAGGCCGGCGCCATGCACACCTGGTCCGGCAAAGCATGACGCTGTACCGGCAGGGTGTAGAGACGCGCGAAGGTGATCGTTGCGGCAGCCGCGAGCCCGATTCGCTTCAGCGTGCCGATGACGCCGCCCTGGGCCTTGGCCGCGGCGGTGGCCAAGGCGATGTGGCGCAAGCGCTCCAGACCGGCACGAAATTTTGGATTGTTCAGATCCAACGACAGAGGAAACACCTGTTTCGAGATCTCGCTGGTGATTCGGAACACGGTGAAGTCGTATTCCGTCGGATCCATATGGAACGCCTCGTGCATCAGAGGCCGGGCATGGTCGCGAACATACATGGTCGCAAAGACCGCCAACAGAAAGAAGCGAATCCACAGCTTGTTGTGGCCACGCAGCAGATGCGGATGGGCGCGCATCAACAGGGCGAACGCTTCGCCGTGCCGGTACTCATCGTTGCACCAGCGCTCGAACCAGCGAAAGATCGGATGAAATCGATATTCGGGATGCTTCTCGAGATGCCGGTATATGGTGATATACCGCGCATAGCCGATCTTCTCGGAGAGATAGGTCGCGTAGTAGATGAATTTCGGGCGAAAATACGTGTACTTCTTGTCGCGTCTCAGCAGGCCGAGATCGACGCCGACGCCGAAATCCTTGAGCGCCTGGTTGATGAATCCCGCATGGCGCGCCTCGTCGCGGGCCATGAAACCCATGAGGTCCCGCACGTCGGGATTGCGCACCTTGCGCTTGATCTCGCTGTAGAGGACGCAGCCGGAAAACTCGGCCGTGACCGAGCTGATCAGGAAATCGAGAAATTCCTGGTGCAGGTCTGCGGGAAGCTCCTTCACCTCGGCGTCGAATTGCGCGTCGCGCTCGAAGTGATCCTTGTTCACGTCGCGCCGAAAGGCCGCCATCATCTGGTCCCACTCGGCGCGTACCGGCTCCGCATCGAGGCGTTCGAGAGCCTCATAGTCGGTTTTGTAGAATCGCGGAGTCAACAGGGTATTGGCCTCGGCCTTGCGCGTCGCCGCGCTCGTCGAATCGATACCGATCACTTCATCGATCATGTGATCTCCGTGCGCCGGTCAAGCCGGTAAATGTTGTAAATGAAGGATTCACGTCTCTACTCCGACTCGTGGGGGCCGCTGGCCAAAAAAATGTCGGCGAACGCGCCGGCATTGGTGGGCCCGAACACTTCGAGATCCACGTGATGACCGGTGGACGGATCATCGAGCGACAGGCGTCCGTCGGCCCACCGGGTGAAACGGAAGGGCGGCCCCGCGCCGATGTGGTTGGCTCGTCTGTCGCGCACCAAACCGCGCAGCACGCCGCGCACGAAGCCATTCGTTCCGGGCTGCACCGTATAGGCGAGGCGCCCGTCCGCCGCGTCATAGACCAGCACGGCGCCGTCCGGACGGTCCTCGAAACGCAGGTTGCGGACTTGCACGGCGGTACTCTGCGGCGGTCGATCCGGTTGGTAGCCGGTGAGCCGCGCGATGCTTGCCATCCCCAGAGCCAACATGGCCATTCCGCACGCAGCGATGATGAAACCGCGCGGAAGCTTGGGATTTTCGGCGACCGAGGCCATGGTCACGCTGCCGCTTGCCGGATGGACAGGGGCACGGCGGGTTGTACCGCCGGCGCGGGCTGGGGCTCGGGCTCCAGCGCGACGCCGGCTTGCGCCGCCAGGGCGAGTCCCAGGATGCGCGCGGCAGCGGGTGCGTCCGGCAGCGCGCGAAAGCTCGGTTCCGGACGTGCGATCCGCCCCGGCCGCACATGCGGCCAGGTGATGAGATAGCCAACGCGCTCGCGGCGTGACAGCGTCAACGCAATATCCCCGGTGCCATTCGAGAAGTTTTTCAGCGCCGCGTTGTCGATCAACGTATGAGGTACGTTCATCGTCAGAGGTACCGCAATGCCATGGCGAAGCAACACACGTCGGCTGGTGATGCTGTAGACCGTCGATCGCGCATTGCAGTACGCCAGCAACGCGAGTACCCCGATGGCGATGATCCCCAAGCCCGCCAAAAAGAGGCACGAGGTGACGATGGCCGACGGCGTATGCCCCGAGCTCATCCCGGCGGCGATACGCCACAGTACGAGCAGCGCAAAATAGATCGCGATCTTGCGCACGTGATAGGCGTGGATGGCGAGCGATTTCCAGTCGGGGGAGCCCTGCCAGAGCAGCTTTTCTCCCGGCGGCAGCAGGGCTGGAAGACCACGCATCGGCTCGAAATCGAAATCATCATGGCTCATAGCAGCGGCTCCGCGCGGGCGGCCGTGGCGTACAAGTGCCCGCTCGCAAAATAGGCCATGATCTGGTCCTCTTCCCGCCGCGTAACGAGGTTGGGATTGGCATGTGCCGGAACGGTCGTAAATTGCGATCCGAGAATCGACTTCACCTTGACGTGACGCCGGACCTTGTCGAATCTCGTGTAGAAGATGGGCAACAGCACGCGTCGCGCGTTCGTCGTCTCGACTTCCAAATAGCGGATCTGCGGTTCGGCGCGGTCGACCCAGACATCCGAAACGACCCCGCCCAGAACCTTGTCGGCCCCGTAGACTTCCATGCCGCGCGGATCAAAGTCCTTGAGCGATACCGAATAACTACGGTCGACGCGCAGGGGCACGATCATCGGCTCGCCGTTCAGCATCGTATCGGGATGGGTGGCCCGCAGTGCGTAGGATGCCGGCCCCACCGCATCCAGCATGGGATTGCCGGTGGGGACCAGCGGTGCGCCGGGAAATGGCGCGGAGGGCTTGGCCATGATCGGTCGCGGATCGATTTCCTCGCGCGGCGAGACCGTGATCTGGCCGTCGTGGGCGTGATAGATCTTGGGCTTCGGAATCGCGGGGAATCCCTGGACTTTGATGCGCCCGCCGGATCGATCGGACTCCAGCGGATATCCCTCCCGCTTGTCCTCGCGATGCAGATAAAAGATGAGACCGGCAAAGAATATCCAAAATACATAGAGCGCGATTTGGGCAACGTCGAAATAGCCGGTGATTGCGCCAGTTCCAGTATTCATTTACGGATTCCTCTTTCTATATTTGAATCAGTTTGGAGACTCGACAAACTCGTATCCCGGTTCGCCGCTGTGCATGTCGCGCCCGGAACGTACCAAGGGCCCAATCGCCACCAGGGTTGCGAATAGCAAGATGATCTCGATCTGATACACGGCGCTGTAGCCGGTGGAGGCTCCTGCGAGGGTTGGGCCCAAGGAGCCATGAATGGCCAAGCTCGTGACACCGTCGCGTATGGCGCCGCCAAGCGCAATCGCAAGTCCGGCGCTCGTGGCTTGTACGGCGCCCCAGGCGCCGAGCGCCAGTCCGCTTTCGCCGTTGCGTTCGCGCGCCATGGCGCCCGCCAGGGTGCCGACCGAAAAGAATCCGCCGCCGAAGCCGATCATCAGCACGCCGATGCGAAACAGGAGCGGTGCATCCATCGGCGCCGCCAACATCACCGCGGCAAAAGCGAACAATCCAATGACCCCCCCGTAGGCGGCAATCCGGTAAGGATCGGCGCCGTGGCCGAGGAACCGAGCGGCGATCGAAAAGGCGGCAAGCATGCCCCCCGCCAGCATCGCGGTCAGCGCCGTCGTGGCGCCCACCGGCAGGTGGAGAACTTCGCCTCCATAAGGCTCCAACACAATGTCCTGCATGTTGAACGCGGCGGTACCCAAGCCGACCGTGACCAAGAACCGGATCGCGCGCGCATGCTTGGAGAACTGACGCCAGGAGTCACGGAATTTTGCCGTCGGGCGTTCCACGGCGCTCTTCAAGGTGCCGCGCGCTTCCTGTTTCCAAAGTGCCGTCAAATTCAGCCCCATGGTCAACAGGGCCGCACCCTGAATCACCTGGATCAAGCGGATCTCGTTGAAATTCGCCAGGAGTCTGCCGAAGGCGAGTCCGGCTCCGACCATGCCGACCAGCAGCATGACGTACATGAGCGCGATGACCCGCGGCCTGACCGCTTCGGGGGCCAGATCGGTCGCCAGGGCGAGCCCCGCAGTCTGCGTCGTCTGCAGACCCGCACCGACCAATAAGAATGCAAATGCGGAGCCCACGTGGCCGATCCATATCGGACCGTGCGTATCCCCCGAGAGAATCAGCAGAGCGAACGGCATGATGGCCAGGCCGCCGAATTGCAACAGGGTGCCCATCCAGATATACGGAACGCGCCGCCAGCCCAAGGCGGAGCGATGGTTGTCGGAGCGAAAGCCGATGAACGCGCGAAACGGGGCGAACACCAGCGGCAACCCGACCATCAACGACACGAGCCACGCGGGTACGCCCAATTCGACGATGAGCACGCGATTCAGCGTACCGATCAGCAGCACCATGGCGACGCCCACGGATACTTGAAACAGAGACAACCGCAAAAGACGGCTCAACGGCAACTCGGCGCTCGCTGCATCCGCGAACGGCAGAAATTCTGTGCCGATCCGCATCCATCGACCCACGAGTTTCTTGCTGAGGCGGTTCATGGTTTGACCAGCTCCGTGGCTTGGGACGTGTAGAAACCGCTGGCGATGCGCTGCGTGCGGCCGAGATGCCAGCCGGCGAGCGCCGGCTCCGCTGCCAATCGACGCCGCAGCGCACGTTCGGACCAGGGCTCGATCGCGGGGGCTCGATTGTGCCGCGGAAACAATCGCCCCACCCACCACATGAGCGTGAGCAGCGGTGTCCTTGGTGCAAATGAAAAGATGATCGAGCGGCGGGTGCGCGCCGCAAAGCTGGCGAGCACCTGGACGACGTCCTCCAGCGCGTAATGAATCAAGGAGTCCATCGCAACGACATGGTCGAACGTCCCCAAGGCGGGGTCGAACATGTCGCCCACGCGGAAGTCGATGCGACCCGTCCCCAAGGAAGCCGGCAGCCGTTCGCCCGCGAGCAAAACCAGCGTCGCAGACAGGTCGATGGCGGTCACGTGCGCGCCGCGCACAGCCGCCTCGACGCTGAGTGCCCCGGTGCCGCAACCGGCGTCCAGCAGCCTTGTGGCGGTGAGATCAGCCGGCAGATACCCGAGCAGGGTGTCGCGCATCCGATTGCGGCCGGCACGCACGGTGGCGCGTATCTTGCCGACGGGCGCCGTCGACGTGAGACGCGACCACGCCTCCACCGCCGTGCGATCGAAATAGGTCTGCAGTTGGCTGCGTCGTTCTTGATAGTGCACGGTGCCCATCAGTCGAATCCCAACAGGTCGAAGATATCCCGGTCCTTCATGGACTCGGCGATCAGGGGATCGGTGCCGTCCCACAGGGCTTGCGCGAGCCGCAGGTATTCCGCCTGAACCGCATCCAATTCCGGCGAGCTCTCCATCTCGAACAGAGTTGCCTTCTTCAAGCGGCTGCGTCGAATCACGTCCAGATCCGGAAATCGCGCCATGGTCTTGAGGCCGACCCGCGCGTTGAACTTGTCGATCTGATCGGTATCGGCGCTGCGATTGGCGATCACGCCTCCGAGCCGGACCGCATAGTTCTTCGACTTCGCCTGGATCGCGGCGACGATGCGGTTCATGGCGAATATGGAATCGAAATCGTTCGCGGTCACGATCAGCGCGCGATCGGCGTGCTGCAACGGAGCGGCAAAACCACCGCATACGACGTCGCCCAAGACATCGAAGATCACGACGTCCGTGTCCTCCAGCAAATGGTGCTCCTTGAGGAGCTTCACGGTTTGACCCACCACATAGCCGCCGCAACCGGTGCCGGCGGGTGGACCGCCGGCCTCGACGCACATCACGCCGTTGTAGCCCCGGTACACGAAGTCCTCGATGCGCAGCTCCTCGGAGTGAAAATTCACCGTCTCGAGCACGTCGATGACCGTGGGCATGAGCTTTTTGGTCAGCGTGAAGGTGGAGTCGTGCTTCGGATCGCAGCCGATCTGCAGCACGCGCTTGCCGAGTTTCGAGAACGCGACCGAGAGATTCGACGACGTGGTGCTTTTGCCGATGCCTCCCTTGCCGTAGACCGCGAACACCTTGGCGTTGCCGATCTTGAGATTCGGATCGAGCGGAACCTGGACGCTGCCCTCGCCGTCGGCCGGGCGGCCGGTGCGAAATTTCAGCGTCGACATCGGGACGGACACGGCGCTCATGCGGCAACACCTTCGTACACGCCCTCGAGCCGGTCTTCCAATTCCTCCGCCGCGCAGTGCAGCGCCGCGAGCATCTTGTCGTCCGGCTGCCAGTACTTGCGCTTGGAGGCCTCGAGCAGACGGTTTGCCACCTTGGCGGATGCCGTTGGATTGAGCTTCGCCAGGCGCGCGCGCATGGTGGGATCGAGGATGAAAGTTTGGGTGATCTGCTGATAGACCCACGGCTGGACTTCACCCGTCGTCGCCGACCATCCCATCGTGTTGGTCACGTGTACTTCGATCTGCCGCACCCCCTCGTAGCCGTGTTCCAGCATCCCCTCGTACCACTTGGGGTTCAGGGTACGTGTGCGCGTCTCGAGCGCCACCTGTTCCGACAGGGTGCGCACCACGCCGCTTCCCGCGGTGGCATCCGCAATATAAACCGGCGTCTCGCGACCTCCCTTGGCGCGCCGCACCGCGCTGTTGATGCCTCCGAGCGTGTCGAAGTAGGTGTCCACGGTGGTCACACCGAGTTCCACCGAGTCCAAATTCTGGTAGGTGAGCTGGACGTCGGCCAGGACACTGGCGAGCAGCTTCGCATGCGGCACCGGCCGGCCCTCCCGCCCATAGGCAAAGCTTTTGCGTCGCGTGTAGGTTTCGGCCAACTCGTTCTCATCGTTCCATCGGCCGTTCTCGATCAAATGATTCACGTTCGATCCGTACGTGCTTTCGGCGTTGCCATACACGCGCAGCGCCGCGGTCTCCAGATCGCAGCCGTGCTCCACTTGGTAGCGGAGCGCGTGCTTGCGGACGTAGTTACGTTCGAGTGGCTCGTCCGCCGATGCCGCGAGGAACGCCGCTTCGGCCAGAAGCTTGATTTGCAATGGCAGCAGGTCGCGGAAAATGCCCGACAAGGTGACCATGACATCGACGCGGGGCCGGCCGAGCTCGTCCAGCGGAATCAGCGTCGCCCCGGCAATGCGGCCGTACGCATCGAATCGGGGTTGGGCACCCATCAACGACAACGCTTGGGCGATGGCGGCTCCTTCGGTCTTCAGGTTGTCGGTCCCCCACAGCACTAATGCGACCGATTCGGGGAACTCATTCCCCTCGGCGATATGCCTCTCGATGAGCTGCAGTGCCTGGCGGGCACCCTCGCGGACCGCAAAGGCGCTCGGCATGCGGAATGGATCGAAGCCATGCAGATTGCGACCGGTCGGCAGCACCGCGGGCGTTCGCACCACGTCGCCACCGGGTGCCGGTCGCAGGAACCCACCGTCGAGAGCGTGCAGGATGGCGCGCAGCTCACCGTTGTCGGCGAGCTCCTCATTGCTGTGATGCAGGTCGCGCAGCAGCGCGAGCGTCGCATCGCTGGGCGGCAGGGCGGCAATGCCCAAGGCCGCTTCGGGCGTCTTGCCCTCGACGATGGCATGCACCGCGAGTCGCAGGGCGCCGACGTCGACAGCGGCCGCGGCCGGCATGGAGTCAGCCATGGCACCCAGAAAGTCGGCCCGCTCCGGCTTCGAAGCCGGGCGCCCCACGACGTGCAGTCCGTGGGGTATCAAGGTGTACTCGAGTTCCAGCATTTGATTGGTCAACTTGGCGATGCCGGCGTCGGCACCTCCAGCAAGCCAACGCGGTTCGGCGGTGGTCAGTTCGAGAGCTGCCGCTTGCGCTTGAATTACATCGACCAGCGATTGACGCAGCGCGTGGTTGTCGGATGCGTTGGCACGCCAGCTTTCGAGCGATTCCTTCAACTCGATCAGCCCGCGGTAGAGGCCCGCGTTGGTCACCGGGGGTGTCAGGTAACTGATGAGCGTTGCGGCCGCACGGCGCTTGGCGATCGTGCCTTCGGATGGGTTGTTGGACGCGTACAGATACAAATTGGGCATGTCGCCGATCAGCCGGTCGGGCCAGCAAGCGCCCGACATGCCGGACTGCTTGCCGGGCATGAATTCCAGTGCGCCGTGGGTGCCGAAATGCAGTAGCGCGTGGGCGCCGAAGTCCTCGCGCAGGAATCGGTAAAAGGCGGAGAACGCGTGCGTCGGTGCGAATCCTCTCTCGAACAACAGCCGCATCGGGTCGCCCTCGAAGCCGAAAGCGGGCTGGATGCCGACGAAGATGTTGCCGAAGCGCTCGCCGAGCACTTGGATGGAGCACCCGTCGCTTTGCTGCTTGCCGGGTGCGGGGCCCCACTGCGCTTCGATTTCCTTGAGGTAGCGCTCGCGGCGCACATGGTCGTTCGCCGCAATGCGCTTGTGCACGTTGGCGAGCGCGCCGATCTGACCCGCATTGCCATTGATGATGGACTCGCGCAACGCATCGACACTTGCCGGCAGCTCCACGCGATAGCCGGCGGCCTTCATGGCGGCAAGCGTGCCATACAGCGACTCGAACACCGCCAGATGGGCGGCGGTCCCGGTGTTGCCGGCATTGGGGGGGAAGTTGAATAGAACGATGCCGACCTTGCGATCGGCGCGCGCCGATCGCCGCAGCGCGACCAGCTTGCCCACACGGGCGGCGAGCATGCCGGCCCTTTCCGGGCAGGAATGCATGTCGGCCACCGAATTCGATGCCGTGAAAGTGCACGCATGATGACAGCCTTTGCAGACGACTCCGGCGACTCCGGGACGACCGCCGAGGGTGATCGGACCCGTCGCGCCGTCGAGTTCCGGGATGGCCACCATGATGGTGCTCTCGACCGGCAGAAGACCGCGCTCGGATGCGCCCCAGGCGTCGAGGGTTTGAAATTCAAGCGGGTGAGCTGCGAGATAGGGCACGTCGAGGGCCGCCAGCACGTCCTGCGCCGCCTTGGAGTCGTTGTACGCGGGGCCACCGACCAGCGAGAATCCGGTCAGCGAGACCAGCGCGTCGATCACCGGCACGCCGTCCCGGGCGAAAAATTTCTCGATGGCAGGCCGCGAATCGAGCCCGGATGCAAACGCCGGGATGACGGAGAGGCCTCGCGCTTCGAGCGCGGCGATCACGCCGTCGTAGTGGGCGGCGTTGCCCGCGAGCAGGTAGGAACGCAGCATGAGCACGCCAACGGTGCCGCTGCTGCCCGCCGACGAGGGCATGTCCTGCGCGCGCTCGCTGTAACGGCCCTTCATGCGCGGGTGATAGACCCCAACGTCCGGATACGCCGCGGGCGGCGCCACCTTCGCAGCCGCCCGCAACACCGCGCGTGGGCCCGACGCATAGCGGCCCACCAGAAAGCGCACCATGTTCACGATGTTGTCTTCGGAGCCCGCCAGCCAGTATTGCAGCGTAAGGAAATACGCCCGCACGTCTTGTGCGGTGCCGGGAATGAATCGCAAAAATTGCGGGATTCGCCGCAGCATTTTCATCTGCTCCGCACCTGTCGTGCGGTTCGCCTCGACGCCTTCCTTCTTCTTCGGCCGCAGCCGCTTGAGCAGCGCCATCGGCCCGGTCTGCGAGCCGTCCATGGTGAACCGTCCTAGACGGGTCAAGCGCACGACCTCGGCGGCCGACATGGCGCACACCATCGCGTCGCAGTGCTCGCGCCGCTCCGTCAGCGCCTTGAGTACCGGACGGAAGTGCTCCTCCATGAACAGCATCGTGGCCACCACGATGTCGCCCCGGGCGATATCCTCGCAGCAGCGCTGCAGCGCCGCGGGATCGCTGCCCCACTCGTCGGCCGCATGAATGGCCAGAGACAGGCCCGGGTAGTGCTTGGCCAGACGCAGCCCGGCGCGGGCAGTGGCGCTCGTCAGGTGACTGTCCATGGTCACCATGACGAAGCGGATTGCGGCGCTGTCAGCGGCTGTAGTGGGCTTTGGCATTGTAGAGAGTCTCCACGGTAATCAGCTCAACGGATCGGTCTGCAGCGAATCGTTCCGTGTTCCGCCGCGCCTTGCCGCGGACGAAGAATGGAATCTTTCCCAACTCCTTTTCCGCCTCGGGAGCCCAGGCCGCGCGCGCGCTGCCCGCGGCACCGCTCGAGGACACTGGCCGCGGCTGCGGATGTGCGGCCGTCGATCCGAGGTGCGAGGCAGGCGCGCCGTCGTGAAACTCGAAGTCGCCCCGGAACATGGTGAGCAGGTGCTCCTCGAGCCCCATCATCAGCGGATGCACCCACGTATCGAAGATCACGTTGGCGCCTTCGAATCCCATCTGCGGCGAGTAGCGTGCGGGAAAATCCTGTACGTGTACCGGCGCGGATATCACGGCACACGGAATGCCGAGCCGTTTGGCGATGTGGCGCTCCATCTGCGTGCCGAGCACCAGCTCCGGCTGCAATTCCGCGACTCGCGCCTCGACTTCCAGATAGTCGTCCGTGATCAGTGCCTCGAGGCCATACCTGCCCGCGGCCTCGCGCACCTCTCGGGCGAATTCGCGGCTGTAGGTACCTAGGCCCACCACCGTCAATCCGATCTCTTCGGCCGCGATGCGCGCTGCCGCGATCGCGTGCGTCGCGTCGCCGAATATGAACACGCCTTTTCCCGTCAGATAGGTCGAATCCACCGAGTGGGCATACCAGCGCGAATGCGACGGCGTGCCGAGCAGAGCCGGTGACGGATCCACGCCCGCGGTGCCTGCCACTTGGTCGATGAACTCGCGGGTCGCCGCGAGCCCGATCGGAATGGCCTTGATCGTCGTCTGATCGAAGGTGCGTCCGAGCCACTGTGCGACCGGTGCGGCAATCTCCGGGTATAGAACCACGTTGAAATCCGCTTCCCCCAGCCGCGCCAGATCCGCGGGCGTCGCCCCCAGAGGTGCGATCACATTGATGTCGACGCCGAGCTGCTCGAGAATTTCGGTCACGGCGCGCAGGTCGTCGCGATGCCGGAAACCCAGCGCGCTCGGGCCGAGGATATTGCAGCTCGCCCGCTCATCCGCCGTGCGTGGCGGTCGTTTGAAGCCGGGCGGCGGCGCTTCGTGCGACGCCATGGTTCGCACCAGCCGATAAAAAGTCTCGGCTGCGCCCCAGTTTTCTTTTTTCTGATAGGCGGGCAGCTCGAGCGGCACGATCGGAATGGGCAGCCGCAGTGCTCGAGCCAGGCCGCCCGGATCATCCTGGATCAACTCCGCCGTGCACGATGCACCGACCAGCATGGCCTTCGGCTGGAAACGCTCATAGGCATCGGCCGCCGCCCGCTGGAACAAGTCCGCGGTATCCGCGCCGAGGTCTCGAGCCTGAAACGTCGTGTAGGTGACCGGGGGCCGGCGCGGCAGGCGTTCGATCATGGTGAACAGCAGATCCGCATAGGTGTCTCCCTGCGGCGCGTGCAGCACGTAGTGCACGTCCTTCATCGCGGTCGCGATGCGCATGGCGCCGACGTGCGGCGGTCCTTCATAGGTCCATACGGTGAGCTGCATGCGTCAGGCCACCAGGCGTGTGCGGCGAACCAACGGACGAGCGAACAGCTCGGCGAGGTCCGCAGCTTGATTGAAGAGTTGAATCGGCGTGAACACCAATTCGATCGACCACTTCGTGGTCAGGCCCCGTGCCTCGAGCGGATTCGCCAATCCCAAGCCGCAAACAACGAGATCCGGCTTCGCCGCCAGACAGCGGTCCAGCTGATTTTCCACGTGTTGACCTTCCACGACTGAAGTCCCGGCGGGCAGGTTTTCGATTTCAGGCGCAAGATGCGTTCTATGCAGGAACGGGGTGCCCACCTCGATCAATTCCATGCACATTTCGTTCGCCAGGAAGCGCGCCAGCGGTATTTCCAATTGCGAATCGGGAAAGAAGAATACTTTCTTGCCTGCCAGCTGATCCCGGTAGCGAGCCAGGCTTCGCAGCGCGCGCTCATAGGCCGGTTGGATCGCGCGGCGGAAGCGATCCTCGCCGATGTGATAGGTTGCCGCGGCCGCCTTCAGCCAGGCGAGCGTGCCTTGCGCGCCGAGCGGGAAGGGCGCCGGGATATGGCGCGCGCCTCGCTCCTCGAGCGCGCGCGCGGTATCGGCCAGAAACGGCTGCGCCAGCAAGAACCGCGTGTTGACGCCCACCGGCGGCAGTTCGGTCGAGCGGCGCGGAGGAAAGCAGTCGACCTGGTCGATTCCCATGTCGGCGAACAGCCGTCGCGCCTGATCCTCGACCACGTCCGCGAGCGCGCCCACGATCAGCAGATTCGGCGCCGCCTGCGGCGGTTGCGGCGGCAGACTCGGCACGAGGGACGCCAGGCAGGCATCTTCGCCCTGCGTGAAAGTGGTCTCGATCCCGCTGCCCGAGTAGTTGAGCACTCGCACCCGAGGCGAGAAACGGCTGGATAATCGCAGCGCCGCCCGGGACAGGTCGAGCTTGATCACCTCGGAAGGGCAGGAGCCCACGAGGAAGAGAAGTTTGATCTCCGGCCGTCGCGTCAGGAGTTGATCCACCACCCGGTCGAGTTCCGCGTTGGCGTCGGCAAGCCCGGCGAGGTCGCGTTCATCGATGATGGCCGTGGCGAAGCGCGGTTCGGCGAAGATCATCACGCCGGCTGCCGACTGAATGAGGTGGGCGCAGGTGCGCGAACCCACGACCAGGAAGAATGCATCTTGAATCTTGCGGTGCAGCCAGATGATGCCGGTGAGGCCGCAGAACACCTCCCGCTGACCTCGCTCGCTGGACAGACAAATCTGGCTCATATGAATAGCGCCTCGCCGTCCGATGCGGGTGTCTGCGTATCGCCCGCGTCCCCCTCCAGGCGCGCCCTGCGGAGTTTCACCAGGAACTGCGTTGCGTTCAGCAAATAGGCGCAATAGGCCAACAGCGCGACGTACATTTGATAGCGGGCATGCAACGAGCCAAACGCCAACGCGCCCAGGTAGGCGGTGTGCAGGGCGAGCACGAACATGCTGACGAAGTCTTCCCAGAAGAACGCCGGGGCGAACAAGTACCGCCCAAAGACGTCGTGCTCCCAAATGCAGCCGGTGACCATGATCGTATAGAGCACGAGGGTCTTGATGAGCACCGAAGCCGTTGCCGCCCCGAAGCCCGCGCCGGTCACGAGAAAGCGGATGACCAGGGCTGCACTGACCAAGAAAACCAAAAACTGGATCGGAGCGAGAACTCCCTGGACGAGGGTCCAAGGGGAGGCGTCGCGCCTGAGTCGCTCCTCGTGGGTATATAGCGGCATCGCAGTAACCCTAATCTGGTTACACACCAGTGTCAATTGAACCATACGTAAAGCGAACTTGACAGACATGTCGGAAGTTGAGAATGTCAACCCATGGCTTATCCGACGCAGGGAACCATCTCGGTGAGGGTTAAGGACGCCAAGATGGCCCGTCTGTTGCGCACCATCGAGGGCGAGATCGTTCCGCGTCTGGTGCTCGCGCGACGCGCGGCGCCGGCGCCCGCCGCGTCGGGCGCGGCTTCCGGCAAGGTGCCTGACGCTGCGGATGTCACGGAACTGGTGCGTTTGTTATTGGCACATGATGTTGGCGTCGCGTCTGCCTACGTGGAGACCATTCGACTGCGCGGCGCCTCCTTGGAAGCGGTGTGCTTGGGTCTTCTCGCGCCCGCCGCGCGCGAGCTCGGCCTGTTGTGGGAAGCGGACGAATGCGACTTCATGCAGGTAACGGTCGGCCTGTGCCGATTGCACCAATTGCTGCGGGAATTGAGCCCGGAGTTTCGCTGCGAGAGTCTTCAGGCGAAGATCGAGCGAAACATCCTGTTATCGCCGGTACCTGGAGATCAGCACACCTTTGGCATTACACTCGTCGCCCAATTCCTCCGCAAAGCCGGATGGCAGGTGATGAGCGATTTTTCGGGCAGTACCGAGGAACTGCTGGAAATCGTAGGCACACACTGGTTTGCAGCGGTCGGATTCTCGGTGGGCAGCGAATCGCGAACCGATCAGTTGCCGCATGTCATCCATGCCGTTCGGCACGCGTCGAATAATCGTTCGGTCGGCATCCTGGTCGGCGGTCCGTTGCTGGTCGCAAGGCCTGAGCTTGCCAGTTCGCTGGGTGCGGACGCTACGGCCCTGGATGGACTGGCGGCCGTTCAGCGCGCGGAGCAAATTTTGGACTGTCAACGCGATAGAATGCAAGGCTACTGAATGTACGTTCGTTGGGGATATGTCACTTGAAGCAATCTAGCGGCTCGAACAAATGGCTGAATGACATGGACAGCGAGACGGTTGGAAAGCTCATCACAGCAGCATCCGACGTAGTTTTGATGCTTTCCGATTCACGGCAAGGTTTGATCCGGGACATTTCGCTCGGCAGCGATGCGCTATCGCGCGGCATGACCGACCGATGGGTGGGCAAAGCCTGGATTGATACGGTTACTGTCGAGAGCCGCCCCAAGATTGAGGCACTGTTACGCGACGCAAGCACGGTCGGTCTGCCCCGTTGGCGGATGCTGAACCATTTGACGGACGGGGGCGCGGACCTGCCGATGATGTACGCCGCGGTGGAAATGAACCGCGACGGTCGGGTGGTCGCGATCGGCCGCAGCATGCAGTCCATGGCCAATCTGCAGCAACAACTGGTCAGCACCCAGCAGTCGATGGAGCGCGAGTACCTGAAGCTGCGCCAGGCGGAGGCGCGGCACCGCTTGCTGTTCCACGTGGCGTCCGAAGCGGTATTGATCGTGGACGCGAGCAATCGCAAGGTGCTCGAGGCCAACCCGGCAGCCGGGAAATTGTTGGGCGAGGGAACCCGCCGATTGGTCGGGCACCTGTTCCCGGACGGCTTCGACGAACCGAGCACGCAAGCGGTGCAAGGTCTGTTGGGAGCGGTTCAGGCGACCGGGCGCACCAACGAGGTCGTGGTCAACTCGGCCGACGGGACCCAGGAGTTTCGCGTGTCGGCCTCCCTGTTCCGCGAGCACCGCTCATCTTTTTTCCTGATTCGATTGACACCACTCTCGGCCGAGCATGGCTCGATGACGCCGACGCAGGATTCAAAAGTGCTGGAAATCGTCGCGAGCGCCCCTGAGGGCTTCGTCGTCACCAATTTGGAAGGCCGGATCTTATTCGCGAACCGGGCGTTCCTGGATCTCGTGCAGCTGGCGACCGAGGAGCAATCCCGCAATGAACTCCTGGAGCGCTGGCTGGGCCGGCCCGGAGTCGATTTCAGCCTGCTGACGGCACAGTTGCGCGAGCACGGCGCGTTGCGTCTGTTTGCCACTCAACTGCGCGGCGAATATGGCTCGACCAGCGATGTGGAGATCTGCGCGGTATCGGTGGTGAATGGCGAGGAGCCGTGCTTCGGCTTCACCATCCGCGATGTCGGCCAGCGCGTGATCTTCGATCGGCAAGCGAGCCGCGACAAGCCGCGGTCGGTCGAGCAACTGACCGAGCTGGTGGGCCGCGTGCCGCTCAAGGATCTGGTGCGCGAGTCGACCGACATGATCGAGAAGCTGTGCATCGAAGCGGCCTTGGAGATCACCGGCGACAATCGCGCGTCGGCAGCCGATATTCTGGGTCTCAGCCGCCAAAGTTTGTACGCGAAGCTGCGCCGCTATGGGCTCGGCGAACTCGCCTCGACCGAAAGCGATCAATCCGAATAAGCGAGGCCCGCGTGTCTCGATCGGCTGAAACCGTACTGAGCTCCGACCTGCCGACGCCCGCCGTCGTGCTCGAATTGCTCAAGCCGATCACCTGGTTTCCTCCCATGTGGGCGTTCGCCTGCGGCGTCGTTTCCTCGGGCATTGGCTGGCATGGACATTGGGGCGCGATTCTCATGGGAGTGGTGCTGTGCGGACCGCTGTTGTGCGCGGCGAGTCAGGCGGTCAATGACTGGTTCGATCGGCACGTCGATGCGGTCAACGAACCCGGCCGCCCGATCCCGTCCGGCCGCATGCCGGGCCATTGGGGGCTCGGGGTGGCGATTCTTTGGACCCTGCTCGCGTTGCTCTGCGCGGCCGCATTGGGTACCTGGGTGTTTTGCGCGGCGGCCTTGGGGTTGCTGCTCGCATGGGCCTATAGCGCTCCGCCGGTCAGGCTCAAGCAGAACGGCTGGTGGGGAAACCTGGCGTGCGCCTCATGCTACGAAGGTTTTGCATGGGTCACCGGCGCAGCGATCATGGCAGGGGGAACCACGCCCTCGGCGCGGACCATCGCTGTCGCGGCGCTCTATAGCCTCGGCGCTCACGGCATCATGACGTTGAATGATTTCAAATCCATCGAGGGCGACAAGCGTTGGGGAGTCGGCTCGCTGCCGGTGCGTCTCGGCCCCGAACATGCGGCCGAGGTGGCGTGCGTCGCGATGGCGCTGCCGCAGTTCGTTGTGGTGGCCTTGCTCACTGCGTGGGGTGCTCCCTATCGGGCCCTGGCCGTGGGCGCTTTGTTGGGCGCACAACTGCTGTTGATGCGGCGCCTGCTGCTCGATCCTCGCGCTCGAGCGCCCTGGTACAACGGCACCGGTGTCGTGCTGTATGTCACCGGCATGCTCGTCACCGCATTCGCGCTGAAAGGACTCGCCCCGTGACAGTACCCACTTCTAACGAGGCTGCGCTGCGCTGGCCGGGGATCTTTCGCCTCGGCCTGGTGCAGGCTGCGCTCGGTGCGGTGGTGGTGCTGGTGACCTCCACGTTGAATCGGGTGATGGTGGTCGAGTACGCCCTGCCAGCTCTGCTGCCGGGGGTGCTGGTGTCGCTGCATTACGCGGTCCAGTTGGTCAGGCCGCGTTTCGGTTTTGGCTCGGATCGCGGCGGGCGACGAACTCCCTGGATCATCGGTGGAATGGCCGTGCTTTCGGCAGGCGGCGTGCTGTGCTCGATAGCGACCGTCCTGCTTCATTCCCATGCGGGCCTCGGGCTGGCGCTTGCCATCGTAGGCTATGCCATGGTGGGGATCGGCGTGGGCGCCGCCGGCACGTCGCTCCTCGTGCTGATGGCAAGCCGCGTGGACGATCACCGTCGCGCCGCAGCCGCCACCATCATGTGGATATTGATGATTGCGGGCTTCGCCGTGACGTCCGGCGTGGTCGGCCGCTTTCTCGATCCGTTCTCGCCGCGGCGATTGATTCAAGTGACCGGCATCGCGGCAGCCGCTGCCTTTTTGATCGCGCTCACGGCGGTGTGGAATGTCGAGCGAGCCGGCCGTCCGGCTCCCCGCGAGGCTGCGCCGCGTGCCGCGGATGGCAACGGCTCGTTCGCCGCCGCCCTCGAGCGGGTGTGGCGCGATCCGCCAACGCGCGCGTTCACCTTGTTCGTGTTCGTTTCGATGCTGGCCTACAGTGCCCAGGAGTTGCTGCTCGAGCCGTTCAGCGGGCTGGTATTCGGCTATACCTTGGGAGGATCGGCGAAACTCTCGGGATCCTGGCATGGTTCGGCACTGTTCGGAATGATCGGCGTCGGTATGCTGTGCAGCGGCCGGCGGCGCTTCGGCTCTCTGCGTCAATGGACGGTCGGAGGTTGCTGCGCATCGGCCGCCGCACTGGCGAGCCTGGGATTTGCCAGCATGGTCGGACCGGCCTGGCCGCTGCAACTGTCGGTGCTTGTGCTCGGTGTCTCGAACGGCGTGTTCGCGGTGTCGGCCATCGGGTCGATGATGGAACTTGCGCACGACGGAGAATCGGGCAACGCTGGTGTGCGGATGGGACTCTGGGGTGCCGCTCAGGCCATCGCTTTTGCTTTCGGCGGTGTGCTCGGCACCGCCATCGTCGATTCCTTCCGCTGGCTGTTCGGCTCGCCGACAGCTGCGTTTGCGGTCGTCTTCTACGTCGAGGCCGTCCTGTTCCTTGCGGCCGCCGTTTTGGCGGCCAAGGCGCGCTCGGACCGACGATTCTCGCCTCCAACTTCCTCGGCGGTGATCGCATGAACGACTCTCCTGAGACTTTTGACGTGGTCGTGGTGGGCGGCGGCCCCTCGGGCGCCACCGCGGCGACGGATCTGGCGCGGCACGGCAGCAGCGTATGCCTGTTGGATCGGGCCGGGCGCATCAAACCGTGTGGCGGAGCGATACCGCCGAAACTCATCGAAGAGTTCGAAATTCCCGATTCCTTGCTGGTCGCGAAAATCAAGTCCGCTCGGATGATTTCACCGAAGCAGGTGGCGGTCGACATGCCCATCGATGGCGGTTTCGTCGGGATGGTGAACCGCGAGACGTTCGACGAGTGGTTGCGTGAGCGGGCAGGATCCGCGGGCGCGGATTTGCGCCGGGGCACATTCGAGCGGATCACGCGCGATGCCGCGGGCATGGCCGTCGTGCACTACCGCTGCGACTCGGTGGCGCACCAGGTGCGCGCGAGGGCTGTCATCGGCGCCGACGGCGCTCGGTCGGCCGTCGCCGAGCAGTGCGTGCCGGGGGCGGATCGGATCCGCTACGTGGCGGCCTATCACGAGATCATCCGCGTGCCCCAGAACGCAAGCGATCAATACGTCGGTACCCGCTGCGACGTATTTTACCAGGGTCGATTGTCGCCGGATTTTTATGCCTGGATATTTCCCCACGGCGAGACCGCCAGCGTCGGCGTGGGCAGCGCGCACAAGGGCTTCTCCCTGCGCGGCGCAACGACCGAACTGCGCGCGCTCGCGAATCTCGCCGGCGTCGAAACGATTCGCCGCGAGGGTGCGCCCATTCCCATGAAGCCGTTGCGGCGCTGGGACAATGGCCGCGACGTGGTACTCGCCGGCGACGCCGCCGGTGTGGTGGCGCCTGCATCGGGAGAGGGCATCTACTACGCCATGGCGGGCGGCCGCTTTGCCGCCGAGGCCGTGATTCAATTGCTCGAGACGGGTGACGTGCGCGCGCTCGCCGCGGCGCGCCGGCGGTTCATGAAGGCTCATGGGATGGTGTTCTGGGTGCTCGGTATCATGCAGAGATTCTGGTATTCCACGGACAAGCGCCGCGAGCGTTTCGTGCACATCTGTCGCGATCCGGACGTGCAGCGCTTGACCTGGCAGGCGTATATGCACAAGAAACTGGTCCGAGCCAAGCCATTCACCCATGCGCGCATCTTTGCGAAGGACCTCGCGCATTTGTTGGGAATCGCCCGCGCATGATCCGCGCGAGGCGCTTGATCCATCGGCGCCGCTGAAAGCCCCAGGGCCGATCGTTGACTAATTTTTTTTCCAGCGGTCGAGTCGTGGATGGTGTGCTCGCTTTCATGCTGATCGAGCTCATCGTCCTGGTGAGCATTCGCAAACGTGGGAAGGCTTTGTTCCGCCCTCTCGATGTCATCGTCAATTGCGGTGCCGGAGCGGCGCTGCTCCTGGCGCTGCGCGCCGCCTTGCGCGGCTCGCCGTGGCAGACGCTGCCTGTCTGGTTGCTGGTCGCTCTCGGCTTTCACGTCTGGGACCTGACGCGCCGCGCCGCCCGTCGCACTGGGTGATCGATGTGAACGTTTCCGTACCGTCCTCTCCATCGGTCACTCCGCCGGCCTTGTCGGGTTCGGTTCACGCGCTCAACGACCCTTCCACCGGGCGATTGTCCTGGTACGAGGACGGACCTGCGGACGAGCACACTGGGGCAACACCGCTGCTGCTGCTTCACAGTATCAATGCAGCGGCATCCGCCTACGAAATGAAGCCGCTGTACGATCATTACCGGCGCCGGCTGCCGGTCTATGCGCCGGATTTTCCGGGTTATGGCTTGTCGGATCGTTCGGCACGAAGGTATGAGCCGCGGCTCATGACGGACGCGATTCACGCGGTCCTCGCCGCCATCCGCCGCCAGCATGGGCCTTTGCCTGTGGACGCGATTGCGCTGTCGCTGTCCTGCGAATTCCTGGCGCGCGCAGCGACGGAAGACCCGGCGGCCTTCCGCAGCCTCGCATTCGTGAGCCCGACGGGTTTCAACCGCCTGCCGTTGCGGCAGGGGCCGCCGGGTAGCACGCGCGGTCATCCACGGATGCTCGCCCTAATCAACCGGCCCGCCGTCGGTCGCCGGCTGTTCCGGCTGCTCACACGCCGCGGGGTCATTCGCTATTTTTTGCGCCGTACCTGGGGCTCGACGCAGATCGACGATGGTCTGCTCGATTACGATTACCTGACGACGCGCGCTGAAGGAGCGGAACACGCGCCGCTGCATTTTCTGAGCGGCTTCCTGTTCAGCGGTGACAGCGGCACGCTGTACCAGGAGCTCAAACAGCCGGTCTGGGTCGCCCACGGCGTGCGTGGGGATTTCGTCGAGTACCGCGGTCTCCGGCAGGTTGCGGAGCGCTCCAACTGGACAGTCGAGGTGTTGCCGACGGGAGCGCTGCCGCATTTCGAGATGACAGAAGAGTTCGTCCGGCGCTATGACGCTTGGGCAAGCCGACCCGCATCAACTCCGATCTGAGACGAAGAATGCAATCAGGCACACGGCCCGTGTTTCCATTTTCGGCCATCGTCGGCCAGGAGGAGATGAAACTTGCATTGATTTGCGCGGCGGTCGACACGAGCATCGGCGGCGTGCTTGTGTTCGGCGACCGGGGTACGGGTAAATCCACCGCGATTCGCGCGCTCGCCGCATTGTTGCCGCCCATGCGCGCCGTCGTCGGCTGCAGCTACGCGTGCGATCCCGCCGAGCCGGACGCCTGGTGCGTCGAGTGCCGGGAGCGGGCCGCCGCCGGCACACTCAAGGAACGGTCCATCCCGGTCCCGGTGGTCGACATGCCGCTCGGTGTGACCGAGGATCGAGTCGTCGGTGCGCTCGATCTGGAACGCGCCTTGTCGCAGGGAATCAAGGCCTTCGAACCCGGCCTGCTGGCTCGCGCCAATCGCGGATTTCTCTACATCGACGAGGTCAATCTGCTCGAGGACCATTTGGTCGATCTGCTCATCGACGTTGCGGCGTCGGGCGAGAACTTGGTCGAGCGCGAGGGGTTGAGCCTGCGTCATCCCGCGCGTTTCGTATTGATCGGCAGCGGCAATCCGGAGGAGGGCGAACTACGGCCACAGTTGCTCGATCGATTCGGCCTCTCCGTGGAGATCAAGACGCCGGATCGCCTGAGCGAACGGGTCGAAGTCGTCAAACGACGCGACGAATTCGAGCGCGGCAAGGCTGAGTTCGTCGCGAAGTGGAAAAAAGCCGATGCAGCGCTGCGCCGGCGCATCGTCGCAGCGCGCAAGCGCGTGGCGAGCATGGCGACGCCCGACGCCGTCCTGGAGAGCGCGGCGCGGCTGTGCATGCAATTGGGCACCGATGGGCTGCGGGCGGAGCTGACGCTGATACGGGCGGCGCGTGCGCTGGCGAGTTTTGATCAGGCTGACGCGGTCGCCATCGCACATTTGCGGCGCATCGCCGCTCCGGCGCTGCGCCACCGTTTGCGACGCGACCCACTCGACGAATCGGGCTCGGCGGCCCGCATCGATCGTGCCGTGCACGAGGCGCTCGAGGCGTGAGCGCGGCGCAAGATGCCGCGTGGGCGGCGGCGTTGTTCGCCGTCGATCCGGCCGGTCTCGGCGGCGTGTGCCTGCATTCTCTCGTTCAACCCGCGCGCATCCAATGGCTCGAGATGCTGCGCGATCTGCTGCCGCCCGCCGTTCCGGTGCGCCGAATCCCGTTCAATATTTCCGACGGCGCGTTGCTGGGAGGTTTGGATTTGACCGCGACCCTCGCGTCCAATCGACCGATCGCGGCGCGCGGCGCGCTGGCGGGCACCGACGGCGGTGTGGTGATGCTTTGCATGGCGGAGCGCCTCTCGGCGCATACCGCGGCATGTCTGAATGCCGTGCTCGACTCGGGCGCCGTGTTCACGCAGCGCGAGGGTGTGTTGATCTGCGATCGGGCGCGGCTGGGCGTGGTGGCCCAGGATGAGAGCATGGATGAGGAACGTGTGCCGGCCTCGCTCCTCGATCGGCTGGCATTTCTGGTCGATTTGAATGGCTTCGATTTGCGCACACCCTTACCGCCGCTTCACGACCGCGAACAGGTCCAGAGTGCCCGGCGCCTGCTGCCGGAGGTTCAGATCGGAGATGACTTGATCGAGGCGCTCTGCGGCACGGGGCTCGCCCTGGGCGCGGGCTCGGTGCGTGTGTCGCTGTTGGCAGTGCGCGCTGCGCGCGCCATGGCGGCACTGGATGCGCGCAGTCGCGTCGACACCGAAGATGCCGTGGCGGCGGCCCGGCTGGTCTTTGCGCCGCGCGCCACTCGGGTCCCGCAGCCGGCACCGGGCGAGGAGCAGAACGACGAGAAGTCGGCGCAGGCCGACACATCGCCCGACGCCGCGCGCGAGAACGTGCCCGCGCCGCCGTCCTCCGCCGCGAAACAGCGCGACGAGACCGAAGCCGGCGGCCGCGAGTTGACGCAACCCGACGATGCGATCCTCGCCGCGACGCAAGCGGCGATTCCGCGCGGCTTGCTGACGCGGCTGCGCAGTGAGGCCGGCGCGCGCGGTGGCTCGGCCCTGCCGGGGCGCGCCGGCGCATTGCGCAGCGGCGCACGCCGAGGGCGGCCCGCCGGCACTCAGGTCGGGGCCTCCGGCGGCCATGTGCGGCTCAACGTCATGGAGACCTTGCGTGCCGCTGCGCCGTGGCAGCGCCTGAGAGGCCGCACTTCAGCCGCAAACGGCCGGGTGGTGATCCTGCCCGGCGATTTTCGCATCACCCGCTACCAGCAGCGATCCCAGACACTCACCATCTTTGCGGTCGACGCGTCGGGCTCGTCGGCCCTCAACCGGTTGGCGGAAGCGAAGGGTGCGGTGGAGATGCTGCTCGCCGAATGCTACGTGCGGCGCGACCTGGTGGCGGTGATCACGTTCCGCGGACGGCGTGCGGAGCTGCTGCTGCCGCCGACCCGTTCGCTGGTGCGCGCGAAGCGCAACCTCGCCGGTTTGCCCGGCGGCGGCGGCACGCCGCTCGCCTCAGCCATCGATTGCGCCGCGCTGCTCGGCGGCCAGGCCCTGCGGCGCGGTGAAACGCCGCTCCTGGTGATGTTGACGGATGGACGCGCCAATGTGTCGCTCGGCGGCTCGGGTGGCCGTGAGGCCGCGCACGCGGATGCCCTGCAGGCGGCGCGGCGCCTGCAACGCTTGCGGATTGCGGCTTTGTTCATCGATACCTCGCCGCTGCCGAGGCCGCCGGCCGCTGAAGTGGCCGCCGCCATGGGTGCCAATTATCTGCCCCTTCCATTCGCCGACGCGCGAGTCCTGTCGGGAGTCGTGAGCGCTGCGACCGCACGTTCCGGGCGCTGAGCCGTGAGCGTAGGCCCCGACGTGTGGGATCGAGAGCGGCATACCTGGCCGAACCAACAGTGGAGCCGCTTCGTACAAGCCGGAGGCCTGCGTTGGCACCTGCAGCAACACGGCAGCGGCCCCGGTCTGCTGCTGGTGCATGGCACCGGCTCATCGACTCACTCCTGGCGCGACGTCATGCCACTCTTGGCGCAGCACTACACCGTGCTCGCGGTCGATCTGCCGGGGCACGGCTTCAGCGATTCGGTGCCCCATGCCCGTATGTCGATCGCCGGCATGAGCGAGTGCCTCGCAGCGCTGCTGCTCGCGATCGATGTCGAGGTGAACTACTGTGTCGGCCATTCCGCGGGCGCGGTGATCCTGTGCCGCTTGGCCTTGGATGGTCTGATCGCCCCGCGGGTGGTGATCAGCGAGAACGGCGCGTTCGTGCCGTGGGGGGGCGCGGCGGGTACGCTGTTTTCCCCGATCGCACGGCTCATGGCGAGCGGATCTCTCGTCCCGCGGCTGTTGTCCTGGAGCGCCGGCAATCCGGTGAACGTGGCACGCATGATTGCGGGCACAGGTTCGCACCTCGACGCGCAAGGCATCGAGCTTTATACGCGGCTGGTGCGCGAGCCGCGGCATGTCGCGGGCGCGCTCGCCATGATGGCGAATTGGGATCTATACAGCTTCGAGCGCGAGTTGCCGCATCTCAAGACGCCGCTGGCGTTGATCGTCGCCGAGTGCGATCGCGCGGTGCCGCCGCGGCAGGCCGAATGGGTCAAACAACGGGTGCCCAGCGCCGAGATCCATCGTCTCGCCGGGCTCGGGCATTTGGCGCACGAGGAAGATCCGCGGCTTGTGGCGGATGAAATCGCCGCCATCTGCCGCGCGAGGTGCTGCTAGACTTTCGCGCCATGAGCGATGAGGCATCGACAGATCCGGCTCGTGCGCACGCGGTCGTCATCGGCAGCGGGTTCGGCGGTCTGGCGGCCGCCATCCGTCTGGGGAAGCGCGGCTTCAGGGTCACCATGCTGGAACAGCTCGATGCTCCGGGCGGTCGGGCGTATGTATTCCGTCAGGACGGTTTTGCCTTCGATGCAGGCCCCACCATCATCACCGCCCCGTTCCTGCTCGCTGAGCTCTGGCAGATGTGCGGCCGCAGCTTCGCCGACGAAGTAGATCTGCGTTCGCTGCAGCCGTTCTACCGAATCCGCTTTTTCGACGGCAGCGTTCTCGATTGCAGCAACGATGATGCGTCGATGGCGGAGCAGATCAATCGTCTCGCGCCCGGCGACCTGGCCGGATACGGCCGTTTCCTCGCAGCGAGCGAGGCCATCTACAAGGTGGCCTTCGAGCGATTGGCGCACGCGCCATTCGATTCCTGGCTCGACATGGTGCGGCTCGCTCCGGAGCTGGTGCGGCTGGGCAGCTACCGAAGCATCTATAGTCTTGCGGCATCCTGCGTCAAGGATTCCCGGCTGCGCTTTGCCTTGAGTTTTCATCCTTTGTTCGTGGGCGGCAACCCCTTCAGGACCACCTCCGTCTACGGCTTGATCGCGTTTCTCGAGCGGCGCTGGGGAGTGCACTTTCCGATCGGCGGGACGGGGCGCATCGTCGACGGGCTGGTCGGACTGATTCGCGGACAGGGCAATGAGGTGCGTTACGACGCGAGGGTTGCCGAGATTTCGGTGTCGCGGGGCCGCGCGAGCGGGGTGCGGCTCGCGTCGGGCGAATCGATCGGCGCGGACATCGTCGTCTCCAACGCGGACTCCTTGTCCACGTACGGGGACTTGATCCCGCCACGACTGAGGCGCCGCTGGACCGACCGGAAAATTGCACGCGCGCGCTTGTCCATGAGTCTTTTCGTTTGGTATTTCGGCACGAATCGGCTTTATCAGGAGGTGCCCCATCACACGATCCTGGTCGGCGCTCGCTATCGCGAATTGCTGCGCGACATCTTCGATCGCAAGGTGCTCGCGGACGATTTCAGCTTGTACCTGCACCGGCCGACGGCGACCGATCCGTCGCTGGCCCCGCCGGGATGCGATGCATTTTATGTCCTGTCCCCCGTTCCTCATCTCGGTGGGAACACGGATTGGCAAAGCGCTGCCGAACCCTATCGGAAAGCGATCGCCCGGCACCTGAGCGATACCGTGTTGCCGGATCTGGAACGGCACATCGTCACTTCCAAGATCATGACGCCGCTCGATTTCCGCGAGCGGATGTCCGCTCCATTCGGCGCCGCCTTCGGGTTGGCGCCCGAGTTGACGCAAAGCGCGTGGTTTCGCCCGCACAACCGCAGCGAGGAGATCCAGGGACTTTATCTGGTCGGCGCCGGAACCCATCCGGGCGCAGGCATCCCCGGGGTGCTTTCTTCCGCGCGTGTTCTTGATACAGTAGTGCCCGATGCCGCATCGTTCAAACGTTAGCTCGCATGCGTCGGTGGCCGACGTGGCCGCATGCCGCGCCTCGTTGCGCGGCGGCTCGAAGACGTTTTTCGCCGCCTCGCTGGCGCTGCCCCACACCGTGCGTCGGCCGGCTACCGCACTGTATGCGTTCTGCCGCATGGCCGATGATGCCATTGATCACGGGACGAATCATGAAGCGACGCTGCGCGAGCTGCATCGTCGTCTCGAGCTGATCTACTTGGGCGTACCCCGCAGCATTGCGGCCGATCGCGCCTTCGCCGACTGTGCACGGCATTTCGCCATCCCCAAACAATATCCGCTGGCGTTGCTCGAGGGGTTCGGGTGGGATGCGATCGGCCGTCGCTATGAGGACTTGTCGGCGTTGAGGTCCTATGGCGTGCGCGTTGCCGGCACGGTGGGCGCCATGATGGCCATGGTGATGAACGTACGCGAGCGCAGCCTCGTGGCCCGGGCCTGCGATCTTGGCGTTGCCATGCAGCTCACCAACATTGCGCGTGACGTGGGCGAGGATGCGCGCAATGGCCGGTTGTATCTGCCGCTCCGTTGGATGCGCGAGGCCGGTTTGGATCCTGATGCCTGGCTCGCGCGGCCGGTGTTCAGTCGCCCGTTGGGGCGTGTGATCGAGCGGTTGCTGGCCGAGGCGCAGGCGCTGTACGAGCGCAGCGACTCGGGGCTGGCGCAGCTGCCGCAGGCCTGCCGGCCGGGCATGCATGCGGCCCGGCTGTTGTACGCGGAGATCGGACATGAAGTCGCGCGACGCGGGTTCGATTCCGTGAGTCAGCGTGCGGTCGTGCCCTGGCGCCGCAAGGCGCGAATCCTCGCCGACGCTTGCAGCGCCGCGAAACGGCAGTCGGCGGCGGCATCCATCGCCGACCTGGTCGAAGGCGAGTTTCTATTGGATGCGTTCGCACCCGACCCGCTGACAGCGGCGCTCCCCGAAGACACTGCCCGCGAGCGAGCGCTTTGGCCACGGGTCGAGGACCGGGTGGTGTGGCTGGTCGATTTGTTCGAACGCTTGGAGCGCCGCGATCGGGCGGCTGGCCAGGCCGCCAACCTGTCGTAATTCGATACGCACTCAAGTGAGGCTGCGAGGCATGCGGAACGGCAGAAGGCACTGCACCCAGCGCGCGCGGAATCGATCGAGGTCGAGACTCTCGTGAATGGCCGGCGCAGACGAGCCCAACAAACGCGTGTCGAGCAGCGAACGGCTGTAGAAGGGCGCATCCTCCAGCGTTCTTACGATGCGTGCGCCGTAACCCAAGTCCGCATGAGTGCGACGAGCCACGCGCCAGCCGGTGGTCGGTAATCGAACGAGGGGCGGCAGCTCGATGGCCTGCGCGGATGCGTCCTGTCCGAAGTGCAGCGCCAACGCGCAGGCCGGCGCTTGCGCCGGCTGCGCCGCGCTCCGTGCCGTTACGTCGTAAAGCACCACCGTTCCGCCGGGCACGCTCGCGCGCGACCAGGTCCAACTGCGAAACGCCTCCTCGAGCGGTTCTGCGCCACAGTTGGAGTCGAAATAGGCGATTCCGGACCAGCGCAGCGCCGGCTCCTCGAGTCGCACGTCGATCCGGGCGCACGGCGCGAACGGCGTCCATCGATGTCGCCCGGCCGCATCCATCAGGTAGCTGCGCTCGCCGAGCGCCGACGGCTGCAATCGGATCTTGCCGCGGATTCGCCAGGGGATCGGCGCGCACACTTCGTCGATATGGACATCCATTCCATCGTCGATCCACTCGAGTGCGCTCGGGCCGATCGCGAGCACCGACTGCTCGCGCGCGACGCGCGCGGCACCGCGTTCCGTCATCGCCCAGCGCGAAGCGCGCGGGCCATACAGGGCGACGTTGAGCGCGCAGTGATTCTGCGGGCTCGAGTTGCCGCGGCGTCTGGCCCACGCGTAGTAGGGCGAGAAAACGCTGCCGATGAACGCGATCAGGGTCAGGCCGTGCGCGCCGTCGGCGCTCAGCGCATCGATGTACCACCAGACATAGCCACCGTGTGGGACCGGGCAGTCGAAGCGCAGTCCATCATGATCGCAGCTGCGGCCAGGCGGCCCGAGGTTGCCGCCATCGGCACCCCGGGGCCCGGGTGCGTGCTGCCGCCCGCCAGATAAAGGCCCGGGATTGCGCTGCGCGACCCCGATCGGGTGAATGACGCTCGCCAACCGTGCGAGGCCGGCCCGTACAGCGCTCCCCCCGTGGCCGGGAACAGCCGATGAAAGTCCGCCGGCGTGGTCGGCTTCGTAAGGGCCGCCTCCCGCTCCACGCGCAGACCGAAATCCTTCAGCAATCGAAATACCCGGCATTCGCATGACTCGATCTCCGCTTGGTCGAACTCGTGGACGTCGCCCGTCGCAGGTGCATTGATCAAACAGAACAGCCGCTCAGGCGTCCCTGGCAGAGTGCGGCCATCGTCCTGCCGGTCCATGGCGCATACGTAGATGGTCGGGGATGACGGGATCTCGCTGCGGCGGAAGATCGCGTCGAACTCGGCCTGGTAATCGGCACTGAAAAACACCGAGTGGTGCGCGAGGTCGAAGCCCTCGGTGCGCGCGAGCAAGTTCCATGTCATGGCCGAGAGGCTGCGCGCGGCGGTGGGCGTGCCGCGCACGGCCCGCGCGGCGCCGCGTCCGAACAGGCCGGTCGCCAGCGCATTGTTGTCGGCATTGCACACGACGGCATCGACCGCGAGCCGTTCGCCCGGGGCCGTTTGCACGGCGCTCACGCGGCCTCGTTGCACTTCGAGCTCGCGTATCTCCGTCGCGCAGCGCAGTGTGACGCCGCAACGCTGCGCGAGAGCCGTCAGCTGTTCGACCAGACGATGCATGCCGCCCTCGACGTACCACACCCCTGCCTGTTCGACATGCGCCACGAGCATCAATGTCGCCGGTGCGCTGAATGGCGAGGAACCGCAGTACGTGGCATAGCGACCGAATAGCTGGCGAAGCCGTGGATCCGAGAAGTATTGGCCGACCGTCTGCCACAGGCTGACGAACGGTTTGATGTTCCATAAATCCGCGAGGCCGCCGAGGCCGACCCGCCGCACCAGTTCGACAGGCGAGGGGCGCGAAGCACGCATGAATGAGCGATCGAGCGTGGTATAGACGCGTTTCGCGTGGGCCACGAAGCGCACGAAGGCGCGCGCGTCGGGGAGACCGGCAAAGGTGCCGATGGCCTCGATGGTCCGCTCCAAGTCGGCGAACAAGTCGAGCCGCGCATCGGCATTCCATGCATGCCGCGCCAGCAGTTTTGCGGGAACCAGCTTGAGCCGCCGATCGAGATCGTCGCCGGCGTCGTCGAACAATTGATCGAACACGCTGCGCAGCGTGAACACCGTGGGACCCGCATCCAGGCGGGCGTCGCCGATGGTCAGTTCGCGCAGCTTGCCGCCGGGCGCGCGTGCGCGCTCGAAAAGGACCACCTCGTAACCGCTGCGTGCCAGGTCCACCGCGGCGGTCAAGCCGGCGATTCCTGCGCCGATTACAGCAACACGCGTGCTTGGCAAGCTTCCTCCGGAAATCCGTTGACCGCACTGAGGGGGATGTCTATATTACATTACAGTACAACGTGACAAGCCGGAATTACACAGGGTGAACAGGGGGTCTTCGTGGATGCAATGACCCGGATCGAGCGATCACTGGCCGCGGCTCTGCGCCTGGCCCGCGGCTCCGAGGCGCCGCCTTCGCTGCTCGCCGGCATGCGGTACGCAGTCTTTCCCGGGGGCGCGCGCATCCGGCCGCGTCTGTGCCTGGCGGTCGCGCGGGCCTGTGCGGAAGACAGTCCCGACTTGTCCGGCGCCACCGCGGCCGCGATCGAGCTGCTGCACTGTGCATCATTGGTCCACGATGACTTGCCCTGTTTCGACGACGCAGCCACTCGTCGTGGCCGACCCTCGGTTCACAAGGCGTTCGGTGAGCGCATCGCGGTGCTCACCGGGGACGCGTTGGTCGCGCTGTCCTTCCAGGCGCTCGCCCAGGCAGCCGGCACGGCTCCCTCGAGGCTGGTGCCGCTCGTCGGCATCGTCGCTCGATCGATTGGCGCGCCCAACGGCATCATTGCCGGCCAGGCCTGGGAATGCGAATCACAGATCGTGCTTGCCGACTATCAGCGCGCCAAGACCGGTGCGCTGTTCGCAGCCGCGACTGCCGCCGGCGCCTGCGCCGCCGGTCACGAGGCGGGCCCGTGGCATGCTCTCGGCGAGCGCATCGGCGAGGCCTACCAGATTGCCGATGACATTCGCGACGTGGTCTCCAAAGAAGACGAATTGGGCAAACCGGTTGGCCGCGATCAGGCCCTGGGTCGCCCGAACGCCGTGCACCGGATGGGAATCGGCTCGGCGGTCGCACGCCTGGAGCATTTGGTGCATACCGCGATCGAATTAATTCCCCGGTGCCCCGGGGCCGCCGATTTGCGCGCCCACATTCTGGGTGAGGCCAGTCGATTGTTGCCACGTGAGTTGGCCCGACCGGCGGCTTGACGTCGCCGCCGTGGCCTGGATCGACCGCTATCTCGCCGTCCGCGATCGGTGGCTGTCGAACCCGAAATTTCAGCGCTGGGCCGCTGCCTTTGCGCTAACCCGGCCGACGGCCCGCAGGCGCGCGCGTGCCCTGTTCGATCTCTGCGCCGGCTTCGTGTACTCGCAGATCCTGTTCGCTTGCGTGCGGCTGAAGCTGTTCGATTTGCTCGCGCAAGGTCCGCTCTCTGCGCACGAGATCGCGGCGCGGCTCGCGCTGCCGCTCGATTCCACTCACCGCTTGCTCGAGGCTGCAATCTCGCTGCTCTTGGTGGAGAAGCGCCCCTCGGGTCGCTTCGGGCTGGGGAGCCTCGGCGCCGCGCTCGTGGGCAATCCGGCGGTGGGTGCCATGGTGGAACATCACAGTTTGTTCTATGCGGATCTGAACGATCCCGTCGGTTTGTTGCGCGGCGAACGCGAGCAGACGGAACTGTCGCGATACTGGACTTACTCGGCCGGCGACACCCGGATGGCGACCAAACGCGACCCGCGTTTCGCCGACTACACCTCGCTGATGTCGTGCTCGCAGCCGTTGGTATCGCACGAAATATTGGATGCCTATCCGCTCAACAAGCACCGCAGTCTGCTCGACGTGGGCGGCGGCGATGGCAGCTTTCTGATCGAAGCGGCAAAGCGTTACGCTCATTTGCAGTTGGAATTGTTCGACTTGCCGCCGGTAACGCAGCGTGCGGAGCAGCGCTTCGCGGCCCTCGGCCTGCAGACGCGGGCCCGCATTCATGCCGGCGATTTTTTGGCCGATCCGCTGCCCGAGGGGTCCGACGTCGTATCCCTGGTGCGCGTGGTTCACGATCATGACGACGATGCCGCCATGACCTTGTTGCGCGCGACTTACCGGGCGCTACCGGCCAAGGGAGTTTTATTGCTCGCCGAGCCGATGATGGGTACCCCGGGTGCGGAACCCGTGGCGGACGCCTATTTTGGATTCTATTTGCTCGCGATGGGGCGCGGACGCCCGCGCACACCGCATACCTTGCAGCAGATGCTGCAAGCGGTTGGTTTCGCCGAGACGCATCTCATTCGCACGCGCCAACCTTTGCAGAGCCGACTCATCGTCGCGCGCAAAGCAAGTGCAACAAAAAGTGTTCCTCTAAATTGACATCATAAAGAGTCAGAGTATCATGACACTCCATGTACAGCATGAGCCCCCCGTTCGATTTGCGCGGCGCATGAACGCTCACGGCAACACTCTGGCGGTCGTGCTGGAGAAGCCAGAGCACTTGGTGCTGAGCCGCCTGGCTTTATCGGCCGCCGGCGAATCGGATGTTGTCGTCGACATCGAGTGGACCGGTATCAGCACGGGGACCGAGCGACTGCTGTGGAGCGGCCGCATGCCACCCTTCCCGGGAATGGGATATCCGTTGGTCCCCGGCTACGAATCGGTGGGTCGCATCGTGGAAGTTGGCGCACGCAGTGGGCGACAAGTCGGCGAGCGCGTCTTCGTTCCGGGCGCCAAGTGCTATGGCGAGGTCCGCGGCTTGTTTGGCGGTGCGGCTGCCAAGGTGGTGGTCCCTGGGTCGCGGGTCACCACGATCGGCGAGAATCTGCGCGAGGAGGGCGTGCTGTTGGCATTGGCGGCCACCGCGTACCACGCGGTGACGGCGTCCGGCTGCACCTATCCTGATCTGATCGTCGGTCACGGCGTGCTCGGCCGATTGATCGCACGTCTGGTAACGGCGCTCGCGCAGCGCCCCCCGCTGGTCTGGGAACAGAATCCGAATCGAGTGGCGGGCGCCACCGGCTACAACGTCATCATCCCGGAGTCCGACACCCGGCGTGACTATCGATCGATCTGCGATGTGAGTGGCGATAGTCGGATCTTGGATACGCTCATCAATCGCCTCGCTCCTGGCGGGGAGATCGTGCTCGCCGGTTTCTACAGTGATCCGCTCTCCTTTGCGTTTCCGGCAGCCTTCATTCGGGAAGCGCGGATCCGGGTCGCCGCCGAATGGCGCGAACCGGACATCGCTGCGGTGAAGGCGCTGATCGACACGGGCCGACTCGACCTGGGCGGCCTCATCACCCATCGCCAAGAGGCCACCGACGCGGTGCAGGCTTACCGCACAGCCTTCACCGACCCCTCGTGCTTGAAAATGATCCTGGATTGGAGAGCGCATTCATGACCACCTCATCAGCCACCACGGCGGCCCTGCGAGACGAGCAAGTGAGGCTCCGGTCCTTGCGCGATGAGGCTGCCATCGAACCGGATGCCGTGGCGACCAGCGCGCCGACCAAGGCGACTCAGGTGATCGCCATCTACGGAAAGGGCGGCATCGGCAAGAGCTTTGCCTTGGCGAACCTCTCCTACATGATGGCGCAGCAGGGCAAAAAAGTGCTGTTGATCGGCTGTGATCCGAAGAGCGATACCACCTCGCTCCTGTTCGGTGGCCGCGCCTGTCCGACCATCATCGAAACGTCGGCAAAGAAAAAGCTCGCGGGCGAACCGGTCAAGATCGGCGATGTGTGCTTCAAACGCGATGGCGTGTTCGCGATGGAACTCGGCGGCCCCGAAGTCGGCCGCGGCTGCGGCGGCCGGGGCATCATTCACGGCTTCGAATTGCTGGAAAAGCTGGGCTTTCACGAATGGGGCTTCGATTACGTGCTGCTCGATTTTCTCGGCGACGTGGTTTGCGGCGGATTCGGGCTGCCGATCGCGCGCGACATGTGCCAGAAGGTGATCGTCGTGGGCTCGAACGACCTTCAGTCCCTCTATGTCGCCAACAACGTCTGTTCGGCCGTGGAGTACTTCCGCAAGCTCGGCGGCAACGTGGGTGTCGCGGGATTGGTGATCAACAAGGACGACGGCACGGGCGAGGCTCAAGCCTTCGCAGCAGCTGCTGGTATTCCCGTTTTGGCCGCGATTCCCGCCAACGAGGACATCCGCCGCAAGAGCGCGAATTACGACATCGTCGGCCGGCCCGGCAGCGCTTGGGGCCCGCTATTCGAACAGCTCGCGGCCAATGTGGCCGACGCGCCGCCACTGCGCCCGAAACCGCTCTCCCAGGATGCGTTGCTCGGATTGTTCAAGAGTGAAGCCGTGGGTCGCAACGTGGTGCTCGAACCGGCGTCCCACGAAGACATGTGCGGCAGCTCGCTGATCGAGAAAGCGACGCTCGAGATCGTCTACGACACCGTCTGACCCATGAGCGCGCTACCGATCATCAACCAGACGCCCACCCCGACAGACGGGCAGGGATGCCACGGTGGAGCCGATCAAATGCGCCGCGCGGCCGCGGCGGCCGGCAAGACCGAAACGTTGGCGCAATACGCCGCGGACTACCCGGCCGGACCGCACGATCAACCGCAGAGCATGTGTCCGGCATTCGGCTCGCTGCGCGTGGGTCTGCGAATGCGCCGTACGGCGACCGTCTTGTCGGGTTCGGCATGCTGCGTCTATGGGTTGACCTTCACGTCGCATTTCTACGGTGCGCGGCGCACCGTGGGTTACGTACCTTTCAACTCCGAAACGCTGGTCACCGGCAAGCTGTTCGAGGACATTCGCGAAGCGGTGTACCAACTCGCCGACCCGGCCCTCTACGACGCCGTGGTAATCATCAACTTGTGCGTGCCGACGGCGTCCGGGGTACCGCTGCAGCTTCTGCCGCGCGAGATCAGGGGCGTTCGAATCATCGGCATCGACGTGCCCGGATTCGGCGTGCCGACGCATGCGGAAGCGAAGGACGTGCTGGCGGGAGCGATGCTCAGATACGCACGCACCGAAGCCGCCCAGGGTCCGGTTCAAGCGCCGCGCGGCGGCCGCCACAATCGACCCACCGTGACGCTGGTCGGCGAGGTCTTCCCGGCGGACCCGGTTGGCATCGGGATGATGCTCGAGCCGATGGGACTGGCCGCGGGACCGGTGGTACCGACGCGCGAATGGCGCGAACTTTATGCGGCGCTCGATTGCGCCGCGGTCGCGGCGATCCATCCTTTCTATACCGCGTCACTGCGCGAGTTCTCGGCGGCCGGGCGCGCGATCGTTGGTTCCGCGCCGGTGGGATACGAGGGCACGGCTGCGTGGCTCGATGCCGTCGGGCAGGCATGCGGCGTCGGCGCCGAGCGGATCGCGGCTGCGCAGAACAAGATCCTGCCGGCGATCAAGGCGGCCTTTGCAAAATGCCCCATCCGCGGCCGCGTCACGTTGTCGGGCTATGAAGGATCCGAGTTGCTGGTTGCGCGCCTGCTGGTCGAGAGCGGGGCGGACGTGCGTTACGCCGGTACGGCGTGTCCGCGCACCGCCTGGTCGGAGTCGGACCGCCAATGGCTCGAGGCCAAAGGGGTGCGGGTGCAATATCGCGCCTCGCTCGAACAAGATCTCGCGGCCATGCGCGAGTTCGAGCCCGATCTGGCGATCGGCACGACGCCGGTGGTGCAAGCGGCCAAGGAGATGGCCATTCCGTCGTTGTATTTCACCAATTTGATTTCTGCGCGGCCGTTGATGGGGCCCGCCGGCGCGGGATCTTTGGCGCAGGTCGTCAACGCCGCTCTCGGCAATCAAGCACGCTTCGATGCGATGAAGGCGTTCTTCCAGGGTGTGGGTACCGGCCACACGGCAGGCATTTGGCAGGAATTGCCGCAGGATCATCCGCTGTTTCGTGAGCGCTACCAGGCGCAGCTCCTGAAACTCGCCGCGAAGCGCAAATCCGAGGAGATGGGCTGATGCTGGTGCTCGACCATGATCGCGCCGGCGGCTACTGGGGCTCGGTTTACGTGTTTACCGCCATCAAGGGTCTTCAGGTCATCATTGACGGCCCGGTGGGCTGCGAGAACCTTCCGGTGACTTCGGTGTTGCATTACACCGACGGATTGCCGCCGCATGAGCTGCCCATCGTGGTCACGGGACTGGCAGAGGAGGAACTCGGCCAACACGGCACGGAGGGCGCCATGAGACGCGCGCATCGCACGCTCGATCCTTCGCAGCCGGCGGTGGTCGTGACCGGCTCCATCGCCGAGATGATCGGCGGCGGCGTGACTCCCGAGGGCACCAATATCCAGCGCTTTTTGCCGCGCACCATCGATGAGGATCAATGGCAAAGCGCCAACCGCGCCATGACCTGGTTGTGGACCGAGTACGGCAAAAAGAAAATTCCGCCGAAAAAGGCGCGCGCCGCGGACGAGAAACCGCGCGTAAACATCATCGGGCCCATCTACGGCACGTTCAACACGCCGAGCGACCTCGCGGAAATCAAACGCTTGATCGAGGGCATCGGCGCCGAGGTCAATTTGACCTTCCCGCTCGGCAGTCACCTCGAGGAGGTTCCGAAACTGATCGACGCGGACGTGAACGTCTGCATGTACCGCGAGTTCGGCCGGCTGCTGTGCGAGACGCTGGAGCGGCCTTATCTTCAGGCGCCGATCGGACTGCACAGCACGACCAAGTTTCTGCGCACTCTCGGCGCGCTGTTGGAGCTCGATCCCGAGCCGTTCATCGAGTGCGAGAAGCACACGACCATCAAGCCGCTTTGGGATCTGTGGCGATCCGTCACCCAGGACTTCTTCGGCACGGCGAGTTTTGCGGTCGTCGCCAACGAGACCTATGCGCGCGGCCTGCGCCATTTTCTCGAAACGGAAATGGGGCTGCCGTGCACTTTCTCCTTCTCGCGGCGCGCCGGCGTCAAACCGGATAACGACGCGATTCGCAAGGCGATCAAGGAAACCCCTCCGCTGATCATGTTCGGCAGCTTCAACGAGAGGATGTACCTCGCCGAGAGCGGAGCGCGCGCCATGTACATTCCCGCCTCGTTCCCCGGCGCCATCATCCGGCGACACACGGGTACGCCGTTCATGGGTTACAGCGGCGCCGTCTACATCATCCAGGAGGTGTGCAACGCATTGTTCGATGCGCTGTTCAACATCCTGCCGCTGGCGAGCGACCTGGACCGGGTGGATGCCACCCCGGCGCGTCTGCATCACGAGCTGCGCTGGACGGATGAAGCGCAACAGGCTTTGGCAGAACTGGTGGATGCGGAACCGGTGCTGGTACGCATATCCGCCGCAAAGCGGCTGCGGGACGCGGCGGAGCGCGAAGCAAGGCAAGCGGGGGCGGATCACGTCGGCATGGACCGGTTACCGCCGCCGGTGCGCAGGTCAGCGCAGCCGGAGCCCGCCTGATGTCGTGCGCTGCGAATCGAATCATGAGGAATTCACCCGAGAAATCGGGCGAAAGGAGCGTCGAAGCGGGCAGCGAACCGCTTGGGCGCCGGGTGCCGCACGACTGATGTGCGGTTTATGGTCGCAAGACCAGTTGGTGGAGGTGTGAAGTATGGCAGACGAAAGAAAGGGCTCGCTATCGGGACTGACCGAAAGCGAAGCAAAAGAGTTCCACGGGATCTTCGTGACGAGCTTCATCATATTTACGGTGATAGCGATCGTTGCGCACTTTCTCGTGTGGCAATGGCGGCCGTGGCTGTAAAGCGACCTTGGATTTGAGGCAGTTTTCGAAACACGGTTTCGTATAGGAGATCAAAAAATGTGGCGGATTTGGCTTCTTTTCGATCCACGCAGAGCCTTGATTGCGCTCTTCGTATTCCTGTTTGTGCTCGCGTTGGTGATTCATTTCATCTTGCTGAGTACCGACAGGTTCAATTGGCTGGGCGGGCATTCCGCGCCCTCCGCGGCTGCGCAGCACATGTCGTCGCTGCCGGAGCCGCCCAAACCGTAGCGCTGTTCGCTGACGGCGGCGAGTCGGGATCTGGATGTCGGATGTCGAGATTCCGGCCGCCGCCGAAAGCCCAACCTGGATGAGAGAGCACCATCATGTCCATGCTCAGCTTTGAAAGAAAATATCGCGTTCGCGGCGGCACGCTGCTCGGCGGCGATTTGTTCGACTTCTGGGTCGGGCCTTTCTACGTCGGATTTTTCGGCGTATCGGCCGTATTCTTTGCGCTGCTCGGGACGATCCTGCTCGTCTACGGTGCAGCGATCGGTCCCACCTGGAACCTATGGCAGATCAACATTGCACCTCCTGATCTCAAGTACGGCCTCACGCTGGCGCCGCTGCGCGAGGGGGGGTTGTGGCAGTTCATCACCATTTGTGCGGTGGGGGCATTCGTGTCCTGGGCCCTTCGCGAAGTGGAGATCGCACGCAAGCTCGGCATCGGCCTGCACGTGCCGTTCGCGTTCGGCTTCGCGATCCTCGCTTATGTCACGCTCCAGGTGATCCGGCCGCTGTTGATGGGCGCGTGGGGCAACGCATTCCCCTATGGAATCTTCAGCCACCTCGATTGGGTCTCGAACACCGGCTATCAGTATCTGCATTTTCACTACAATCCCGCGCACATGCTGGCGGTGAGCTTCTTTTTCGCCACCACCCTCGCGCTGTCGCTGCATGGGGCGGTGATTCTGTCGTCGTCGAATCCGAAGAGCGGCATCGTGCAAACCGCCGAACATGAGAACACGTACTTCCGCGACGCAATCGGCTATTCCATCGGATCGCTCGGTATACATCGCCTGGGACTGTTCCTGGCGGTGAGCGCCGGATTCTGGGCTGCGGTGTGCATTCTGCTGAGTGGCCCGTTCTGGACCCGCGGCTGGCCGGAGTGGTGGGGCTGGTGGCTGAATCTGTCGATCTGGAGCTGAGCTGAACCGAACTGTCTGGGGGCTATCATGGCTGAATATCAAAATATATTTACCCGCGTACAAATTGACTCGCCGATGTATCCGGGTGTGCCGCTACCACGAGGCGGGGTTTGGGCACGCAAGGGCGGAGGCTTCAATCACCTCTTCGGTCGCTTCGGCGATGCGCAAATCGGACCGTTCTATCTCGGGACCACCGGCTTGCTCTCGCTGATTTGCGGCTTCATCGCGTTCGAGATCATCGGGCTCAACATGTTCGCCTCGGTCCACTGGAACCCGGTGCAGTTCGTCCGCCAGCTGCCCTGGCTCGCGCTGGAGCCACCGTCCCCCGCCAACGGCCTGCACATCCCGAACCTGCAGAACGGCGGCTGGTGGCTGCTGGCCGGCCTGTTTCTCACCAGTTCGGTGCTGTTGTGGTGGCTTCGCATGTATCGGCGCGCCCGCGCGCTCGGCATGGGCACCCACGTGGCGTGGGCGTTTGCGGCCGCCATTTGGCTGATGCTGTCGCTCGGCATCATCCGGCCGGTGCTCATGGGTAGCTTTGGCGAATCGGTTCCCTTCGGCATCTTCCCGCACCTCGACTGGGTGGCTTCTTTCTCCATCCGTTACGGCAATTTGTTCTACAACCCGTTTCACTGCCTGTCGATCGCCTTCTTGTACGGCTCGACGCTGTTGTTCGCCATGCATGCGGGCACCATCCTCGCGGTCAGCCGCCTGGGCGGGGACCGCGAATTGGAGCAGATCGTCGATCGCGGCACGGCAGCCGAACGCGCAGCGCTCTTCTGGCGCTGGACCATGGGCTTCAATGCAACCATGGAATCCATCCATCGCTGGGCGTGGTGGTTTGCGGTGCTGTGCCCGCTGACGGGTGGAATCGGCATTCTGCTCACGGGTACGGTCGTCGATAACTGGTATCTGTGGGCGGTCAAACATCATGTCGCGCCGGTGTATCCGCACGTGTTCGCGCCGGTGATCGACCCAGCCACTCTTCCGGGAGCTCCGAAATGAATCATCCCAGCGCTGTGTGGCTGGCTCGAGCCACGGCATCGTCCCTGCTGATCGTGGGATCCGCATTGCTCGGCGGCTGTTACGAGCGGCCTCCGGTGGATACCGTTCAGACTGGAATCCGCGGAATCGGCGATGAGCAGGTGATCAACCCGCGACTCGATGCGATCAAGTACAAGAAAAACCAGTTACCCGAGCCAATCCCGCCGGCGGATGCCGATGGGCCGCCGGCCACTCTCGTATTCCAGAATCTGAAGGTCCTCAAGGACTTGAATATCGGGCAGTTCACGCGCGTGATGCAATCGATGGCGGCATGGGTGGCGCCTGCCGACCAGAGCTGCAACTATTGCCATGAAGCCGTCATGTCGAGCGATGCCAAATACACCAAACGCGTCGCGCGGCGAATGCTGCAAATGGTCCGATACATCAACAAAGACTGGCGCGCGCACGTCGGTAAAACCGGCGTCACCTGCTACACCTGTCACCGCGGTCAACCGGTTCCCGAATACCGGTGGTTCATCAACCCGGGTCAATCGAGTGCGACCGGCCTGATCGCCGGCAACGCGGGCAAGAACAAGCCCTCGATCGTGGCCGGATTGAGCGCGCTACCCGGGGACCCCTTCAAGGATTATCTGCTCGGCAGCGAGAACATTCGCGTTCAGGCAGGGCAGGCATTGCGCGGCACCGATTACCAGTCGATCAAACAGACGGAACGAACCTACGCCTTCATGATCTCGATCACGCAGGCTCTCGGCGTGAACTGCAGCTATTGCCACAGTACGCGCGCGCTGCGGGCGTGGGACCAAAGTACGCCTATGCGTGCGACCGCCTGGTACGGCATTCGGATGGCACGAGATCTGAACAACAATTTCATGGTTCCGCTGACATCCACGTTCCCCGAGCACCGTCTGGGCGTATTGGGGGACGCGCCCAAGATCGCCTGCATCACTTGTCATCAGGGCGTCTTCAAGCCGCTCTACGGTGTGAGCATGGCGAAGAACTACCCGGAGCTGTCCGGCGGAGACCAACCCATTGGCGGACTGGCCCCGCCAACCCCAACCGGCGCGTCACCGGCGCCGCACGGGGTGCCGCCCGCTATGTTTGCATACCCGCCGCCCGCGACCGACGAGACGCCCGCGACTCCCGCGCAGACGCCACCGACTGCCGCACTGGTGGCGCCGCACTGAGAGACCGGAAAACTTCGTTACCCTGGGTTTCGGATAGTATGGTCCGAAATCCAGGTTTTTCGTTACCCGCGTCACCCGCAGTTCCGCCGACTGAAGGCTAAACCTCACCCAACTCGGAAGTTCTAGGGGAATGCCCTAACGCTCGCGCTTGCTGCGGCATTTGATTCATTCCGCGTCGCGCAATTTCAACAGTTTTTGCGCAATAAAGCGTCTGAAAGGCGATTTCGCTCCCATCGAAAATCACTGGGCTCTGGCAGGCTTAAATATCGTGAGATCTCACAAGTTGGGTGACTGTGGACCATCAAAGTCGCACCCGTCGGGAAAGGCTCGGCGGGCGCCTGAAATTGATCGCGATCGCTTTGGCAGGTGCGCTGGTATGGTTCGGCGCTTCCACGATCCTGCTCGTGTTCGATGCCCAGCAGAGCACATCGCATCGCGAGCGGCTCGCGTTGCTGGGCGCTTGCGCTCTTCTGGCTTGCCTGGGACTCGCAATTTACCAGGCTATCCTGGTCTTCGCGGCACATCGCAGATTCGCACACGCACTGGCTCAAAGCGAGCAAAGGCACCGCGCTCTGGTGGATCAGCAGTCCGAGGCGATCGCGCTGGTTCGCAGCGACGGCAGCCTCCAGTACGTCAATGCGGCGTTCAATCGCCTGTTCGCCGCGCCGGATGCACCGACCGGAAGCAATCTGCTGAATCTGACACCGGCTGCAGATCGTCCCCGGATGCAACGGGCACTCAGCGAGGCACTGTCGGCGCCCAACCCGGTGGCCGTCGAATGTCGTGCGATGCGCGACGGGAAGGAATGCTGGCTTGCCTGGCGCTTGCAGGCGCAGGCATCGTCACCGGATCGATTGGTGACCGCGGTGGGGCGGGATATCACCACTCGAAAAAAGGCGGAGGCCGCTCTGCGCGCCAGCGAGGAGTTCCTGCTGCGGACGAATGAAGTGGCGGGAGTGGGTGGTTGGGTGTTGCATTTGAGCACGGGCGAGATCGTCTGGTCCAGGCAGGTGCGACGCATTCACGGAGTAGCGGACGACTATGTGCCGACGTTCGACAGCGCACTCGCATTCTATACTCCGACGTCACAGGAGCAGCTCCGTCGAGCCATTGCGGGCGCGCGCTCGCACGGGGCGGGCTGGGACCTCGAATTGGAGCTTGTTGCCACGGCGGCTCAACTAACTCATGTCCGTGCGGTGTGCGAGGCGGAATGCAACGAGGACGGCGTCCCATTTCGTCTGATCGGTACGCTCCAAGATATAACGGATCGCAAGCGTCTCGAGCGGCAGCTCGAGACGAGTGAGCGTTTCATTCGCCGCATAACCGACAGCATTCCGGCGCGACTCGCCTACCTGGGAAACAACCGCCATTTTCAATTCGCCAACCGTACCCTCTCGGAACGGTTTCATATGCCCCGCGAGCAACTGATCGGGCGCGACATCCTTGATATTCTTCCGCCGGCCAGTCGGTCCGGTTGGGAAACGATTCTCGCGGGCGCCACGGCAGGAGAGCGCCAGCGCTACGAGTACGACGATACCGTCGCCGGTCAGGTTCTCAGAATCGAGGTACAGCTCATTCCGGATATCAGTACGAGCGGCGAGGTGCAGGGCGTTGTCGCCATTGGCGTCGACATCACCCACCTCAAGCGCGTCGAACAAGAGTTGCGGGAATTGACCGAGGTGTTCGATAACACCACGGATTACGTCGCCCAGGCCGATTCGAAGGGCAACGTACACTTCATCAATAAGTCAGCCCGTCGCGCGCTGGGATTCGATCAAGATCAGCCGCTCGAGGGCCATACGTTCCGCGAATTCTACACGCCGGAGACGAGCGAGCGGTTCGTCCGGGAGATCGCCCCCACCGTCAAGCGGGATCTCGTCTGGGTGGGAGAGACTCAAGTCGTGTTGAAGGGCAAAGTCGTGCCGGTCAATCACATGGTGATCGGCCATCTCGACGCGCAAGGGCAAGTGTCGCGCTATTCATCGCTCATGCGCGACATCACGGTGGAAGTTGCCGCACGCAAGGAACTGGCCCGACAGACCGCCACCCTCAACACCGTCATTGAGGCCATTCCCGCCATGATGTGCGTATGCGATCGTGACATGCACATCATTCTCGTCAACCAGGCTTATGAGCGCTGGCGGGGGCGTTCGCGCACGGATTTAATTGGACGAACGCTCGAAGACACCATGGATGCGAGCGAATTCGAAGAGAGCCGACCCTGGGCCGAGCGAGCTCTTGCCGGTGAGACTGTGTGCTATGAACAGGAGTACCCGCGAGCCCGCGACATACGGCATGTGTCGGTCACCTACGTGCCGTTGACCATGCCCGATGGCGACATCGCAGGCTTCTTCGGCGTCGCCCAGGACATCACGCGGCATCGAGAGGAGAATATTCGTCTCGCTCTATTGAGCGAGCGCGATGCGCTTACCGGGCTGCTCAATCGAGCCGGTCTCGAGCAATTCATCGAGTCCAAAGTCAAGCTGGGGGAAGGGGCGGGGCTCAGTGTGATATATATCGATCTCGACCACTTCAAACCGGTCAACGACACGTATGGGCACGCCGCGGGGGACAAGGTGCTTCAGGCGTTCGCCTTGCGGCTGCTGCAATTCGTGCGCCCGACAGACGCCGTGGCGAGACTGGGGGGTGATGAATTCGCAGTCATTCTGATCGGCATTCGCGATATCACCGACGCGGGCCGGGTGGCTGACAAGATCGTCACTGCCGCGCGCAATCCCTTTTCCATCAACCAGTCGCAGCAAGCCAGCATCAGTGCAAGCGTCGGTGTGGCGTGTAATGCGGATTCGGCGGGGGGCTGGCAGGGGTTGATCGAACGCGCCGATTCGATGGCGTACGCCGCGAAAGCGGCCGGGCGCAATCGCTTCGTACTGGCGCGCGACTCCACCGAGGAGCAGGGGGAACGGCCAGCCAAGCGTGCCTAAACCGGAGCACCGGCGACTGCGTCATTCGGCAGGATCCTGACATCCGTCGGCAGCGCCCCGATCTGGATTTTCCCGCTTCGCAACGCATCGGTTATCCGTATGATCACTGCCGACTGAACCTCGGGTGTCGCGATGAAGCTGTCCACCGCAAAATAGAGCTTGTAGGTCACCAGCGAGTCTGCGAATCCGCAGGCATATGCGGCCGGCTTATTGCCCTGAGCGACTCCGGGACTCGTGCTTGCGGCCGTTACCAGGGCCTCGATCACGCGCGCCGGAGACACGGCTGAATCGATGTTCAGCGCGAGGCTCGATATATAGGGCGCATCGAGCTTGCGGTGATTGGTCACGATCGCCTTTGCGATGACGCTGTTCGGGATCACCACCATGTCGTTCGAGAAGGTCCGGATCCGCGTGGCTCTCCAATCGATTTCGATGATCTGACCCTCGACGGTATCGTTCATGGTGATCCAGTCACCCGCTCCGAATGGGCGCTCGATGTTGATCGCGAGGCCTGAGAAGACATCGGCGAGCGTATTCTGCAGTGCAAGCCCCAATACGATGGCAAGCACGCCGGATGTGGCCAAAAAGGCGGAGATGGGCTGCTTCAACACCGTGTCCATGATTCCCACAAAGGCGACGATGTATAGCATTCCGGATGCTAGATCGGCGAACAGGCGCCGCGCGTGCGGTTGGTAGTCGTTCGGAAAAATCGTCCGGCGAAGAACAAGCGTCAGCAGACTTCTGATGAGCCAAGCGCCGAGGATCCACCAGGCGATGCCGAACAGCTCCAAGGGCAGATGCATGGAGCCCGAGCTTTGAGCGAACAGGAATTGGCCGATCCGATTCCCGGGTCTCGGAAACAGCATGGTGATCGCCGTGAGCGCCGCGCCTCCCAAGAACAGGGAGCGATAGGTGCGAATCGGCCGCGTGAACGCGCAAGCCACGAGTATGGTCGTTGCCGCCGCGAGGCCGACCTCAGTCCAATCCAACATCGGTTCTCCGGAACACAATAGTTGCCGCGATTGAATCGTGAAGCGGCGCCTCGGTCTGTACGTTGAAGTACATAACCATCGCTGCGCCGCCTGAGGTACGATGAGGCGGCGGGGCAGCGATGCAGCGCAATCCAGGGCGTTCCATGTCGAATCGACATTTCAATTTCTGGCCGGACCATGCGATGCATCACCTCGACGCACCGGCCACCAACGTGTTTTACAACCTCGAGGTGTCTGCGCGGCGCTATCCGGGAAAGCCCAGCCTGGTGTTCTACGATACCTCGATCAGCTTTGCCGAGGTGCTCGACGAAGCGCAACGACTGGCCGGGTACCTGCAGCATCGGTGCAGAATCCGAGCAGGCGACCGCGTGCTGCTGTTCATGCAGAACAGTCCGCAATTCGTGATCGCCTACTATGCGATCCTGCGCGCCAACGCCGTCGTGGTTCCCCTCAATCCCATGTACCTCACCGGCGAATTCCTGCGCTGCGCCAGCGATGCGGGAGCCACCACCGTCATCGTATCGCAGGAGCTGTACCCTCGACTCGAGGCGCTGATCGGTGGCGGCGATCTCAGACACGTGATTGTCGGGGTCTATTCGGATTACTTGAGAAGCCCCACCGACCTCCCCGTGCCGGATTTCATTTCCGCGCCCCGCGCGGAGCTCACCCGGCCGGGCGTGACACTCTGGTGCGACGCTCTGAAGAGCGATCTGTCACCGGGGCCGTTGACCGCCGGGCCGGATGATCTCTCCATCATGCCGTATACCTCGGGCACCACGGGTGAAGCCAAGGGGTGCATGCACACCCATCGAAGCACCATGCATACGCTCGTCGGCAGCATGCGCTGGTTCGCGGTGCAACCGGAACTGACGCTGCTGGCCGTGGCGCCGTTTTTTCACGTGACCGGGATGCAGGGCGGCATGAATGGCCCGCTATATAACGGCAATACGGTGGTGCTGTTGCCGCGCTGGGATCGCATGGTCGCGGCAGAGTGCGTACAGCGCTATCGAGTGGCGAGCTGGACCGCCGTGCCGACCATGATCCAGGATTTCTTCATGAACCCGAACATCGAGCGTTACGACTTATCCTCGATCCGGCGCCTGAGCGGCGGAGGCGCCGCGATGCCGGCAACCGTGGCGCGACGGCTCAAGAGTCGGGGCATCACGTTCTACGAGGGCTATGGTCTGACCGAGACCATGGCGGCCACACACATCAATCCTCTGGACCGCGCCAAGGAGCAATGCCTGGGTATTCCAATCTACGGCGTCGACTCGCGCGTGATCGATCCCCTCACGCTGGAGGAGCTCCCGGTCGGGGAGGTCGGTGAGATCGTCACGCACGGGCCGCAGGTATTCCTGGGGTATTGGAACAAGCCCGCAGAGAGCGCGCAGGCATTTATCGAGATCGAAGGCAAACGATTTCTGCGAACCGGCGACCTCGGCAAGGTCGATGAGGACGGCTATTTTTTCATGGTCGATCGTCTGAAAAGAATGATCAATGCGTCGGGATTCAAGGTTTGGCCAAGCGAGGTGGAGTCGCTGATGTACGCGCACCCCGCGGTTCTCGAAGCCTGTGTCATCGGTACGCGCGATCCACACCGCGGCGAGACCGTCAAAGCCCTCGTGGTGCTGCGACCCGAATGGCGCGGGCGCGTCGATGGACTCATGCTCATCGAGTGGTGCCGAGGGACCATGGCGGCGTACAAGGTGCCGCGAATCATCGCGTTCGTCGATGCATTGCCGAAATCAGGCAGTGGCAAGATCCAGTGGCGTGCGCTTCAAGATCAGGAGATCGCAGCCTATTCGGTCGAATCGCGGCCCTGAAAGCTTTGCTCAGCCGCCGGTGGGCGCTGCCATTCTTGTGTCAACCGCCCTGCTGCCAGGGCGAACAATATCGCGCTGATCAGGTAGAACCCCGTGCCCGTCAGAATTGCATAGCGCAACGATTCGGCGCCGTAGTGCGCGGTGAAGTGATCCGATAAGCGGCCGATCAACAGGGTGCCGAGCCCGAGGCCGATCAAGTTGTTGATGAACAGAAACATCGAAGACGCCAAGGCCCGCATATCGGGGGGCACCAGATGCTGGATTGCACACAGAGTGGGTCCGAGCCACGCCAGCGTGAGCGCGATGGGCACCAGGAAGATCAGCAACGACCAATGGCTCGGCGGCGCCAGCACGCCGAGCGCGTACAAGGGGACGGAGAGCAGAAACGCGGTGGCCGGCACCAGTGCGTAGGCTGCCCGGCTGCGGCCGCCGAGGCGGTCGGCGAGCCACCCGCCAAGCCAGATGCCACAAATCCCGCCAACCAGAATCAAAGCGGCGAAGTACCAGGAGACTTGCACCAGCGTGTAGTGGTAGCTGCGTACATAGAACGAGGGCAGCCAGAACAACGTGCCGTAGCCCATGATCGAGCTCGATGCCGCTCCGAAGGACAGGCACCAAAAGGACGCTTTTCCGGCGAGCACCCCGGCAACCTGGCGAAGGCCGGGCGACGGGCGAGCTCGGCTGGGTACGGCGTCCAATCCGCCACGCACGGGTTCATGCATGGCATAGCGAAACAGCGGCGCCAGGATCAATCCGAGAACGCCCACCACGAGAAACGCCGCCCGCCAGTTCACGCGCGATGCGACGAGCCCGCCGAACAGCAGCCCCGCGGCGCTGCCGATGGGAATGCCGAACGAATAGATGGCAAGAGCCCGAGCGCGCTTTGCGGACGGGAAGTAATCGCTGATCAGCGAATACGCGGGCGCAACGCCGCCGGCCTCACCGATGCCGACGCCGAGCCGCGCCATGAACAGCTGGAAGAAATTCTGTGCGAGCCCGCTGGCGCCGGAGAATGCACTCCACAACGCCAGCGAGACGGTCATGATCCACACTCGGTTGAAGCGGTCGGCCAGCCAGCCGATGGGCACCCCCAAGGCGGTATAGAAGAGGGCAAACGCCGTACCGCCCAACAGGCCCAACTGGGTATCGGTCAGGTGCAGTTCCGCCTTGATGGGCGGCACCAGGATTCCGAGGATGACCCGATCGATGAAATTGAAGGTGTAAACGAGCAGCAGCAATCCGAGTGCATGGTTGGCATACACCCCCGAGCGCCGCGATCCCGCACCCATAGACGCTAGCGACCGCAAGCCAGGGGCTGGCGAGGGCGGGCGAGGCCGCGAAGGCCGGCCGCAACGTACGGCCCGAGCCGCGCCTTCAGGGCGGCCACGTCATTGGAACGGCACAGGCCGTCCGAGAGCGCGTCCAGGCGGCCGGTTTCTGCGAGCGAGAGCGTGAGCGCACCCGTGAGGAAGTTATAGCCCCAAAAGATATCTTCCGGCGTGGCCTCGGGAAGGGAGGCCCTGACTGCCTGGATGAATTCGCGCACCACGGTGTCGAAGGTCTTGCTCATCAATTTCTTGCCCCACTCCGGTGAGTTGTTCACATAAGCGAGCAGCGAGAAATAGCTGTGCCATCCGGGGCCGGCGTGCTCCAGACGATCGAGTATCGGATCCAGGAAGGCATCGACCACTGCCTCGGTGCTCGGCGCGTCCGGAGCGGCCCGAAGCCGTTCGTCGGTCAGCCGTTGCAGGCGTTCCTCGTTCAATACGTGACCACGCCGCTCGATGACCGCCGCAAGCAGTTCCTTCTTGCTGCCGAAGTGATAGTTGACGAGGGCAAGATCCACGCCTGCGGTGCCGGTGATCTCGCGCACCGAAGTGCCGTGGAATCCGCGCCGGGCAAAAAGCTGCTCGGCTGCATCCATGATCTTTTCCTTCGTGGGGCGCTTGGACCGAGCCATGCAATACCTTTAGGGCAAAGTATGAATTCTAGCCTCTTCGAGGGCGGCTTGATATTGAACGGTCGTTGCATTAAAGTCCAACGACCGTTCAATAATGGCACGTGAGCATTGTACTCACACTAATCGGGGGATACACCATGTTTCGCAGCTTCTGCATGGCATCGGGCTTATGCGTCTTGTTGGCGGCTGGCGGTGCATGGGCGGCGGATGCCGACAGCACGACCGCGGTCTCCGGCACGGCATTTGGATCGGACACCGGCCTTCAAGAGGTGGTGGTGACGGCGCGGCGGTACACGGAGAATCTGCAAAACGTGCCCATTGCGGTGAGCGCCATCAGCGCAGCGACCATCCAGACCCAGGACGTCACGAACCTCGAGGACCTGAACAGTTTCGTGCCCAACTTCAAGATCTCCGCCGACCGCGCAACCAGCAGCACGATCAATGTCTATATCCGCGGAGTGGGGCAGAGCGACCCCCTGTGGGGTAACGAGCCCGGCGTGGGGGTGTATATCGACGACATCTATCTCGCGCGGCCGCAGACGGCGCTGCTCGATGTGATCGACGTGAAGGACCTCGAAATCCTGCGCGGCCCGCAGGGCACCCTGTACGGCAAGAACACCATCGCCGGCGCGATCAAGTACGTCACCCGCGACATCGACGGGCCGGCCACACTGACGGTGTCGGCGACCGGTGGCAATTACGGCGAGCACGACGAGAAGCTCTCTTTCTCGACGCCGGTCATCGACGACCACGTCTACTTCGGGATCGCGCTCGCGGACCTCAAGCACAACGGCTACGGGCAGGTGGTCGCTCAGCCGGGGGCCCCGAGTCCCTATGTGGGCGAGGATGTCTCCAACAAAGACGTGCTGGCGGGACGCGCGAACCTCACGATCAAGTGGGGCGAGAGCTCGAAGCTCAAGATCACCGCGGACGATGTGTTGGACAATTCCAACGCCTCGGGCGGTCAGAGGCTGAACAATTATCTGGCCCCCCAGCTGGGCAACCCCTTCGACATGTATGACGATATGCCCGTCAACAGGGACTATTCCCACCGCAGCGGCGAATCAGCCACCTACACCCAGAATTTGACCGACCAGCTCGCGTTGAAGATAGTTGGCGGTTACATCGAAGGCCGCAGCCAGCAGTTCATCAACTTCGCCGAGGTCGCCGAGAATCTGTTCGAGGTGCCGGGGTCGTACCACGACCAACAATCCTCCGGGGAGGCGCAGCTCAACTTCAAGAATGACGTGGTGAACGCCGTGGGCGGCGTGTTCTACATGGACAGCACCGCCTGCGGGTCCTTCAACGCTTCCATCGGCACACTGAGCGGCACCCTTCCACCGACGATCTCCCCCGACCTGGGCATCTACATCACCGAGCTCGTCGGAGGCTGTGTGCTGACCAAGAGTTCGGCGCTCTACGGGGATTCCTCCTGGAAGCTGACCGACAAGTTGGATCTCGACGCAGGCATCCGCTGGAATGAGGACGATAAGACCGCTCGGGTGTACCAGAACGACTACACGACCTTCGCGCCGACGCAGCTGCTGCCAGGCCAGCAGCTGTTCAACCCGGCAACGGCGCCCGCTGGTTTTTTCCCCGACGTGGTGACCGATTACACCGGCCACCGCGCGTTCGTGAACATCACACCGCGTCTGGGCGTCGATTATCACTTCACCGACCGTGTGATGGGTTATGTGACCTACAGCCGCGGCTTCAAGAGCGGCGGGTTCGACATGCGGGGCAATGCAGCCGTCTACCCGCAGACCGAGGGCGGTTACGGATCGGAGACGGCGGACAATTATGAGGCCGGCATCAAGACGACCGTGCTCAATGACACGCTATTGTTCAATCTGACCGTGTTCTACGATCCGTACAGAAATGCACAAATCCCGGTTCAGGAGTTCGTGAGCTACAAGGGTGCGCCCACGAATCTCACCGCGGAGCTCAATGCCGGCAAGCAGATCAACCAAGGCGTCGAGATCGAATCCGTATGGCGGCCGACCCAACCGCTGACGTTGGGGCTCAACGTCGGTTACCTGGATTCCTACTACAAGGATTTTCTCATAGCGTGCAACGTGTTCACGCTCACGCCCGGCTGCGGCGGCAGTGCTTCTACGGTCAACGTCGCGGACGCGAACCGGCCGATCAACGCACCGGCATGGACCGCCTCGGGAAATGCGACCTACACCTGGGATCTGAACTCGGGCACATTGCTTGCGCGCGCGGGCTATGACTGGCGCAGCTTCATCAAGGTCGCTGCCACGTTCCAGAGCCCGACCGATCAGCCGGCGTACGGTCTGTTCAACGGCGGCCTCGCGTTCACCACCACGAGCAAGGCGTGGCGCTTTTCGATCGATGGCAAGAACCTCACCAACCGGTACTATCGCGTCGCCGGCTACGACTTCGGCGGTCCACCGATCGGGCCTGCGAATGCCTTCATCGGTGGTGTCAGCCAGATTGGCTACTATGGCCCGCCGCGAACGTATTCCGGAACGGTGACGTACCATTTCTGACGACCTGCGCAGCGCCGAGGCAATGAACATCGAACACAGCGACTATTTCTACCCGAGCACCGACGGTCTGAAGCTGTATTGCCGGGTCTATCCGGCTCAGCGAGCCGCAGAGGCGCTGCCGGTGCTGTGTCTGCCGGGGCTCACTCGAAACAGCCGGGACTTCTCGGCGCTTGCCAAACATTTGCAGGCGCAGCGCGAGGTGTTGACGGCGGATCTGCGCGGCCGGGGTCGCTCTGCCTGGGATACCGATCCGTCGCGTTATCAGTTGAGCAGCTATGTGCAGGACATCTGGGCTTTGCTCGGATCCCGCGACGTGAGCCGCGTGGTGGTGGTTGGAACCTCGCTTGGCGGACTGATGGGAATGGTGATGGCGGCCATGGGGCCTTCCAGAATCGCCGCTCTGGTGCTCAATGATGCGGGTCCGGAGATCGACCCGGCAGGCCTGCGACGCATTGCCGGATACGCAGGGAAGCTTCCTCCCGTGTCGTCCTGGGAAGAGGCCGCCGCACAGGCCAAGAGCGTATATGGGCTTGCCTTGCCCGGCCTGAGCGATGCGGACTGGCTCGACTATGCAGGCCATGGCTACCGCGAGAATGCGGACGGCGTCCCCGTCCCCGACGTGGATCCGCGCATCAGCGAGGCGTTCAAGCATACCAACACGGCGGCTCCCGACCTGTGGCCCGTGTTCGCGCAAATCAAGCGCGTTCCCATGCTGGTGATACGCGGCGCCCTGTCCGATATCTTGAGCGCCGCGACGGTGGCTCGCATGGCGCACGAGAAGCCGGATCTCATGCACATCGAGGTGGCCAATCGCGGACACACGCCGTTGTTGAACGAGCCGGAATGTCTGGCGGCGATCGATGCTTTCCTCGCACGCTACGGCGGAGTCGCCCCGCATGGCGGGTAAGGAACTGTGCCTCAACGGCAAAGTGGCCGTCATCACAGGGGCGGCGAGCGGCATCGGCAAGCACATCGCCCGCACGTTCGCCGCGGCCGGCGCCCGGGTGGTCATCGCAGATCTCGACGAGGGGCAGGCGAAGCGGACCGCCACCGAGCTCAATCATCAGGGTGCACAGGCGATCGCCCTGGCGATGGATGTCACCAGCGAAGCGCAGGTCGACGCTGCGATGGCCATCGTGGCCGAGTCCCTGGGACGGATCGATGTTCTGGTGAGCAATGCGGGCATCCAAATCGTTGCACCGCTCGAGGAGCTGTCATTCGCTGACTGGAGACGGTTGCTCGCGATACACTTGGACGGCGCGTATCTCACGACGCGCGCGGCATTGAGACAGATGTATCTGCAGGGGAGCGGCAGCATCATCTACATGGGTTCCGTGCACTCGAAGGAGGCCTCGGTCTTCAAGGCGCCTTATGTCACCGCCAAGCACGGCCTCATCGGACTTGCCAAGGTGGTCGCCAAGGAAGGGGCGAAACACGGCGTGCGGGCCAACGTCGTGTGTCCCGGCTTCGTGAGGACCCCACTGGTCGATAGACAGATCCCGGAACAGTCCAAGGCCTTGGGAATTTCAGAGGCCGAGGTCATCCGCGAGGTCATGCTCAGCGAGACCGTGGATGGCGAGTTCACGACCCTGAAGGACGTTGCGGATGCCGCGCTGTTCTTTGCGTCATTCGAGTCCAATGCCTTGACCGGACAATCGCTGGTCGTCAGTCACGGCTGGTTCATGCAGTGACAACGTTACCGCGATAATCCCGACAGCACGGTGACCACGCGGCGTTCCCCAGCGCCCACGTAAACATTCTCCCGGTACACGATGGCGTCGTTCAACTTGATCTCTACCTGGTGGGAGCCCGGCGCGACATCCAAGATCTCCGATTGATCGTTATGCGCCACCACGGGTCCGGCTTGCACGCCATCGACGAAAACGAGGGAGGCTACGGGCGCTCCGGTGATGATGATCTCCGGCGCCTCGCGCGGTGCGGCGGCTTTGCGCGAACCGAACCAACTGCACGCGGATAGGCAGGTCAATAGGATCAATACGAAGAATCTCACGGTATGCGCTCACGCTTGCTGAGAAGTCGCGAGCGTATCATTGGTGCGTCGCAATCCGCGCTGACTGCTGCCTTGACAATGACTGCCTAGGCAGGTAGTATCTTGCCCATGGTCACTCGCAGCGGCTCCAAATCCCAGGTTTACGATCTCGACACGTACCAGCCTGCCAACTGTGTGGGTCAGTTGATTTACCGGGTTCGCGCAGCGCATATGAATGCCCTGGACGAAGCCATCGCTCGGGATCCCGATTTGGCGGAACTCGAGATCAGCGCCGCGCAGTACGTGATCATCAGCGTGCTGGCGAAGCGCGGGGTGGATTCTGCGACCGAACTGTGCAAGGACCTGTCTTACGACGGCGGCGCGATGACCCGGATGATCGACCGGCTCGAGGCGAAGGGGTTGATCAGCCGGCATCGCTGCCCGGATGACCGGCGATTGGTGAAGCTCGAGCTGACAGAGGCGGGTCTCGCTGCGCTGCCTAAGTTACGCGAGTGTTCGGTGCGGGTGCTGAACCACTTCATGAGGGGCTTCAGTCAGGCGGAAGCGCGCCAGTTAGAAGGGTACTTGGGCCGAATGTTGCAGAATATTTGATCTTTTTTTTGGGGCAAATGATTGCCTAGGCATACACAGCCAGGGCAATGATTAGTGGGAAGAGCTATGCATCAAGTTAATTTTTTACTCCAGCGCGGGCGTCTCGCCTTGCAGGAATTGGGTCCTTCCATGGCGCTGCTCACGTTGCCGGGAGGCTACCTCGTCGCGTTGACGGGTTGGATTTTTCGCCACCGCGCGCGCCGAACTGACCCAGATACCAGCGCTGGAACGTCATCACCCGGCGCTCGTGTTCCGAGTACCGGCCCGGTTGATAGCGCGTCGACAAGATACCGGCCTGATTGTTCTCGGTGATGATCTTGTCCTGCCGGGTGGTCTGATCCCAGCCCCAGATCATTCTCCCGACATCCACGTCACTCGCCTTGCCATCGACCAGCCAGAAAAGATCCACGTCGGTCGCGAGCGTGCCGCGCGGAGTGAATCGGAACAACACCGCGAAATCATTGGTGGCGACCAGCTGCGTGAACGGGCTGAACGACAGGTACATCCGGCCCTGATCGAACGCCACACGTTTACCCATGAGCGAGGAGGCGGGTCGTCCGTCCTGGGTCTCGCTCTCGTAGCCCTCGCGGATCGTTCGCTGCAGCAAGAGCCGCAAGTGCGATGACTCCGGACCGTCGTCCACCGCGCCGATCGGGCGGCCGAGCGACGCGGCATGTTCCTCCCAGGCCTTGAGCGTCGGCAGGTACTGGTCCACCGCATCGGCAGGCCCCGAACTCGGTCCGGCTCCAAAAGCCACCAAGGCCTGTGGGGGATGCATCGAGACGAATTCCGGATGCGACGGCGCGCAGTGGTAACACTCCACGAAGTTCTCGACCACGAGCTTCCAATTCGCGTCGGTGGGATAGGAGCGCGAGTAGGCGATCTTGGCGTCCGCCAAGCCATGGAAATCCAGGTAGGGGGCGAGGTCCGAAAAAGTCGCATCGAAGCTCACCGGCTCATCTTCCGACAGGTTGATGAAGATGAAGCCGTGCAACACACGCACGTGACAGCGATGCAACCCATTTTCTTCCTTGGCGAAATCCACCGGCATCAGGCGGGCGGCGAGCAACGCGCCATCGAGACCGTACGACCACGCGTGATAGGGGCACGTGAGACGGGTCACTCGGCCCTGCGGTTCGGTGCAGATCACCGAGCCCCGATGCCGGCACACGTTATAGAAGGCGTTGATGGTCGTCTCATCGCCGCGCACGACGATGATCGACTCCCGCCCGATTTTGAACAGAAAGTAATCGCCCTTGCGCCGGACCTGATCCGTATGTCCGGCGACGATCCACTTGCGCGTCACGATCTCGCGCATGTCCGCCGCAAACACCTCGTCGTCGCAGTAGAAACGCTGATCCAGGCTATAGCCGCTTCGGGCATCGGCGGACAGATCTGCGATGAGACGCATCTGTTTCTTTCCTCAGCGCTTGATGCGCAGGTTTTTGGGGTCGTAAAGTGGCCGCAATGAGGCGAGCGCCGGCTGCCGGACACCGGCCACCTCGATTTCGTAGCCATCGGCGTCGACTGGACTGTCCGGGCGGGTCGCTGCGCCCGAGGGGTCGGCGACGTAGCCCAGGCCGACCGCGGCGCCGAGCGTATGCGCAAACATTCCGGAGCGGATGCAGCCGACGAGGTCATGGCCCCGCCAGACCGGTTCGTTGTGATACAGCAAGGGCTCGGGGGACTTGAGCTGGAACTGCAACAGGCGTTTGCGCACGCCGCTGTCGCGCTGCTTCAAAAGCGCCTCCCGCCCGACGAATCCGCCGGCCTTGTCGAGCTTCACCGCAAATCCGAGCCCCGCCTCCCAGGGCGTGTCCTCATCGGCGATGTCATGACCGAAATGGCGGTAGCCCTTCTCGATGCGCAGCGAATTGAGCGCATGGTAGCCCGCATGCACGAGCCCAAATTGGGGTCCTGCGCCGACGATCTCCTCGTACACGCCTGCCATGAATTCGGTGGGAACGTAGATCTCCCAACCCAACTCCCCGACGTAGGTGATGCGCGAGGCGCGCACCAGCGCGTACCCGAGCTCGATCACGCGGCTGGTGCCGAACGGGAACCCACGATCCGACAAATCATCGGGCGTCAACGATTGCAGCAGCTCGCGCGACTGCGGCCCCATGATCGACAACACGCCCATGCCGGAGGTGACGTTGGTGAGCACGCAGCGCGCCTCGGCGTCTATATGCCGGTGAAGCCAATTGAAATCCTTGGTCTCGGTTTCGGCACCCGTGACGATGAGGTACACCGTGTGCGAGAGCCGCGTCACCGTCAGATCCGCCTCGATCCCGCCGCGCTCGTTCAGCCACTGGGTGTAGACGATCCTGCCGGGCGTCACGTCGACGTCATTCGCGCAGACACGATTCAGCACGCGAGCGGCATCGGGACCTTCGAGCCGGAACTTGGCAAAAGAGGATTGATCGAACAACCCGACAGCGTCCCGGACGCTGCGGTGCTCGTGCGCGCTGGGCGCGAACCAGTTTTGCCTGCCGTAGCTGTACTCGTAGACCGCCTTGACCCCGACCGGCGCATACCAATTGGCCCGCTCCCAGCCGAATGCCTCGCCGAAGCATGCGCCTGCCGCCGCCAGTTGGTCGTGCACGGCCGACCGTCTGACGCCGCGCGCAGTCGCGTATTGCCGGAATGGAAAGTGAGTGGCGTACAGAAGCCCCAGGCTCTCCTTCACCCGTGCCTGAAGATACTTGCGGTTGATCTGGAACGGCATGTTGCGCCGAACGTCGACCTCCCAGAGGTCCATCGGCGGATGGCCGTCGCGGATCCATTCGGAGATCACCTTGCCGATGCCGCCCGCGGATTGCAGGCCGATGGAGTTCAGGCCGGCCGCGACGAAGCAATTGGCGAGCTCTGGCGACTCGCCGAGGTGATAACGCACATCGGGAGTGAAACTCTCGGGGCCGCAAAAGAACTTCTGAATGCCGGCCTGTTCGAGCGCCGGAATCCGGCGCATCGCATCGAGCAGCACCGGCTCGAAATGGCTGAAGTCACCCGAGATCTCGCCGAACGAGAAATCGTCCGGGATTCCATCCATCCCCCACGGGCGCGCGTTCGGCTCGAATGCCCCCACCAGAAGCTTGCCCGCATCGTACTTGAAGTAACTGCAATGATCATAGTCGCGCAGCACGGGAAGGCTGGGGTCGAGACCGGGGACGTCCTTGAACAGCACGTAGTAGTGCTCGCAGGCGTGCAGCGGGACGGTCACGCCGATGCTCGCGGCGAGGTCGCGGGTCCACATCCCGCCGCAGAGCACGACGTAGTCGGCATCGATGCGTCCCTGCTCGGTCTCGACACCGCTCACCCGCGCGCCGTCGTGGCGGATCGCCGTGACTTTGAGATCCTGGAAAATCCTCGCGCCGCGCGCGCGGGCGCCCTTGGCAAGTGCCTGCGTGATGTCAACCGCGTTCGCGTAGCCATCGCTCGGTATGTGTATGCCTCCCAGCACATCCTCCAGATTGACCAGCGGGTAGAGCGATCGGATCTCGCTCAGGCTCACGACGTGAACCGGCAGACCAAATGTCTTGGCCATGGAGGCGTTGCGCTTGAGCTCCTCCATCCGGTCCTTGGTCGTGGCGAGGGAAATCGAGCCGCACTGGCGGTAGCCGGTGGCCTGGCCGGTCTCGCCCTCGAGGCCTCGGTAAAGCTCCGCCGTGTAGCGCGCGAGCTTCGTCATGTTGATGCTCTGGCGCAATTGGCCGATGAGGCCCGCAGCATGCCAGGTGGTGCCCGAGGTGAGCTGCTTGCGCTCGAGCAGCACGATGTCGCTCCATCCGAGCTTCGACAAGTGGTAGGCAACGGAGCAACCGATGACGCCGCCACCCACGATGACGACGCGGGCACGGGTGGGGAGATCGACGGCCATGAACCTAAGCCCTCATTCGCGAATTATCGGCATCGAAAGCCGGGGCGGGCAGCACGGTCGCGCGCCGCGGTTCCCCCTGAAGCAGTATGTCGAAGGGGGTGCCGGCGGCCTCGAAGGCCGGCTCGACACAGGCAAAGGCGAGGCTCTTCTTCACCCGATGCCCATAGGCGCCCGACGTGGTAACCCCGATGCAACGGCCGTCGGCCGCCAGCACCGGCTCGCCGCCGCGCGCATCGGTGTCGGACGCATCCACCTCGGCATACACGATCTTGAACGGCCGCGGCGTCTGCTCGAGCGTCGCCGTCTTGCCGATGAAATCGTCCTTCTTCGTGGCAAAGAATCGCGGCATGTCCGCTTCGAGCAGCGTGAGTTCGTTGGTCAGCTCCGTCGACCAAGCCTTGTAGCCCTTCTCGACGCGCATGCTATTGACCGCATAGAGACCGTAGTTCGCGATACCGAAGGGGCGACCGCGCTCCCACAGCGCCTCATACAACCCCGCCAGGGAGCCGATCTTCGGATGCAGCTCCCAACCGAGCTCGCCCACGTAGCTCACTCTGAGCGCGCGCACGTCGTGACCAGCCACCCGGATCTCCCGGCCGGTGAGCCAGGGGAATGCTGTCGAGTCGAGCGGTGTATCGGTCAATACGGCGAGGATCTCCCGGGAGCGCGGTCCCGAGAGCACGAGCACGCCGCGCTTCTCGGTGACGTTGTCGATCTCGACCCTCTCTCCAGGGCGCAAGCTTTGCGACAACAG
>Ga0187887_10000127_pt1 | contig 75404 bp, 72 predicted proteins | sample June2016WEW_7_10_FD_132977 | JGI IMG/M metagenome (GOLD analysis project Ga0187887, IMG submission 132977) | Peatland microbial communities from SPRUCE experiment site at the Marcell Experimental Forest, Minnesota, USA - June2016WEW_7_10 | ecosystem: Environmental > Terrestrial > Soil >... | reverse complement strand
TGGTGGAGCCGGGGGGAATCGAACCCCCGTCCATAAGTCCTACGCCTCAAGATCTACGTACGTAGCCACAGTCTATTGGTCTCGCCGCTCACTACCCGACGGGCAGGGAAAGCGAACAGCCAGCCCGGTAACGATTCGCAGAATGCACCCCAGACACGTGTATCCCGCTAGCTGATGAGCGCTACCCCTGAGCCGTCCGCATCAGCACAGGCCGGTCAGGGTTCAGCCGCGATTAGGCGGCTAGAGCGTAGTTGTCTTCGTTGGCAACTATAAGTTTGCAAGTAGTTTTACGAGGTAACTCGCACCTCGGTACGCCCCTGAAGTTTCGCAACCCATGTCGAAACCGGTCGGCCCCAAAAGGCATCGATTGAACGCGGTTAGTGTACTCCCCCCGTCCCCGCCCGGATAGCGCCGCGCGAAAATGCGGACTACCATGGGGCCACCATGGAGGGAGCACCATGACTCGACCCGCAGCATGACCCCGGTAGACGCGGCTCCTTCACCCCGGCCGCGGGGCGGACGCGGGCTTCTCTACATTCTGATCATGCTGATCGTGATCCTCCTGGGCGCATCCCTGTGGACCTGGCTCACGCTCTCTTGGGCGTACGCGGACGGAACCCGCGCCGGCGTGCTGCAAAAATTCACCCACCGCGGCTGGATATGCAAGACGATCGAGGGCGACCTGGCTCAGTATGTCGTCCCGGGTATTTCACCGCAGATCTGGAAATTCAGCGTGCGCGATCCGGCGGTGGCCGCTCAGCTCGAGAAAATCGTGGGCCGCCAAGTGCAGCTGCACTACACCGAACACCCCGGCGTGCCCAGTGCCTGCTTCGGCGATACCCGCTTCTTCGTGGACCACGTCACCATGACGGACAGCCCGAATGCTGCAGGCCCGGCGCCCTCGGGAATCGGGCCGCCCGCGGCGGCGAGCGCTCCCGCGGGTACCCATCCCCCCTAGGACGCTCGCGGTTCCGGACGGCCTCGTGCCGGCTCGAAGCTACGTGAACCGGGACATCGAGGCGGCGACTTGCTCGTTGATGGCCAGAGCCACCTTGAGCGCCTTGAGCCCGTCTTCGCCGGTGACCGGCGGCTCGCGTCCGGCGGCGGCGGCGGCCAGGAAGGCCTCGATCTCCGCCTTGAGCGCATCGCCCTGATCGTAGGTGGTCTCCTGGATGTCGACCAGCGGCATTGCATCCGAACCGCCCCCGCCCGTCTTGCGGATCACCGTGAGCACCTTCTGATGCAGATCCACCGACACATAGGCGTCGTCCTGGAACAGCCGCAGCCTGCGCTCGGTCTTCAGGCTCACGCGGCTGGCGGTCGCGTTGGCGACGCACCCGTTCGCAAAGCGCAGCCGCGCGTTGGCGATGTCGATCTCCTTCGAGAACACACTGCTGCCGATGGCATCGACCGACACGACCGGCGAGCCCACGATGCTTAGAATCAGATCGATGTCGTGAATCATGAGATCGAGCACCACGTCCACCTCCGTGCCGCGCTGCTTGAAGGGCGCGAGCCGCGCCGACTCGATGAACCTAGGCACGGCTAGGATCGGCTGCAGCGCCTGCACCGCCGCGTTGAATCGCTCGAGATGCCCGACCTGCAGTACGCGATTCGCGCGGCGAGCCGCCGCGATCAGACTCTCGCCCTCCGCCAGGGTCGCCGTCATGGGCTTTTCCACCAGCACGTGGGCACCGGACTCGAGGAAATCCTTGGCGATGGCGTAGTGCAAAGGTGTCGGGGTGACGATGCTCACGGCATCAACGGCACCCAACAACTCGCGATAATCGGCGAATTCGCGCACGCCGAGCTCGGCGGCTACGGCCGCCCTCGCCGGCGGCGAAGGGTCGACCACTCCGATCAGTTCGGAGCCCGCGATGCTGCGGTACTTTTGCGCGTGAAATCGGCCGAGGTATCCGACGCCGACGACGGCGGTACGCATTATGGCGGCGTCTCGCGCCGCCATTTGCTGCGAGCGCGGTAGTCCTGCCGCATCTGCAGCGTCGCCCCTCCGACGATACCGAGCGCCGCTCCGGCAAACAGCGAAAGGCCTCGCCACCAGGTCCAATAGCCGACCGACAGCGACCACCCGCTCATACCGAGCGCGAGCAATGCCCCCACGCCCATCAGTACCCAGGGTTTGGCGTCATACAAACTGTTCGGCATCCAGGACCGCATGCCGCTAGTTTACAGCCACGGCGGCAGGCCACGCATTTCGTTACAATGACGCAGTATGCGTTTTTCACAATTCTTTGGGCGCCTGCGGCGGGCGCGGGGCTGGTCCCGCGAGATCCTGCTCGCCGGGCTCGCCCTGGCGTTCGGCTTCTTGCTCATGCCCGTGCTCATTTTCTATGCCGGGGCCTCGCTCCTGGGGCGTTACGAGGGCGCGAGCATCGGGCGCACGTTCCAAGGCCTCTACGGGGGGCTGCAAACGGGGTCCCTGGCCTCATGGATCGTGCTGTTGGGCCCCTACGGGCTGTATCTGTTCTCCAGGGCGCTGCGGTTGTGGTGGCGCGCCGGCGCCCGCCCGGCCTGAGGCCGACCGTCAAGATTCCTTAAGTTATGTAGATTTCGGACGCTACCCTCCATAGGCGAATAGTCCTTGTCCTCTGAGTGGGAGTGGCCGCGTGTGAATCCCGAGATCGAAGCCCATCTTCGCTCGCTGGTTAATTTTCCGTCACCGCCGGGTGTGGCGACCCATATTATCGAGCTGGCCCGTGATCCGGAGATCGAGATGGGCAAGGTCGCCAAGGCGCTGAGCATGGATTCGGCGCTGTCGAGCAAGGTGCTGCGCATCGCCAATTCGGCCCTCTACGCGCAGCGCCGCAAGAGCGAGAATTTGCGCCAGGCCTTGGTCGTGCTCGGCTTGAATGCCACATTGACCCTCGCGTTGAGCTTCTCGCTGGTCAAATCGCTGCGCAACGGCAAACCGAACGGCATCGATTATCCATTGTATTGGCGGCGCGCATTGGTGGCGGCGACGGCCGCGCGCGCGCTGGCCGACGCAATGCACCAGCCGATGGCGGAGGAGATTTTTCTCGCGGCGCTCTTGCAGGATGTCGGCATGCTTGCGCTCGACCAGGCAGTGCCGGATCTGTATCGAGGCACCGAGTCATTCCAGCGCGATCACGCGGCGCTCGCGGCGCACGAGAAAAAGCGTCTGCAAGTGGACCACGCCGCCGTCGGCGGCTGGCTCATGAAAGCCTGGAACCTGCCGCCTCGTCTGCACCGCGCGATCGAGCACAGCCATCGGATGGATCTGCACGCGACCTCCGATCCGCTGCAAATCTTCGAACGCTGCGTCGCCCTGTCCGGACCGATCGCGGACTTGTTTTTGCGCGATCCCGAAGACCGGCAGTTCGCTGAAACGGCCCTCTCGGCCGAGCGCGGCTTGGCGATGGACAAAATAGCCTTCGGCCAAGTGCTCGGCACGATCGGCTCGATGCTTCCCGAGACCGAAGCGATATTCGAGACCGACCAGCTCTCCATTCAACACCCCGAACTCATCCTGGATCAGGCGCGCGAAGCGCTGATGCTGCGCAATCTGTGTGCGCTGCGCGACATGAACAATACCTTGCGCGCGGTCGCCGAAATCTCGAACTCCCGGACCCAGGAGCTCGAGGAGGAAACACGGCGCGACGCCATGACCGGCGTTTACAATCGTGCCTATCTGGACCAGGCCCTCGCGCGCGAATTCGAGCATTCGACGCGGCACAAATGGCCGTTGAGCGTGGCGTTCGCCGACCTCGACGACTTCAAAGGCATCAACGACAAATACGGGCATCAGGCCGGGGACCGGATTCTGCAGGCCACCGCGCGGATTCTGCGCGGCAATACTCGCGAGACCGACATCATCGCGCGCTACGGCGGCGAGGAGTTCGTGGTGATCCTGCCCGCGACCGATGCCGAGACGGCGCGCGTCGTGTGCGAGCGCATCGTCGCCGCGTTCCGGAACACCTGCCACGTGATCGGCGCCGAGCAAGCCCACGTGACGATTTCGATCGGCTGCGCCACGCATGGGCCCGCCCAGACGTTCGCCAATGTCGCGGAGTTCGTCAGGGCCGCGGATCAAGCGCTCTACACGGCGAAGCTGCGGGGCCGCAACCGTACGGTACCGTTCGATCGCCAATTGCCGAATGTTCTCGCCGGCGCCTCCGCCCAGGTCGCCTCCTAGGCGGTCGGGCGGCCTGTTGCACTCGCCCGTTAAGTTGCACCACCGCGGTATTAAGTCGCACCACCGCCGCATTTAGTCGCGTGCCGTTTGAAGCACGTCACAGTTCCGTAAATTTCAGCCAAGTCGCTTGTCGCAATTTGGGAACATTTAACCCCAAGACCGCACCAACATACGACGGTCATGTCGATGCCGTTTTTTGTGATCGAGGGAAAGCAGATGGCCAATGACAACGAGCCGGAAGGTCGAGAGCCGAGATTCAGTTTCGGCACGCGTGAATTGCGCGAGGCGAGGCGCTCGAAGCCGCTGGCTTTGGCCGAGCCGCCGCCCAAACCGCCGAGCCCGGCGGCGGCGGATACGGGATTCGATCCCTACAATACGTCCGGCAGCTTCGACCGCCGCAAGCACTGGGAACGCGTCGGCAAACGCTAGCCCCTAATCGGCGGGCAACGCATGAGCGCGGTTGCCGCTGAACTCGCTGTTCGGGAGCCAGCGCGGGAATCGCCGCGTATCCGCCAGGCGTTCGCCGATGGTGCGGTATAGCTCCAGATCCTCGACCGCGCCGCGCAGGTCCCAGTCCTCGGTGTATTTGTCGCCCGCCTGTCGATAGCGGTGCGCAAGATACTCCTCGAACTGCGCCTCTCCCCATTGAGGCCCGCGGGCCTCGTCGTCCACGCCGCCCTTCATGTACAGGGCCGGAACGCCGTGCAAGGCGAAGCTCAACTGGTCGGAATCGTAGTACCGGCCGAGGTCCGGCCGGTTGTCCGGGCGCAATTCCCGTCCCTGCAGGAGCGCGATTCCGCGGACCGAGTCCTCGAGCTCGGAATTGCCGGCGCCGAACACCATCACATCCCGCGTCCGTCCGCCGCTATGGAGCCGGTCCAAGTTGATCACACCGCTGGTCTGATCCAGAGGCAGCACCGGGTGTTCGACGTAATAGCGCGAGCCGAGCAGCCCCGACTCCTCGCCGGTGAACGCGACGAACGCGATGGATCGTTCCGGCGGCGGCCGGGTGCGGCTGAACGATTGCGCCAGCGCCACCAGCCCGGCGACGCCGACGGCGTTGTCCTCCGCCCCGTCGATGACGGCGCCGGCCGCGTCCCGGCCCAATCCGTCCCAATGCGCGCAATACAGGACATATTCGTGCTTGCGGCCGCCCCCGGGCAGCACCGCGATGACGTTGCTCGAATCGAATCGGCGGAAGCTGTTATTGATCTCGCCGTCGACCTTCAGGCCCATGAGCGTGGCCTTGAAGCCGGGGTGGGACGCGGCACGCGTCAAGGCGCCATAGTCGAGACCGGCCGCCGCGAACAAGGCGCGCCCCGTCTCGCCGGTGAGCCAGCCTTCGACCATCGGGCGGCTCGCGTGCCCGTCGGCGGAGGCGAGTTCGAGCTGCGGTCCCGACCAGGTGTTGACGACCACGTTCCAGCCATATCCCAACGGCGCCGCATCGTGGATCAGCAACACGGCCGCCGCCCCATGGCGCGCGGCCTCCGCAATCTTGTACGCCCAGCGTCCGTAATAGCCCATCCCATTGCCCCTGAACGAGGCAGCCTCTTTGCCCGGATCGCCCACCAGCACGAGGACGGTCTTGCCGCGCACGTCGATGGCCGCGTAGTCGTTCCAGTTGAATTCGGGCGCCACGATGCCATAGCCGACGAAAACCAGTTCGCTTTGCACGAGCGCGACGGAGGGCACCTCGCGCTTGGTCCAGATCACCATGTCCTTGCCGTAGCGCAGCGACTGGGCGCCCGCCCGCCCGCCGATCGCGAGCTTGGGGTCCTTCTCGGCCGTGATCTCCACCAACGGAACTTGCTGGACGTAGCTGTCGCCGTTGCCGGGCTTCAGCCCCAATTTCTTGAACTGCGCCGTCAGGAACGAGACGGTCTTCTCCTCACCGGCGGTCCCCGGTCTGCGCCCCTGGTAGTCGTCGGAAGCGAGAGTGCGCAGGTCATTCCTCACGAGCGTCTCGTCGATGTCGGTGGACGGGGGCGGTGCGCGGTGCGCGGCGCACGCCGCCAAGAGCGCGGCCAGACACCCTCCCCAGAGCGCGGCGACGCGGTGCGGTGTCCCGCGCGATGTCCCGTACGGTGTCTCCCGTGATGTCTTCAAAATCGGAGTTCTCCTCGAGGGTGGGAGGCGCAGATCAGGCCCGATGCGGCCAATGCGCCAAGATGATGGCGCTCAACACGGCCAAAAACACCGCGCCCAGGGACGCCGGGAACACCCCTTCGCCCGGCCGAGGAAACTACTGGCGCTTGCCGAGGTCCAAGCCAGGGCCAGCAAGCTCAGCATGAGTTTCGGCAGTTCGCGCAACAGATCCGGATCTCGGCCGGCCAACACGCCGAACACGATCAGCACAGCGCCCAGGCTGAATGTGATCGAGGCGGCCGTACCCAGGACCTTACCGATCAAAACCGTGAACGGACGCATATCTTCAGGCTCGTATACACTTGGCTTGGGACATAGGCTCGTCTAGCCTTGGACTGGTTGCGCGGCTCATTTTACAGGAGAACTGGAACGGTGATGACGGTCGTGACGAAACGGGGACCCGGAGCCAAGCGCTCGCGCTGGGTCACCGCGATTGCGGTATGCGCCGGCGCGGTCGGACTCGCCGCTCTGCTGGGCGCCGCCATGACGCCCGCCCCCTCGGCGGCGCCGGCAGCCCCCACGGTCTTGCAACCGACGGAGCAGGAAAACTACGTGGCGCGTCGCGTCAGCGACATCGTCGCGCGCGAGCATTACCGCCGGGCGCCTCTCGACGATCATCTCTCGAGCCTGATCCTGGACCGCTATCTGGATGCGATCGACAGCCAGCGCAGCTACTTCTACGCAAGCGACATCGCGGAGTTCGAGAAGTATCGCTACCAGCTGGACGATGCCATCAAGGCGGGGGACGTCGAGCCCGCATTCGTGATCTTCCGGCGCTTCCAGCAGCGCAGCCGCGAGCGCATGAACTACGCTGTGGAGCTGCTGCAGAAGAAGCCCGATTTCGATCTCGACGAGTCGTTCACCTTCGACCGTGACAAGGAGCCCTGGCCGGCGAACGCAGCCGAGATGAACGAATTGTGGCGCAAACGCGTCAAGAACGACGCCCTCTCTCTGATCACGGCCGGCAAGCAATGGCCCGAAGTGGCCGACATTTTGCGCAAACGCTACGAGCACGTGGAAAAGCGCATGGATCAAAGCAAGCCCGAGGACGTGTTCGAGGCGTTCATGAACGCGTTCGTGCTCTCTCTCGATCCGCACTCCAACTATTTCTCTCCGCGAAACTCGGAGGAATACAACATTCAGATGAGCCTCTCGTACGAGGGGATTGGTGCTTCGCTCCAGCTGACCGACGACTACGTCACCGTCATCGACGTGATCGCCGGCGGTCCGGCCGCCGTCTCGGGCAAGCTCGCCGCCAACGATCGCATCACCGCGGTCGGCGAAGGCAAGACCGGCGAGCTGGTCGATGTGATCGGCTGGCGGCTCGACGATGTCGTGCAGAAGATCCGCGGTCCGGGCGGTACGATAGTCCGCCTGCAGCTTCTGCCGGCAGGCGCCGCACCCGGCTCGCCTCAAAAGGTGGTCGAGTTCACCCGTAACCGCGTCTCCCTCGAGGCCCAGGCGTCGCACAAGGCGATGAAGACGGTCGTGCGCAACGGCCGCGAGGTCAAGGTCGGCATCATCACCGTCCCGAGCTTCTACCAGGACTACGATGCGAGCCGCGCCGGCGCCAAGGATTTCCGCAGCACCACGCGCGACGTTCAACGGCTGATCGGCGAGCTGCGAAAGGACGGCGCCGAGGTGCTCATCATGGACTTGCGCGCGAATGGAGGCGGCTATTTGCCCGAGGCCGAGTCGCTCGTGGGATTATTCATCGACCGAGGGCCGGTGGTGCAGTTGCGCGACACCACCGGGCGCATAGAGGTGGATGACGATCCGGATCCGTCGGTCTTCTACAACGGTCCGCTGGTCGTGTTGGTCGACCGGTTCAGCGCCTCGGCGTCGGAGATCTTCGCGGGGGCAATCCAGGATTACGGCCGCGGCCTGATCATCGGACAACAGACCTACGGCAAAGGCACGGTACAGAACGCGCACCCGCTCAACTACACCATCTTCGGCCGCAAGCCCGAGCTCGGACAGCTCAACGTCACCATCGGCAAGTACTATCGCATCACCGGTGAGAGTACCCAGGATCGCGGCGTGACCCCCGATATCACGATCCCGTCGCTCATCGACGCGAGCGAGGTCGGAGAGAGCACCCGCGACCGCGCACTGCCCTGGGATCACATCGACCCGGCGGCGTTCAAGGTCGAGGGCGACCTGAAGCCGGTGGTGGCGACGCTCACCAAATTGCACGAGGAACGCACCGATGGCAGCGCGGATTTCCGCTATCTACGCGCGGACATCAGTGCTCTCGACGCGATGCGCAGCCAGAAGACCGTATCGCTCAACTTGAAGACCCGTGAGCAAGAGCGCAAGCGCCAGGACGACGATCGGCTCGCGCGCGAGAACGCGTTGCGCGCCGCTCACAACGAGCCCCCGGTGAAGTCGTTGGAGGAAATCAAGGACGACGCTTCCGCGGGAATCATCCTCGACGAGGCGACGCAGATCGCGGGCGATCTCGCGGTGGCGACGGTTCAGACGGTTCACAAGAGCGGACCTACGCAGGCGCGAAGGATCGACAGCCACTAGCGCAGCAGCAGGTTGTACAGGTCCCAGTAATCCTCGGCGAGGACGTTCCAATTCGAGGCCGAAGCTGCAGCCGCGGCCGCCAACGAATCCGCGGTCGGCACGGTGTCGGCGCTGTTGCGGTATTCGCAGGTTCCCCGTAGGCGTTCGAGTTTCGCTCGGACGCCCGCGGTGACCTGCTTCTGATTAGCGATCGCGGCCTGCGCCTTCTGCACTCTTTGCATGTAGCCCTCGCAGTCCGCGCGCGTGCCGAAGCTCATCTCGTGAACGCGGCGCGCCACCGCTTCTTTGGCGCGGGCGGCCAGCCCGTAGGCGTCGACGTTCTCGCACAGCGACTCGGCATAGCTGATGATGGCGAGATTGATGTTGCGGCGCGCACTCAGCGAAATGCCCGGAAATTCGGGCAGCGCCTCGTTGCTGATGGCGCTGCGTTCCGCATGCAGGTCGCCTACGGCGGCATCCGCGACGACGACGCCCTGCTTCAACACCTCGAGCGATTTCTGGAGGCGGCGGCGCTTGAAGTAATGCCAGAACGCCGTCAGGCGCGCCAGCTCGTTTTGCGCAGACGCGAGCTGTCCGCGCTTGAGGTCGGCATCGTCGGCCGCTTCCCGGAGCCTTCGGTCCACGTCGGCGAGCCGCAGGTTCCTCTCCGTCTCGCATTCGGATTTGTGCCGCGCCGTCTCGCGCGATTCCTGCTGGCGGGTCAGGTCGGTGGCGAACTGGGACAGCTGCTGATGACAGGTCTTCCAGAGGCCGCGAAGTTGATAGAACACCAGCGCCGCGAATCCGGTGCGCACGTCCGCGAGAAGATCGCCGAGCGCATCGAGCTGCTCTTGAACCCGGATGGTCGCTCCCTCCTGCTGCTTCAGGCGGTCGCGCAGAAGATGGAACTCGTCCTTGAGATCGGCATAGGCCTTCTTCAGGCCCGCGCGATTCTGGAAGAGCTGCATGAGCCGCTCTTCTTCCGCGCTCACACTGCTCCCCTCGGACCCTCCCTTGAGAAAGCTCAGCTTGTCGATCAATGTCCCGCCTCGAGCTTGATGCCGGCTTACGGGACTACGGGGTTCTACCCGTCAAAAGCGATGGCCCCGCTCGGCGCAATATTCCAGCCATTTATTTAACATCATGTTTCTGGTCCAGCGCTGATCCAGTTCACGCTTGAGTCCCGACTCGACCCTGGCAAGTTCGGAATGGCGCCGGAAGCCGCGGAAGCTCCTCACCTCCGCCAGGCGCGCGTCGTGATAGACGCACACTTCGAGATCCGGGTCACGGATGCATTCCGCCTCGAGCGGGAACTCGTATGTGAGGCGGAACACACTCGTGTAGCGCGACAGCTCCAACGGCGTGAGATATAGATCACAGTCGGATTCGGCATGTGACACGGATCGCCCGGAAATCGAGCGCAGATCGCCGACCAGCCAGCCCAGGCGCACGAAATTACTCTCGTACAGCGTCATGAGGCTGACGAAGCTGCCGGGACGCGCCCGCCACGTGGTTTCACACCATTGGTCCGCGATCATGGTTCGACTATACCATGCGCGTACGCATTGTCAGGGGCGCAAGCGGCGCTCGATGCCGGTGCGGTCGAGAATTCGGCTCGAGATCTCTTCAATCGAACATTCGGTGGTATCTATGAAAGGAATTCCGTGACGCTCGTACAACGATTCGGCCGCCCTCACCTCGAAAGCCACTTGCCGCGGCGAGGCGTAGCGGCTGTCGGGGCGCCGCTCGTTGCGGATTTGCTGCAGCCGGTCGGGCTTGATGGTGAGACCGAACAATTTGCGCGCGTGGGCCTCGAGGCCGCGCGGTAATTTTCTGGACTCGAGATCATCCTCGGTCAGCGGATAATTCGCCGCAAATATCCCGTATTGCATCGCCAGGTATAGACACGTGGGCGTCTTCCCCGAGCGCGAGACTCCGATGAGAATCACGTCGGCGCGTTCGTAATCCCGCACCACCGAGCCGTCGTCGTTCGCGAGCGCGAAGTTGGTGGCATCAATGCGCATCGCATAGGCATGGGTGTCGGCCATGCGATGAGTCCGACTCATGGAATGGGAGGATTGCGTCTTGAGTTCGTTCTCGAGCGGTGCTAGGAATGCATCGAAAAAGTCCAGGAATAATCCCGTGCTTCCGCGCACCACGTTGCGCACGTCCTGCTCCACCAGAGTACTAAATACAATCGGCCGGACACCCTCTTGTTTGCCCACCAAATCGATCTTGCGAACCGCCTCGATTGCCTTGTCAACCGTGGAGATAAATGGCACAGTCACCTGCCTGAATTCGATGCCGTCGAACTGTGTCATAAGGCTGTGACCCATCGTCTCAGCGGTGATACCCGTCTGATCCGATACAAAAAACACTGTTCTTTTGTTCACGGTTGTTCCATTGGCCTCATTGGCCGGAAGTGTTTCACTGAACCCATGCGCGGACAAGCGGCGAATACCACGAAGTCACGAATCATGCCAGCGCCGGAGAAGCGATGAATTCCTATGTAATTCCGTTCGAGAAATTGAAAGGCAAGGATATCGAGGTCGTCGGCGGCAAGAATGCCTCGATCGGTGAGATGATCTCCCGCCTCTCGGCCCTCGGTGTCTCAGTCCCCGGCGGCTTCGCAACCACATCGCTCGCCTATCGCGACTTCCTCGCGCAGGCCGGCTTGGACGAGCGCATCCGCGAGACGCTCGCGACGCTGGATGTGGACGACGTCGACCGCCTCGCCGCCGTCGGCAAGCAGATCCGCGGCTGGATGCTCGCGACTCCGTTTCCGGCTCGATTGCAGAACGAGGTCGTCGAGGCGTGGCGCAAGATGGGACAGGGCGAGGACTTCGCCGTCGCGGTACGCTCCTCGGCAACCGCGGAGGATCTGCCCGAAGCCTCGTTTGCCGGCCAGCAGGAAACGTTCTTGAACGTACGCGGCGAGGAGCATTTGCTCAGCTGCATGCACGAGGTGTATGCCTCCCTCTTCAACGATCGCGCAATCGCGTATCGCGTGCATAATAACTTCGATCACAACGCGGTCGCCTTGTCGGTCGGCGTGCAGCACATGGTGCGCAGCGACCTGGGCGCCGCCGGCGTCATGTTCACGCTCGACACCGACTCCGGGTTCCGCGACGTGGTGTTCATCACCTCGTCCTATGGACTCGGCGAGACGGTCGTGCAGGGCGCGGTGAATCCCGACGAGTTTTACGTCTACAAGCCGGGGTTGCGTGCGGGACGACGCAGCATTCTGCGCAAGAACCTCGGGCAAAAGGCGATCAAGATGATCTACGCCGACCCGAACACCCGGGAGCGCGTGCGTACGGTGGACGTCGCACCCGAAGACCGGCAGCGATTCTCCATCGATGAGGCCGATATCACCGCATTGGCCAAGCAGGCGCTCATCATCGAGGAGCACTACGGCACGCCGATGGACATCGAATGGGGCAAGGATGGCTCGACCGGCAAGATCTACATCCTTCAAGCCAGGCCCGAGACGGTTCAGAGCCGGGCCGGCCGCACCATCCAGCGATTCACATTGAAGTCCCGCTCGACCGTGCTCTCGACCGGACGCAGTATCGGACAGCGCATCGGGGCGGGGCACGCGCGGGTCATTCGCGACGTGAAGGAGATGTCCCGGGTTCGTGCGGGCGATGTGCTGGTCGCTGACATGACCGATCCGGACTGGGAACCGGTCATGAAGCGCGCCGCGGCCATCGTCACCAATCGCGGCGGCCGAACCTGCCACGCGGCCATCATCGCGCGCGAGCTCGGAATTCCGGCGGTGGTCGGCTGCGTCAACGCCACGCAGTCGATCCGCGAGAACCAGGCTGTGACCGTGTCCTGCGCCGAAGGCGACACCGGCTACGTATACGACGGTATGCTGGAGTACGATCAGCGCAACATCGAACTCGACTCGCTGCCCGAGATTCCGGTCAAAATATCGATGAACATCGGCAACCCCGACCGGGCGTTCGAGTTCGCGGGTTTGCCGAACAAAGGAGTGGGCCTCGCGCGGCTCGAGTTCATCATCAACCGCATGATCGGAGTGCACCCGCGGGCGCTGCTCGAGTTCGACAAGCAGAGTCCGGAGCTCAAGGAAGCCATATCGCAGCAAATCGCGGGCTACCCCGACCCGGTGAGCTTCTACGTCGACAAGCTGTCCGAGGGGATCGCGCAGATCGCGGCCGCGTTCGCTCCGGAGCCGGTCATCGTCCGGCTCTCCGATTTCAAATCGAACGAGTACGCGAACTTGATCGGCGGCAAGGCCTACGAGCCCCACGAGGAAAATCCGATGCTCGGATTTCGCGGCGCGTCGCGCTACATCGACAAGGCGTTCAGGCCCTGCTTCGAGCTCGAATGCCGCGCGCTCAAGCGCGTGCGCGACGAGATGGGTCTCACCAACGTTCAAGTCATGGTGCCGTTCGTGCGCACCCTGCTGGAGGCGAAGACCGTCACTCAGCTTCTCGCCGACAATGGCCTCAGGCGCGGCGACAATGGCTTGAAGCACATCATGATGTGCGAGCTTCCGACCAACGCCGTGCTGGCGGACCGCTATCTGGAATATTTCGACGGATTCTCGATCGGCTCGAACGACATGACGCAGCTCGCGTTGGGGCTCGATCGCGACTCGGGCGTGGTGGCGAAGCTCTTCGACGAGCGCGACGACGCCGTCAAGGCCTTCATGGCCATGGCGATCAAGGCGTGCACCTCGCAGGGCAAGTACGTGGGTATCTGCGGGCAGGGCCCCTCGGACCATCCCGAGCTCGCGCGCTGGCTGGTCAAGCAAGGCATCGACAGCCTGTCGCTCAATCCGGATACGGTGGTGGAGACCTGGATGTTCCTGGCAGCGGACAAGGCCGAGTAGATTTAGAGCGGCCGAAACAGCCGCTCGCGATAAAACTCGAGTTCGCGTATCGATTCGCGTACGTCGTCCATCGCGAGGTGCGTGGAGCTTTTTTGGAAGGATTGCGCGATCTGCGGCGCCCAGCGCTGGGCCAGCTCCTTGAGCGTGCTCACATCGAGATTGCGGTAATGAAAGAATCGCTCGAGCGTCGGCATCTGGCGGGCCAGGAAGCGCCGATCCTGGCAGATGCTGTTGCCGCACATCGGGGAGCGGCCCTTCTCCACCCAAGCCTCGAGGAAGGACAGCGTCTCGCGCTCGGCGGCGGCCGTGTCGATTCGGCTCGCGAGGACCCGTGCGGCAAGCCCGGAGCCGCCGTGCTGCCGCCGATTCCACTCATCCATGGCCTCGAGCACCTCGGCGCTCTGGTGCACCGCGATGACCGGCCCGTCGGCAAGCACCTTCAGGTGCTTGTCGGTTACGATCGTGGCGATTTCGATGATGAGATCGGAATCGGGCTTGAGCCCGGTCATTTCAAGATCGATCCAAATGAGATTATCGGGGGATTTCATCGTGTCGTTGAGGAGTTCGAAGGTGCCCGCATGGTAGCAGAGCCGCAATTGATAGGCAGGCGCGGCGTCGGCACGGTCCTTGCGAGCTATGGACGCGGGGTCCTGGTGGAATCGGGCTCGGAGCTCCTCCAGTGCTCGTTGAAGGGACGCAAGCTTCGCATCGTCTGCGGCGACCGGATCGTCTGGAGCCATGCGCCCGAGGACGGAGGTCCGGCGATCGAATCCATCGAGCCCCGTCGCAATCTGGTCGAGCGCATCGACGCGCGCGGACGCGCGGAGCCGGTAGCCGCCAACGTCGACCGGCTGGCCATCGTCCTGGCCCCGGAGCCGCAACCGGATTGGTTTCTGGCCGACCGCTACTGGGCGGGAGCCCGGCTCAAGGAGCTCGATGCGCTGTTGATCATCAATAAATCGGATCTGGGCGATGATTCCATGCAGGACGAGTTGAATTCCTACCGCACCCTGGGGCTCGCGTGCTGCGAGGTGTCCGCCCTCGCCGGCCGGGGAATCGAGGAGCTTCGTGCCGCCCTCGCCCCCGGCACCGCGCTCCTGGTCGGGCAATCGGGTGTCGGGAAATCCTCGCTGGTCAATGCGCTCGCCCCCCAGGCGGCGGCGGAGACTCAAGAGCTCACGCGCGACGACGAGGGGCGGCACACCACGACGACCGCACGATGCTACCGTCTGGGACAGGATGCGGCGGTCATGGATGCGCCCGGCGTGCGTGATTTCGCGCCCCCCGCCAGTCTCGTGCGCGCGGCGGAGCGCGGTTTCCTCGAGATTCACCGCTCCGCTGCCGGCTGCCGGTTCAACGACTGCCGCCACATGGAGGAGCCGGGCTGCGCGGTGCGCGCCGCGGTGCTCGACGGGCTCATCGCCGCAAGGCGCTACGAAAGCTATCGCCGATTGCTTCGCCTGTACGAGAAGCTCGCCCCTTGAAGGCTACGAAACGCTGGTGCGGCCCGCGAGTGCGTGCGCGAGGGTCCCGCCATCGACGTATTCGAGCTCCCCGCCGACCGGCACTCCGTGCGCGATGCGCGATGCTTTGACGCCCGCGCGCAGCGCGATCTCTCCCAGATAATGCGCGGTGGCCTCGCCTTCGACCGTCGGATTGGTGGCGAGGATGACCTCGCGCACTTCACCCTCGGCCAGCAATCGCTCGAACTCGTCCAGGCCGAGCTCCGCGGGCCCGATACCGTCGAGCGGCGACAGATGCCCCATCAATACGAAATAACGGCCCTTGAAGCCGCCGGATTGCTCGATCGCCACGACATCCGCCGGGGATTCGACCACGCATAGCTGCGCGGTATCGCGCTGCGCGGAGGAGCATATCGCGCAGAGCTCGCTCTCGGTCAGCATGCGGCAGCGTTTGCAGTGTCCGACCGCGGCGAGCGCCTCGGCGAGAGACTGAGCAAGCACGCTCCCGCCGTCCCGATCGCGCTCCAAGAGGTAGAACGCCATGCGCTGCGCGGATTTCGGACCGACGCCCGGCAGGCAGCGCAACGAGTCGATCAATCGGGCGAGAGCCGGCGTGTACTTCATCGAGCCTCGGTCAGAACGGCAGCTTCATGCCGGGAGGCAAATTCATCCCCGACATGAGTCCCGCATATTTTTCCTTGGTGCGAGCCTCCAGTTTGCGCGTCGCGTCGTTGATCGCGGCCGCTACGAGATCCTCGAGAAGCTCGATGTCCTCCCCGACGAGCTTCGGCTCGATCGCCACCTTCTTGGCCTCGTGCCGCCCATTGATCACCACCTTCACCATGCCCGCGCCCGACTCTCCCGTGACTTCGAGCTCCGCGAGCTCCGCCTGCGCCTTCTGCATGGTCTCCTGCATCTGCTGCGCTTGACGCATGAGATTTCCGAGTCCGCCTTTCATCATGTGTATTTTCTCCTAGAACTGCTGGTCCGCGGCCTTGACCGACGCGCTGTCCACTTCGGCGCCGAAGCGCTCCCGAAGTCCCTTTACCGCGGAATCCTGCTCGAAGGCCGCCGCCGCCCGAAGCGCCCGCTCCTGGTCCGCCTGGACGCGCTGCCTCGCGGGCGTGGCAAGGCCGTCCGACACCTCGAAGACGATCCGAACCTCGCGGCCCATGTACTTCGACAAGCCCTGCGCCAACTTATCCTCGATGGGCTTGGAGCGCCGTGAGTCCGCTGCGGCATCGAGCCGCAGTACCAGTACGGCATTGTCATAGGAGGCCGGCACGCAGTTGAAGGCGAGCTGGCGAACCATGCCGACGAGACCGGCGGCCTCCACGACGGCAAGCCAGTTGTCGGCATCGATGCCGGACACGGCGGCGCCCTCCGCCGCGGACGGCGATGAGGAGGCCGCAGAGGGCGACGACGCCGGCGCGGATGGCGCCCCCCGCACCGGCGGCGCCGCCGCGCCGCCATGATCTCGCGGCGCCCCGCCTTGGGCGGCGGCGCTGCGGCCCGGCGGCACGGGGGCGGCGGACGCCGGCACGGCGTCGGGCCGAAATGCCAGCATCCGCAGGAGCGTCATTTCGAACCCCAGACGCGGATCGGGCGCCAGGGACAGATCGCGCCGGCCGGCGAGCGCTATCTGGTAGTAGAGCTGCACATCCTCCGCGGCCATGGCCTTGCCCAACCGCGTCAACGTCTCGGGGGCGAACTCCTCGTCCTCGAACGCAGCGTCCGGAACGATCTGCACCACGGCGATCCGCTGCAGGAGCGCGGCCAAATCGACGAGCGCCCGATCGTAATCGGGCGCATCCCGGTCGAGTTCCCCCACCCTCGCCATCAGCGCCGCGCCGTCGGAGAGCGACAGGGCCTCGACGATCTGAACGACGTGACCGCGGTCGATGGTGCCGAGCATTGCGCGGGCATCCGCTTCGGTGAGCGCCCCGCCGCCGAACGCGATGAGCTGATCGAGCAGGCTGAGTGCATCGCGCATGCTGCCCTCCGCCGCCCGCGACAGCAAAGCGAGCGCCGCCGGCTGGTAGTCGAGCTTCTCGGCCGTCGCGATGAACTTGAGCCGCTCGCCGATGAGATTCGCGGACAAGCGCTTCAGGCTGAATTGCAGGCACCGCGACAGCACGGTGACCGGCAGCTTCTGCGGATCGGTGGTCGCCAGCAGGAATTTGACGTGCGGCGGCGGCTCCTCGAGCGTTTTCAGCAACGCATTGAACGAATGATTGGAGAGCATGTGCACCTCGTCGATGAGGTACACCTTGTAGCGGCCCCGCGTCGGCGCGTACTGGACGTTGTCCAGCATCTCGCGGGTATCGTCGACCTTGGTGCGCGAAGCCGCGTCCACCTCGATCAGGTCGACGAAGCGCCCCTCGTCGATTTCGCGGCAGGCACTGCATACGCCGCAGGGATTCGCGCCGACGCCGGTCTCGCAGTTCAGAGACTTCGCGAGGATGCGCGCGACCGTGGTCTTGCCCACCCCGCGGGTGCCGGTGAACAGGAATGCATGATGGATCTTGCCGCTGTCCAAAGAATTGGTCAGCGCCTTGAGCACGTGCTCCTGTCCCACCATTTCCGCGAAGCGCTTGGGCCGCCACTTTCGCGCCAGTACGATATAGCTCATACGATCAGTTTATCCGCAACACCCGCTCGAGGGTGATAGGGAGGCGGCCCGCGTCAGCGGGACTTCGGCGCCCGACTTGATCCGCTACCGCTGCTCCCTTCCGGGCCTGACGGGGTTCGTGGCAAGTCGCCGCGAAGATGCCGACGCGAGCCGCCATAGACTCGAGGAGCGCATTGTTGGCGGAGAGGGTGGGATTGCTCGGCGCTACGCGCCTCGTCCCTTCGCTCCGCTGCGGGACCGCCGGCGCTGCGCGCCGGCGTCTCCCACCCCACACGACCGAATTCTTCGGCCGTTTGCGCAAAGGCTCAACGGCCGGCAAATTCTAACCTAATGGCGGAGAGGGTGGGATTCGAACCCACGAACATCTTTTGGATGTTACTCACTTTCCAGGCGAGCGCCTTCGACCACTCGGCCACCTCTCCGCTGGGAACGCCAATGCCGAACCTACGCGGGCCCGCAAGGGTACCGGAGGCGGCCGGGCCGAGCAAATCCGCCCGCAGGAAAGCCTAGCTGCTCGGCGTTCCGGCCTTGTTGGAAGGCGCGGGCTTGTACCGCGGGGGCGCATCCAGGCACGCATCGTGGGGACCCGGCGGCGGCGGCGCGAGCTCCACCGTCGGGATGACCAGCGCCCCTTGGGTATTCGGGGAATCCAGCCCCTCCGGCACCTTGAGCGGCGGTCGCTGCACGGCGCGCTGGTATTCCTGCGGCTTATGGCAATCGGGCTGCAGACCATGGAGTAGATGGCAGCCATTCAGAAGCACTGACGCGGCGATCAACGCCGCAGGTCGAATTAGTCTCACGCTGCCTGATCCTCGAGTCTGATGCCCGCCGCGCGCATCGCTCCGAGCACGGTATCATGCTGAGCAAGCGGCAGTTCGACCAACGGCAGCCGGATGGCGCCGCCGATGAGACCCATGCGGGCGACCGCCCACTTTACCGGGATCGGGTTCGCTTCGACGAATAAATTTCTGTGCAAGGGCTGCAATTCGGCGTCCATGGCCCGCGCGCTGGTCATGTCGCCCGCAAGCGCGGCCGCGCAGGCTTCGCGCATGCGCCGGGGTGCGGCATTGGCGGTCACCGAAATCACGCCATGGGCGCCCGCACCGACCCACTCGATCGCCGTGGCATCGTCGCCCGAGAGCACCGAGAAATCCGCCGGACAGGCGTTGAGCAGATCCCGCAATCTGCCGAGGCTCGCACTGGCATCCTTCAAAGCGGCGATACGCGGATGCCGCGCGAGACGGGCCACGGTGGCGGGCTGCAGGTCCACCGCGGTGCGGCTGGGCACGTTGTAGAGCACCACGGGCACCTCGGAGGCGTCCGCGGCGGCGCTGAAGTGCCGAAAAAGGCCCTCTTGCGGCGGCTTGTTGTAGTAAGGCGTCACGAGCATGACCGCATCGACGCCCAGCCCCGACAGCGTTCGTGTCCGGGCGACGGTGCTGGCGGTCGCATTCGTTCCCGAGCCGACGATCAGCTTGACTTTGCCGCCGACGCGCTCCACCGCGCGGCGCGTCAATCCTTCGGTCTCCTCCATCGACAGGGTCGGCGACTCGCCGGTCGTGCCGGCGATCACGATCCCGTCGGTGCCCTCGCGCACGTGGAAATCCAGCAGCCGGTCCCACGCCGCCCAATCGAGGGTCCCGTCGGCGGTCATCGGCGTGACGATGGCAACCAGGCTTCCGCGCAACATTCCGATAGCTCCTAGGGGGAATCAGGCGCTACCTTAATTGGCCGACATGCACCGTGGCAAGCGCCCATCCGGTAGAATTTGACCCGATGAAACAACATATCGTGATTAGCGCGGTCGGCGGAGACCGCGTCGGCATGGTTCATGAGCTATCCAAGGCAGTGGCCGATTGCGGGGGAAGCATCAGCGAGAGCCGCATGACCTCCCTCGGCAACGAGTTCGCCATGCTCCTCCTGGTGAACGGGAATTGGCACACGCTCGCGAAACTCGAAGGCGAGTTCAAGAAGCTGGCGGACGCGACCGGCATGAACATTCAGCTGCGGCGCACCGAGGAGCGCGCGGCGCGCAACGACATGCTGCCCTACTCCATCGACGTGGTCTGCCTCGATCAGACCGGCATCGTTGCGGGACTGTCCGGCTTCTTTTCGCAGCGAGGCGTCGACATCGCCGAGCTGTCGACCCGCTCCTACGCCGCAGCCCACACCGGGGCACCGATGTTTTCGGTGCAGATGATCGTCAACGTGCCGAGTCGGCTGCACATCGGGGTGTTGCGCGAGGAGTTCATGGATTTCTGCGATCATCTCAATCTCGACGCCATTCTCGAACCGGTCAAGAATTGACCACGGGCACCGCATCATGAGCAAGATTGATATCGGCAAGAAGGCCCCCGCCTTCTCTCTCGACGGTACGGCCGGAAAGTGGCGTCTCGCCGATGCCGCCGGCGGTCCCGCGCTCATTTATTTCTATCCGCGCGACAATACACCGGGCTGCACCCAGGAAGGGCAAGCTTTCAGCGCCCTCTACCCGCAGTTCAAAAAGGCGAAGACATCGATCGTCGGGATTTCTCCCGACACCGTGGCCTCGCACGAGAAATTCAAGGAGAAAATGGGCTTCCCCTTCGAGCTCCTGAGCGATCCGGACCGGGCCGTATGCAAGCTGTATGACGTAATCCAGGAGAAAAGCCTGTACGGCAAGAAGTACCTGGGCGTCGAACGCAGCACGTTCCTCCTCGACGCCAAAGGCGTGCTGCGGCATGCGTGGCGCAAAGTCAAGGTGAACGGCCATGCCGAGGCGGTTCTCGAGGCGGTGAAAGCGCTGTGACCACTCCCTCGCGGCAGGTGTCGGCGGGAGCCGCCAAAGGCTCGAAATCGAAACCGCAGCGGCGCATCTTCGTGCTGGACACCAATGTCCTCATGCACGACCCGACCTCGATATTCCGTTTCGAAGAGCACGATGTCTACATCCCGATGACCGTGCTCGAGGAACTCGACGCGGGCAAGAAAGGCGTCTCGGAAGCGGCGCGCAACGTTCGCCAGGTCAGCCGCTTTCTCGACGAACTGATGCGCGACGCCACCAAGAAGGAAATCGACCGCGGGCTCGCGCTCCCGGCCGGCGTCCAGATCAACCACGGCAAGCGGCCTCCGGCCGGCCGGCTGTTCTTTCAGACTCAGCTTCTCGACTCCTCCCTCCCGGACGGCTTGCCCGGCCACGGCGCCGACAATGCCATTCTCGCCGACACCCTGGCGCTGCAGAGAAAATTTCACGAGGCTCGGGTCACGCTGGTGTCCAAGGACATCAACCTGCGAATCAAGGCGGCCATCGTCGGTGTGCAGGCCGAGGATTATTCCAGCGACAAGACCATCGAGGACGCCGACCTGCTCGAGAGCGGCGTCCAGAAGCTGCCGCCGAATTTCTGGGAAAAGCACGGCAAGGGCATGGAATCCTGGCAGCACCACAGCCGCACCTTCTATCGCGTCCGCGGTCCGCTGATAGGCGAGTGGCAGGCCAACCAATTCGTCTATGACCCGGGCGAGAACGGAGTCGAAGCCATCGTGCGCAAGCTCGAGGGCGACTCGGCTGTTTTGGAGCTGACCGTGGACTACCGCACGGAGCGCAACAACGTCTGGGGAGTAAGCTCGCGCAATCGCGAGCAGAACTTTGCACTCAATCTCTTGATGGACCCCGAGATCGATTTCGTCACGGTATTGGGGCCGGCAGGCACCGGCAAGACGCTGCTCACGCTCGCCGCGGGCCTCGCTCAGACGCTCGATCACAATCGCTACAGCGAAATCATCATGACGCGGGTCACGATTCCCCTGGGCGAGGACATCGGATTTCTCCCCGGCACCGAAGAGGAGAAAATGGAGCCCTGGATGGGCGCGCTCATGGACAACCTGGAAGTGCTGACCCAAAGCCAGGCCGGCGGCGCCTGGGGACGCGGCGCCACCACCGATCTGCTGCGGCATCGAATCAAGATCAGGTCCTTGAACTTCATGCGCGGGCGCACCTTCCTCAACCGGTTCCTGATCATCGACGAGGCGCAAAATTTGACGCCCAAGCAGATGAAGGCGCTGGTCACCCGCGCCGGTCCCGGCACGAAGATGGTATGCCTCGGCAACATCGCCCAGATCGACACTCCCTATCTCACCGAAACCACCACCGGCTTGACTTATGTCGTCAACCGTTTCCGCGGTTGGACGTACTCAGGGCATATCACCCTGGTGCGCGGCGAGCGCTCGCGTCTGGCAGACTATGCATCCGAAGTCCTCTGACGGGGGCCCGAGGGATGCCCTCCTGCCACGATTAGAACTTTGGCGCGTCCCGGGCACTCCAATCGTCTTTATGGAGGCTGGATGAAGCTTTTGAAATCATTGACGGTTTTCGCCGCGGCTGTCGCCGTGGGGGCAAGCGTCAGTGTCGCCTGGGCAACCGGCCTCACCGCGGCCCAGCAGGAGCAGGACCTGCCGGACCTCGGCAGCCCCGCGACCGCGGCGGTCTCGCTCGAGGAGGAATATCAGGTGGGGCAGGCCTGGACCCGCCAGATGCGCGCTCAGGGCTTGGTCCTCGAGGACCCGGAAGTCAGCGACTACATTCAGACCATCGGCCATTCGCTCTCGAGCCACGCGGAGGAAGGCCAGCATCAGTTCAACTACTTCGTCGTGCGCGATCCGGTGATCAATGCGTTCGCGATGCCCGGCGGATTCATCGCCATCAACTCAGGCTTGTTCCTCGCCACCAGCAACGAGAACGAGCTTGCGGGAGTCATGGCGCACGAAACCGCGCACGTGACGCAGCGGCATCTCGTGCGCGGCATGATCGATCAGGCGCATTCGGGCCTCGTGTCCACCGCCGCCATGCTCGCGGCCATCATCCTCGGAGCCACTGCGGGGCGAAGTGATCCTTCCGTCATGGAAGGGGCCATTCTCGGGGCGCAAAGCGCCGCCATACAGCACCAGATCAATTACACGCGCACGCAGGAATTCGAGGCGGACCGGATCGGCATCGGCACCATGGCGGCGGCCGGCTACGACCCTCTCGGCATGGCGACCATGTTCGAGGAACTGAACCGCAACTCGCCGAGCCCCGACCGCGTGAAGGCGATCGAGTTCCTGATCGACCACCCGCTGTCCGCGGAGCGCGTCGCCGAGGCGCGCAACCGCGCGCAGCAGATCGGGCGCATTCACCACGAGGATTCGCTCGGCTATCTCTTGACGCGCGAGCGGCTGCGCTCGCTCGTCGGCGATCCCCAGGTCGCGCGCCAGTATTACGCCAATCTCGTCAAGAACGGGGCCGGCCTCACGGTCGAGGAGCGCTATGGGAAAGCGGTCGCCGACATCAATGCCCGCATGCCGGCGGCCGCCATACCGGATTTGAAGGCCCTGATCCACGAATACCCCCTGGTCACGCAGTTCTACGGCGCATTGGGCCAGGCATATCTGGCCAACGGCGAGATCCGGGAGTCGCAGGCCATTCTCGAGAAGGGACTGGGACTCTTTCCGCGCAATGTGCCCGTGACGATCCGCTTGGCCGAAACCCTGATGCGCGCGGGCGACAACCAGCGCGCCCAGCTGATCCTCGATGATCTATTCAACCAGGTCGAGCCCACCCCCAATCAGGCGCGCCTCATCGCCAGAGCCGCGAGCGCCGCCGGCAATGTGGCCGATTCCTATTACTACATGGCGGATTACTATCTGATGAACGGCGACCTTCCGACCGCATCGAATCAGCTGGCGCTCGCGCTAAGCCTGCCGAATCTGAACCCGATCCAGCGGGCCCGTATCAGCGCGCTGCTCGAGGAAGTTCGTGCGGCGATGCCCAAAAACCGTAAGAATACGGTCGCCGACGACAACGGCACCGGTAACGGTCGCCACTAGCCGCAGGTTTGACTTGCATCGGCGCAGAACCGGCCGCGACCCCCGGCTCGAACCCGAGGGCGGGCGCAAACGTACATTCGGAGACAGAAAAGACACATGACGACAGCACGATCGATGCGGGCAGCGCTCCTCATCGCCGCCGCTTGCGCCTTGAGCGCCTGCGTTACGCTTCCGCCCAATCACCCCCGCTCCCCGCAGGATCCGTGGGAATCCTGGAATCGGGGCGTGTACAAATTCAACACCGCCGCGGACAAGGCGATCGCCCGTCCCGTCGCGCGAGTCTACGTGAAGATCGTGCCGCACCCGATCCGCACGGGGGTGAGCAATTTCTTCGCGAACCTCAACACCCCCACGGTGATGATCAACGACGCCCTGCAAGGTAAATTCAAAGCCTCCGCCAACGACCTGGGGCGGTTCCTGCTCAATACGACGGTGGGCATCGGCGGCGTGCTCGATCCTGCCACCTCGGCGGGGCTCGATCGCAACGAAGAGGACTTCGGGCTCACCCTCGGACATTGGGGAGTGCATCCCGGTCCGTTCCTCGAGTTGCCCATCCTCGGCCCCTCGGATTTGCGCGACGGACCTGCGAAGGTGGTCGACGCGTATACCAAGCCGACGCAGTACATCAATAACGATTACATCAAATACGGACTCTACCTGCCGTACTTGATCGACGTGCGGGCATCGCTCCTGCCGCTCGACGAGACCCTGAAGAACACCTACGACCCCTACGCCTTCGTGCGGGATGCGTATTTGGCGCGGCGGGCCTACCTGGTCTCGGACGGAAAAACCACCAACGAGGATCTGGTCGATCCGGGTGAGGACGACAGCCCGGCGCCGGCGGGCTCATCGATCACACCGCCGCCCGCGCCGCCGGGTGCCGCGCCGCAGCAGCCGGCGCCCCCTCCGCCTCCGAAGGACTGACCCTCGCGGGGCCGCCACCCGGCCGACGGCGGCGCCGCTCAGGCGGCGCCGATGAGCGGATCGACCTCGCTGAGGTTCCCGAGTTGATGGAGCTGCGACGGGATGTTCTCGTAACGCAGGGAGTGGCCCGCCGCCCGCGCGATGCTCAGCCATTCGATCAACAGCGCGAGGCCCGCGCTGTCGCTCGACGTCACGGCCGCGAGGTCGATCGTCGGCGCGCGCCCCTGCTCGATCGCCTCGGCGCCCAACGGCAGAAGCGCCGTGACCGTCGCAAACTCGAGCGCGCCGCCGACGCGCGCGCGCCCGTCGGAAAGCACCTCGAACGAGGCGGCTTCGTGCACTCCGGCGGGATCTCTCCTTTTGGCCTTCAAAGCCTCACCCCTCAATTATGCGGCGCGACGCCGTTCGCGCGCACGGTGCCTTCCTTTTCCATCCGCGAGATCACCTCGTCGAGACCCTTCTGCTGGATCTCCGCGCCAAAATCCGTGCGAAAGCTCTTGACGTAGGAGATGCCGTCGATGACCACATCCCACGCCTTCCAGCCCGACTCGGTCTTGTGCAGACTGAAATTCACCGCGACCTTCTCTCCCGTGGATTTCTTCACCTCGGTGCGTACCGTCGCTTGGCTGTCCCCCGGGTCTCCCTTGTAAGGCAGGATCAGAAAGCGGTCGGCGGTGAAATTCAGGAGCGCATTGCCGTAATTTCGCAATAACGAATGGTAGAACGCATCGACGAAACGCCTGCGCTGATCGGGCGTCGCCGTGCGCCAGGACTGCCCCAGCACCAGCCGCGCGGCGTACTCGCTGTCGAAGTTCGGCAGCAGCACGTTCGCCACCAAGGCGTCGAGCTTGGTGGGATCTTTGGTGTACATCGCCCGGTTCGCGTCGAGCTCCATCAGCATGCGCTTGGCGGAATCTTCCACCAGCTGTTCGGGGTCGAGCGTGCTCGGGGAAGCGGCCGGCGCGCCCGCCGGCGGCGCAGCGGGTTGCGCCTGCGGCTCCGCCAGCACCTGCCTGCCGGCGAAACCGGCGGCGCCGAGGAACAGGCACACACCGAGCGCTCCGAACGTCCGGTCTCGCAACGAGGGCGTGATTTTCATTTGTGCTTCTCCGTGGTCGCGGGGGTATCGGTCTTCGGCGGCGCGGAGTCCGAAGATGCGGGCGAGCTCGATGAGCTCGAACCCTTGGCGAAGTTCGCCAGCAACTGGCCGATCAAGTTCTCGAGCACGAACGCCGACTGCGTGAAATCGATTTGGCTCTTGTCCTTGAGAAACGTGTCGGCGCCGCCGGCCGTCAGCCCGATGAACTTGCCGCCGAGAAGCCCCTGCGTATAGATGCTCGCATCGCTGTCCGTCGGAATCTGGTTGTAATTGGAATTCAGGCGCATGAGCACTACCGCCTTGTATTCCCTGAGATCCAGATCGATGCGCGCGACGCGTCCGATCTCCACGCCGGCCATCGACACCGGCGCGCCGACCTTGAGGTCGCCGATATTGTCGAACTTCGCCGTGACGTCGTAATGCGGAGCGCTGCCGAAGTGCAGGCCGCGGCTCGTGATCTGGGTGGTGAGAAATGCCAGCGTCGCAAAGCCCAGGAGCACGAACGCGCCGGTTCCCACATTCAACGTATTCGATTTGCGCATAACCCTCATTCCCCTACAAAAAAGCGGACGTCAGCAGATAATCCAGAAACAACACCATCACGGCCGACGAGACCACCGTGCGGGTCGTGGCGCGGCCCACTCCTTCCGCCGTGGGAATCGCGTAATAGCCTTGATAGACGGCGATCAGGCTGCACGCCACCCCGAAGATGCAGCTCTTGACCAGACCCTCGCTGACATCCCGAAAATCGACGCCTGCGCGCATCTGCGACCAGAAGCTGCCGGAATCGACGTGCATGATCTGCACGCCGACCAGCTGTGCGCCGTACACGCCGATCATGCTGAAGATCGCCGACAGGAGCGGCATGGCGATGACGCCGCCGATAAAGCGCGGCGCGACCACGCGCTCGATCGGGTCCACCGCCATCATCTCCATGGCCGACAATTGGTCGGTGGCGCGCATCAGGCCGATCTCGGAGGCGAGCGCCGTGCCCGCCCGGCCGGCGAACAGCAGCGCCGTCACCACCGGGCTCAATTCCTTGACGAGCCCGATCGCGGCCGCGACGCCGAGCGCTTCCTCGGATCCGAAACGCTGCAGAAGCTGAAACCCCTGCAGGCCGAGCACCATGCCGACGAAGAGCCCGGACAGCATGATGATGACCAGCGAGAGCGCACCGGAGTTGTAGATCTGGCGCACGACCGAATCGAAGCGCAGCAGCACCCGGGGCGTTTTCAGCACCAGGCGCAATAGGAACCAGCTGATGTCCCCCAGTCCCACCAGAGCCTCGACCAGGCTCCTCCAGAGCTCCTTGATCAAGTTCAAAGGTCCTCACCGCGCGCAAGCAGCTCGCCGAAATAATCCGGCGCCGGGAAATGAAAGGGCACCGGTCCGTCGGGCAGCCCGCCGATGAATTGCCGGACCACCTCGGAGGGGCTCGCTTGCAGGTCGCGCGGCGAGCCGTGCGCGGCCACCTTGCCGCCCGACAACAGGTATACCGCGTCGGCCACCGCGGAGATTTCGTTGACATCGTGCGAGACCACGATGCTGGTGAGGCCGAGCACGTCGTTCAGACGGCGGATCAGCCGCAGAATGACCCCGAGCGAGATGGGATCCAATCCGACGAACGGCTCGTCGTAGATCAGGATCTCGGGATCCATGACCACGGCGCGGGCCAGGGCGACGCGCCGTCCCATGCCGCCGGACAGCTCGGCGGGCATGAGCTCCGCCGCACCGCGCAGGCCCACGGCCTGCAGCTTGATCAGCACCAGTTGGCGGATGAGCCGTTCGGGCAGGTCCGTATGTTCGCGCAGCGGGAACGCAACGTTCTCGAAAACGTCCAAGTCGGTGAGCAGCGCGCCGTTCTGGAACAGCATGCCCATGCGCCGGCGCAGCGCGTACAGCCCGGAGCGCCGCAACGCGCTCATGTCGTTTCCGGCGACGATCAACTTGCCCGAGTCCGGGCGCAGTTGACCGGTGATCAGACGCAGGAGCGTGGTCTTGCCGGTCCCGCTAGGTCCCATGATCGCGGTGACCCGGCCAGGCGCGATGTCCACGTCGAGGCCGTCGAAGATCGGCCGTCCGTTCACGGCATAATGCAGATCTCGGATCTGGACGATTGGAGGAGATGAGTTCAACGAAGCGCGCCGCGGGATTCTGGTTGGGCCTTGACTTTGATCCTGGCAGATCCGATTACGCCGCGGAGCTTTCCATCGCCGGCTTGTACGATCCCGCTGCGGCGAGACCATTGAGCTTTGCCCGAAGGTGCAGCTGTTGCTGACCGCCCGGGACGCCCGCGGAAGTGCCGCCCCAGGCGCGCAACGAGGTGTCCTGCAGCGCTCGTCCGTAACTGAAGGTGAGCTTCCACGGCAGCGGCCCGGCCGCATTCATCAGACTGAGGTGCAGGGTGGCTTCGGTGGGACTCTGGCCGCCGGACAGAAATGCGATCCCGGGCACGGCCGCCGGAACATGGCGCTTCAACGTGCGCAGCGTGGCTTCCGCCACTTGCTCGGGCGGCGATTTCTTGGCGCTCTTTTTGCCGGCAATCACCATGTTCGGCTTGAGCACGATGCCCTCGAGAACGATGCGCGCGGCGAACAGATGGTCGAAGACCCTCTGCAACACCGCGCTCGTGACCTCCTCGCAGCGCTCGATCGGATGATCTCCGTCCATCAGCACTTCGGGCTCGACGATGGGAACGATCCCGGCTTCCTGGCAAAGCGCCGCATAACGCGCCAACCCTTCGGCGTTCGCATCGATGGCATAGCTCGACGGAATCGCCGCGCCGATATCGATCACCGCCCGCCATTTGGCGAAGCGCGCGCCCAGTTTGTAGTACTCGGCCAGCCGCTCGCGCAGCCCATCGAGGCCCTCGGTGATGGTCTCGCCGGGAAAACCCGCGAGCGGCTTCGCGCCCGTGTCCACCTTGATGCCGGGAATCATGTGATGCTGGGCCAAGTAGGTCGGAAACGGCACGCCTTCCATGGTCTTCTGGCGGATCGTCTCGTCGTACAGGATCACGCCGCTGATGTAATCGCCCGCGCCGGGGGTCGTGAACAGCATCTCCCGATAGGAGCGCCGGCTCTCCTCGGTCGATTCGAGCTTGATGGTATTGAAACGCTTGAGGATGGTGCTCGTGCTTTCGTCGGCGGCCAGCAGACCTCGATTTTTCGAGACCATGGCTTGGGCCGTGGCGGCTAGTTCAGCTGTATTCATAACCGGGCATCTCTCGGAGGTTGGATTTCGGTCGATCGATGCGGAAGGATAACAAAACCAAGTCCGTTTCGCGCCCGCGACTGGCACTTCGAGCCAATTAGGACTAAACTAGTCCACTTGTAGTATCCCTCGAAAGCAGGCTGTTTTCATGCTGCGAATGGGCAAGTTGACCGACTACGCAACCGTCGTGCTCGCAAGTCTAGCGCAAGAGCCCGCTCGGCATCGCGCCGCGGCGGAGTTGGCGGAGCGCACGCGGCTCAGCCGTCCCACCGTCAGCAAGGTGTTGAAGGGACTGCAGCGCGCAGGCATGGTGATCTCCTCGCGGGGTGCGCAGGGCGGCTACAGACTGGCGCGAGCACCGGAGAAAATTACCGCGGCGCAGATTCTGGACGTGTTCGAAGGTCCGATTGCGATCACCGAGTGCAGCGGCGCCTCGAGTCAATGCGGTATCGAGCGGCTCTGCCGCGTCGGGGGCGCCTGGCAGCGGATCAACGCCGCGATCCGGCGCGCACTCGAGGATGTAACGCTCGATCAACTGGCGGGCATCGATTCCACGTCCTTTCGAGTCGGGGGGTTGAGTTTGGATACGCGGCGCTCCGCCCCTTAAGTCGCCTGGAAGCCGGAATCACCACTTGAAATACGCGGCGCTGGGCCGCACGTGCAAGAGCCAACTGGAAGTCATCGTGTCAAGCAAATCACAAGACGTCGAGGCGTTGCTGAGTCAGAAGTATCGGCATGGCTTCGTCACGGACATCGAATCCGACAGTCTGCCCCCGGGACTGGACGAGGACGTCGTACGAGCCATATCGCTCAAGAAGAAAGAGCCGCAATTCCTCCTCGATTGGCGGCTCAAGGCTTATCGCCATTGGCTGACGATGCGCGAGCCCACCTGGTCGCGGGTGCATTACAAGCCGATCGACTATCAGGACATTTCGTATTACTCGGCGCCCCGCGCGCCGCTCAACGCGCCGAAAAGCATCGATGAGGTCGATCCGAAGCTCCTCGCAACCTATGCCAAGCTCGGTATACCGCTGCATGAGCGGGCGCGCCTCGCAGGCGTGGCGGTGGACGCGGTGTTCGATTCGGTATCGGTCGCGACGACTTTCAAGGACAAGCTGGGCAAGGCGGGCGTCATCTTTTGCTCGTTTTCAGATGCCGTTCGCGATCACCCGGACCTCATCGAGCGCTACTTGGGTACGGTGGTTCCCGCGGGCGACAACTTCTTCGCCGCTTTGAACTCCGCGGTATTTTCCGACGGCTCCTTCGTCTATGTGCCGCCGGGCGTGCGCTGCCCCATGGAGCTGTCGACCTATTTCCGCATCAATGCCGCCAAGACCGGCCAATTCGAGCGCACGCTCATCGTGGCCGCGGAGGGCGCGTCGGTGAGCTACCTGGAAGGCTGCACGGCGCCGATGCGCGACGAGAACCAGCTGCATGCCGCGGTCGTGGAGCTCGTCGCCCTGGATGACGCCAAGATCAAGTATTCGACCGTGCAGAACTGGTATCCGGGCGACGAGAACGGCGTCGGCGGCATCTACAATTTCGTCACCAAGCGCGGCGAATGCCGGGGCCGCAATTCGAAGATCTCCTGGACGCAGGTCGAGACCGGCTCCGCCATCACCTGGAAATATCCGAGCTGCGTGCTGCGCGGCGAGAACTCGGTCGGCGAGTTCTACTCGGTCGCGGTGGCGAACAATTACCAGCAGGCCGATACCGGCACCAAGATGATTCACATCGGCAAGAATTCCAAGAGCACCATCGTCTCGAAGGGCATATCGGCGGGCCGCGCCGAGAATACCTACCGGGGGCTCGTGAAAATCCTGCCGAGCGCGGCGGGCGCGCGCAACTTCACACAGTGCGATTCGTTGCTGATGGGCGGGCAGTGCGCCGCGCACACCTATCCCTACATGGAAATCAGGAACCCGACCGCCACGGTCGAGCACGAGGCGAGCACCTCGAAGATCGGCGAAGACCAGTTGTTCTACTGCCTGCAGCGCGGCATCTCGGCGGAGGACGCCGTGAACATGATCGTGAGCGGTTTCTGCAAAGTGGTGTTCAAGGAGCTGCCGATGGAGTTCGCGGTCGAGGCGCAGAATTTATTGAGCGTGAGTCTGGAAGGAGCGGTCGGCTGACCGAGCGTTGATTACGATGCTGAAAATATCTGATTTGAGTGCCCGCGTGGCCGGCAAAGAGATCCTCAAGGGAATCAACCTCGAGGTGAAGCCCGGCGAAATCCACGCCATCATGGGTCCGAACGGCTCGGGCAAGAGCACCCTCGCCCAGGTTCTGGCTGGACGCGAGGACTACGAAGTCACCGGCGGCTCGGTATCCTTCGAGGATCGCGATCTTCTCGCGCTCCCCGCCGAGGAGCGCGCGCGCGCGGGCCTGTTCCTCGGTTTCCAATACCCGGTGGAAATTCCGGGCGTGAATAACGTCTACCTGTTGAAGGCGGCGCTCAACGCAAAGCGCAAGGCCGCCGGCGAGCCGGAGGTGGATGCATACGAGTTCCTGGCTCTGGTGAAGCAAAAAATGAAGCTCATGAACATGAGCGAGAGCTTTCTAACGCGCGGTGTGAATGAAGGGTTTTCCGGCGGCGAGAAGAAGCGCAACGAGGTCCTGCAGATGCTCGTGCTCGAGCCGAAGCTCGCGATTCTCGATGAAACGGACTCCGGGCTCGACATCGATGCGCTCAAGGTCGTCTCGATGGGCGTGAACAGCTTGCGCGACCCGAAGCGCGCCGTGGTGCTGGTCACCCACTACCAGCGTTTGCTCGATTACATCGTGCCGGATCAGGTACACGTGCTTTCCGGGGGGCGCATCCTGATGTCGGGCGACCGCTCGCTCGCTCTCGAGCTGGAGCGCCGCGGTTACGACTGGGTGCAAGAGAGCCGAGTCGCATGAGCCCGCCGGTGGTGCAAGGCTCGGCGGCGAAAGGCTCGCCGGCGCTTCGATCGTTCGAATCGCAGTGGTTCGCTCGTGGACCCGATCCCTTGTCGGCGCTGCGCGAGCGGGCGATGGAGCGCTTCCTGCGGCTCGGCCTGCCGAGCATGCACGATGAGAGCTGGCGCTACACGAACCTGCGCAAATTGTCGGCGCAGAGCTACGTCGATGCGCCGCGGGCGCCCACCGGCACGCTGCAGCCCACTGCGCAACTGTGCCTGCTGGGTGAGGATGAGCGCGCCGCGACGCTGCTCATGGTCAACGGCTATCCGGTCCTGCCCCAGCGCACGGATTCGTCCATTAACGGAATAGAAATCAATAGCTTACAGGAAATATCCCGAGCAGATAAAAAGCTCGTTTCACAGCTCTTGGAGCCCTTGTCGGATAGCGATATCGCGCGCTGGCGGCTGCTCAACACCGCGCTGTTCGTGGACGGGCTGTACCTCAAGATCAGTACCCGCGTGGAGACGCCGCTGGTGATTCTGCACCTCGCAACCGCCGATCATCCCGGCACGGCGGCCTATTCCCGCGTAATCATCGATGCGGCGCCGGGATCGAGCGCCACCATCATCGAACACCATGTGCAGGACGGCGCGGACACCCCGCTCTGCAACTCCGCCTCGCTCATCTCGCTCGAGCGCGATGCCGCGATCGAGCATTATCGGGTGTTCGCCACGGATCACAGAACCACCCACTTGGATTCGCTCGAAGTCCGCCAGCGCCAGGGCAGCCGTTGCCGGCAGTTCACCATCGCGCTCGGCGGGGGTCTCACGCGATGCTCGCTCGAGGCCGAACTCACCGAGCCCGGCGCCGAGCTCGACAGCTATTCGCTCCTGGTCGGCCACGAGCAACGTCACGTCGATTGCGTGAACGTCGTGAAGCACGCCGGGAAGCACACGAGGAGCCGCCAGACGGTGCGCGCGCTCGCGAGCGGCGCGAGCCGCGTCGTCATCAACAGCAAAGTCGTGGTCGATGCGGGCGCCACGCACGCCAATTCGGAGCAATCCCTCCGCGGCCTGTTGCTTTCGCCGACCGCGGAGATCGACTCCCGGCCGCAGCTCGAGATCCATACCGACGAGGTGAAGTGCGCGCACGGCGCCACCACCGGCCGGCTCGATCCCAATATGCTGTTCTACATGCTGTCGCGCGGCTTGGATCGCGACACCGCGCAAAGCCTGTTGATCTATGCGTTCCTCGCCGACGTCCTCACCGGGATGAGCGTCCCCTCGGCGCGCAACGCGATCGAGAATGCGCTGATCCCACAACTCCCCGACTCTCAAGTGCTGCGGAAATTCCGATGACCAAAGCCGCCATTGCAAAAGACCCTGCTCCCTTCGACGTTCAGGCCGTCCGGCGCGAGTTTCCGGTGCTGGCCCGAACGGTGCACGGGAAACCGCTGTGCTACTTCGACAGCGGCGCCTCCGCGCAGCGCCCGTTGGCCGTGATCGAGGCGGTGGACGACTATGAGCGGAACCATCACGCGAACATTCATCGCGGCGTGCACGCGCTGAGCCAGGAAGCCACCGCGCTCTACGAGGGTGCACGCGACCGCTTGGTGACGTTCGTCAATGCCCGCTCGCGCCACGAGATCGTGTTCGTGCGCGGCACCACCGAGGCCATCAACCTGGTGGCTCAAAGCTACGGGCGGAGCACGCTGGCGGCGGGCGACGAGGTGCTCATCACCTATCTCGAGCACCACGCCAACATCGTGCCCTGGCAGTTGCTCTGCGAGCAGACCGGCGCGAAGCTGGTGGTGGCTCCGATCGACGCGCGCGGCGAGGTCCATGCCGAGGCGGTCGAGGCGCTGATGACCGCGCGCACCCGAATCCTGGCATGCGCCCACGTGTCCAACGCCCTGGGTACGATATTGCCGGTGCGGCGATTGATCGCCGCGGCGAAGGCGCGCGGCATCGTCACGCTGCTCGACGGCGCGCAGGCCGTTCCACACATGGCGGTGGACGTGCAGGCGCTCGGATGCGACTTTTACGCATTCTCCGGACACAAGCTGTTCGGCCCGACCGGGATCGGCGTGCTCTACGGCCGCGAAGCGCTGCTCGAGCGCATGCCGCCGTGGCAAGGGGGCGGCGACATGATTCTGTCGGTGGGCTTCGACAAGACCACCTTCAACACCCTGCCCTACAAATTCGAGGCCGGAACCCCCAACATTTCCGGCGCCATCGGTCTCGGAGCGGCCGTGGACTTCCTCCAGTCACTGGATCTCGGGGCGGTACACGCGCACGAGCAGGCCCTCCTCGATTACGCGACCTCGGAGCTCGATCGAATCGATGGGCTCACCATCATCGGCACCGCGCGGGAGAAGGCGAGCCTGATCTCCTTCGTGGTCGCCGGCGTTCATCCTCACGATCTCGGCACCATTCTGGACAAAGACGGCATTGCCGTGAGGACCGGACATCATTGCGCCATGCCCGTGATGGAATTCTTCAAGGTGCCCGCGACCGCCCGCGCCAGTTTCGCCCTGTACAACACATTCGAGGAAATTGACCGGCTGGCTGCGGCCATCCCGCGCGCAAGAGCCCTGTTCATTTAACACCCCATCGCCCCACTCATGGAACTCAACGACCTGTACCGCGACGTGATCCTGGACCACAACCGCCAGCCCCGGAATTTCGGACCGCTCGAGCCCGCCGATGCCAGCGCCGAGGGCGTCAATCCGCTCTGCGGCGACCGGCTTACGCTCCGGCTCAATCTGGCCGACGACACGATCCGGGACATCCGCTTCGAAGGCCAGGGCTGCGCGATCTCCACCGCATCCGCATCGCTGATGACCGAGGCCGTGAAGGGCAAGACCCGCGGCGAGGCGCTCGCGCTTTTCGATCGGGTGCACAAACTCCTCACCGACGACGAGGCGGGCGCGGAGGATCTCGGCAAGCTGGCCGCATTATCCGGGGTGCGCGAATACCCCGCCCGCGTAAAGTGTGCGAGCCTCTGCTGGCACACTCTCGCCTCCGCGCTCAAGGCTCCGCCGTCGGGCGCGATCCCTGCCGTGTCGACCGAGTGAGGGGCTAAAGCGTGCCTTCGTACGAAAACGAGCCGATCGTCGTGCAGCGCGAGGTCAAAGCCGTCGCCATCCCGGCCGGTGTCGAGGTGAATCTCAAACTCGGATCGGTGGGTTACATCACGCAGGCCTTGGGCGGGAGCTTCACCGTCTACATCGACGGCAACTTGTTCCGCATCGCGGGTCAGGACGCCGATGCCATCGGCAAGACCGCGGCCAAGCCGCCGGACGTGCCGCCAGGCGCCTCCGAAGAGGACATCAAGAACGTGGTGTGGCAGCAGCTCAAGACCTGCTACGACCCTGAGATTCCGGTGAATATCGTCGATCTCGGCTTGATATACGAGTGCGACGTCACTAAGAATGTGGACGACACCCGTACCGTCGCCATCAAGATGACGCTCACTGCCCCCGGCTGCGGCATGGGGGAGATTCTGGTGCAGGATGTCCGCGACAAGGTGCAGATAGTGCCCACCGTGTCGCGCGCGAACGTGGAGTTGGTGTTCGATCCGCCGTGGAATCAAGGCATGATGTCCGAGGAGGCTCGTTTGCAGACGGGAATGATGTGAGTACCGCGACGCAATGGGCGAGACGACGGTGGTCGCTCGCAGGCTGACGCTTCTGCGCCATGGAGAGGCGCAGGCTCTCGACAGCTGTCCGGAGGACTTCGAGCGCACGCTGACCCGCCGGGGAGAGATCGAGGCGCAGGAGATCGCCGAGAGAATCGTCCGGCGCAACCTCATCCCCGATCTCATCCTGGTGAGTCCGGCGGAGCGCGCCTGGAGCACGGCCGAAATCGTCGCATCCGCCTGCGAATTGGATACGAAGCAGCTTCAATGCGCCCGCGAACTCTATCTCGCGACTCCGGAAACGACCTGGAAACTGCTTGCGCGGCGAGACTCCGCGCTGCGTCATATTCTCATCTGCGGTCACAACCCGGGCTTGAGCCAAGTCGCGAGCCGCTTGGGCCCGATCCCCACCCGACGCAACCTGACCACCGCGGGACTCGCCACCGCGGTCTGGCTCAACGCGCAGTGGGACGCCCTGCAGCCCGAAACCGCCGCTTCCTGCGAGTTGGACGACCCTGAAAGCATGCTCGATTGAAGGCTTCAGCCTTGGTCGCGGTGCAGACGCAGCAGCCGGCGCCGGTCGCGTTTGTCGGGGCGGCCCTCCGGCCGAGGCCTCGACAGCCGCGCCAATTGTTGCTGCTCCTGCAAATGCGCCCGGCGGGAGGCGCTCTGCGGGGTCTCGAGATAATGCGTCTGCGCCTCCGCGGCGGGGCCGCGGCGCTCGGGTAGCCCGAGCACCTCGAATTCGGCGACGATCCCCTGCAGGGACAAACTCAGCCGGTCGCCGATGCGGACGCGGTGAGCGGGCTTGACCCGCTCGGCGTTCAGATGCACCTTGCCGCCGTCGGTGGCTGCGGCGGCCAAGGTGCGGGTTTTGTAAAATCGGGCGTACCAGAGCCATTTATCCAGACGTAGGCTGCCCGTTTCCTCGTCCGGCCTCACGCGTGCACCATCGCATTTCCCCTTCGCTGCCGGCGGTATAATAGCGATTCGGCTCACTCAATTCCCAAAGGACATGGTGCTCAAGGATTTCCGTGAACGGCTCGAGCGCGACACTCGGGCACTGGACGACGCGGGCCTGCTGAAGCGCGAACGGATCATCGGATCCGCTCAAGGCGCGGTCGTGAGGCTCGCGGATGGGCGCGAGATGATCAATCTCTGCGCCAACAATTATCTGGGGCTCGCCAATCATCCCGCGGTGCTTCAGGCGGCGCACGAGGGGCTGGAGCGCTACGGCTACGGGGTCGCCTCCGTGCGCTTCATCTGCGGCACGCAAAGCGTGCATCGAGAGCTGGAAGAGCGGCTCGCCGCGTACCTCGGCACGGAGGACGCCATCCTGTATTCCTCCTGCTTCGACGCCAACGGCGGCCTGTTCGAGACTTTGCTCGGAGAAGAGGACGCCGTGATCAGCGACGCGTTGAATCATGCGAGCATCATCGACGGCATCCGCCTCTGCAAGGCGCGGCGGCTGCGTTACGCGAACAACGACATGAACGAGCTCGAACAGGCGCTCAAGGACTCGGCCGATGCACGCGTGCGCCTGATCGCGACGGACGGCGTGTTCTCCATGGATGGGTCGATTGCGCGGCTCGATGAGATCTGCGCGCTCGCCGGCCGCTACGACGCCCTGGTGATGGTCGATGACTCGCATGCCACGGGATTCATCGGTGCGCGCGGCCGCGGCACGCACGAACTCCGCGGGGTGATGGACCAAGTCGATATCTTGACGGGGACCTTCGGCAAGGCGCTCGGCGGCGCGAGCGGCGGCTACGTCGCGGCGCGCAAAGAGATCGTCGGCTGGCTGCGCCAGCGCTCGCGGCCGTACCTGTTCTCCAACAGCATCGCCCCGCCGGTCGCGGCGGCGACCTTGAAGGTTCTGGAACTGCTCGAAAGCTCCCAGACGCTGCGCGAGCGCGTACAGTCGAATGCCCGCTATTTCCGGGAACAGATGCAACGCCTCGGTTTCAATCTGCTTCCCGGCGAGCATCCCATCATTCCCGTCATGCTCGGCGAGGCGCCGCTCGCCGTGCAGCTGGCCGAACGCATGCAGAACGACGGTGTTTACGTGGTCGCATTCTCTTTCCCGGTCGTGCCGCACGGCAAAGCGCGGATCCGCACGCAGATGAGCGCGGCTCACACGACCGCGCAGCTCAACCGCGTGGTCGCGACGTTCGCCGGCGCCGGACGCGCGCTCGGCATCATCCATTGAAGGCAGGCTCATGAAAGCACTAGTCAAGGCGCGGGCCGAACCGGGAATCTGGATGCAGGACGTGCCGGAACCGGCGGTCGGCCACAACGACGTTCTCATCAAGATCCGCCGCTCGGCGATCTGCGGCACGGACATGCATATCTTCAACTGGGATGCCTGGGCACAGAAGACGATCCCGGTGCCGATGGCGGTGGGCCACGAATACTCCGGCGAGATCGTCGAGGTCGGGAGCGAGGTGCGCGGCGTCAAAACCGGAGACCGCGTGTCCGGTGAAGGCCACATCACCTGCGGACACTGCCGTAACTGCCGGGCCGGGCGGCGCCACCTGTGCCGCAACACCATGGGCGTCGGGGTGAATCGACCGGGAGCCTTTGCGCAATACTTGACGCTGCCCGCGTCCAACGTGTTCAAGCTGCCGTCCGCCATCGATGACGAGATCGCCTCCATCCTCGACCCCTTCGGCAACGCCACTCACACCGCCCTCGCCTTCAACCTCGTGGGCGAGGACGTGCTCATCACCGGCGCAGGTCCGATCGGCATCATGGCCGTGTCGATTGCGCGCCATTGCGGGGCGCGGCATATCGTCATCACCGACGTGAATCAATACCGTTTGGATCTGGCGGCCAAGATGGGAGCCTCCAAGGCCATCAACGTGTCGCGCGAGTCGCTCGACGACGCGATGCGCGAGCTCGGAATGGAAGAAGGCTTCGACGTGGGCTTCGAGATGTCGGGCAACGCCTCGGCGCTGCGCGAGATGCTCCGCACCATGCATCACGGCGGCAGCATCTCCATGCTCGGCATCCCGCCCGGCGAGACCGCGATCGACTGGAACCAGGTGATTTTCAAGGGCTTGGTGATCAAGGGGATCTACGGACGCGAAATGTTCGAGACCTGGTACAAGATGGCGAGCATGCTGCAAAGCGGGCTCAACGTCAGGCCGGTCATCACGCATCGGCTCGGCATCAACGACTACCGCGAAGGGTTCGAGATCATGAATTCGGGGCAATCGGGCAAAGTCATTCTGGACTGGGCGTCGCTGTAGCCCCGCGCCGCCTACAATAGGGTTCGAGTTTTGGATAGACTCCGGACAGTCCCACGGTTCCAGTCAGGAGTCAGTCATGCCCGCATCCGTCATTCCGAGTTCGCACGCAGACCTGTTCAAGAAAAAGGCGTTCGCTCACCTGGCGACGTTGATGCCCAACGGCCAGCCTCAAGTCACTCCCGTGTGGGTCGACTACGACGGACATCATGTGCTCATCAACACGGCGCAAGGTCGGCAGAAGGACAAGAACCTGCAAAAGGACAAGCGGGTCGCGCTCTCGATCTTGGACCCCGAGAACCCCTACCGCTACTTGGAGGTGCGCGGGCACGTCACCGAGCGCACCCTGAACGGGGCCGACGCGCACATCGATGCCATGGCACTCAAGTATCTCGGGAAAGAAAAATACCCGTTCCGTCAGCCGAACGAGGTGCGGGTCATCTTCAAGATCGAACCGGACCACGTCACCTCGATGGCGTGAAGCCCGGTGGTCGGCGCGCCCGCCCTCAACCTGCCGGGGGGCGCGTCAACATCAACGAGTCGCGCTTGCTGAACCGGTCGAACCACACGGCGGTATCCGGATGCTTTTCCCGCCAACCGAGCGAGGCGTAGCGGAAATCGAGGTACCCGAGCGCACACCCCAGCGCGACCGTGCCGAGATCGACCCGATCGCCCAGACTCCGCGCCCGCCGCTCGATGGCGGCCAGACCGCAGGTCACCTTGTCGAGCTGACCGCTCACCCACTCGGTCCAGCGCAGACTCTCCGGGCGGACTGCCGTCTCGTAACGCGTCAGGATGGCCGCGTCCATCATTCCATCCGCCAGCGATTGGTCCACGAGCACGTTCCAGCGAGCCGCACCCTGCGCGGGCAGCAGCCGGCCGTGGCCGAGCGAATTCAAGTATTCGCAGATGACCCGGCTGTCGTACAGCACGGTTCCCTCGTCGGTCACCAGGGTCGGGACCTTGCCGAGCGGATTGACCGCCACCAAAGGGCGGTCGCGATCGACGGGATGCGCCGCGGCCGGCACGAACTCGAGCCGGTCGAACAGGCCGAGCTCGTGCGCGCAGATCAGGCACTTGCGGACGAAGGGCGACGTCGCCGAGTAGAAGATCCTCATGTTGGGCTCCGCCGGACGGTTATCCGTACGGCGCCCATGATACGGCGGTCGAGGCCCAGCTGTCAGCCGGGGTTATCCCCCGGCTGATCAAGGAGCGCCGCCCCCTCCGCGATGTGTACCAACCAGGTGCGTGGCCCTGCCGCAGGTGTCACTTGAACTTGTAGGTGATATCCACGCCTCCGGTCAGCGGCTGATTGACGAGGTAGCGCGTGAAGGCGGCGGTCTGCAGGTTGATCTGCGGCTCCGGATCGAGCAGCACCTCCTTGTTGGTCAGGTTGTTCACGAACAGCGTCGCCGCCCATTGCTGCCCGGTAAAGCCGAAGCGCGCATTCAAGAGTCCATAGGCGGGCAGGTGCACCAGGTACGAGTTGATGTTGAGGAGCGTGAGAGTCTCTCCGTAGGGCGCATCGGTACGATTGCCGACGTAATCGCCCTCGAGCGAGGCCATCAGCCCCAGATCGTCCGTCAGCTGATGCCGCCAGCGAATGGTCGCCGCCGAGGTCACCTTCGGGATGTCGGGCACTTGAGCTCCGCTCGGGTAGCCGGAGATGGCACTCGCCTCGACGAATTTCGCATTGGTGTAGCCGACGTTCAGGTTGAAGTCCCACTCGCGGGTGATGAGCGCCTGCATCTCGGCCTCGAAGCCGAAGATCTGTGCCTCGCCGCCGTTGACGGTGATGCCGAACCCCGCAAGATTCGTCGCGAGCTGCGGGTTCTCCCAACGCTCGAAATAGCCGGAGGCGTTCAGGATCAGCCGCCGATCGAGGAATGCGGCCTTCTCGCCGACCTCGTAATTCCACACCGTGTCGTTGCCGAACGTGGCGGGCGCTTGCAGCAGCAGTGTAGGATCGCACGTGGTGGTCAGCAGCAGCTTTGCCTGCAGGCCGCACTCGTTGCCCTTGAGCACGGGGTTGGCGTTCGGCGTGGCGTATGCCACCGGAATCGGTTGGTTCACGCCGCCGAGACGAAAGCCCCTGGCCACGGTGGCATACACGAGCAGATCCTTGTTGAACTCATAGGTGAGATCGAACTTCGGGCTGGTACCGCTCGCGCTGTTGTTCGCCGAGGTGTTGTAGGGCACAGTGTTTCCGAGGTTGCTATTGACGGTGAACGCGCCGAATTCCTCGTTCGTCTGTTCGAGCACGTAGTGATAGTGGCGCGCGCCCACGGTCGCCTTGAACTGATCGGTAAACTGCCAGGAGACCTCACCAAACTCGGAGTTCTGGATGATGGTCTGTGGCTGGTAATCGACATACACGTTGGGGCCGCCGATTAGCGGCGTCGCTTCTGGCGCGATCGACCACATATCCCACTCGGAGTAGAGGTCCTGGTAGAAGTAGCCCGCGATCCATTGGAAGGGTCCGGAGCCCGTCGAGGTCGCACGCAACTCCTCGGTGAATTGCCGCGTGAAGTCCTTTTCCGTGACGCCCGACCCGTTCGGTGCCGGTCCGGTCGGGCCTATGCCGGCGGGCGGATTGTAAACGCCCCCGGGCGTGAACGCGGAGGCGTTCTCCTCCGAGCCGTCCTGGGAGATCAGCATGCTGCGGGTCCAGTCTCCGGTGGCCGAGGTGACCGAGAAGCCCTCGAGCTGCCCTTCGATCTTCAAGCTGCCGAGCGTGAGCTCGTCACGCTGCGGCTCGGGCGTGTCGTAGATCTCCCAGTGCGCGTTCGTCGTGGGCACGGTCGGATTCGTCGGGTCGCCGTTCACGTCGACGGCGTTGGGCGCACCCTGCTGGGTGAGCTGCCACATCACCATGGGTGTGACGGTCAGGGAGTCGATCGGCTTCCAGAGCATCTGGATACGCACCGAGTCCATGGTGGTCGTGTTCGCGCCGTTGATCTGCTCCTGCAGGGGCGCGGTATAGAAATTCGACGGACGCGTTACGGCCGGGAACGTGCCCGAGTCGGCGAGGACCGCTCCATTCTGGATGACGTTGCGATCGATCCAGCCACTTTCGGAGTCGCTCGAGCCGACGATACGGATCGCCGCCGTCGATTCGATCGGCAGGTTCACCATGGCGCTCTCGCGGTGATTGACGCCCCCGCCCGAGGCCGTATACGAGAAGACCTCCTCGCCCGTGGCGTTGAAGGTGTCGAGCTCGGGAGCATTCGGGACGACCTTGACGGTGCCGCCCATGGAGCTCGAGCCGTACAGGGTACCCTGCGGACCCCGGAGGACCTCGACGCGACTCAGATCGTAGAGGTTCGGATCGACCACGACCTTGCCGACCTGCGCGTTGGCGGGCGAGGAGAGCGGCGTCTCGTCGAGGTAGAATCCGACCATCGAGGTGTTGCCGCCCGAGGAGTTGAGACCCCGCATCTCAAATTCCGTCTGCCCGGGTCCCGAGGTACGCATCGAAATGCCCGGGACCGACTGCGCGAGCGAGTTGAAGTCGACGAGCCCACGGTCCGCAATGTCTTCGGCAGAGACCGCGGTGATGCTCGCGGACGTCTCCTGCACGGTCGAGACACGCTTCGTGGCCGTCACGACGATTTCTGGAATCTGATCGGTGGTGGTTGCGCTGGTGTCGCTGGCGGTGTCCGCGTGGGCGACCATGCCCAACGCAAGCCCCAAGAAACCGGCAATCGCTTGCGCGAGCTTGCCACCTGCTGCCCTGTTGAATCCCATTGCTCCCTCTCTTTATGTCGCTTATCGCCGCCGAGGATGGCGAGGCGTAGTGCGCGTGTGGACAATAATACAACTAGCCCTTTAAGGTAAAGCCGGGAAATGTATCGTTACGGCAACAAATCGACCGGGACCTCCGGGGGCCGTGATGATGATCGGAGTCGTTTCGACGGTCGATTCGCGCTTCTGCGTGCCGGCGGCATCCCCGCCGCCCTGCATGCATGAATCTTAACGGTCGTGGAGCGGAGGTCTCGTCACCGGCCGCAGAGTCTCGTACGCGCGCGCGGCCCGGAGAACCTGCGCGTCGCCGAACATCGGCCCGACTATTTGCAGCCCGATGGGCAAACCCGACGCAGTGAGGCCGCAAGGGATCGTGCAGGCGGGCTGCTGCGTGAGATTGAAGGGATAGCTGAAGGGCGTCCATTCGAGCAGCGCCGCGGGCGTCATCTCACCCTGCCCCGGCGGCCGCGCGTCGAAGGCCGGCACCGCCACGGTCGGCGTCACCAGAAGATCGAATCGCTCCATGAACTGCCGCAGGTGCGCTCCGAGCGCACCCCGGCGCAGCTGCAGCTGCTGCACCTCCAGAGCACTGAATTCCGAGCCCAAGCGTGCCTCGGCCGCGAAATCCGGATCGGTCAGGGTCTGCTGGGCCGCGGTCAGGGTGTTCCATAGGGTCCAGGCGCCCACGAACCAGAGCCCGCAAGTAATCTCCAGTGGATCCTCGATGCCCGGATCGACCGTCTCCACGATCGCACCGAGGTCGGACAGGCCGCGCACCGCTCGATCGCAGGCAACTGCGACTTCCGGGTCGACATGGCGCGCATAGCCGAGCGTCGGCGACCAGGCGATGCGCATGCCGCGGATACCGTCCTCGAGCCCCGCCAAGTAGTCGCGCCCATCCGGGGGGAGCGAGGTCCAGTCCCGCGCATCGGGCTTGCTCAGCACGTTCATCATGAGCGCCGCATCGCGCACGCTCATGGTGTGCGGCCCGAGGTGCGACACGGTGCCGAAGTAGGAGAGCGGATACGCCGGCACGCGGCCGAAGCTCGGCTTGAATCCGACGTTGCCGCAGAAAGCGGCCGGAATGCGCACGCTCCCCGCGCCGTCGGTGCCCACCGAGATCGGACCCATGCCGGCCGCCACCGCGGCCGCGGTGCCGCCGGAAGAGCCGCCCGGAGTCTTCTGGTGATTCCAGGGATTTCGCGAGATTCCCGTCAGCGGCGAGTTGGTCTCGGCCTTGCAGCCGAATTCCGGAGTCGTGGTTTTACCGAGCAGCACCGCCCCCGCCTCGCGCAACCGCGCGGCGGCCGGCGCATCGATGTCCCATGCCTGATCGGCATCGATGGTACGGCTGCCCCTCAAGGTCGGCATGCCGCGGGTGAGGATGAGATCTTTGATCGAGGCCGGTACGCCGTCGAGCGCGCCGTCCGGCTCGCCTCGGCCCCAGCGCGCCTCGCTGGCGCGCGCGCTGTCGAGCGCCGCCTCTGCCGCGACGAAGCTGAAGGCCCGCAGGATCGGATTTCCGCGCTCGATGCGCGCGAGCACGGCGCGCGTCGCCTCCACCGGCGAGGCTCGTTGCGTGCGATAGAGATCGAGCAGCTCGACCGCGGTGCAATCGGCGAGATCGGTCTTGGTCATCGCACTCCCTGGCTTATCGGACGGCGAGCACCCGTTGCTCACCCGCGGGTTGCTCGCACCAGCAATAGGCATACAGCCCGCGCGGATCGTTGAGCTCGGCGATGGCTTGAGCCCGCGCGACGAGAGGATCGAGCGCGCGCTCGATGCCGTTCTCCCGGCCGAATAATCCGGCCATGCGGCCGAGGTCCCCAATCTCGGAGCGCAGCTGCATGAGCAGCTCTTCGCGCAGCGAGAGCTCAGGTTCGATGTAGCTCACGTCGTAATTCGCGCCGAGCTCGGCGAGTTTCGCCGCCGCGTCGGTCGCATCCTTCAAGCCGCCGAGATGATCCACCAAGCCGATGCGTTGCGCATCGACCCCCGCCCAAACTCGGCCCTGCGCGATCTTGTCGACGTCCTCCACGCTTTTCTTGCGTCCTTCGCCGACGCGATGCAGGAACTCATCGTACGCATGGTCGACCGAGCTTTGCAGAATTCGCCGGCCCGCATCATCCAGCGACCGATCGAGGCGCAGCGCCCCCGCCAGCGGCGTCGTACCGAGGCCGTCCACCTTGATGCCGAACTTCTCGAGCGTGCGCTGGAACGTCGGCACCACCGAGAACACCCCGATCGAGCCGGTGAGCGTCGTCGGGCTCGCGAAAATCTGATTCGCCGCCGCCGAAATATAGTAGCCCCCCGAGGCTGCATAGGTGCTCATCGAGACCACCACCGGCTTGCCCGCCTTGCGCAGCGCCTGAACTTCCCGAAGGATCAGCTCCGAGGCGAACATGCTGCCGCCCGGGCTGTCGACGCGCAGCACCACGGCCTTGATGGCCTTGTCGTAGCGAGCCTGGCGCAATAGATCGGCCGTGCTCTCGCCTCCGATCTTTCCCGGCGGCTGGTGGCCGTCGAGAATCTCGCCGGCGGCGACCACGATCCCGACTTTGGCATCGTTCTTAGCTTTCAGGTTGAGCTTGGGGCGGACCGCCGAGAGATATTGGCTCATGCCGATCGAATTGAACGAGTGCGTGTCCGCATCCTCGCCCACGATGCTTTTCAGGTCATCGGCCAGCTGGCGGCGGCTTTTGAGCGCGGTGACGAGCCCCCGCTGCATCGCGAGCTTGGCTGCATCGCCGTTCACCGCAGCCAGTGCCGCCGGCGCGTCCGCGACGTATTCGTTCAGGGCATTGGGAGGCAACGATCGCGCGCGAGTCACGTCCTGGCTGTAGGAATTCCATAGCGCCTGGAGCCACACGGAGCTCTCCTCCCGCTCGCTCGGCGCCATGTCGCTGCGCGAAAACTGGTCGGTAAAGCTCTTGAAGGTGCCGGCACGAAAAACGTTCACGTCGACGCCCAGCTTGTCGATCGCATCCTTCAGGAACATGCGGTAGTAGCTGAAGCCGTCGACATACACCAGGCCGAGCGGATCGAGGTACACCTCGCCCGCCTGGGCGGCCAGATAATATTGGGTCTGATCGAGCGAGTCGGCGGCAACCACCACGCGTTTGCCCGCGCCGCGAAAGTCCCGCAGAGCCGCGCCGATCTCCTGCAGCTTCGAGAGTCCCGACGTGCCGAGATTGCCGACATCGAGCACGATGAGCTTGATGCGCCCGTCGGTCTTGGCCGCTTCGATGGCATCGAGCACATCGCGCAACAATGTCTCGGGCGCCGGCCCCCCGGACGCTTCGCCGAACGCGCGGCGCAAGGGGTCGCCGGACAGCTGCTCGACCAGCTCACCCTCGGGGGCGATCACCAGCGCGGCGCTTTTGGGCACCGTGGGAACCGAAGTATGCAGCGCCGCGAGCACGAAGCCGAAGATCACCAGCAATAAGATGAGATGGAGGACCTTGCGGACGCCCTCCAGCATTCGCCAAACGAGTGCAAAAAAACCCATCAGCGCCGACTCGGTCCGCGTTCAGGGGCCCTCGCCCGGCGCGCGCGCACTAGAGCGTCAAACCTTCTCGTCGATGCGTGCGGCCTTGCCGGACAGATCACGCAGATAATAGAGTTTGGCGCGCCGCACCGATCCGCGGCGCTTGACGCTGACCTCGCTGATCGACGGACTGAAGGTCTGGAACACGCGCTCGACGCCTTCGCCGTGCGAGATCTTGCGCACCGTGAACGAGGAGTTGAGGCCGCGATTCTTCTTGGCGATCACCACGCCCTCGTACGCCTGAACGCGCTCGCGGTCGCCCTCGACCACCTTGACCTGCACGACCACGGTGTCGCCCGGATTGAAGTCCGGCATCTTGCGCGTCGCGCGCTCATCGTTCAGTTGCTGAATGATCTTGTTCATTGCTCTCGCCCTCACCATAACTTTCGTCAATGACTCGACTGTCTTCCATCCGCCGCGCGGCCGCCGCGCGCTTGAAATCCTCGAGAAGCGCGCGCTCCTCGGCGCTCATCCCGCGGCGCTCCAGAAGATCGGGCCGGCGCAGCCATGTTCGGCCGAGCGACTGCTGCAGCCGCCAGCGCCCGATCGCGGCGTGATCGCCCGACGACAGGACCTCCGGTACGCCACGCCCGTCGACGCTCGCCGGCCGCGTGTAGTGCGGCCAATCCAGCAGACCGTCGGTGAACGATTCCTGCACGGCCGACTCTGCACTCCCGAGCGTACCGGGAAGGAGCCGCGCGATCGCATCGATAACCACCAGCGCGGGCAGCTCCCCGCCCGACAGCACATAATCGCCTATCGACCACTGCTCGTCGATCTCGTGATCGACAAATCGCTGGTCGATGCCCTCATATCGTCCGGCCACCAAGATCAACCCCGGCCAGTCGCGCGCCTCGCGCGCCCGCTGCTGATCGAAGCGGACGCCGTCCGCCCCCAGGTACACCGCCCGCGACCCCGACGGACTCGCCGCGCGCGCGGCCCGTAACGCATCGCGCAGAGGCTCGACTTTCAGCACCATCCCGGGACCGCCCCCGTAGGGACGATCATCCACGGTGCGATGCACATCGGCAGTGTGGTCGCGCGGATCGAAATAATCGACCTCGACCACGCCCCGCTCGAGCGCCCGCCCCACCACACCGTGCGCCAATGCCTCGCGAAGCATCGACGGGAACAAGGTCACGACCGCGACACGCATGCGTTGGCAATCTCAGTCCGCCGGATCGTCCCAATCGACCACGACCCGCCGCGCTCGCAGATCTACGCGCCGCAGATGCTGTGGGACGGCCGGCACCCAATACTCCCGCTCACCGCGCACCACCATCAAGGCATGCGCGGGTATCTCGATGAAATGCGCCACGACTCCGAGCCGGACGCCCGCCAAATTCACCACCTCGCAGCCGATCAAATCGGCCCGATAAAAGTCTCTGTCGTCCCGGGGCGGCAACTCGCTCCGCGGCACGCCGATCACCGCGCCTCGAAGCCCCTCGGCCGAGGTGCGATCCTCGATCCCCGCCAATTTCACCGTCAGCTGCCCGCCGCTTCGGCCGTCCGCCTCGACCGCGTAGGTCCTCCAGGCGCCGCCGAGCTGCAGCTGAAACCGTCGATGATCCAACAACCGTTCGGGTGGATCCGTGTATGAGCGTAGCTTGACCCACCCCCGCACCCCGAAAGGCGCACCGACGGTCCCCAACTCGATGAGCGCCGAAGGCTCAGGGCTCATCACACCACTCGACTAGTCTGTAGCGGATTCCTCAGGCGGCCTGTTTGCGATAGACGGTCAGCAATTGCTTGACGCGGTCGGACATATGCGCCCCCTGCGTCAACCAATGTTCGATGCGCGCGACGTCCAAGCGCAGCTTGATCTCCGCCCCGCGCGCCACGGGATTGAAGAGCCCGACGCTCTCCAGGCTGGTACCGCCCTGACGCTTGCGGCTATCGGTCACCACGACGTGGTAGAACGGCGTCTTCTTGCCGCCGCGTCGAGTCAATCGGATCGTCACCATGATGCTTCACCTTGCAATGCCAAGCCGCTAATTGTACTGGTTCGAGGCGCGGCTCGGCAACAAAAAAGCCGGGGCGGATGCGCGGAAGCCCCGCGGTCGGGCGATTTCAGGGCTTCGGGCCGAATCCCGGGGGCATTCGCCCGGCCATTCCCCGCATCAGGTTCTTCAACATTCCGCCCTTCGCGAGCTTCTTCATGGTCTTTTGCATCTGATCGAACTGCTTGAGAAGGCGGTTGACCTCCGGCAGCGGCACGCCCGCCCCTGCTGCGATGCGCCGCTTGCGTGAGCCGTCGATGAGCTCCGGGCGGCGGCGCTCGCGCGGCGTCATGGAGTCGATGATCCCCATTTGCCGCTTCACGGCCTTGGGGTTGACCTGCCCGGCCGCGGCCGCGGCGTTGGCTTGCAATTGCGCCGGCAACTTGTCCAGCAGCGCGGACATGCCGCCCATCTTTTGCAGCTGGCTCAACTGATCGCGCAGATCCGAGAGATCGAAGGACTTCCCCTTGCTGATCTTCTTGGCGAGCTTCTCGGCCTTCTCCTGGTCGACTTGCTCCTGCACCTGCTCGACCAGCGAGAGCACGTCGCCCATTCCGAGGATGCGGGAGGCGATGCGCTCGGGCTGAAACAGCTCCAGCGCCTCGGACTTCTCGCCGGTGCCCACGAAGAGAATGGGCTTGCCGGTGACCTGGCGTACCGACAACGCTGCACCGCCGCGAGCATCGCCGTCCGCCTTGGTGAGAATGACGCCGGTCAGGCTGAGCGCGTCGTTGAAGGCCTTGGCCGCGTTCACGGCATCCTGTCCGGCCATGCTATCGACGACGAACAGCCGTTCGTGCGGATTGATGGCCGCCTCGAGATTCCTCACCTCGTCCATCATCTCGGCGTCGACGTGCAGGCGGCCGGCCGTGTCGATCAGCAGCACGTCGTAGGCCTGAAGCGTCGCTTCCGTGAGCGCGCGCTTCGCGATCGCCACCGGTGCTTCGTCAATGCTCGCCGGCGCGAATCCGGCGCCCACCTGCCCGCTGAGCGTCTTCAACTGCTCGATGGCCGCGGGCCGGTAGACGTCCGTGCTGACCAGCAATACTTTTTTATGCTGCTTCTCGATCAGCCAGCGCGCGAGCTTCCCGGCGGTGGTGGTCTTGCCCGCGCCTTGCAGGCCCGCGAGCATGACCACGACGGGACGCTGAGCCCTGAGGTTCAGCCCGGCGCTGGGTTCCCCCATGAGCCGGACCAATTCCTCGTGCACCACCTTGATGAACGCCTGGCCCGGCGTGAGGCTTTTGGTGACCTCGACGCCGACGGCGCGGCTCTTCACCGCTTCGGTGAAGCTCTTGACCACGGGGAGCGCTACGTCGGCATCGAGCAATGCGAGGCGCACTTCCCGAACGGTGTCGGAAATATTGTCCTCGCTCAGATAGCCGCGGCCGGAGAGCGCGTTCAGTGCGGCCGTGAGGCCGGATGTCAGACGGTCGAACATGGGGCCGAATGATATCGCATTCCGCAGCCCTCGCTAGGCGCTCCCCCGGTCGTTGTGTCATCATCCCTTAGCCGTGATCGTCGCCGTTTCCTTGTTCGCGCTCTACTGCGCCAGTGCCTGGATGATGCTTCGGAGTGTCAGCAAGCCTGCGTGGGGACCGGCCGCCTGGGCATTCTCGCTCGGGGCGATCGTCGCGCACTCGGCTGCCATCGTGTACATGATGATGCACTCGGTCGGACCCTTCTCGATCGGTCTTCTCGAAGCCGCCTGCATACTCGGCTGGACGCTCGCGGTCCTCGCCTGCCTCATCGGGATCGAGAGACAGAACCGCGCGATCGCGGCGATTCTTCTGGCGCTCGCGGCATTCGGCGCCGCTCTGACCGGGCACGGAAACTCCTACGTCGGCAAGACCGCGCCGGGCTGGGAGCTGACCGCGCACATTCTGCTGTCCATGGGTGCGGCGGCGCTGTTTCTCGCCGCGGCGGTCACCGCGTTCATCCTGGTGTTCATGGAGCGCAGGCTCCGCGCCCGGCGGATCGCGGATCTGCCCGCCGTGCTGCCGCCGCTCGATTCGCTCGAGAAGGTCATGTTCCGGCTGATCGGGGCGGGTTTCGTTCTGTTGACTCTGGCGCTGCTCACGGGGTTCGTCTTCGTGACCAATCTCTGGACCCAGCATCTTCAGCACAAGACCATTCTCTCGTGCGTCGCCTGGATCATTTTCGGCGTGGTGCTGATCGGCAGAACACGCTACGGGTGGCGTGGACGCGCCGCCGTGACGGGGACCTTGAGCGGATTCGGCTTTCTGATCCTGTCTTATTTCGGGTCGAAATTCGTGCTCGAATATTTGCTTGGGCGGCACTGGGGTTGAGCGGCAAGCCGCGCTGATGGAACATTTTTCACTCGGGGTGCTGTTCGCGGGTCTCGGAGTCTTGTTGCTCCTGGCCGCGTTCTTCGCGGGCAGCGAAACGGCGCTCATGAGCTTGAATCGCTATCGGCTTCGCCACCGGGCCAAGATGGGGCAGCGCGGCGCACGGCTGACCGAGGCGCTGCTCGCTCGTCCCGACCGGCTGATCGGCCTCATCCTGCTGCTGAGCACCGTGGTGAACGTGGTGACGCCCACCTTGGTGGGTCTCATCACGTTTCGCATGGGCGGAGACTATCTGGTCGCGGCCGGGGTGATCGCCCTCACGTTCGTCATGCTCATTTTCTGCGAGGTGGCACCCAAGACCTTCGGAGCCCTGCATCCCGAGAGTCTCGCGACGCCGGCCGCGTACATTTATACGCTTCTGTTGGCGGTGCTGTATCCGTTCGTCTGGGCGACCAATTTGTTGGCGAATGGGGTGCTGCGGCTGCTCGGCGCCTCCCGGCAGCAGGCCTCCACCTCCCTGAGCAGCGAGGAGCTGCGCACCGTGGTGGCGGAGGCCGGCGCCATGATCCCGCAGCGGCATCAGCAAATGCTGATGAGCATTCTCGATCTGGAGAAGGCGACCGTCGAGGACATCATGGTGCCGCGCGTGGAGATCGTCGGCATCGACATGGAGGACTCCTGGGACAAGATCCTCGAGCAGCTGCGCCAGACCCAACACACCCGCCTCCCGGTGTTCGAAGGCGACATCGACCGCATCATCGGCGTGCTGCACATGAAGCGTGTGGTGCACGAGCTGGCGCGCGGCCGGCTCGACCGCGACAGATTGATCGAGGTGGCGAGTGCGCGCGATGTGTACTTCGTCCCCTCGGGCACGACGCTCAATACGCAGCTGCTGAATTTTCAGCGCGACAAGCGCCGCGTGGCCTTCGTGGTCGACGAATACGGCGACATCCAGGGACTCGTGACGCTCGATGACATCCTCGAGGAGATCGTCGGCGAGTTCACCACCGATCCGGCCACCATGATGCATAAGGACGTACATCGCGAAGCCGACGGAAGCTTCGTCGTGAACGCCTCGACCACCATTCGCGCGCTGAATCGCTCCATGCGCTGGAATCTTCCGACCGACGGTCCGAAAACCTTGAACGGCCTGATCGTCGAGTTTCTGGAGACGATTCCGGAGCCGGGCACGACCTTGAAGATGACCGACTACATGCTCGAGGTCCTGCAGACGGGCGACAACGCCATCAAGACCGTGCGCATCCGCCCGCCCTAGATTACGTTACATCGCTCGGCGAGTTTTTGAGACGTCCGTTGCGGCGGCGCCGCCCGGTTTCAGTCCACACTGCCCGCCATGAAAGCCATCGCGATATGCGCCGGACTTTTGATCGCCTTCTCGGCAGGCGCCCAGGACCAGCTGCGCGCGAAACTCGTCGGCCGGCGCGTCGTCAGCTCCTATCCGGGTGCGCCGATTCTGGTGTGCCGATACGTGGCGCCCGGCGCGACCTACGAGGTCGTCGCCTCGGCTGCGACCTGCGCCCGATACCTCAAGCTCAACTGACTCGAGCCTCCACCGCGCCGGTGCGCCGCCCGAGACGTCAGTGCGGAATCACCGGCGGGTGATAGTTCAGCGTCGTTCCCAGGAGCCACAGCATCGCCAGCACCAGCGGTAGATTGATCGCGAACTGCACGACGGTGAAGCCGATGAGGTCCCGGGCGCGCAATCCGAGGATGCCGAGAATGGGCAGCATCCAGAACGGGTTGATCAGGTTCGGAAGCGCCTCCGCGGCGTTGTAGATCTGCACGACCCAACCGAGGTTGTACTCGAGCGAATTCGCCGCGTGCATCACGTACGGCGCCTCGACGATCCACTTGCCGCCTCCCGAAGGAACGAACAGCCCGAGCAGCGCCGAATAGGCGCCCACGATCGGCGCGAAGGTCGCATGGCTCGCCACGCGCGTAAAGGCGTGGCCCAACATGAACGACAGCGTATTGCCCTCGCCGTTCTTCGCGCCGGTCAATATCGCGGCGATCGCCCCGAGGAATGGAAATTGAATCAACACGCCGGCGACGCTCGGTACGCTGCGCGCCACCGAGTCGATGAAACGCCGCGGCCGCCACTGCAACAATAATCCCGCGATGATGAAAATGAAGTTATACGTGTTGAGATTGGAAATGGCCGCCGCCGCGCCCTTGGCGGCGAACTCGTGCGCCAGGAAGACAAGTCCCAGAGCCGCAATGAAGATCGTGGGGAGCGGGCTCCATTCCAGCCACTCCCCGGGCCGGGTACGCGGCGCGTCGTGCCGCCGGCGTGAGTCGAGATCGATGCCCAGCCGTTCCGCGGTCCGAGCCTCGCCCACATCGGGCGCGGTCTTCCAGGCGATCCACGTGCTGACCCCCACCAGAACCACCGCGAGCAGCATGGATTGCCATCGGAATATCGTCTCGCTGAATGGAATGACGCCGGTCTCCGCCAGCAAGGCCGCGGGCATGCTGCCGGGGTTGGCCTCGAGCTGCGCCGCCGAGGACGACAGCCCCAGTGCCCATACCGAGCCCAAGCCCGTGCACGCGGCCGCGCCCGCGGCCCGATAGTCGACGTGGAGCTCCGTCCGCCGGGCCAGGGCGCGAACCAGCAAGGACGAGAACACCAGGCTCAATCCCCAATGGAGGAGCGACGTCAGCATCGCGAAGAGCGCGACCCAGGCTACCGCACCGCGCGGACTTTTCGGCACGGCGGCCAGGCGATGCACGAGCCGATCGACCGGAGGCGAGTCCGCCACGACATAGCCGCCGATGATGATGAAGGTCATCTGCATGGTGAACGGAATCAAGCTCCAGAATCCGGAGCCGAAGTTCTCCGCGACCGTCTGGGGCGGCGCCCCGATGAGCACGGCGCCGCACGCGACCAGGGCCACGGCCATGATGGCGAAGGCGAAGGCGTCCGGGAACCAGCGTTCCGACCACCCGCAGCAGCGCTGCGCCACTCTCTGCAACCACGTCATGTTCCCCGGCGAATCGACCATTGCTCCTCCCCGCGAGCCGTGCGCTTTTCCTTTAGCATAGTGCACGTGGCAACGGCCTCGTCAATTCATGTGCTCATCGTCGGCGCCGGACCGACCGGCCTGGTGTTGGCGCTCTGGCTTACGCGGCTCGGGATTGCGGTGCGCCTCATCGACAGTGCTTCCGAGGGGGCCACCACCTCGCGCGCGCTCGCGGTTCAAGCCCGAACGCTGGAGTTCTATCGGCAGCTCGGTTTCGCCGACCAAGTGGTCGAGGCGGGACTGCGAGTGCAGGCGCTCAACCTGTGGGTGAGCGGCAAGCAAGAAGCCCATGCCGCCTTTGGGGAACTCGGCGAGGGCTTGAGTCCGTTCCCTTTCGCGCTGGTATTTCCGCAAGCCGAGCACGAGCGGTTGCTGGCGCAGCGCTTGTCGGAGCTCGGCGTCGAGATCGAGCGCCGAACCGAGTTCCTCGGCTTCGAGGAGACCTCCGGCCGGCTGCTGGTGCGGTTGAAGCGGCCGGACGGCGGCACCGAGACCTGCGAGACCGCCTACCTCGCGGGTTGCGACGGTGCGCACTCCGCGGTGCGCGGCGCGCTCGGCATCGGCTTCGAAGGCGGCACCTACGACCACCTGTTCTACGTGGCCGACGTGCAGGGCGCCGGTGCCGTGATGAACGGCGAACTGCACGTTGCGCTCGACAGCTCCGAATTCCTGGCGGTGTTCCCGTTGAAGGGCGGCAACGCGCGCCTCGTCGGCACGGTCCGCGACCACGCCGAGGGCGAGCGCGAGCGGTTGTCTTGGACCGGCGTGAGCAAACGCGTCATCGAGCAGCTCGGCATCGAGGTGAGCCGCGTCAACTGGTTCTCAACCTATCGAGTACATCATCGGGTGGCGGACCACTTTCGCAAGGGCCGCGCGTTCCTCCTGGGCGATGCCGCTCACATCCACAGTCCGGTCGGCGGTCAGGGCATGAACACCGGCATCGGCGATGCCGTCAATCTCGCCTGGAAGCTCGCCGCGGCGCTGCTCGGCAGGGCGGGCATATCGATCCTGGACAGCTACGAGCCCGAGCGCATCGCCTTCGCGCGCCGCCTGGTCGATACGACCGATCGCGCCTTCACCGCGGTAACGAGCGATGGGGCGCTTGCGCGGCGCGTTCGATTGAACATGGTGCCGCTCATGCTGCCGGCGCTGTTCAAGTTCGCCGCGGCTCGACGGCTCCTCTTTCGTACCGTCTCGCAGACGGCCGTCAACTATCGCGGCAGCGACTTGAGCGTCGGCCGCGCCGGTGCGGTGTGCGGCGGGGACCGGCTGCCGTGGGTGCGTCTCGGCGAATCCCGCGACAATTTCGCGCCCTTATCGTCGCTCGACTGGCAAGTTCACGTCTACGGCGCGGCCGCGCCCGGGCTCGAGGCGGTGTGCCGGGAGCGGAGGCTGCCGCTGCAGATCTTTCCGTGGGGCCCCGACATGCGGCGGGCCGGCATCCTTCGAGACGCCGCGTATTTGGTGCGGCCGGACGGCTACGTCGCGCTCGCAGGCTCGCCCGCCACAGGCGGCGAGCTCGCCGCCTTTTTGGACGCCCACCAGATTACTTAGCGCGGCTGCGCTGCAACGGCTCGCCCCGACTTTCGGCCATGCAATTCGCCGCGGACGCGCTCCGGCGCCACGCCGCCGGCCGGCTCGCCGGCGCGAACCGGCTAGAACACCTCGAGCGCTTCGCTGAGGCGCGTGACGCCGCGCACCGTCATACCTTCCGGCGGACGCCTGGGCACGTTTGCCTCCGGTATCAGGGCCGCCTTGAACCCGTGCTTGGCCGCTTCGCGCAACCGCTCCTCGCCGAACGGAACGGGGCGGATCTCCCCCGCCAGGCCCAATTCGCCAAACGCGATGAGCGAATCGGGCAGCGGAAGATCGGAGAGGCTGGAGCGCGCGGCCAGTACGATCGCAAGGTCGCCGGCCGTCTCCGCCAGCCGAACTCCGCCGACCACATTGGCGAACACATCCTGGCCTTGGAGCGAGAGACCCGCGTGGCGATGCGCCACCGCCAAGAGCATGGTCAGGCGATTGCCGTCGATGCCCACCGCCACCCGCCTCGGGTTGGCGCCCAGGCTCGAATCCGCCAGCACCTGCACTTCGATCAGCAAGGAGCGAGTCCCTTCGCGCATGACGGTGATCACGCTTCCCGATACGGGTTTGGGGTGGCGCGACAGAAAAATCGCGGACGGGTTGGTGACCTCCCGTAACCCCTGCTCCGCCATGGCGAACACGCCGATCTCGTTGGCGGCCCCGAAGCGGTTCTTCACCGACCGCAGCACGCGAAAGCGGCTGCCCGTGTCGCTCTCGAAGTACAGCACGGTGTCCACCATGTGCTCGAGCACGCGGGGGCCCGCGATCTGCCCCTCCTTGGTCACATGGCCCACGAGCAACACCGCGGTCCCGCTGCCCTTCGCGAAGCGGACCAGCTCGGCGGTGCACTCGCGCAACTGCGAGACGGCGCCGGGAGCCGTCTCGATTCGCTGCGAATACATGGTCTGGATGGAGTCGACGATGAGCGCGCGCGCCTTGAGGCGGGATGCCGTCTCCACGATGGCCTCGACCTGGGTCTCGGCGACCAGCCCGGCGGTGGACTCGGCCAATCCGAGCCGTCGCGCCCGGAGCGCCACCTGTTTGATCGACTCCTCTCCGGTCGCGTACAACACCGGGCCGGCGTCGGCGAGTGCGGCGGCCGCCTGCAGCATCAGCGTGGATTTGCCGATTCCGGGATCGCCGCCGATCAGGGTGACCGAGCCCGCCACCAACCCGCCCCCGAGCACCCGATCGAGCTCCACCGATCCGGAGGAGATCCGGGGTTGCTCGGCGGCTGCCTCCGAGGCGAGCGAGACGGGCGGATCCTGGCGCCCGGGGCGTGCCGCCGCACCCACCGCGCCGCGCGATCCGGCCGACCGGACTTCGGCCACCAGCGTATTCCATTCACCACACCCGGCGCACTGTCCCTGCCATTTGGGCGACGGGGTGCCGCAGGACTGGCAAACAAAAACCTCTTTTACCTTCGCCATCGGCCTCCTCGGAAGCGATTTTTGTGAGCTTAGCATTGCAGTGGGGGTCGCCCGATCACCTATACTTCGCCGCTTCTGTACGCGGATTATGTCTATAGCATGCGAAAGTTCGGGATGATCGCGGCAATTGCGGGGTTCGGCCTGCTGGGGCTAGACCTCTTGCTCCGGTCCCACGTCAATTTGAGTCCTTGGGCCTGGCTGCCGGGGGCGGTGCTGTTGAGCGGCGGCAGCACGCTGCTCCTCTTATCCATCTGGGCCCCTGCGGCCCCGAGCGGGCCCGCGCCCAAAATTCCACCGCCGCCGGGCACCGACACCGCACGCCTGTTGGACAATTTCGAGCAGCGTTTCGCCGAGCTCAAGGGCCGCAAGGGCAGTGCGGCCGTACTCGGCGATCTGTATGCGCTCGGCACTCAACTCGAGCAGCGGGGCCGCGTTACCCAGGCCACGGCCGTGTACCGCCACCTCGCTCGCGTCGACAACACCTACCGCGATGTCGGCGCTCGGTTGCGGCGCCTGATGGATGCAGAGCGCGCGGCGTCGAAGACCCGGGTCGCCCCGCCGGGCTCTGCGCCTGCCGCAAGGCCGCCCGTGGCCCCGCCTCCGCCCTCTGCTTCCCCGCCCGCACCCCGCAAGACGGCTCCCCCGCTCACGGGCCCCGCGACGACGGGCGCAGAGGCGCCTGCCGCCGCCTCTGCGGGAGAGCTGCGGCGGCTCGGCCGCTATCAGCTCGAGCGCGAAATCGGCCGCGGCGCCATGGGTGTGGTGCACCTGGGCCGGGATACCGCTATCAACCGCTTAGTCGCCATCAAAGCCATCCCGCTCGCGAGCGAGTTCAGCGAATCGGAATTGGCCGAGGCCAGAGCCCGCTTCTTTCGGGAAGCCGAAACTGCGGGGCGTCTCAACCATCCCAACATCGTTACCATCTATGATGTCGGCGAAGAGCATGGGCTTGCTTATATCGCGATGGAATACCTGAAGGGCCGGCATTTGAGCGACTACGCGACCTCCGATAATCTGCTCGAACCAAGAAAGGTGCTGGAATTGATCGGGCGGACCGCCCAAGCGCTCGGTTTCGCCCACAAACAACAGGTCGTACACCGCGATATCAAGCCCGCCAACATCATGTTTGACCCCAACGCCGACGTTCTGAAAATCACCGATTTCGGCATCGCGCGTCTGACCGGCACGGGCACCACCCGCACGGGAATCGTGCTGGGCACCCCGTCGTTCATGTCGCCCGAGCAACTCGAGGGGCGAACTGTGACCGGTCACTCGGACCTGTTCTCCTTGGGTGTTAGCCTGTTCCAGCTTTTGACCGGCCACTTGCCGTTCACTGCTGACTCCATGACCGGCCTGATGCAGCAGATCGCGGAAGCTCCGCATCCGCCATTGCGGGCTTATCGGCCCGATCTTCCGGCTTGTGTCGAGGGCATCATAGACCGCGCGCTGGCCAAGACACCCGAGGCGAGATTCGAATCCGGCGCCCAGATGGCCGCGGCTCTGGAGGACTGTCGGTCGCGATTGCCGACGGGTCTGCCATGATTGAGAGATATTCATGAGCTTGAGGGGAAAAATTGCAAGCGTCGCGCTGACCGACACCGGCAAGGTGCGCGAACACAACGAGGACATGATCGGCGCCGAGGCCGATATCGGGCTGTTCGTGCTGGCCGACGGCATGGGCGGCTATAACGCCGGTGAGGTGGCGAGCGGCATCGCGGTGAAGACCATCATCAATCTGGTGCGCGACGCCGTGGCACGGGAGGATCTGTCCGTGCGCGACCCCGAGAGCGGATTGACCCGGCCCAGCATCATTCTGCGTGACGCGATTCACAGGGCCAATAAAATCATCTACCACACTTCGAAGACTCAGCCTCAATGTGAAGGTATGGGTACGACTGTGGTGGCCTGTCTTTTTCACGACAACAAGATGTCCATCGCGCACGTCGGCGATTCGCGGCTCTATCGGCTGCGGGACAACCGGTTCGAGCAGATGACGCTGGACCATTCGCTGCTGCAGGAGCTGGTGGACCGGGGCTTCTACTCTCAGCAGGAGGCGCAGCGGGCGACCAATAAGAACTATGTTACCCGGGCGCTCGGCGTGGAACAGAACGTCGACGTCGAGATCCACGAGCAGCCGGTACAAAAGAGCGACTATTACGTGCTCTGCTCGGATGGCCTATCGGACATGATCGAAGATGAAGATATTCATTTAACAATCAGTACCTTTAGTGCTAATCTTGATATGGTTGCTAAACAATTGATTCAGCTTTCGAACGATAATGGCGGGCGAGACAACATCTCGGTGATCATGGCGCACGTGGCTGAGCCGTTCCCCGCACAACGGCGTATATTTGACAAAATCCTGGGATGGTTCGGTTAGGGAGATGAGTCTGTGGCACGCCTGATGCTCAGCTTGGATGGTCAGATCCTCGCGGAATACAACATGAACAAGGAGCGCTACACCATTGGGCGCCTCCCCGACAACGATATCCGTATCGACAACCCAGCCGTCAGCGGCCATCACTCGCTCATCATCAATATTCTGAACGACTCGTTCCTCGAGGATCTGAACAGCACCAACGGCACGTACGTCAACGGGAAGCTGATCAAGAAGCACGCGATGCAGCACGGGGATGTGATCACCGTCGGACATCATCAGCTTCGATTCGTGGACAGCCAGGATGGCGATGCCGAGCAGGATGAGTTCGAGAAGACCATGGTCATTACCCCGAGCTCACAGGGTGAGGATCGCATCCGCCGGGTCGGCGCGGCAGTCGATCAGGCCGCCAAAGCCGTCGCGGCCAAGCGGCCTCCCACCCCTGCCGGTGCGATACCCGACAATGCGGCAGCTCTGCCCAAGGCGAAGCTGCAGGTGCTGAGCGGTGCCTTCGCGGGCCGCGAGCTGGAATTGACCAAGGCGCTCACCACGCTCGGACGGCCCGGTGTCCAGGTGGCGGCCATCACGCGCCGTGCCGAAGGCTACTTCATCGTGCACGTCGACAGCGGCAAGGAAAACGACTACCCGCAGGTCAACGGTGTCCCCATCGGCCCACAGGCCCGGCGGCTCAACGACAACGATGTCGTGCAGCTCGCGGGCGTCAAGATGGGGTTCTTCGAGAGCTGATCGGAGGGGCCTTCCCGAAAGCTCCCAAGGACCGTCGCCCGAACCTCGGGCGCGGCGGCTTCCACGCCCTCAGGGGGTGATTCCGCGGCGATTGAATTCGTCGGCGATGTGCGGCGACAGCGCCTCGGCGCGTACGATGTCGGCCTGCCCCTCGGATACCTTCTTCTCGCGCAGCTCATCGATGCCGCGGCCGTACAAGCTCCAAGGATTCTGCGGGTTGAGTTTCAGGGATGCGTCGTAGTCGGCGATGGATTCGCGATAGTTGCCCATGCGCAGCAGAACGAGACCCCGCGAGTCCAGAACCTGCGGGAAGAACGGACTCGTTTTCTGAAGGCTCCTTTCGGCCTCGTTGCAATCCTTGAGCGCCAGCGGCAATGCTTGCCCCTGAAGCGCCCGCACCCAGCATCGGCCGTTGAGCGCCGCCGGATAGCGGAGATCGACGGTATGGGATTCGATCCACCAATCGAATTGCCGAATGGCCTTATCTAGACGATCGGCTTTCACGTAGAGCTGCGCTATCGAGTACCGGATGTCAGCTTCCTTGGGCGCGGCGGCGTCGGCCGCGTCCAGGTCGGCGACCGCTCCGTCCGGATCGGCCCGCCAGAGCAACAGTTCGGCGCGTGCAATTCGCGAAGGCGCATCAGCCGGCGCCGCCCGAATTGAGCGATCGAAGTCGGCGAGAGCGAGCTCCGGCTGCTTGTTCCGCCACAATGCGAGTCCCCGCTGATAGAAGTATTCGGCATGATCCGGCGCGAGATCGCATGCGCGGGTAAGATCCGCGATCGCGACGTCGAGTTCGCCGCGCGCCGTTGCGGCGGCGCCCCGGCGGCTGAAATCGGCAGCTTCTTCGTCCCGCCCGGCTGACGGCGCCGCTTCACTGCCGGGGGTCGGTGAAACCTGTCCGGTTGAAGCCGAGGCCGGGGCCGAAGAGGAGGAACCTTCCGCCGAGGGCCTGGCGGTCAGATTGAATACCGGGCCACCGTTGTAGGTGAAATACAATCTGTGCTGGCTGTTGGCCACGTAGATGTGGTGCGACAGAAAGAAATCCGATCCAATCAGCATATCCGCATCCGGAAGATCGATGTCGCCGATGGGTAATTTGGTGTTCTTGATTTCCTCATCGCCGAGCTTGAAGCTGGCGAACGGCGCGATGTAGATGGCATACGTGACCTTGCCGATTCCGCCGGAGAATCCGGCGGAGACGACCCCCGGGGAGTCGGGTTGGACGCCCGCTCGAGCGGCCGCCCGAGTCGACAGTATCGAGGTCGCGGCTCCCGTATCGAACAGCGCCTGAATCGCCACACCGTTGACGTAAGCGGTTCCGATGGCGTGCCAGTTCGGCGCGACGCCCTCATCGATAGAGATGACGGAATAGGGCTGGCCCGCGGAGGCCCAATAGGCCAGGGTTGCCTTTTTGCAATCGAGCGGCTTCATCAGGCGAACCGTGCCCTGTCCCAAATCGTAGTCGGCATCGGCGATGTGAAGGACGTTCTGGCCCAGAAGACCGACACTGCCAGACCCCACCTCGCTTCCCCCCACCAGAAAGTCGACGTTCTTCACGGGAACGCCGGCTAGCGTGAATGTCTTGACGGTGGCTACGGATACCTCCGCCCGTCCGCCGCCCGCGCCCCGCATGTATAGATCATGGGGTGGATCGTGAGTGTCCAATTTGAGTTCAGAGGCGCTCGCTTGGCTGAGGGAGCTGAAGAAGGCGCCGCTGTCCAGCAAGAATTGAACGTTGGCGCCATTGATCCCTGCAGTCACCGAAGGGCGCAGGCCGTTCATGGTGATCGGAAGCTCCACGATCTTGACGAGCTTGCAGGGGGCATCCGCCGCCCATCCCGCCGTCTGAAGTGCGCCGAGCAGCGACAGCGCCAGGGCGCAGCGACGCGCGACGCGTTTCGGGCTGGAACTCGACATCCGTGTCTTTCGCATCGCGCAAATTCTGCCCGCAAGTCTCGATCCGGTCAAAAATCGCCGCGGACGGGACATGGATCTAGGAAATCGATCCCGGCTTGATGTTTACATGCAGGATGGCCGAGATACCGACCCACGAGCTGCCCGACCTCGTCGTTCTGGTAAGGCGCGACGGGGTGATCATGAGCCACCTCGGCGGCAAAGCCGTCGGTGCGCTCGTGCCGCCGCCCGAGGCCGCCGGCGGGCGGCTGGAGGCAGTCTGGCCGGAGGCTGTGGCTTCGTGCGTGAAGCAAGCCGTGCGCCGCTGCATCGCTCAACGCCAGACCGTCGAGACTCGGTTCGAATGCTCGGAGATCCGCTACGAGCTGCGCGCCTTCGCGCAGGGGCCGGATCGGGCGCTGTGCGTCATCCGCGTCTCCGCGGCCGCCCCCTCGGCCGACGAGTCACCACCTTCCGGGGACTTTGTCCACCCTCAGTTCGACCGCCGGGGATTTCTGAGCCGCTTCAACGACACGTTGTCGCAGGCCGCGATCCAAGAGAAACCTGCCGCGCTGGCGCTCGTCTATCTGGACGGCCTCACCGAGATTGCGCGCGTCGTCGACGCCAAAATCTCGGACCAAGTCCTGAGCGCAGCGCTTCTGCGGCTGCCTCAGGAAGCAGCGCCGGCACGAGCCGGCGACGCCGAGGCGAGCTGGTATCTCGGCCAGCTGAGCGCCGACCTGCTGGCGATCGTGATCGAGAGTTCCGACCGCGACGCCATCGAGCGCGTCGTCTGGAGCATCTGCACGAGCCTGCGTGAGCCGCTGCAAATCGGAGACGCGTCGTTTCATTTGACGCCGTACGCCGGAGTCTCGATCCTCGGGCAGGACGGCTCCTCGCCGAGAAGCCTTCTCGACAAGGCGCGCTCGGCCGCGGCGGAGTCCCGGCGCACGAGCTCGAGCCGCCTCCATTTCTTCACCGACACGCTGAAGTTGCGCGCTCTCGCGCGGCTCGACGTCGCACGCGAGATTCGCGACGCCATCGCGAACCGCGAAATCCGTTTGCGCTACGTGGGGCGGCACGATCTCGCGACCGGCCAGCTGGTGGCTCGGATCGGCTATCTGCGATGGAATCACCCGCTGCGCGGCGAGCTCGCGCCGGCCGAATTCCTGGGCGTGGCGGAGACCACCGGTCTCGCGGCGCTCCTCTCCCGCTCGCTGCTCGAGAGCCTGAGCGAGGATTTCGAAGCCCGCGCTTCAGCGCTGCCGGCGGAGGCGCGCCTCTCCTTCGGGCCGTTGCGGCACCACTTGCTGCAGGATGACTTCGTCGACGACATCGGCCGGACTCTGGCACAGGGTGCGGTGCCGGCGGCGCGGCTCGAGATTCGTATCTCTGAGCGCACCTTCGCCACCATGGATCTTTCCGTCCTGCAGGCGTTGAGCCGGCTGGGGGTACAACTCGTCGTCGACGAGATGGGCCGAGGCTTCGGTTCGCTCGACCGGCTCGCTCGTGCTCCCATTTGGGGCCTGCAGCTCGATCGCGCGTGGGTCACCGCGCTGCGCTCCGATAGCGTGGCGCTGCGGGTGTGCCGCGCCGGCATCAGTGCCGCCGCCGCGCTCGGCGTGACGCCGATCGCCACGGGCGTGGATGATGTCGCGCAGCGCGATGCCTTGTTGGAACTGGGATGCCGGCACGGCAGCGGCGATCTCTATGGCGAGACCGGCCGAGCCGTTGCTGCTCGAGGACTCCGTTAGGGTTCGCGGCGCCCTGCTCACACCAACGGCACTCCCTTGCGCACTCGCACCACCGCGGTGCCGGCGATCTTGTCGTGCCATCCCTGCTTGCCCGCGTCGAATGCGATCCAGAAGAATCCGAGGCCGACGACCGCCAAGGACAAAAAGCATCCGAGCGCACGCACCACCGCCGTCTCCCAGTCGACGGCACGGTCATCGAGCCGAACCACTTGCAGATCGAACACGATGCCGCCCACCGTCGAACCGCGCATTTTCCACATCACCGCGCCGTAAATCGCGAGCACCAACAATTCGAGGTGGAACCCGTGGTGCAACATGCCCATCAAAAAGCCCACCAACAAGGCGTCGATCAGCAACGCCGCCATGCGAATCCAAAATCCGGCACGCGGCAACCCTGCCGCCGACCGGATCGGCGCGGCGGCCGACGTCGGCGGAGCCGCAGCGGCGCCCGCTGCCGGACCGGGCGCCGCGGCAGCATCGTGGGCAGCGGCAGCGAACGCCGCGGCAGGATCGGGCGCCGCGACACTGGGACCGTACACGGCGCCCCCCGAGCTCGCCGCCCCATGATTGGATCGCTGCGCGCGATGCTCGCGCGCCAGCAGCACCAGGGTGTAGACCACGGCGCCGAGGCCGAAAAGTCCCAGCAACTTGTAGACGATGAAGCCCAAGACCGGCACGAGGTACAGCACCAGCACGATGGCGCCGCCCACCAAAACGGCGAGCGCCGGATGTCCGAAGCGCTCCCTGCCGCGCGCGCCGATGGTGCGCCGACCGAGCCACGCGAGCACGACCGCCTTGCCGAACAGGCTCGCACAGAAGAGCCCGGCCCCGACGAAGGGCACCGCTGCGATCCCGACAAAAGTGATGCATAACAGGATCAGCAATACCGGCATCAGCAGCACGGTAATCAACGCTGCCACGAGCGTCATACCGGGCCGTGATTCGAGCGTTTGCACGCAGCGGGTCACTCCATCCGGGAAAAGCAGCGCAAGTCCGACATACAACGCCAGCAGGCTCAGCGCCAGGCCCCACGCCCAGCCGAGCCCCGGCGCGAGCGCGAGCGGCCGCCCGTAGAAGAGGCAATTCTCGATCCAGGGTTTGAGCCACGCGAAGCCCGCGAAGCTGCCGACGGTTTGTACGGTACCGTGCACTTGCGCCGCCGGATCGCGCTCGACTTTGCCGCCGACGGCGACCACGTCGCCGCCGACCCTGGCGTTGGGACCGAGCTGCACGTTGCCGAGCACCGCGACCACATCGCCGTCGACGGGCCCATCGACCGAGCTGTTGCCCAACACAGCGACCGCGCTGTGGCGTACCGAGCCGGTCACTTTCGTATTGCCGAACACCGACACCACGTCCGTGGCATCTCCCGCGGCGTTGGATGATCCAAAGATCGACACCACCGAATCGGCCCACTCGCCCGCGGGCAGATCCGAGTCGTGCCCGATATTGACGAGGTCACGGTCGTGTCGATGGGAATGTGCCGAGGACCGCTCTGCATGCTGCAGCCAATCCGAATCGCGGTCGTCTCGATGCCGGGATTCGTCGGAACCATCGCGATCGTCCCGGTCCTCGGGACTCTCCTCGGCCTGATCCCGTCCGGCTTGATCCCGGATGGGTTCCTTGTCGTCGGCCGAGCTCGCCGAGACCGAGCTCCCCGGCGTTGCCGGTGACGATACGGTCGGGTTATCCGCCGCGCCTGCCGGCTGAATGGTGCAACTCGCGGCGATCACCGTGGCCGCCCACAAGAGGACTAGGCTGCAAATACGCGATGTAGTCATGATTGAGGGTCACCTGCAGAATGAGAATCGAGATAAAGCGTCCGGTAGGCGGCCGCGCCGAGACCGAACAAGGCCGCATACAAGACCGCCCCGGCGGCCATCGCGCCGTAGAGCCAATCGGGCGGAACCGCGCGAACGAGTGCAGCTTCGAACTCCCGGGCCGCATCCACCAAAGTCAGCACCGACCTCGCCCACGGTAACGAGAGCGCGCCGCCCGCCGACCAGGCCCCAGCGGCCGCCCATACACCGCCCTGCGCCCACGGCCCCGTGGCCGCGAGTACGGCCGCAACGATCGAGCCGCACGTCACCGTGAATCCGGCACGGGCGAGCCGCGGCCAGCGCGAGAAGCTCTGGCGCCACCACGGCAACTGCGCCCGCCGGCCGATCTCCCGCAGCACTCGCTCCTCCAAAGAGGCAGGCGCACGCCGTAACGGCGCCGCTCGCAGGGCTCGGTCCACCGCGCTCTCCAGCCGGTCGCTCATTCGCCTGCCTCCTCGATACCCTGCGATTGGAGCATCGGCAACATCGCCGCGCGGGCACGCGCAATGTCGGTCTTGATCTTGGCGAGCGAGACACCGAGCCTAAGCGCGATGTCTTGATAGGAATAATCCTCGAAATGGTAGAGCACGAGCGGCACCCGCTGATGCGGGGGCAGCCGGCGCAAGGCCTCCTCGATCAACGCCTGACGCTGGTCTGCGCTCAAATCCGAAACGATCGCGTCCGGAACGGCGATCTCCGGAACGCTCGATTCTTCGGAAAACAGTCGCCAGCGCCTGCGGTAGCGTGTCAGGTAATTCAAGGACAGATTGGTCGCCACGGTCTTCAGCCAGCCTCCCGCCGCCGGATCGGTCCGCAGCTGCTCGAAATTCTCGTAGGCCTTGATGAACACGTCCTGAGCGATGTCCTCCGCTTGAGCGTCGTTCCCCGCCAGGCGGGCGGCCGTCGAAAAAACCATGTCTTGATACGCACGCATGAACGTCGTGAACTCGCTCGAGCTCGAAGGCTCCGTGGTTGGTGTCTGCACTGTCGTGTGTTCGTTTGAACCCAAAACACGGCTCGGCCTGAAAAGTTGCAATCCCATGCGCGTACCCCCCCGGCCTGTATATCATTCCCTGCGACATGGCCGATCCGCGAATGACAAGAATCGACGCCCGCTACGGCGCGTGGCTCGCCATTCTGGTACTCCTCATCGCCTTCCCCGCATTCGCGGGCTTCGCGGGAACCGGCTGGGAAGCCTCCCAATTGGCGGGCTATATCGGCGCGCTGGCGTGCATCGTACTTACGGGAGCCCCGCTGCGGCCGCGGATGTCGGTGCCGCCCACCCTCATATCACTGCGGCTCCATACCCTCGTCGGCTGGGCCGCGCTGATCACCGTCGCCACCCACGCCGGCGGGCTGGTGCTCGCCGACCGCGTGGTGATCGAATACCTGAAGCCCACCGCGCCGCTCTACCAAATGGCGGGCATCGTGGCGGCCGCATTGCTGCTGTTTCTCGTGGCGAGCGGGCTCGCGGCGGCGCGCCGCAGGCTATGGCGAAGTCATCGGGGCTTTCAGGCCACGCACGTCGTCGTCGCCTACCTGATGGCCGGCTTGACCGCCGTGCACGTCGTCGTGTCCGCGCGCTACGTCGGCGGTTGGGGTCGGCGCGCCCTATTCGTCGCCGCCGCCGGAGGCGCGGTGCTCATGCTGCTGCGAGCCCGTCGGCCCGCGCCCGCCGCTCATCCACCGGCGCCCGCTGCTCATCCGCCCGCGCCGCCGGCGCCGAGAGTGCGCCGTCAACTGGTCTTCGGGCGGCATTCGACCTTGATCGTGATCGCCGCGGTCGGGTGCGCCGCCGGCCTTGCCGGGTTGTTGCCCGGCAAAGTCGACGCGACGTTGCGCGAGCCGGTGATGCGGCGCGCGAGCGCCCCGCCGCTCGACTTTCCTCACGGCAAGCATGGTGCGGTCAACTGTCTGACCTGTCATCACAATTACGCCGATGGCCGCGGCATGGAAGCGTGCATCGCGTGCCACCGTGGGACGCGCGACGACCTTCGAGAGGGCGCCGAGGCTCGATTTCACGGCTTCTGCTTCGACTGCCATCGTCATCCCGACGCGGCCCTGAAGAAGCATGGCCCCGTGTCGGGCTGCAGCGTGTGCCACCATGTGCCGACCTCCGGCGCGCAAGGACAGAGTTCGCCTGCCCGCTCCGACTGAGGCCCCCCACCTGCGCGTTGTCATAGACTATGTGGCGGAACCGAAGGGCAACAGGAGTGAGGCATCGATACTAACCGCCGTCGTCAGGGAGGCCGGGGCAGGCGCACCGACGAGACCGGCATACCGCAATTGCCCTGGACGGAAGTCGTCAATCCCTATCCGCCCATGGAGGTCCTCTCGGCGGACCAGTTGGAGGCGGTGCATCTCACCTCGCTTCGGATCCTCGAGGAGCTCGGCATGGAGATCATGTCCGAGCGCGCGCTCGCGATTCTCGCGGCGGCGGGAGCCGAGGTCGATCCCGCCAAGCGCACTGTGCGCCTCGATCGGGGCCTCATCGATCAGGCGCTCGCGACCGCGCCCTGCTCGTTCGTTCTCGAGCCTCGCAACGCCACGCGCCGCATCGTCATGGGCGGCAACCGTATCAACTTCGGACTCGTGGCGGGACCGCCGAACGTGCACGACTGCGAGCGCGGCCGTCGGGCCGGCAACTTCCGAGATTACTGCGATTTCGTCCGGCTGGCCCAGTATTTCAACGCCATCCATCTTCTCGGCAACCAGGTTTGCGCCCCCATCGAGATGCCGGCGAACTCCCGCCACCTCGATACCTACCGGGCGAACCTCGTCTACTCCGACCGGGTGTTTCATTGCTCGGCGATCGGCGCGGGGCGCGCCCTCGACGCCGTCCGGATGGCGGCGATCGCGCGCGGGATTACGCTCGAGGAGATCGAACGCAGCCCGAGCGTCATCACCATCATTTCCGTCAACAGTCCGCGCCGCTTCGATGAGGCGATGTGCGAGGGACTGATCGCCCTGGCGCAACACGGACAAGCGGTCGTCATCACGCCGTTTACGCTCATGGGGGCCATGGCGCCCGTATCTCTGGCGGCGGCTCTCGCACAGCAGAACGCGGAGGCGCTGTTCGGCGTCGTGCTCGCGCAAGCGGTCCGGCCGGGCGCGCCGGTGATGTACGGCGCATTCACCTCGAACGTCGACATGCGCTCGGGTGCTCCCGCCTTCGGGACCCCCGAGGACGCCAAGGCGAACATCGCCGGCGGCCAGCTCGCACGGCGCTATCGCCTGCCGTACCGCACCTCGAACGCCAGTGCCTCGAATGCCGCCGACGCCCAAGGCGCCTATGAGACGCAAATGTCGCTCTGGGGAGCGATCTTGGGCCACGGCAATCTCATCTACCACGCGGCGGGATGGCAGGAAGGCGGCCTCACGGCGTCGTTCGAAAAGCTGGTGCTCGATGTCGAGATGCTGCAGATGATGATCGAGTTCTTGAAGCCCATTACGGTCGATGAGGCCGAGCTCGGCTTCGAGGCCATCAAGGGAGTGCCGACCGGCGGCCACTTCTTCGGCGAGCCGCACACCATGGAGCGCTACGAGCATGCGTTCTATCGGCCGCTGGCGTCGAATTGGCAAAACTATGAGAACTGGCAGATCGCCGGCGGGCGCGACGCCACGCAGCGTGCCACTGAAATCTGGAAAAAAGCGTTGAAGGAGTACGTGGAGCCCGCGATGGATCCGGCAATTCGCGAAGCGCTCGACGCCTACGTCGAGCGGCGGCGGATCGAGATCGGCAGCGGGGAGCCCTGATAGCCTGCGGGATTCTGGACCGCTGCTAGCGATAGCGTCCCATCAGCTTCTCCAGCGCCGCCTTGCCCGGCGAGAGCTTCTCGTAGGGAATGCGATTGAGCGGCGTCGAGCTCGACCGGTTGAGCGTGTGAAACTCCGTGTTGCCGCTCTCCTCGATGTGGATCAGCCCGGTGACGTATTCGTTGTGTTTGAGCTTGTTCTCGATGAAGCCATACGCGGCGCTGCGGTCGGCGGGATCATAGCTCGCGCCGAGCTTGCGCAAGACCACGCGGCTCCCGTCGTGAAGCTCCACGGGAATGGCCTCGCCCGGCGGATAATCGACCGAGATCTCCTGCGCGGGGGGCACGAAGTCGGCCTCCATGGCCGAGTGATAGTGCTCGCGCGTGAAGGTGTAGCTCTTGGTGGACCCCTCGTGATCGTTGAAGGTCACGCAGGGAGAGAGCACGTCGATGAGGGCGAAGCCCCGGTGCCGCATGCCGGCCTGAATCAGCGGCACGAGCTGCGCCTTGTCGCCCGAGAAGCCGCGCGCGACGAAAGTCGCGCCCAGGGAGAGTGCGAGCAAGACCGGATCGATCGGCGGACTTTGATTGATATCGCCCTTCTTGGCCTTCGTACCGATGTCCGCCGAGGCCGAGAACTGGCCTTTGGTGAGCCCGTAGACGCCGTTGTTCTCGATGATGTAGAGCATGTTCACGTTGCGCCGGATCGCGTGCACCAGCTGGCCCAAGCCGATGGACAGCGAATCGCCGTCGCCGGAGATGCCCACATAGGTGAGATCGCGATTCGCGGCGTTTGCGCCGCTCGCGATCGAGGGCATGCGCCCGTGCACCGCGTTGAAGCCGTGCGAGCCGCTCACGAAATAGGCCGTGGTCTTGGAGGAGCAGCCGATCCCGGAGAGCTTGACGAGTTGCTCGGGGCGCATGTCGAGCCCCCAGCACGCCTCGATGATCGCGGCGGTGACCGAATCGTGGCCGCAGCCCGCGCACAAGGTCGACATGCTGCCCTCGTACTGGCGGCGCGTCATGCCGAGGCCGTTGGTGGGAAGCGACGGGTGGGCAACTTTTGGCTTATTGATGAATGACATGAAGTTCTCCTAGCGCGCGCTCTTGCCCGTGACCGCCGACAGCCTCGGCGCATCCGGCAGCGTCGCGCGGATGCCGTCCACGATGGGATCGCAGGACATCGGAAATCCGCTGTAGCTCAAGATGGATTTGAGCTTGGATTTGTCGACCGCGGTCTCGAGCGTCAGGAGCGAGCGCAGCTGCGCATCGCGATTCTGCTCCACCACGAAGATGGTGGCATGCAGGCTCAGGAAAGCCTCGACATCGTGTCCGAATGGAAACGCCTTGATGCGCATGTAGTCGACGGCGATCTTCTGGCGGGCGAGCACGTCGATGGCCTCGCGCACCGCGCCGTCGCAGCTGCCGATGCTCACGATGCCGATCTTGCTGTCGCCGTTGCCGACCACTTCGGGCTTGGGCACATAGCGCGCGGCGGTCGAGAACTTGCGCTTCAGCCGGTCCAGCACGACCTGATATTCGGCGGAGTCCTCGGTATAGGCGCCGTACTGATTGTGGCCCGATCCGCGCGTGAAGTAGGCGCCTTTCGGATTCACGCCCGGCAAGGTCCGGTAGGTGATCGCATCGTCGTCTCGGTCCACGTAGCGGTAGAACTTGTCAAGACCGGCGAGCTCCTCGGCCGACAGCATCTTGCCGCGGTCCGGCCGGTAGGCATCGTCCCACTTCAAATCCCGGCACATCCAGTCGTTCATGCCGATGTCCAGATCCGACATCACGAATATCGGCGTCTGCAGGCGCTCGGCGAGGTCGAAGGCCTGCACCGCCATGTAAAAGCATTCCTCCGGGTTGGCGGGAAACAACAGCACGTGCCGCGTGTCGCCGTGCGAGGCATAGGCGCAGAGCATGATGTCCGACTGCTGCGTGCGGGTCGGCATGCCGGTCGAGGGGCCGACGCGCTGCACGTCGAAGATCACGCAGGGAACCTCGGCGTAGTACGCCAGGCCGAGGAATTCGTTCATCAGCGAGATACCCGGACCGCTGGTGGGCGTGAACGCCCTCGCCCCGTTCCAGGAGGCGCCCAGCACCATGCCGATCGCGGCCAGCTCGTCCTCGGCCTGGATGACGGTGAAATTGCGCTCACCGGTCTCGGGGTCGACACGGTAGCGATCGCAGAAGCTCTTGAACGCATCCATGAGCGAGGTGGACGGCGTGATGGGATACCAGGCTCCCACCGTGGCGCCTGCGTACACGCATCCGAGGCCCGCGGCGGTATTGCCGTCGATCATGATGTGGCCGCGCGTCTTGTCCATCTTCGCCACGCGCAGCGGCAGCGGGCACTCGAGCTGGCTCTTTGCGTAGTCGTAGCCCAGGCGCAGCGCCTTGGTGTTCGAGTCGAGGAGCTTGGGCTTCTTGCCGTAGCTCTCCTTCATCATCTCGTCGATGATGCCGAGATCCACGTCGATGAGCGCGGCGATCACCCCCGCGTAGGCGATGTTCTTGAGCAGGATGCGGTTGCGCACCCCGTCGAAGTTCTCGTTCACCATTTGCGCGAGCGGTACGCCGATCACGGTGATGTCGCCGCGCTGCAGGAGGGTGCTGCGCGGCCAGGTCGCGTCATAGATGAGATAGCCGCCCGAAGCGACCTCGCGCACGTCCTTCGAGTAGGTCTCCGCATTCATCGCCACCATGATGTCGACATGGCCCGCGCGCGCGGCGTAGGCCTCTCGGGTCACCCGGATCTCGTACCACGTCGGCAGCCCCTGGATGTTGGAGGGAAAGTAGTTCTTGCCCGTAACCGGCACGCCCATCCGGAAGATGGCCTTCATGATCAGCGAATTCGCGCTCGCGGAGCCCGTGCCGTTGACGTTCGCGCACTTGATCACGAAATCGTTCACACGGTCGGGTGCAGTGACTAGATTCGGCATGTGTCGCTCTCATCCTCGGCGTAAGGAATCTTGATCGTGGATTTCTGCATGTCCCAGGCCGCGGTCGGGCAGCGCTCGGCGCAGAGCCCGCAGTGCACGCATACATCCTCGTCTTTGATCATGACGCGTCCGGTCTGGGGCAGCGCACCCGACACGTACAAGGCCTGTTGAACGTTCGTGGCGGGCGCCTTGAGCCGCGAACGCAATTCCGCTTCGGGACCGTTCGGCGCGATGGTGAGGCAATCGACCGGGCAGATGTCGATGCAGGCGTCGCACTCGATGCAGAGCTTCGCCGCAAAGACCGTCTGCACGTCGCAGTTCAGGCATCGTTGCACCTCGAGCGCGGCCTGCTCGGCGGTGAAGCCGAGCTCGACCTCGACGTTGATCTTCTTGAAGCGCTCGATCAGGCCGACGTGAGGCACGAGGCGCCGCTCGACGGCGCTGTACTCGTTTTTGTAGGACCACTCGTGCATGCCCATCTTGCGGCTGGCGAGCGTAACGCCGCGCGGCATGCGCTCCTGCACCGGCTCCCCGCGGCAATATTTGTGGATCGAGATGGCGGCCTGATGGCCGTGCTCCACCGACCAGATGATGTTCTTCGGGCCGAACGCGGCATCGCCGCCGAAGAACACGTCCGGGCGGGTGGATTGAAACGTCGCCTTGTCGACCTTCGGCATGTCCCACTTGCCGAACTCGATGCCGACGTCGCGCTCCACCCACGGAAATGCGTTCTCCTGGCCGATGGCGAGAATCACGTCGTCGCACGGGAAGAATTCCTCCTCGAGCACGCGGGTCGAGGTGATCTCGCCGTTCGCGATCTCGTATTCGAGATGCTCGAACATCATCCCCTTGAGCACGCCCTGCTCGACCACGAAGCTCTTGGGCGCGCGGTTGACGACGATCTGCACGGTCTCCTGCTCCGCGTCCTCCAGTTCCCAGTCGGAGGCCTTGAAGAACTGGCGGGGCTTGCGCGCCATCACCTTCACGTCCTTGGCGCCGAGGCGCATCGAGGTCCGGCAGCAATCCATGGCCGTGTTGCCGACGCCGATGATGAGCACGCGCTCGCCGATCTTGTCGACGTGCTGAAAGGCGACGGACTCGAGCCAGGCGATGCCGATATGAACGCGATTGCTGTCGTGCCGGCCCGGAAGCTCGAGCTCCTTGCCTTTCGGCGCCCCCGTGCCGACGAACACCGCATCGAACCGGCCGGACTCGAGCAGCGTCCGCATGCTGTCGATGGGCGTGTCGAGTTCGAGCTTCGCTCCCATCTCGACCACGTAGCCGATCTCTTCGTCGAGCACTTTGGCGGGCAATCGGAACGCCGGGATGTTGGTGCGCATCAATCCGCCCGCGACCTTATATTGCTCGAAGATCGTGACGTCGTAGCCCAAGGGCACCAGATCGTTGGCGACGGTGAGAGAGGCCGGGCCGGCGCCGATGCAGGCGACCCGCTTGCCATTCTTCTGCTGCGGTGCGCGAGGCAGCAACGCGGTGATGTCATCCCGCTGATCGGCGGCCACGCGCTTCAGCCGGCAGATGGCCACGGGCTTCGCTTCGATGCGGCCGCGGCGGCAAGCGGGTTCGCACGGCCGGTCGCAAACCCGGCCGAGAATGCCGGGGAACACGTTGGAGGCCCGGTTCACCATGTAGGCCTCGGTGAACTGCCCTTGGGCGATCAGTCGGATGTATTCGGGAACGTCGGTGTGCGCTGGACAGGCCCACTGACAATCAACAACCTTATGAAAATAATCGGCTTTCCCGGTATCGGTCGGTTCCATGGGTCCTCATCTGACTCGCCCCCGAAGGCCAGCCCAAATTATAGGCGCATGGGAGGGATAGCGGGGGGTGTGTGGCGCACAGTCGGGCGCGGGCGCCCGTCAGGGTGGGTGGTCAATGCGGGCGTTCGGCGTATTTCGCCACGTCGTCCTCGAATTCGTACCATTCGGCACGATCGGCGAAAAAGATGTGCGCGTGCGGTTTGGTCTTGAGGTAGGAGTCCAGGGTGCCGATTCGGACCCGAATGATCTCCGGGGGACCGGGGCGACGGCTGATGATCGGCGAGCCGCAGTTGCGGCAGAAGATTCGGTGCACGCCCGGGGAGGATTCGAAGTCGCCTAGACTCTCGGCGCCCGCCACCAGCCGAAACTCCGCGGGATTGACTTGAGCTGCGGCGAGGAACGCAGAACCGTTCGCCTTGCGGCACCGCGAACAGTGGCAGAGGCTGATGGGTCCGATCTCTCCGGCAATTTCATAGCGGACGGTTCCGCACATACAACTTCCCCGATGCATCGCAATTCCCCTTACAAGTGATCAACCGCGCGGAGCCGGTAACCGGGTCCGCGCAATACTTGGCCCGGCAGGGCGTGAGTGGCCACACCGTCGGCGATGACCGGTACGCCGTTGACCAGCACCCATTGCATGCCCACCGACAGTTGATTCGGCGCTTGGAACGTCGAGCGCTCGGTGATGGTGTTGGGATCGAAGACCACGATGTCGGCCCACAGCCCCGCCTTGATCACGCCTCGGTCGTTGAGCCGCAGCCGCGAGGCGGGAAGACTCGTGAATTTTCGGATCGCCTCTTCCAGCCGCAGGCGCCGCTCCTCGCGCACGTATTTGCGCAGCACCCGCGGGAAGGTGCCGTAGGCACGCGGGTGCGGAAACTCCTTGCCGAGGAGCCCCTCGGGAGAGGTCCCGGAGCTGTCGTTGCAGAACGAGACCCAGGGCTGCACGACCGCCAGCTCGATGTCGGGCTCGCTCATCGCGAAGACCGCGACGTAGGTCTGTGCATCGTCCTCGACCAGAATGTCGAACAGCGTGTCCATCGGATCCGTGCCCCGCGTCTTGGCGATGTCGGCGAGCGTATGACCCTGGATGCCGAGCAGCCTCGGATTCGTCACCGTGGAGATCAGGATCGCCTCCGGGCCGGGCACCGACTGCCATTCGTTGTCCCAGTCCGCCGACGCCGTCGCGAGTTCCTTTTTGAGCCGCACACGGACCGCCGGATCCTTGAGCCGCTCAACCAGCATTTCGTTGCCGCCCGCATGCGCCCAAGGCGGGATGAAGGCCGACAATTCGTTGCCCCAAGCCGGATACGCATACGTATCGGCGGCGATGTCCACGCCCGAGGCCCGCGCTCGCTCGATGCGTCCCACAATCTCCGGCATCATTCCAAATATCGTTACAGATCCAGCCTTTAGATGCCATATCTCAACTGGAATATGAGCCTCTCGCCCGATGCGTATGGTCTCATCGAGCGCGTTCAAGATGCCCTCCTGCTCCGACCGCATATGGGTGGCATAGACGCCGCCGAACTCGGCGGCGGTCTTCGCGAGCGCGATCAACTCCTCGGTGCTCGCGTAGGGCGCGGGGGCATATTCGAGCGAACTCGAGACGCCGACCGCACCTTGGCGCATCGCCTCGGCGACGAGACCCTGCATGCGCACGAGTTCCTCGGGTGTCGCCGCGCGATCCGCGTAGCCGATCACCATCTCCCGGGCCGTGGTGGCTCCGACGTACGAGGCGAGATTGATGCCGATGTGCTGCTTCTCGAGGCGCGCGAAATAGCCGGCGAAATCGCTCCAGTCGCGCGTGATATGCAGATGTTGGAACTCGGCCGCCTGTTCGCGCGCGATGGCCTCGTTGACGGGAGCCGCGGAATTACCCTCGCCCGTGATCTCGGTGTTGATGCCCTGAAAAACCTTCGACGGTACCGTGGGATCGACGAGCAGCGTCAGCTCCGACTGGCCCAGCATGTCGATGAAGCCGGGAGCCACGACGCGGCCGGCCGCATCGATGCGCTGTTTGGCCGGCGCGTGGTCC
>Ga0187887_10000117_pt1 | contig 79524 bp, 77 predicted proteins | sample June2016WEW_7_10_FD_132977 | JGI IMG/M metagenome (GOLD analysis project Ga0187887, IMG submission 132977) | Peatland microbial communities from SPRUCE experiment site at the Marcell Experimental Forest, Minnesota, USA - June2016WEW_7_10 | ecosystem: Environmental > Terrestrial > Soil >... | reverse complement strand
CGTCGTAGGCGTAGCCGTTCTGGAAATTGTATCCGGGGAGGAAGGAATACTGCGTAGTCGTGCCGATCACCCGACCCATATTGTCGTAGGCAAATCCATAGGCGCCGGCCAGCTTCACCCTGACGGCGTCGCCGACCAGCCTCACGGTTGCGCAAGGCAGCAGTGGAGCCAGCACCATCACCATCAAGCCAACCGACGGCTTCGATCAGGTAGTGACTCTGACCGCCACCGGAGTGCCGAACGGAGTAACCGCGACTTTCAGCCCGAACCCTGCCACTTCCACCAGCACGTTGACCGTGATCGTCGGTAAGACGGCAGCCACCGGGAAGTCAACCATCACCATCACCGGCACAGCCGGAAGCCTGAGCAAGAAGACAACGGTCAAGCTCACAGTGACTGCGCCGTAAGCTATCCCCTCCTCGCCTTGACCCTCCCCAGCCTCCGCACTAGACTCCCTCTGGGGTGATTCATGCGCAAACTCATTTGGCTGCTATGCCTAGCTGCGGCTTTTTCCGCCTCCGCGTTCTCGGACGAAGGCCACCACGACGAACTCACGCAGGAGCAACTGGGCACCGTGCACTTCCCTGTATCCTGCACGCCCGCAGCGCAGCAGGCTTTTCAAAAAGGCGTGGCCCTGCTCCACTCCTTCTGGTATGAGGAGGCCGAAAAGACTTTCCTTGAGGTCGAAAAACAAGACCCCAAATGCGCGATGGCGCACTGGGGAGTCGCGATGAGCCTCTGGCACCAGCTCTGGGACCAGCCCAAGGACGACGTCATTAAGCGGGCTTCCAACGAGCTGAAGAAGGCCGACAAGCCGAAAGCTCCGACCGAACGTGAGCGCGACTACATCGCCGCCGCCACGACGTTTTACTCAAACAGCGACAAGTCGGATCACGAAGCTCGCGCCCGCGCCTACTCCGCAGCCATGGAGAAAGTTTATGAGCGTTATCCCGACGACCATGAAGCCGCCGCCTTCTATGCGCTTTCGCTGCTGGCCTCGGAACCCGACCATGACACCACATTTGCGAATCGGAAGAAAGCCGGCGCGATTCTCGAAAAGCTGTTCGAGATCGAGCCCAATCATCCTGGCATTGCTCACTACCTGATCCACACCTATGACAAACCTCAACTCGCCCAGCTCGGCTTGCCCGCTGCCCGCCGTTACGCGCAGATCGCTCCCTTTGCTCCGCATGCAGTGCACATGCCCTCGCATATTTTCGCGCGCGTCGGAGACTGGCCCGACTCGATAAAATCAAACCTCGCTTCCATCGCCGCCACCCGCCACGCCGCTGAAATGCACATGGGCGGCGAAGGCCATCAGTTCCACGCGATGGATTTCCTGATCTACGCCTACCTGCAAAACGGGCGCGAAGCCGACGCTTCGAAAGTGATTGACGAAGTAAAAACCATGTCCGCGATGGAGCACGCCGGAATGGACATGCACGCCTTCGCGATGTCGAAGTTCCCCGCCATGTACGTAATCGAGCTGCATCGCTGGTCGGATGCCGCGAATCTGGAAGTCTTTGCCGGTGCTGAACCCGTTGATCGCGCCTACACCTACTGGGCGAAAACCATCGGCGCTGTGCGCATCGGCGATCCGGCCGCAGCCAAGAAAGACCTGGCCGAAATCGAAGCGATTCACAAAGACCTCGTGACCCGTCACAAGAAATATCAGGCCGAATACACCGAAGAGTTACAACAGGAAGCCTCTGCATGGGTTCTGCATGGTGACGGCAAGGACGACGAAGCCACTGCCCTTCTTCGCAAAGCCGCCGATCATGAAGACGCCGTCGGTCCGGAGCAAACCTCAATGCCCGCCCGCGAGATGCTCGCCGACATGCTGCTCGAAATGCACCAGCCCGATCAGGCTCTCGCCGAATACAAGGGAGATTTGAGATTCAATCCCAATCGCTTCGATGGACTTTACGGAGCAGCCCACGCTGCCGAAATGGCAGGCCAGGTCTCCGCTGCGACTGAGTACTATGCGCTGCTCGTCAAAACATGTGATGGCTCGACTTCGGCACGCCCGGAGTTAGCGAAAGCCAAGCAAGCGGTTGTGGCGCTGAAATAAGTCGCCCCCACCCACAATCCCAAACCGAGCGTGCTCCACACATCGCGTTCCGTGCGAACTGTGGGTTCACGGCCAGCGCTATGCTTTATTTTTCAATTCTCTGCAGCCGGAACAAGAGCGTGCCCCATCCCAGTTTGACCCGCATCTGCACGGGGGTGTGGTTCGCATCGTCCGAATACCACACCCATACCTTCCCCTTAGACATCAGCGCCCCCGATGTCGCTTCCGCCGTCACCAGTACTGCCTGAAACGTTCCCGCCGGAACTTTGACCTGCTCGCGCTTCTCGACCGTGGCCTTAACCATCGCCGTCTTCCCGTCGCTGATCGGAAACTCGTAGGTCGCTCCCACCTGCAGCGGCAGGGATTGCAGGTAGTAAAATCCGGTGATCACGTCGGTCGAGCATCCATCCAAATCGTTTTCGACCTTCTTGGTTTCTCCCGTTTTCAGATTCTTTTCGTCGAGCACGCTTTTCTTGCGCGCATAGTCGAATTGGATGGAAGTCTCGCGCTTGTGGGATCCTTCCTCGCTATGCTTGAAGATCGATAGCGAGCAGAATGTCCGGGGATCAAACCGTGCCTCGAATCTGTCATGCACGGGGAACAGGACATTTACCGCGCCTTGCGATTCCGCGGTAGCGATCACCTTGCGCTCGTTCCACGACGTTTCCATCCTCACCACGCCAGTGCCGGCGGTGATCAGGTGCCATTCCCCGAAATACACGTAGCTCTGTCCATCGGGAAAAGGATAATTAGGACGAGGCGGCACAATTTGTTTCGGTGCCTGGCCGATCGAGGCCGTCGGCGCTCCTTGTTGCGCAAGCACGAAATCCGCAATTTCAAAGGAGAGTAGAACGCCCAGCGCGAGGCCGACCAAAAGGCGGTATTGGCGGGCTAGAGTCAGCAAGATCCGATCCGGTTTACCTAATTAACGACCATCCCACGGCAGACTACCACATTAGTGGATGACCATCTTCACGATTAGGATGGCCAGCATAACAACACACCCGATGGTTGCCTCGTATTCATGATGCTTCCAGTAGCGCGCGGAAGAGTATGAACTCGATTGGCTGCCGTAAGGCGTAACCCGAGGGAACATTCGCGGCACATGGCGCGCATAATCTCCGTACTCTGGAAACGTCGCGCGCAGATAACGTTCTTCCCCCGCGATCACCGGCACATAAATCAATGAGAACATCGCCATCATGATCGCCACGATCCACCAGTTTCTTGCCGCAATGGCAAAACCCGCAGCCATCATGAGCGAGCCCAGGTAGAGCGGATTGCGCGTGTAGGCATAGGGTCCGCTGGTCGTGAGCTGTTTGTCTTTTTGCACGTGTCCGGAAGCGAACCCGCGCAGCAGCAGCCCCGGGACCATCACGATCGCTCCCGCAATCAACGAGTTTCGCGTCGGATGAGCCAGCCACACGAAGAATACGGCCGACAGAAATCCCGCGGGGATGCGGACCCGGCGGGCGACAAGGGACCATCGGCTGTGGCTCGTCTGCCATCCGGGTTGTGAGTCACCAATCACTTCGACTCTCGCAACAGCTCTCGCGCCGCCAGGACAACTTCTTCGGGCGTGATCTGAAGCAACCCTCGCTCCGGTTCGCGGTGCCGCGAGTGGTCCGTCATGCTGCTGGCACTTCTCAAGACAATCGACCGGGTATTAAATGGCCCGTTACGGGCAGGATTCGTCGGCCCGAAGATCGCGACCACCGGAACCTTTAACGCTGCCGCCAGATGAGTCGGTCCCGTGTCGCCGCCGATCAGCAGCTTCGCGCGTCGCGTGAGCGCGATCAGTTCCGCAATTGAGCATGAGATTCTTCGCGCCGCACCATCGCTCGCCGACTCGACGGCCGCCGCCAGTTCTTCTTCTCCCGGACCATAGTTGACGAGCGAATGCACTCCCTCGGCAGCCAGCGCCTTCGCAACTACCCCGTAACGCTCCACCGGCCACTGCTTCGCGCCCCACCCGGCGCCCGGGCTCAGAATCACCAAGCATCCAACATCAGCTGTCAACTTGGAGATTTTTTCCCCCGCATCCGCATCCACCGGGAAATCGACCTTAGCTCGCTCCCGCCGTCCCACTCCAGCAGCGGGCACGCTCGCAATCACCGCGTGGGCCAGATCGAGGGCTTGCTCCACCACGTGCGCGCCGTTCGTTGTTACTTGCCGCGTGTAAAACATGCTCGCCGCATTTTCACGCGGCTGCGCGTCGCCAAATAAAATGGGGGCACCGGACCATTTCGCCAGCAGCGCCGACCGCACCGCTCCCTGGAAATCGACCACTGCGTCATATTCCACTCCGCGCAACTGGCTCAAGCCGACAGCCATTTGGTGCCATGTCTTAAATGAGAGCAGAGCGCGGCGCCATTCCCCAAGGTTGACGGTATGAACACGGTCAACCAACGGTCTTTCGACTGAACGCCGTCCCGCCCGCGGGTAACGGAGCGTGCACAGGAGTTCCGCCCACCGCTCTTCGATCAGCCATCCCAAAGTGATGTGGGGAAACGCCTCGCGCAGCGCGGCGACTGCGGGCAAGGTATGAATCACGTCCCCCATGGCGCTGAGCCGCACAACCAGAATGCTTCTCAATCGAGGAGTAGTCGCCTGATTCGCGGAGGCCGTCATCCGCTGCGCCTCATGCTTTTCGCCCCAGCTGCGAGCGAATAAATTCCGTAGCCGAGTGATTCTTGGGATCGCCCACGATCACGACTCGGCCCCCGCATTCTTCCACCACGTCATGCTCGGGAACGGTCTCCGCAGTGTAGTCGGTGCCCTTAGCGTGAAAGTCGGGCCGTAGATCGCGAATAATCGCGCGCACGTCTTTTTCAGCAAACACGACCACTGCATCCACATCCGCCAGTGCGGCAAGGATCTCCGCGCGCTCCTCGGCCGGCATGAACGGCCGTCCTTCCCCTTTCAACGCGCGCACCGAATTGTCGCTATTCACCGCCACGATCAGTTTTCCGCCCAGTTCCCGAGCCGCATGCAGGTATCGAACATGCCCAACGTGCAGCAGATCAAAACATCCGTTCGCCAGCGTGACGCGCTCTCCCGCGACCCGCCAGTCCGCCACAAGCTTTCGCAGTTCGTTACGCAAAACAATCTTAGGATGAATCGATTGACTCAATGGAATGATCCAGTCGTGGCTTCTCCCGTCCAAAGCTCTCGGCTCTCAGGACCAACAGGGTTTGCTGAGAGCTGCGAACTTGGAACGGAAGGCTTATTTAGTGTTCCCGCGCAACCGGCGCCGTCTTCTCCAAAGCTTCGAGCAATTCGTGCTGGCTGACGGTCGCCGTCCCGCGCTTCATCACGACGATACCACCTGCGTAGTTCGCCAGATGCGCTGCTTCTTCGGCGGTTGCCCCTGCTGCCAGGGCCGCCGTAAAGGTCGCGACTACAGTGTCGCCCGCTCCCGTCACATCCGCCACTTCATCGCCGCCGAAAATCGGAATATCCACCGGCTTGTGCCGCCTCGGAAATGCCACCATGCCGTCTTTGCCCCGCGTAATCACGAGCGATTCCAGACTCATCTCGCCACTGATCTGTTCTCCCGCCGCCAGCAACCGCTCCCAGTCTTCGCCGATCCGGATTCCCAGCGCCTCCTCCACCTCTGACTCATTGGGAGTCGCAGCCGTGATCCCCGTGTACTCGAGCATGCGGTGACGCGAGTCCAGCATCACCGGAACTTTCTCCAGCCCGCGCTTCTCGCGAATTGCATTCAGCAGCGCTGGAGTCGCCGCCCCGTATCCGTAATCGGAAACCAGCAATGCGTCGGACGCCCGCCCATATTCCCGCGCCGCCAGCACCAACTCACGTCGCAGGTGCGAATTCGGATCCTCGGCCGGCTCGCGGTCCATGCGCACCACCTGTTGTCCCGCCGTATGGGCGAATCCCGCGAGAATGCGTGTCTTTGTCACGGTTGGATAACTCTTGTCTTTCAATACCCCACTCACCGGAATTCGCTTGTGCCGGAAGGCCCGCAGCAACAGCTTTCCCGCCTCATCCTCGCCGACTACTCCGACGGGCAAAACATTCACGCCGAGATCGGCAAGATTGTAGATCGCGTTGGCTCCTCCGCCCGGCACCACCTTGCGGTCCTGGTGCTTCAAAATGAGCACGGGAGCTTCGCGCGAGACCCGCGAAATCTCGCCGAACACGAACTCATCCGCCACGAGGTCCCCAAGGACCGTTACCGTGACCTTGGGAAAAGACTCGACAATCTTCCGCAAACGGTCGTTTTCTTTAACGTGTTTTGTCATGAATCAACTCTTACCTTTAGTAGGAATGGCAAGAAGGACAGCCCAGAACCGTCGTTCCCGTTGGAACAGTTCTACTCCTAAAGATTTGTCATTCCGAGCGGAGCGAGGAATCTGTAGTTCGCATTGCCACCACTACCGAACGCACTCGCATTCACGCACCCAAGATTCTCTCACGTTCTGACCGGTCACTTCCCAATTCTCGCGAGAATGGTATCTACAACGCCAGCCGGATTGTCGAACGAAACGGAAAGCGTGGCGATTGCCAGAGGCTTCAGATCTCCGAGCAGAGATCCCAGATTGACAGCATCCTTCTCAGTCGTTACGAATCCATCCGCGCAAGCTCTCGCCCGAGTCGCTAGCAGATGTTCGACATCATTTCGAGTATAGGCATGGTGATCGCGGAAAACACCCTCGGCCCCCGGCCTGATCCCGGCGGCCCGCACCTGCGCGAAAAATTGTTCGGGACGTGCTATCCCGCAAAACACAACTGGAGCTTCTGGCGCACTCGCCACCTCGATCCGCCGTTTCATCCGCCATAGGACTTTCCCGCGCAGAGCCGAATTCTCATACGACACTTCTGCTGGCAACACAATTGCGTCCGCCCGTCGCAGCGCCGACAGCGGCTCGCGCAACCTTCCCGATGGCAGAAGCCGGTCTTCGAAATCTCGCCCGGTCAACAGAACGATGTCGAAGTCCCGCGCCAGCGCACGGTGCTGAAATCCGTCATCCAGAATATGCAGTTGCGCATCGAACCGTTGTTCCGCCAGTCGCCCGGCCTCATAGCGGCTCTCGCCGACAATCACCGGCACACCCAGTCGGCGCGCAATCAGCAGCGGTTCATCCCCAAAATCGGCCGCCGTGCCGCCCGCCTCAACCACCAGTACGCCGCGGGTTTTGCGACGGTATCCGCGCGAGAGAAGATCGAAGCGAATGTCGCGCGCCTTCAATAGCTCTCCCAGTGCGATCACAAAAGGAGTCTTGCCGCTGCCGCCAACGGATAAATTTCCCACGCTAACAACGGGCTTCGCCAAACGCCGCGCCGCGAGGACGCCGCGATCGTACAGCGCATTCCGCAGAGCGCTTGCCGAGCCATAAAGGCTTGTCAGCGGATTCATGCCGATGCCTTGCCGGCTGGTTGTGAGGTCGCCGGCTTCTTCATCAACTCCGCGAGCGCTCGAACCGTCCTCGCCGTCGCGCCCCGTTGCGATTCCAGCGCCGCCAGCGCATTCCGCCCGAGTCGCGCGCGCTCCTCGCCATTTTCGATCAGCTCAATAAAAACCAGCGGCAACTCGGCCAGTCCCACAACCCGCACCGCGTCCTGGCTCGAGAAGAAATTCACGATGTCGCGAAAATTTTCGTAATGATTCCCCGTAACCACCGGGACTCCATAAAGCGCCGGCTCCAGGATATTGTGACCTCCGCGCGGCACCAGGCTTCCACCCACGAACGCAACGGTCGCCAGCGAGTAAAGCGCGGCCAACTCACCAATGCTGTCCACCAGAAACACGCCACCCGCGAGCGCCTCTCCATTCCAGAGGGAACGCCGCCACATTTTGAAGCCCAGCTGCTCCACCAACGTCGCAACCTCCGCAAAGCGCTCCGGATGTCGCGGCGCCAGCACCATCACCGCCTTCGGCTGCGTCGCCAGAATATTTTGGAATGCGGAGAGCAGTGTACCTTCCTCGCCTTCGAGCGTGCTGCCGCAAACCAGAATTGGTCCCGCTCCCGACTGTTCAATCGCAGCCCGTAAACTGGCCACAATCGCGGGCGAAGGCGGCGGAGCCACATCGAACTTCAAATTTCCGCCGATCTTGACCTTCTCCTCAGACGCACCAATCTCGACCAACCGCCGCCCATCCTCCTCGGTTTGAGCCAGGAACAAATCGACGTTTGCGAGTACTTTGGGAAGCCAGAACCCCAGCCGCTTGTACCCCGGCAGCGAACGATCCGAAATGCGGCAGTTGATCACCGCAACCCGCGACCCGCGGCTCTTTGCCATTCGCAGAAAATTCGGCCAGAATTCCGTTTCTGCGATCACGCACAAGTCCGGCCGCAGTGCCTGCAAATAAGACTGCACCGCAAACCCGAAGTCGAGCGGAAAATAAAAGACATTCTCCGCACCAAACCTCTTGGCCGCCAGCTTCTGGCCCGTGCTGGTCGTGGTCGAGACCAGCACTCGATGGGCAGGAAATTCCTGCCGCAGCGCCTGCACCACACCGCTCGACGCGACCACTTCGCCCACTGAGACCGCATGCACCCAGATCGTCCGCCGCCCCGCGCCTTCGATCAGCCGCGCAGGCACTGCTCCCCATCGCTGCCGCAGCCCTGCTCGATACTTGCCATGCCGCAACATTTGCAGCAGCCAGTAAGGAAGGGTGACGACCAGCAATAACGCGAGCAGCGCACTGTAAAGTGCATACATGAATGAAGTCCCATTCTAACTGCCATGCCCTGCTCTTCGAACAAGCTCCGGACGGCCCCGCATGCGTCTGACCGCATCCTATAATCCACGTATGCAAAAATCCCCCCGCAATCTACGCCCGCGCGCCCTCCGTCCCACCATCATCGTCGCCATCGTTCTGCTCTTTTCTCTCGAGGCGCTGGCCGCCAAAGACTTCATCATGCCCGAGGCTCGCCCCGCGCACGCCTACCCTGCCCACGACGAGCACCCGATGGAAAAGGTTACCGTTGCAGTCGATCCCTACGACGTCGAGTACAAGGCCAACATCTTTACCGCTAATTATCGAAAGTATGATTTCATGCCGATCTTCGTCGTCATCACCAATGACAGTGATCAGCCCATCCAACTCGCTGACATGAAGGCTCAACTCAACACCGTCAATCGCGACAAGCTCTCCCCCTCAAGCACTGAGGACATTGTCCGCCGCATGTCCCACCCCTCGCGCAGCACCCAGCCGACCCTGCCCATTCCGCTTCCCGGCAAGAAAGTGAAAGGCGGCGTCAGCCAGAAAACAATGGACGAAATCGATCGCTCCCAATTCGGAGCCCGGGCCGTCGAGCCCCACTCCACCGCCCGCGGCTTCCTCTTCTTCGATGTCTCCGATATCTCCAACCCGTTAGCCGGAGCGAATTTTTATCTGACCGGAGTGCGCGACTCGAAAGGCAATGAGCTAATGTATTTCGAAATCGCCCTGGAAAAATATCTAAGCGCCCCTGAACCGAAAAAGCCGTGAAAACTGCACGCGCAATGTAAGCCGCTTTCACTCGCACTGGTCGGGAACTTCAGTAGGGCATGGAATTCCTCTGTGACCTCCGTGTTCTCCGGGGGAAACGCTCTTTCTCCCGCTCCAGTCGGGCCGTTCTCTTGTCCGCAAGCCTGGGGTTAGACGCGCGTTCCTGCGCGGCAGCTATAATTTCGGGTTATGGAGACCATCCCATCCACCTCCGAGGCTCTCCTCGCAAAGTACGAGCCCGTTATCGGACTCGAGGTTCACGTCCAGCTTCTGACTGCCTCGAAGATTTTCTGCTCCTGCTCGACGCGCTTCGGCGATCCGCCGAACTCGAACGTCTGCCCGGTCTGCCTCGGACTCCCCGGCGCTTTGCCAGTGCTGAACCGCAAAGCGGTCGAATTCGCAACCTTGGGGGCGATGGCGCTCCAGTGCCGGATCAACGAAACTTCGATTTTCGCCCGCAAGAATTACTTCTATCCCGATCTGCCCAAGGGCTACCAGATCTCACAGTACGACAAGCCAATCGCCGAGCATGGATTTATCGACATCGACATTGACGGCGCGAAGAAAAGAATTGGCATCACCCGGCTGCATCTTGAAGAAGATGCGGGAAAGAGCCTGCACGAAGGATTCCCCGACGCTGCAACGAAGACCGCCATCGACCTCAACCGCACCGGCGTCCCTCTCGCCGAAATCGTCAGCGAGCCCGACATGCGCTCGCCAGAAGAGGCCTACCAATACCTCACGCGCCTGAAAGAAATCATCCTTTACACCGGCGTGAGCGACTGCAACATGGAAGAAGGCTCGCTGCGCTGCGACGCCAACATCAGCGTGCGCCCCCGCGGACAAAAAGAGTTTGGCACCAAAACCGAAGTCAAGAACGTCAACTCGTTCCGCTTCATCAGGCAGGCGCTCGAATATGAAATCGAGCGCCACATCGGCGTCCTCGAATCCGGCCAGAGAATTACCCAGGAGACGCGCCTCTACAATTCCCACGAAGGCCGCACCTACGGCATGCGCTCAAAAGAGCAGGCGCACGATTACCGCTATTTTCCCGAGCCCGATCTGCTTCCGCTCGTAGTCGACAGGAAATGGCAGGCTGAAATTCGAGCCGGTCTGCCCGAACTGCCCGAAGCCCGCCGGCAGCGCATGGTGCACGACTACGCTCTCACCGCCGGCGATGCCTACACGCTCACCATCACTCGCTCCCTCGCCGATCAGTTCGAGTCCGCTGCCCGCGCCGCCAAAAATCCCAAGCGCGTCGCGAATCTCGTCCAGAGCGAATTACTGGGACGCCTCAAAGCGCACTTGCTTGAACTCGACCGGTCCCCAATCTCCATGGCTGGCATCGCTGCCTCTGCTGATTTGGTCGAATCCGGCGCAATCTCCGGCAAGATGCTGAAAGACCTCTACGACCTTTGTTTCGAGCGCAATAAAGATTTCCCCGCCGTTTACGAGGAAGAAGGCCGCCCCGAGCAATCACGGGATACCTCGGCCCTCGAGAAATTAGCCGATGAGTTGATTGCAGCCAATCCGAAACAGGTTGAGCAGTATCGGGCAGGAAAGAAGACGATGATTGGATTCTTTGTAGGTCAGCTAATGAAAGCGTCCAAGGGGCAGGCCAATCCCCAGATCGCGAACGAAGTGCTCACGAAAAAGCTGGAAGGATAAATTCGTCGACGCCGAGTGCGTAGAGACGCGGCTTGCGGCGTCTTTCTACTTCGCTGCTCCCGCGTTCTTCAAAATCTCGTCTGCATAGTAGTTCGTGACCTTCGCATCGTCCCGCAAGCTCTCGTAGTACGCGGCCTTCAACAACTGCTCACGCCGATCGCGCAACTGTTGCCGGATCGCCTGCTGCACGCGCGGATCATTCAAATCCCGCTGCCCAGCCGGCTCTTTCGCAATCAGCTTCACGATCATGTACGCATAGGGCTGTTTGTTCGCTGGATTCAGCACGGGAATGATCGGCGTGTATTGCCCCGGCTTTAGCTTCATCACCGCATCCCGCGTGGCTGCGTCGGCGCTCTTTAAGGCTGATTCCGGAGCCATTCCCAGATCACCGCCATTGTTGCTCGTCTCCGGGTCTTCCGAATAATTCATCGCCAGCGTCGCGAAATCGTCGCCGCTATCCAGCTTGTTCTCAATCATCTGGATTTTCTTCTTTGCCTCGGCATCGTTCTGTGCCTTGTTCTGTACGTTGCGCAGTTGCGCGTTCACGATCCCCGTCACCATGATTTTCGCCAAGTGATATTGCGGCTCAATCAGGTTGAATTCCGCTTTGTGTTCGTTGTAATAATTCGACACGTCCTGATCGGTGATGTTGATGCGCGAGGTGATCTCTTTGTTCAATACTTTGTCGCGAGTGAGCGACCGCCGCAGGTCGCGCTTGAAATCGTCCAGCGTGATCTTCTTTTCCGCCAACCGTTTGTTGAATTCCTCCGCCGTATAGGGAGCTTTCGCCTCGTTCAACTTGCGGTCTACTTCTTCGTCGGTCGCCAGCAGCCCAAGCTTCTCCGCCCGGCGCATCAGGATCTCTGTCTCAATCAGCTCGTTCAAAATGCTCAACCGCAGGCTCACCGCCTGCTCGCCACTCGGCTGCTGTTCTGAACCCGATGTCTGATTGGCGTAGTACTTATCCACCTCGCTGCGGTAAAGCTTGCGCCCGTTCACCGAAGCGATTACATCCCCGCCGCCAGTCTCGTGATTACAGGCGCACAATCCGATCAGCAGGCACGCGCCCGCGACGAAAATTCCAGCTTGCCCCAAGCCAAAATGAAAACGAGTTTTCAAGTTCTCCCCTCCAACCGATAACCGCATCTGCTTGCTCATCGAATGAATCCGTTTCACAAAAGGATCAAACCTACTTCGCTGGCGATCCTGACGAGCCCCCCTCGGGCTTATGAGCCGGCGCCGCCACGCCCGCATCCTTCAATGCCTGGTCGAGCGCGGCCCGAACTTCCTCGGCCGGAACCGCTCCATCCAACTTTTGCCCATTCACGTACAGCGTGGGAGTCGCATTCACGCCCACATCCTCTCCCTCCTTCATGGAGGCGCGTACTGCCTTCTCATCTTGCGCCTTGAGGCAGGCTTGCAGCTTGGTCGCGTCAAGGTCGTGCTTTTGCCCCTGCAACATCGCCAGTTTGTCGAGTTCCGCATTTTGCCCGTCGTGGCCTTTTTCCGAGCTCACGGCATGCTGATTGTTGTGCAGATAATCTGCGTATTCCCAGTAAGCACCTGCAGCTTGCGCGCCCAGGCAGTTCGCATCAACCGCCGCATGAATGGCCCACGGATGGATTTCCTCCAGCGGATAATCCTTGTAAATGAACAGCACCCGGTCGCCGTATTCCCTAAAGATCTCGGGAAAAAGCGTCGCATGCATGCGCGAGCAGAACGGACATTCGAAATCGTCGTAATTGATGACCACGACCTTCGCATTTTTGTTGCCCCGCGTCGGACGCCCGCTTACATCGATCTTCTTCATGAGCTCGGCATACGGGTCTTTGGTCAAGTCCAGCTTCGTCAGGCGCAGCAGCGTTTTGTGGTCTTTTGAGAGCAGGAATTCATAGGGCTGCCTTTTCTCGGTGCTATCAAACGTGATCGTCACCGCATCGTAGTTCGGAAAATCGCTCGCTCGCGGTGTTCCGACAATGAGTTTGACGTCTCCCGGCAGTGAATAATGGGCCCGTACTTGCCGCTCGACCAGCTGCAGAAGATCGCTCGGCAATGCCTGCCCGGAAGCCGACCCTTGAGCCAAGGATTGCTGCGTATTTGAAGAAGATCCCTTGCCGCCCGGAGGTGCCTGAGCGGAACAACCCACGCAAATTGTCAAAAGAAGCAAGAGTGCGCGACGCAACATCATGACTCGAAAACCACCTGGATAAGACAGAGATGCTTTATTATCTCACGCCGTCGCGGAGCAGGCGTGCTGAAAGCCCGGCACATTAAGGATCGGTTTGCTGTGGGAAGCATTCACCGTGCTGCGCGAAAAACCATTTGGGGTAGCGTAGGGCTTGTGCGCTGCGATCGGGAAGCGTGCTTTGATCCCCTTCTTTCGCCGCTGAGTTTTTTAAGACGCTTCCCGCGTTCTCCCACGCGCCAACTCCTCAACCGATAAAAGCTGGTTCATCGACCCCGATCGAAAGCCTTCCAGGTCGAGCGTTACAAACTTGAATCCCAGCTTCTTGAAAATCGAGGTGAACTCCTGCGCCATCTTTTCGTTCAACGCGCGTGGTAGCTCTTCCCGCGCAATTTCGATCCGCACAATCTCCCCGTGATGCCGCACCCGGAATTGCCGGAATCCCATCCCTCGCAATGCATCTTCGCCCCGTTCGATCATGCTCAGGGCTTCCTCTGTCACGGGACGCCCATATTCCACGCGCGACGAAAGGCAGGCCGAGGCCGGTTTATCCCAGATTCGCAGCGCCGCTCGCCGTGCCAGTTCCCGAATCTCAGCCTTCGTCAGTCCCGCTTCCAGCAGCGGCGCCAGTACGTGATGCTCTCTCGCAGCCTGCTGCCCCGGGCGAAAATCGCCCTGATCGTCGGCATTCACCCCGTAAGCGATCGTCTCCAACCCGCGCGCCTCCCGGTAGCGCTCGAGCACCGTAAACAATTCATCCTTGCAATGAAAACAGCGCGCTGCGTCGTTCCGCGCATAATCGGGATTCTCCAGTTCCCGCGTCTCCACCACTTCGACCGGAATCCTCTGCTCCCGCGCAAACGCCAGCGCGTCCTCCAGATGCGTTCGTGCCAGGCTGGCCGAATCCGCGATCACCGCGCGCATTCTGTCTCCCAAAACTTCATGCGCCGTCCACGCCAGAAATGCCGAATCCACGCCTCCCGAATAAGCCACGATCAGACCCGCGTGCGCCGCCAGAATCGCGCGCAATTGCGCGTCTTTCCGATCGAGTTTGGCGATTTCTTCCATGACGCAATTCTATGCGGACGTCATCCACATAGCCTCACCATATCTAATACAGTCGCTCCTGCCGCCGCAGATTCCCGAACGCCCCCACGTTGGCCAGCGTAAAGCTGAAGCGGTACTGGTTCTCATTGCGCACCGTGCCCAGCGCAAAGCGTCTGTATTCCAGGCTGATGCCGCAGCAGTCCCAGTTATAGCTGGTCTGCGCGGTGGCATATTGCAGGTTCCCCTGGGTTGCGTCCAAGCCGAAGCTGGCCGCTGCGCTCAAGCCTCGCTTGTTGAGTTGCCCGTAGCCCGCCAGCATACGGAACTGATGGAAGACCTGCTGGGCCGTCCCGTTTGTCAAAGAGGCCGTGTCGATCACGCGCAGAAACGCATCGCCTCCGCCTACGGTAAATGGGCCGTAATGGTAGTTCACCAGCGCCGTGCTCGCATTAATGCGGCCGTCCTTCAGGTCGTAATCGAGGTCCCACTCCGTATTCGTGCGCGGACTGGTTTCCACCCGCAACCGCGAAATAATCGGTGCGAACCGCCGGACGTCGTTCAGAAATGCAATTCCCGTAAAATCCGCGGTCGCGGTGAATACGTTTCGCAAGCCCGGTTGCAGCGCGCCTCCGAAGGTCGGATCGAAAAAATATTTCTGCCCGATCTCCCAGCTCAGGATCTCTCGCGGACCGGTAGCGCATGGTTGCGAGTCCGGAGCCGGCGGCATTTCCCACGGCACCACCCCCACCTGCGGAGGTCCGCCCACCGACAGCGAGCTCATTCCGTGCAAATCGCAATCTGAGGCATCTGCATTCAACCGTTTGGCATAAATCCGATTGACGAGCGAATACTCGATTTCGTTCGTATTCGTCAGCACATCCGTCGCATCAAAACGCAAAACGTCGGGAAAATTCCTGACGCCAGCGACGTAGTCGTAATGCACACGCGGCTCCACCACATGTTTCCACTTCCGCCCCAACCAGGGACGCTCGAAAACCTTCGACAGCGCCGGCGGCCGTAATTCCCCCGACGCTTCCAGTGATTTTCGATTCAGAATGTCATCCGCTGCGTTCCCAGTCTTCGAAGCCTGTAGAGCGTTATATTCCTCCGTGTAAAACGTGTCCCGCAGTGTAAGCGCCGGTCGAAATGACCATCCCCGCCACTGCAGCGGCATCGCCAAGGTTGGAGCAATATCGAATCGTCCAACGAGAATCGCTGTTCGGAACCCGATCTGCCTCCGTTGCAATCCTTCCGCCGCACTCTCGAACGACCAGTACAGCGGGGTATTTCCCAATTGTCGCTCTTCGCTCGAGATAAATGCGCTGGGCGTATGCAGAATCCGGATCAGTTCCGTCGACGTAATGTTGCTGCAACCTGTATTGACCCCAGTCTCTGGAACACAAACATCAAAGTTCTGGTAGCGCTCGGCGAGCGCGTTGAAGTGGAAACCGTTCGTCGTATTCGATAGGAAGATCTGCGACTTCACTTCCGAGTCAATTGCCTGCGAGTAGACATCCGTAAATGCGATCCGGTATACGAACGAACTCAGGTAATCGACGTTAGCAACTCCGCGCACCGATCCAAAGGGACGCTCGGCCTGGAAACGCGCATCCTCACCACCTTGGTTCTGTACTGTCCCGCCGCTAAGAATGCCGCGGTCCAGCACGCCCGAATAGCTGAAAAATACGTACGAACTGTCACTCGGACGCATCCGGAACTGTCCTAGTTGTGCCCATCCGCGTTTCGAGTAATACTCCGCCCCGGCCGTCGCGTCCGTGCTCCGATTGAACACCCAGTACGCCGAATCCCCTGCGATGTATCCCTTGGTCGATGAGTTGCCCACGCTCGGAATCAGCAACCCGCTCTGCCGTGACTGTTGCACTGGATGCGTCACGTAGGGAAAATAAAACACCGGGATTCCCATCAGCCGGAAGTTACTGTTGTAGATCTTCGCCGTGCTGTCCACGTCCACCTGCACTTCGTGCGCCCGGAATTGCCACTTCGGATGCGGCAACTGGCAAGTCGTCACCGTTCCGTGCCGCACCAGGTAGTGACCGGGTCCGTGTTTCTCCACAATTCGACCCGTGAAGGCGAACGGGTTCGACGAGGTCAGCACATAACGCGACCGCCGTCCCTTAAACCCCAGCGTCCCATTCACGTCATAAAACGTCCCCACCTCGGTTTGGATGTTGTATGTCCCATGGCTTGCCTCGATGTGCTCGTCGTAAGGACCGCCATCCAGAACGACGTGCCCTTCCAGCACGCTGTCGCCAGTATCCGAGTCGTAAGTAATTTGATCTGCCTGAAGGATGTAGGTCCGGTATTCGATCTCCACTTTGCCCCGCAGGTGGTAGACCGACCCGTCTTTTTCCTGTTCCGTCGCCCGGATCGTCACGTCTTCTTTCATCTGGCTCGTCGGAGCCGTCGGGAAAGACCGAACTGTGGCTCCGTCCGGGGGCAGCGTCTGGCTGGTTACTATGCTGGAGGCGAGAAGCAGGTGACAGACCATCGCGGCCGTGATAATGATTCGAGAGCGGGTCATCATTGAGATGATCATTAGCAGATGACCGTGAGCGGATGACCTGCCAGTACAGAGGTGTCTGCCAACGGGAACGAGTTTGACCTTAGCACGCCTGCGGTAGGCGAAGCAAAACTGCTCTACGTGTGATCTCCGCATTTGTGCTTTCAGCCTCGCTCCGGCTGACGGCACTCTCCCGCGACGTTGAAAGCGCTTCGAGATTGAACTACGGCAGATTGAATCAATAATGACCGGGCTGACCAATACCGAATCGACAACTGACGTTCCCGAGGGTGACTCCGCAGGTCCAGTACCAGGCTGCGCCCCCATCGAGCAAACGCTTGCCAATCCGGCAACCTGGCGCAATGAAGTCGCCGCTCGACTGGCCCGCTATCGCACAAGACGCAAGCCCCGCGCGCCACATTATCCTTCGCTCCTTCTACCTTTTGATTCCTCGGAAAGCTGGTGCCGGCCCGCCGCCGCATTCTCTTCTTCCGTGTCTTCATCCGCGGCGAGCATCCCGGCCGATGACGCCTTCCCGCATTCCGGGATGCATGAGTCGACCACCTTGAACGAATCCATGTTCGATTCCGCCGGGCTTCCCGCTGCGCCGCTTCCGGTTCTCGATCCCTTCCCCAGCGCTCGTGAAAATAAGATCATCGAATTCCCCCGTTCGGCTGCCATTCCCATTTTTCACTCTAGTTCGCTCGCCGATCCCATTTTTGACCGCCCCCGCATCGTTGAAGCACCCGAGGTGCTGCCGCCCCCTCCCGCGCTTGGCGGAATCCTCATCGAACCCGTCCAGAAGCCGCCCGACCCGCGTGCTGGTTTCGAATCCCGGCTGAAATCTGCTTCGATCCCGCGGCGCGTGCTCGCAACCGTGCTCGACGGAGTCATAATCCTGGCATCTCTTGCCGCCTTTGCCGCCATTTTTATTCGATTCAATCCCGTTCGCGGACCGCTGCCGCTGCTCGCCGGTACCACCGCCGCGACCGCTGTTCTGCTCTGGATCGCCTATCAGTTCCTTTTCATCGTCTACACCGGTTCCACTCCGGGACTTCGTGCTGCTCGCCTCCAACTTGCAACATTCGATGGCTCACCCGTCAGTCGCCGTGCTCGCCGTTGGCGTGTGCTGACCTCATTCCTCTCTGCGTTTTCCGCCGGACTTGGCTACCTCTGGTCCTTCCTCGATCCCGACTCTCTCTGCTGGCACGACCGCATCACGAAAACGCATCTCCGAATCGCACCAGCGAAATCGCCCCTTCCCCCAATTCCAGCCGAATAACAGTACATCGATCCCAGGCGAAAAGCCTTACCAGACAGGTCTTTTCCACATGGCGCAACGAGTACCTCAGGCGTATACTGCGCGGTCTTCTGGAATTCAAACAGGAGACTCCCAGAAACTCTTATGGAGGTACAAGCGTGAAACTATTTGTCAGAGTCTTCGTCTGCTTGGCCGTGATCGCGTTCAGTCTGAATGCCCTCGCTGCCGAAAAAGCAAACATCACCACCGCGAAAGACGGCATAAGAATTTCCACCTGCCCAGTGAAGTCCGTCGCTCAGGATGCAAAAACCCCGGCCGTTGAGAGTGCCCCGGAATCGCTCGCCGCCCTTTACAACAATCTTGCCTTCGACTACCGCAAGGCCATCTACTGGTGCTGCTATGGCGGTCTGCTGGCCGGCCCGAATTCTACCTATGGACTGGAACATGGCACGGCAGTTTGGCAGGCCACCGGCTTCACTCCCGGCACGAACACGACGGTCACTTCGGTGAAACTTGGTGTTGCCTATCAGTCCGGCACTTTCACCGACGTGATTGTGACCATCAACGCCGATAACGGCGGCATCCCGGGCGCTGTGCTCTCTACGTTCACGGTAAAAAAGATGCCTGTTTTCGGCAGTTGCTGCGAAGTCAAGACCAGTTCCGTTAAAGGCGGAGTTGCCGTCACCGCCGGAACGCCCTACTGGATCGTGATCGGCATGGAGCCGACTTCCGATTTCCAGGGCTCCTGGAATTTTGACATCTCCGATCAGGTCGACGCCATTCCCAATGCTTACCTCTACGACGGGGTTTGGTATCCCTTTGACGCCAACGTCAACTTCTCCTTTGGCGTGTATGGACAATAGCGGCTCGATGCCCAGTACAGGGTAGATAGCCGATCAAAGCCGGCCGCTGCCTTTCCGCTGCCGGAGGAACGACAACGAAATCATAGGATGGAGGAGATAGAAGTGAAAATAACACCGAAAAGTCTTGGAGTTTTCTGCGTCATACTGCTGTTTTGCTTTAGCGCGCTTGCCCAGCAGGACAAAACCACCCATATAACGTTTGCCCAAAAAGCATCTTCCGTGCGCGTCTCCTACGTTGATCGCAATGCCGGTTCGAAAACGATCTACAGCAACCTCGCCAGCAAGAACCCCAACGGCCTTTACTTCGCCCTTGAAGGAGCGACCGAGCAGGGCCCATGGTGGGGAGCTCCGGCGTGGAATGCAGTTCCCTTCACGCCCACTTTCAATGCAAACGCAACCAGCGTTGAGCTGCCTCTCGGCTACATTTTTTCATTGAACTCGACGGATGTGATCGTGAGCCTGAACGCCGACAGCGGTGGCCTGCCCGGCAACCCGCTCCAATCCTGGACCGTAACCATTAACACTGGGATCGTTTCCGGGAGTTGCTGCTCCGTCTACACGGTGACCGGCTCGGTTCCACTCGCTGCGGGCCAGCAGTATTGGGTCGTCGTAAGCACCGAAGCAACCTCCGACATGTATGTCGAGTGGAACCTCAATACGACCGACGAGATCGATAACGTCACCAACGCCTACTATGACGGCACCGGCTGGTATAACTACCTAACTACCAACGGAGTCGCCGTAGGCGTTTACGGCACCAAAACCAGGTAAAAGAAAGAAGAGGACGGGCATTCTCGCGCCCGTCCTGTCAAAAGAAAAACCGCCCCAGCCAATTTTCAGCTGGGGCGTTTCGTTTCGATAAAGCTAATTGCCCGCCGCCGGTTGCCCGTGCCGTTCGCACTTGTCCCCGCAGCACTTCATCGCGGACTTCTCGCCTGCCGCACCACAGCATTTTCCATCCTTGCAGCCGCCCTCTTTCGTGCACGCCTTCGTGCAAGCTTGCATGCTCTTGCCGCCGCAGCACGACTTCGCGTCTTTCATCTCACACTTGCCCTTGCCGCAGCAGCCTGCTTCGGCATCTTTCGCATCAGCGCTCGCGTGATGACAGCAGCTCATGGCATCTTTCGAGTCCGCACCATGATGGCAACAGCTTTTTGTCTCCGGCTTCGGAGTTGCATTCGGAGTAGAGGCTGACGGATTTTCCTGCGCCCAAACAACCAACGACAAAGCAAGGGCGATAACAATAGCTGACAATCTGAATTTCATACGATCTCCTTAAATTTTGAGTTATGAGTGCAATTGTGATTGCGGCCGAATCACGACCGACAGAAAACACAAGCAAGAATGGAATTACGATCTAAACGCGGAGGGCCATGCCAAATAAACCGGGGGGAGGGCTCACTGCCAAAACCGCGTTGCGAACGGCACGCCGTGCAGCCACGCGCATGGGGCCAGCTTCCGCGATCACCCCCGGCGCCATCTCCCGCGCCAGCCTCTGTATATCGCGCGCCGGAGCTGGCACGCCTTGCGGTCCTTGCCGGAAGCAACAGCTATGAGGGTCGTCACAAGCCGGACTGTCCGAAACCGCTTCCAGGAGGTCCATCGATTCCAGCTTGCGCAACCCTGGACAACACCGCCGTCCCTGGCTTTGAGCCAAGTCGGGAGCGTGGTGATGTCCTGCATGGATGGCCGGCATGTCCGCAGCCATTTCGTGCCCTGGACGCATGTGCCCCCAGTGCATGGCAAGCATCGGCGCCAGTGTTATCTCGGCCCAAGCCGTAATGACCACCAGCAAAATCGCCGCGATTGCCTTCTTCCCCATGCGAATTCAAGCATGGCAGACCGGAAAGCACCTTCCAGTGATCCGGATCACCAAGAGCCGTGACCTTGGTTCCACGGCCACGGCTTAAGAACAACCACTTCCGTTACACCAGACTCTCCAGCGCTCCCCGCACGTCCGAAAACTGAAACCCGTAACCGCTTTTCGTCAACTTTGCAGGTTCAACCCGCTGGCTCGCCAGGAATAACTCCTCCGCTGCCAGCTTTCCAAACGCCAGTCCCAGCGCAAATCCGGGCACTGGGAAAATCGCCGGCCGTCCCAGCACAGAAGCCAGCACCTTCGTAAACTCTGCATTCCTTATTGGACTGGGCCCCACCATATTCACCGGCCCCACCAGCGATCCCGTCCGCAGCGCGTGCTGAATTCCTCCGACTAAATCATCGATGTGAATCCAGCTCCACCACTGCCGCCCCGATCCAATCCTCCCGCCCAGCCCCAGTTTGAACGGTGTCAGCATCTTTTCGAGCGCGCCGCCTTTCCCGCTCAGAACCAGCCCCGTTCGCAGGTTCACCGTGCGGATCCCCGCCTCCGCCGCGATACGGCTCGCCGATTCCCACTCCCGGCAAACTTCCGGCAAGAACCCTTGCCCGCTCGCGCTCTCTTCGGTCAAGGCTTCCTCGCCCCGATTCCCATAGAAGCCGATCGCCGATGCGCAAACAAACACCGCTGGCTTTCTCTCCGCGCGCGCCAATGCCGTAGCGAGGTTTCGCGTTCCAGTCACGCGGCTTTCCCTGATTGTTCTTTTCTTGCTCTCCGTCCAGCGGCCCACAATCGTTTCCCCCGCCAAATGGACCACCGCATCGAACCCAGAAACTGCGGTCGGCGACAAAGAAGAACCTTCAGCATCTTCGCCGGATGAATCCCATGAGATTTGCCCTGCGTTCTGGGGTGCCCCGCGCACCAATTTCACGACTTCCGCACCCGCTTGCTCCAACGAGGGTAAGAGCGCGCCCCCGATAAGCCCTGACGCCCCACTCAACAGAACACGATCCATACCATTCACCCCACAAATCACTCTAGCAGCCTCCGTCTTGCTAAATCTCCCCGGACAAAGGCCTAAGTCAGACGCGCTTTTCGCGTAAACTATAGGTACATTCCGCCCGCGCGGCGTTCCCCCGGCCGCGCTGTTGTAAAATCCATCATGGCGACGTTGCGTGAACAAGTCGCGACCAGCGTTCTCACGGTCACCCGCTTCCGCGAGCTAATGCGGAAATTGCGCGAAAACCGTCCTAACGACGATCTCAACCTCGTCAAGCGCGCCTACGAATTTTCCCAGAAGCACCACGCCGGTCAGCACCGCGCCTCCGGCGAACCCTACCTCGTTCATCCCCTCGAAGTCGGCAACGTCCTCGCCGACATGAAAATGGATTCCGTCTCGGTCGCCGCCGGTCTTCTCCACGACTCCGTCGAAGACACCTCCCTCACCGCAGTAGAAATCCGCCAGGAGTTCGGAGAGCAAGTCGCCCACATCGTCGAAGGCGTCACCAAAATCAGCAAAATAGATTTCTCTTCTAAAGAAGAAGCCCAGGCCGAAAATCTGCGCAAGATGATGCTTGCCATGGTCGACGACATCCGTGTGGTCATCATCAAGCTAGCCGACCGTCTCCACAATATGCGCACGCTCGAGCATCTCGATCCCGAGCGCCAGCAGAAAATCGCTCGCGAGACTCTCGACATCTACGCTCCCATCGCCCACCGGCTCGGCATGGGAAAAATTCGCGGCGAACTCGAAGACCTCGGCTTCAAATACGTCGATCCCATCGGATTCGAGCAGGTCCGCACCGCCGTCGAGTCCCGCCGGAAAGAAGGCGAAGCCTTCATGACTCGCGTCGAAGCCACCCTCCGCGATGGCTTGAAGGAAGCCGGCATCACCGGCCGCGTCGAGAGCCGGGTCAAGCGCCTCTACAGCATTCACAAGAAACTCATCCGCCAGCGCATCTCCGTCGAGCAGGTGTACGACCTCTATGCCATGCGCGTGATCACGAATTCTGTGCAGGATTGCTACGCCGTCCTCGGCATCATCCACAATCTCTGGCGACCCGTCCCCGGCCGTATCAAGGACTTCATCGCCATGCCCCGCCCCAATCTTTACCAGTCGCTGCACACCTCCGTCATTACCGAAACTGGCGAGACTTTTGAGATCCAGATCCGCACCGAAGAGATGCATAAGATGTGTGAGGAAGGCATCGCCGCTCACTGGAAATATAAAGACGGTCCCGTCTCCGCACAGGACGAGCAGCGACTGGCATGGCTGCGACAGGTAGTCGAGTGGCAACGCGATGTATCCGACCCGAACGAATTTCTTTCCACTCTAAAAGTCGATCTCTATCCCGAAGAGGTCTACACCTTCACGCCGAAAGGCAAAGTTCTAGTCCTTCCGCGCGAATCCACTCCCATCGACTTCGCATACACCATTCACACCGAAGTCGGCCACAGTTGCACGGGAGCCAAAGTCAACGGACGCATGGTCCCACTCCGTCACAAACTCCACTCCGGCGACATCGTCGAAATCATCACTCAGCCCGGACACAAGCCCAGCCGCGACTGGCTCGCCATCGTGAAATCCAGCCGCTCCCGCAACAAGATCAAGCACTGGCTCAATGTTCACCAGCGCGAACGCGCCATCGAAATCGGCCGCAAGCTGATTGAAAAAGAAGCGCGCAAATATCGCATCTCGCTCAAAGACATCAAAGAAGCCGACCTGCAACGCGCCGCCAGCGATTATGGCCTAGGTCGTCCGGACGATCTGATGGCCGGCATCGGCTACGGCAAATATTCTGCCAGACAACTCCTGGCAAAATTCGCTCCCGCCGGCGCCGAGCCGCTGTCTGACACCGAAACCGAGGCTGCCGGCCACGGATTCACCAGCGTGGTCCGCCGCGTATTTGGCGGAGATTCCAACGCCATCGTCGTCAAGGGCCAGGGCGACCTTCTCGTTTACCGCGCCAAGTGTTGTAATCCCATTCGCGGCGAGGCCATCGTCGGATACGTCACTCGCGGCAAAGGCATCGCCGTCCACTCCGTCAACTGTCCCAACGTCACCAATCTTCTTTACGAGCCGGAGCGCCGCATTGACGTCCTCTGGGCCGGAGACAAAGAAGGCCAGCCCGTTTCTTACCCCGTCAAAATCACTCTTCTCTGCGACGACCGTTTCGGCATGTTGAAGCAAATCACCGCCGTCATCAGCGACACCCACACCAACATCCGCGACATCTCAGCCCGCAGTGAAAACGGCCAAGCCAACGTAGACGTAGTCCTCGAAATCGCCGATCTCAAACACCTCCAAAGAATCATCGACGGAGTCCGCCAGATCCCCGGCGTCCACGACGTGCAGCGCCTGCAGAAAATCTAGCCCCGCAACTAGCCCCCCGCAATCGCCCCCAGGATCACAAGCGGCTCTTTCCCCGAGGCCACTGCCTCCGGGAGCGCCGCATCAGGCGGCTCATGCGATAAATCCTCTTCGCAGGCAAAGAAACGCAAGAACGCCCGACGTTGCAGCGTCCCATGCTCGCGAATCGTCCCGCGCAACATCGGGTAGTGGCATTCCAAAGCATCCAGCACTGTTTGCAGAGTGACCGGTTCTGAAACACCGATTCGCACCTCGGCCGCAGTCCCTGCCAGTATCCGCAAATGATGCGGCAGCACAACCCGAATCGAATTCGTACTCATCTACGCCAACCAATTCCGCCCTAGCGCGGCTTGACTGAGAACTGAGAACTGGTAACTGTCCCTACAGCGTCTGCACTTCCACCGACAGCACCGCCGGCAAATCCCGCACAATCGGATTCCAGTTCTCCCCTGCATCCGCCGATGCATACACCTGCCCGCCCGTGGTCCCGAAATAAACACCGCATTCATCGAGCGAGTCCACGGCCATTGCGTCCCGTAGCACATTCACATAGCAATTGCTCTGCGGCAATCCTCGAGTCAGCGGCTCCCACTCGTCTCCGCCCGACTTACTCCGATACACGCGCAGTTTTCCCTCATGCACGTAATGCTCCGAGTCGCTCTTGATCGGCACCACATAAATCGTCTCCGGCTCATGCGCGTGCACATCGATCACGAATCCAAAATCGGTCGGCAGATTCCCGCTTACTTCGCGCCACGAGTCCCCGGCGTTATCCGAGCGCATTACGTCCCAATGTTTCTGCATGAACAAGACTTCGCGCCGCGCCGGATGCATCGCCACGTGATGCACGCAATGCCCGACCTCCGCGTCCTGATCCGGAATGTGCTGCGACCGCAGCCCGCGATTGATCGGCTTCCACGTCGCCCCGCCATCGTCCGTGCGAAACGCTCCCGCCGCCGAGATCGCCACAAAAATTCTCTTCTCATCGCTCGGATCCAGAATCACCGTATGCAAACACATTCCACCCGCGCCCGGCTGCCACTTCGGACCCGTTCCATGCCCGCGCAATCCCGAAAGCTCTTTCCAATTCTCTCCGCCATCGGTCGACCGGAACAGCGCCGCATCCTCAATCCCCGCATATACCGTCGCCGCATCCGTAAACGAAGGCTCAAGATGCCACACCCGCTTGAACTCCCACGGATGCTGCGTCCCGTCATAAAACTGGTGCGTCGTCAGCGGCGCGCCCGTTTCCGCCGACGTGTCGTACAGAAATTTATTGCTGGCCGCTTTCGGAGGGCCGCCGCCCGCTGCTGGCGCCTCGCCCGCCGGCGTTCCCGGCTGATGCCACGTCTTTCCGCCATCGTCGGACCGCTGAATGATCTGCCCAAACCATCCGCTCGATTGCGACGCATAAATCCGGTCCGGATTCACCCTCGATCCCTTAACGTGATAAATCTCCCAACCCGCAAAGTGCGGCCCGCTCACATCCCACCTCGCCCGCTTCCCATCCGAACTCAAGATAAATGCGCCTTTGCGCGTCCCCACCAAAACCCGCACAGATCTCATTTCCTCACTCCTTTTTGTCCTGAGCCCTTCTACGGATTCCGCGGAGAACCGTCGATAAACAGGTACCAATCGTCGATCCGCGAAATCCGTGAGAAGGAATTTTGCGCCGCGCTACTACTTTTACGCCGCCTTCTGCATCTGCGTTCGCATCTGTTTCGTCCACTCGCGCATCCCGGCAACATGTCCCGGCGAGCGCTTTTCCATCCACACTTCAAAACGTTCCGCAGCTTTTTCCAGCTGGCCAAGATACTGCTTATAAGCATACTTCTCCCGGAACTGCGGAATGCTCGCCTTCACCCGCTCCCAGACTCCGAAGAACTCGCCGTTGTTCTCGAAGAAAAGGTCCTGGTGCAGCAAGCCGTAGTTCAGCATCGAGCACGCCTGCTCCCAATAGCTCAGAACCATCATCACATTGGTCCCACCGTCTGTTCCCGGAGCCGCAATCTTCATCGACTCCTCAAACGTATCCGCAAAATAGTTCTTGAAGAACCAGTCCCGTGCCTGCCGCAACCGCGCCTCGCGCCGCAGATCGTACAGTTCCAGTTGAAGTCTTGCCTGTTCATGCGTAGGTTTCGATTCCATATCGTGATCTCCTTTTCATGAGCTGCATATCACACGGACGAACTGGTTTGAAAATGATTGTTGTGTTTCACCCGGAACCCTGCTGGCCAGACCGGTCGTTCTGCTCTGCTGTATAGACGATCGACGCGCCCGAAGATTGCGACCCAAGCACAAATATTTCGGACATCCAAAGTTGTCAGGGACACAATCTGCCCACCCCGATAGGATTCTAGTCTCGTCTGCGCTGGAATTGTCTTGCGATTATCCTGAATTATTGGAGGGATTTCCCACTTTTTACTAATTTGATGCCAGCGCAACCAGGCAAAGAAAGGGAAATACCGTCCCGTCTTTTCTCGACGCACGGCCCCATTGTCCCGGTTGGACGCCACTACCCGGTGAGCGGTAGGCCAAGAAACTAAGCTGTCTCTTCTTCGCACAGACCCGTAGTTTCTTTTTCGTCTACCAGCTGAATTTCTGAAATAATCGGCGCGGGACGAACTCACAAATGAGAAATCTGCGATTTCTTCTGCTTCTCCTGATTGCGGCAATCACTCTCTGCGCAATTTTGTCCGGACAAACCAATACCACCACGACACCGGCCACCACGTTCCCCCCCGCTTCGACTGCATCTCCGGAAACCGCCCAGGCGCCCATCCTCGAATACTCGCCGCCTCCCGCCGAGTACGCCCGCGCCAAAGCCTACTCCGCCGCCCACTACCGCCATTTTTTCATCAATTCGCTTTACGGATTACTCGTTCTTCTGGTCCTCCTGCGTTGGCGTGTCGCTCCCCGCTTCCGCGATCTTGCTGAGCGCGTCTCGCGCCGCCGCTTCGTCCAACTCATCATCTTCGCGCCACTCATCCTCCTCACCGTCTCCATCGTCACCATCCCATCCGACATCTGGGATCAGTCTTTGCAGCGCGCCTTCGGACTTTCCGTCCAAAAATGGCCTGCCTGGCTTAGCGACTGGATCACCGGCCAGATCATCATGCTCATCGTCGGAACCATACTGGTGGGGATCCTCTACGCCGTCATCCGCCGTAGTCCGCGCCGCTGGTGGTTCTACTTCTGGCTGGCCTCCATTCCGATTCTGCTCGCTCTCTTTTTCCTGCAGCCACTCGTCATCGATCCCCTTTTCTACACCTTCAAGCCACTCGCTGGCGCGAGCCCGGGTCTGGTCACCGAGATCGAGAAAGTCACGCATCGCGGCGGAATCGAAATCCCTCGCGATCGCATGTTCGTCATGAACGCCAGTTCCAAAGAAACCGGCCTCAACGCCTACGTGACCGGCTACGGAGCCTCCAAGCGCGTCGTCGTCTGGGACAATACGATCGCCAAAGCCACCATCCCCGAGACGCTCTTCGTCTTCGGACACGAAATGGGCCACTATGTCCTTCTCCACATCCCGAAAGAAATTGCGATCAACGCAGCTCTTCTACTGTTCCTGCTTTATCTGGGATTCCGTTTGGTGCACTGGATGCTCGCGCGTTTTGGCCACCAATGGGCGATTCGCGATTTAGACGATTGGGCTTCTTTCCCGGCGCTGATGTTCCTGATTACCCTGCTCGCGTTCCTGGCAACTCCGGCCTTCAATGCCGTCAGCCGCCACTTCGAGCATGAAGCCGACCGCTACGGCCTCGAAGTCATCCACGGAATCGTCTCCGATCCCAATCAGGTCGCTGCCCACTACTTCGAAAAGAGTGGAGAAATGAACTTGTCCGATCCCGATCCGAGCCAATGGGACAAAGCCTGGTTCTTCGATCACCCGACAAGAAAAGAGCGCGTCCACTTCGTAGCCACCTACAATCCATGGACCACCGGCAGCGAACCGAAGTATGTGAAGTAATCAAACAATTTGGACGAACTCGAGATTCGTTGTGGCACGGTAGCCGCGAAGCGGCGGAAGAATGCAGCCCACAGCCCGCCCTGAGCTTGCCAAAGGGGCGCAAGCCGTGGGTCAACCGTGTTTAAGGAGGAAAGCCCCAAAGGGGCGAAAGAGAACACTGCCAGCGTCGCAGAGACGTAAGACGTACACGTATGCGAATAAACCTCGACAAATCCAACCCAGGTTTCTCTGAGAATTGGGAACTACTTCAGATCCTTATCCACATCCAAATTATAGAAGTAGTAAAACCGCAGCCCCAGCACGCATCTGTCCGGCGTTGACGCGCATTGCGCTACAAATTCCTTCGGCAGCGGCGGAAACGGATTCGACGCCGTAATACTCCCCCAAGCCGCCCGGTCCAGCGCTACATCTCCCGATGACGTATGCAGCGTCAGGTTGCTGTAGTTGCCGTCCTTCATAATCACAAATTCGATCGCAAGCTTGCCCTGCTTGAAGATCGGCGGAAAGACCGACGGCGGCATCTGGTTGTACCAGTTCGATTTCACCACCTGGACGACTCGCGTCAGATAAGGACCGAAATCCACGCCCATCGTGTCGGTCAGGATTTCCGCTTGATCCAGCGCTTTCGCTCCGCCTCGGACCTGCCCCATCCCATAATCGCCCGCCTCCCCGGTTCCATATCGTCCCCGGTTTTGCGCCGCGCCCTTCAGTGCCTGCTCAATCGCCGATCCCGCCGTCAGCGGAGTCTTGAAACTCGGCTGCGGCTGGCTTCCCTGCGGAGGCAGCCGCAACTGCGCAACCTGATCATTCTGTCGGGGCGGAATGAAACCCCCGCCTTGCTGCGGATTTACCTGCTGTGGTTGCTGTTGCGGCTGTTGCTGCGCGATCTGAGGCTGTTGCGGAGGCGGTACTGGCTGTCCCATCTCTCCCGGCCGGCCCTGTCGCGCGCTCTGCAGAATTTTCTTCAGCTCGTCGCGGTTAATCTGCGGAGCTTTGCTCGTGGCAATCCTGTCTTTATCCGAAATGATCTTCGCATCCGGACGCCGCGTTAGCTTCTGCTCATCGGGCGGCAACTCCAGGAACGTCGCGTCCTTCGTTCGGTCGGCATCCGTTCGGATCTCGACTGCCACCGTCCGGTGCGGCCACAGCCCTGCGATCTTCTCGCTGTTCCACAACAAGATTACGACCAGCAAGTGCAGAATGACCGACAGCCAAAGCGCTTCCCGCTTCCGCGCCCGCGAAAGATCATCCTGTAATTGAATTAAGAGGTGCGGAACATCATCCGGATTAAAACCGCGGTACGCCGTCTCCCAATGCTGCGCTTCCGAAAGCTCGCGATGCTCCACCGATTCGACTCGAGGCGGCGGGGGAACCGGAGGTGGCGAAGAACCCTCAGACGAGGAAGGGTCACGCGACGGAATTTGGGTGACTGGCATCAGGCAGCGACGATCACTCGGGCTCCAGGTGGCAACTATAACCTTGGCAACTCTAAGCTTAGAGCCACAGGCAACCCCACAAGTTGCGTAATCGGCTGCGTAAAGTTACGTAAACCGTTGGGAGTTGCGACCTTTTCTATATTGTCGCATTTTTTCCCCACCCAGAGTGAGTACCTGAGTAATGCCGTGTGTAGAGTTGCCCCTAGTGTGGCGCGGGCACTCCTGCCCGCGGACGGAGCGGATCCGCCTCGAAATCCCGCCATCACCGTGGAAGAGCGGCGCTTGAGCGCCGCGTTCCTAACCCCAAACAATGCGGGCTTCAGCCCCTGCGAACTAGCTTTGGGGTTGGCGCGCAGCCCCAGTTCCCTTAAATCGCTTCATCTTTTGGGTGGCGCAGCGCTTTAGCGCTGCGATTGATGCAGATCACAATGACCGGCTTCAGGCGCTGAGGTAGCTTGTGCCAGCGCCCGCTCAAGCACATCTGTCGTGTAGATCAGGTTTGTGTGGCGCGGGCGCCCTCGCCCGCGTGACTCGCTAGCTCACTCCCACCCGCCCCGCATGCCTCCCCACCTCCGCCAATATCTCCAGCCCCAGCGCCAGCGCCCGCCGCCCATCCTCCAGAGAAACCGCCGCCGTCCCCCGCGTCCGCACCGCCTCCAGAAACGCCTTGATCTCCGCCAGCAGCGGCTCTTCCGCCACAATCTCCGGCTTCGTTACCTGAATCTTGGGGTTCACACTGGGCTGAGGGTGCCCGATATCCGGGGCGGAGCCTCCTACCGAAAACACCAGCACATCCTGCCGTGAATAATCGATCGAAATATATTGTCCCGGCTGAAAAAAGCGTAGCTTCCGCACTCTCTCCGTCGAAACCCGGCTCGCTGTAAAATTTGCCACGCATCCCGACTGAAATTCGATGCGCACGTTCGCAATATCCACTTTGCCGGAAAGTATCGGCAACCCCACGGCACGAATCTCTTTCACTTCCGACTTCACAAAGGTCAGCACCACATCAAGATCGTGGATCATCAAGTCCAGCACCACATCCACATCCAGCGCCCGCGGAGAAAACACGCTCAGCCGGTGCACCTCGAAAAACATCGGCTGATTGATCAGCGGCAGCGTGGCCCGCACCGCCGGATTGAATCTTTCCAGATGTCCCACCTGCGCCACGCGCGAGTGCTCGCTCGCCACGCGTACCAGCGCATCCGCATCCGCCAGCGTCGCTGCCACCGGCTTTTCGATCAGCACATCCACGCCCGCTTCCATCAGCGCGCTCGCCACCTTTCGATGCAGCACCGTAGGCACAGCCACCGACGCCGCCTGTACCTCGCTGTGCGTCGTCAGCATCTGCTCGATTGATCCAAACGATTTACATGCAAACTCGCGTGCCACCGCATCCGCGCGCACCGTATCCGGATCGACCACTCCCACCAGTCGCACCTCACCCGCCTGCTGCAACTGGTGATACACCCGCGCATGGTTGCGCCCAAAAGCGCCCACGCCCACCACTGCCACATTGATAGGAAAATTCGTACTCAGAGGAGTGCTCCGCTATCGGGAATAACCCGCTATTCTCGCAGTTCAGCTTTGGATAGCACAAGAGAACACGATGGGACGGCCGCCCTCAGCCGTCCAGCCGGGTAATGCCCGGCAGCGGACCACAAAGCCGTCACCTGGAGGCTCTTCGGCGGCGCGCCTTACATCTTCTTCAGTAGCGCAATCTGTCCCGCGTGATAAAGCTCATGTTGCGCCAGCCCGTCCAGCATGTACTGGAAGTTGTAATGCGCGCCCTTTTTTCCCGGCACCTGCGCACTCAACCGCGCCTTCGGAAATTTCTCCACCGCCTCGATCAGCTCATCATGCACGCTTCGCAGGTGCTCGAGCGCCTCAGTCCATGCCGCCTCGCTCGTATCCGTGACCGCTGGAAAATTCCGCGCAGCCGACAGCTTAACCGGCACTCCCATCATCCGCTTCCGCACCGCTCCATCCCAGGCCGCAATGTGCAACACACCAGTTCCCAAATGCTGTGTGCACTCTTGATCGGACGAGCCGCCGCCTGCTTGGCCGTTACTCCCCGAAGAATTTCAAACAGTGCCTCTCCATGCCACGCTCCGCCATAAAAAGCCCGTCTCAGCTGATCGGCAATACGCGCGGTTTCGAACATAGGCATCAGTAAAGTGCGCTCCATCTGCGTCAACCAGAACCATCAACGTGAGGGTTCTAACCTCTGCAATCTGACCTCTAACCTCTGACCTATTCAGCGCAAACCGCGATCCCCGCCTCATCCGCTGCCCGCACAATCGCCTCGCCATCCAGCAGCAGACATCGTCCTGCATCAATCGCCAGACACCCGGCTCCCGCCCGCTTCATCGCCTCAATCGTAGCCACGCCAATCACCGGAACATCAAATCGCATATCCTGCCCCGGCTTCGCAATCTTGACCACCGTCAGCGCCCGGCTCAGCAGCGATGACCCGCCAGCCGGTTCCGATTCTACGGATAACGATCGCATCAGCTCGCCCGCCCGCTCGATCGTCGCATCCGTTCCTTCCATCGCCTCGACCGCCACGCACGCCGCTTCCGCGATCACCACCGTCTGCCCGATGTCATACTCCGCCAGCCGTCGCGCCACCGCCCGCCCATACGCCATGTCCTTCAGCTCCAGCTCCGTCGGACGCCGCGCACTCAGCACGCCCGACTTCGCCAACAGCGGCTCCAGCAGCGCTGTCGAATTCTCCAGCATGATTCCTTCATCCGCCAGCACTTTCGCCACCGCCCCCAGCAGCGAATCCGTATTCCGCGTACCCAGCGAGAGCAGCAGTTTCGCCAGCCGCCAGTCCGGACGAATCGCCGAAAAAATCTGCTTGTGTTTGACCTGCCCCGCCATCACCGCGCGAGTCACACCCGCGGCCTTGAAAGTTTCAATGAGCTTCGAAAGCTCCCCCAGCGACAGCCAATGCACCGAAGCCGCCCCACGCGCCTCGATCTCCGGAAACGTTTCTTCCTTGATCGCCGCTACCACTACTTCGTACCCCTGCGCCCGCGCCGCATCCAAAACCAGCAACGGAAATTTGCCATTGCCCGCGATTAGACCCAGTTTCATGTTGTCAGTTTCGAGTTTCCAGCGATCCGATCAGACCATTAAGCACGCGGCCAACTTCGGCGGAGAGCATGAGCAGGGCCTTTTCGCGGTCGGCCGAACAATAGCCGAGTCTCGCAGCTAATTGCGGCTGCGTCTCCAGTTCCAGCAGGGAGCCTCTAGCGTGCCCGAGAAATTGTTTGAACTCCCCTGGAGTTGTACGCCCTTGCCCTTCCGCGAGATTACTTGGAGCGGACGTGGCGCATCGTCTCATCTGGCTCGTCAGGCCATAGAGCTCTTCCCGGGGAAAGCCTATTGTGAGTCGGTAGATATCTTCCGCGAGGTCCATAGCCTTCTGCCAGGCGATCAAGTCCTTGTACAAATAGCTCACGTTAGCGAACCTCGACCACTTCCTCGCCTTCGAGAATTTGAAACTTGAAACTGGAACTCGAAACTACTTAATCACTCCCCGCTCCGACTCCTCAATAAAGCCGATCAGCATCTCCACATCTTCGCCGCGATCCGTCTCGCCCTTCAACTTCTCCAGCGCCTGCGACGTATTCAGTTTCGATGCCAGCAGCACCCGGTATGCATGATGAATCTTCTTGATCCGCTCCTTCGTAAATCCCCGCCGCTCCAGTCCCACGGCATTCAACCCGTACGCGTGCGTCCCGCGTTCCGCCGATGTCTTCGAAAACGGAAGCACGTCGCGCGTAATCGTCGTCCCGCCGCCAATAAACGCATGCGCGCCGATCCTCACAAAATGGTGCACCGGACACAGTGCTCCGACCGTCGCCCAATCCTCCACGGTCACGTGTCCGCCGAGCGTTGCCGCGTTCGCCATAATAATGTGATCGCCGATCTGGCAATCGTGCGCAATATGCGTATACGCCATGATCAGGTTATGACTGCCCACGCGCGTGATTCCACTCCCCTTCGTCGTCGCCCGGTTGATCGTCACATACTCGCGAATCTCGTTGTGGTCCCCGATCTCCAACCGCGTCGGCTCGCCTTTATAAGAAATGTCCTGCGGAGCCAGCCCAATCGAGCAAAAAGGATAAAACCGGTTGTGCGCCCCAATCCGCGTCGGTCCGTCCATTGCCACATGCGAAATCAGCCGGCACCCTTCGCCCAGTTCGACCCCCGCCCCAATCACGCAATAAGGCCCAATCGTGCAAGAAGGATCGACTTTGCTTTTCGGATCGATTACCGCCGTAGGATGGATAGACATTTCTTAGTCAGTGGTCAGTGGTCACCGATTTTCCCTTCCGCAATCGCCCTTGGGGTTTTACCCCTCACCTCAGCCCTCGGCCCTCTCAAAATTCCTGTCATCCTGAGCGTAGAGAGGCGATAGCCGATCGGAGTCGAAGGACCCCTACTCGCTTTCAATCGTCGGTGGAGCGGCAGGGAGTTCTCACGATGACTACCGTTTCCTTGCGCCACCAATCTTTCACTTCTGCACTCCGACCTCTGCCAATCGGGGTTTCACCTCTGACCTCGAACCTCTTACCTCTGACCTACTCCGGCCCTCGAGGCACCAGCCGGCAAGTCACCGTAGCCTCCGCCGCCACTTTTCCGTTCACATAAGCCTTCCCCGTCAGCCGAGCCGCAGTCACGCGCCACGCTCCCACCTCCACCTCAATGCGCAACTGATCTCCCGGCACCACCGGACGCCGGAACCGCGCCTTCTCAATCCCCGTAAACACCATCAGCATCTCGTCGCGATTCGGAACCTCGGTCAGCAGCAGCAACCCGCCCGCCTGCGCGATCGCCTCCACAATCAGCACGCCCGGCATGATCGGCTTTTCCGGAAAATGTCCCTGAAAAAATGGCTCCGTAATCGTCACGTTCTTGAGCGCGACAATCCTCTTCATGCGCTCCAGTTCAAGCACGCGATCGATCAACAGAAAAGGAAACCGGTGCGGCAGGATCTTAAGAATCTCGCCAATCTCCATGCCAGTGCTCACCGGCTCTGGCTCTTGAGCGGTAGTGTGTGGAGTGTCCGTCATTGCGTTTTCGTTCAAGCCGAAGATTATACTGTAGCGCACGTCTGCTTTTGGGTGCACTCATTTGGGCCGATGGGTGCCCCATCCTAACGTCGTGTTTTTTGCGACGTTAGGGTGGGATTCCAAAGCAGCATCCGCCAAAGGTTTTTGCATTTGCCCTTGATTTTGATTTTGCGTTTGATTTTGATTTTGATTTTGCATTTGATTTTGATTTTGATTTTGCATTTGATTTTGATTTTGCATTTGCACTTGATTTTGATTTTGCATTTGAATTTGATTTTGATTTTGCATTTGCACTTGATTTTGATTTTGCATTTGCACTTGATTTTGATTTTGCTTTTGCACTTGATTTTGATTTTGCTTTTGGGTGGCGCAGCGCTTCAGCGCTGCGATCAACAGCATAGTTGTGATTGCGGCTTTAGCCGCTGAGGGTATCCATGGTCGCCGCAAAACATCCGCTGCGCAATTTCTTCGCTCTCATTCTTCCGATTCTTCTCGCCTCGCTGCTCGTGTCACAAACACCACCTCAATCTGCTGTCCCCACGCTTCCCGCCGACATCCCCGCGAGCGCCGAGCGGTATTCCTTCCTGCTCATGGGCAATCCGGCGGGACAGCAAGCCGTCTGGACCGCCTCCGATGGCACGCTCCACATCTTCTTCCAGTACAACGACCGCGGACGCGGGCCCAAGACCACCACCATCCTCAAGCTCGATGCCAATGGCATCCCTGTCTCCGAGGTCATCACCGGCAACGACTACCTGAAGACGCCCGTCAACGAAACCTATTCGCTCGAAGCCGGCACGGCGCGCTGGAAGAACGAATCCGAGCAGGGAGAAAAGAAAGTCTCCGGCCCCGTCTTCTATTCCGATTTCAACGGCGGCCCCTCCGAAATCGCTCTCCTCATCCACGCAGCGCTGCTGCACGACGAAAAGAAGATCAGCGGCAAGATCGCCCTGCTCCCCGAAGGCGAAGCCCGCGTCCAGCGCCTCGACGATCTCGAAGTCGAATCCGGATCGAAAGAAGCTCGTGTGGAGGCGGGGCTTCGCCCCGCCTTGCCTGCGACAAAGCACGTTGCCCTCTACTCCATAACTGGACTCGATTTCTCCCCAACGTACGTTTGGCTCGACGCCAGCCAGAAATTCTTCGCCTCCGTCGATAGCTGGGGATCCATCATCCCCGAAGGCTGGGAATCCGCCGTCAAGCCGCTCCTTGCCGCCCAGAACAAAGTCAAACAATCCCGCTCCGCCGATCTAGCCGCCAAACTCGCGCATCACCCAAATCACGGAGTCGTGTTCACCCACGTCAATTTATTCGACGCCCAATCGATGAAGACCATCCCCGACCAAGAGGTCCTCGTAAGAGGCGATCGCATCGTCGGCGTGTACCCGTCCGTGTCTGCCCGAACTGGAATATGGCCGGAGATCATCGACGCCACCGGCAAAACTCTCCTCCCCGGCCTCTGGGACATGCACGCCCACGTTGGCGATGACGACGGGCTGCTCAACCTAGCCGCCGGAGTCACCACTGTCCGCGACCTTGCCAACGACACTGACTCGCTCCTCGCCCGCCGCCAGCGCATTGCCGACGGAAAAGAAATCGGTACTCGCATCGTCATCGCCGGAATCATCGACGGCCGCGGCCCCTATCAAGGTCCGACCAAGGTCCTCGTCTCCACTGAAGCCGAGGCTCGCGCCGCCGTCGACAACTACAAAAAACTCGGCTACGTGCAGATCAAAATTTACAGCTCTGTCAAGCCCGAACTCGTTCCCGTCATCATCGACGAGGCGCACAAGAACGGTATGCGCGTCAGCGGACACATTCCCGCCGGAATGACCGCCGCGCAATGCGTCGAACTCGGCTTCGACGAAATCCAGCACATGAATTTCCTCATGCTGAATTTCTGGCCCGAGGTCAAAGAAACCAACACTATCTCGCGCTTCGTCGAAGTCGGCAAACGCGGCGCCACGCTCGATCTCACCACGCCGCAGGTGCAGTCTTTCATCAAGCTGCTCCAGGACCACCACACCAAGCTCGACCTCACGCTCAGCGTTTTTGAAGGTATGCTGCTCAGCCGCCCCGGACACATCTCCCCAAGTTTTCAGGCCGTCGCCAGCCGCCTGCCCGTGCAGTTTCGCCGCGGCCTGCTCAGTGGCCGACTCACGCCGCCCGAAGGCATGGACGAAACCTACATCAAATCTTTCGCCAAGATGATAGAGTTCGCCGGCCTTCTCTATCGTTCCGGCCTCTCCATCGAAGCCGGAACCGACTCCCTGGCGGGCTTCTCTCTGCAGCGCGAGCTTGAGCTCGACGTCCAGGCCGGAATCCCCGCCGCCCAGGTTCTGCAAAATGCCACGCTGGGCGCGGCGCGCATCATGAGCATGGATAAAGACCTGGGTTCGATTACACCGGGCAAACTAGCCGACCTGGTATTGGTAGACGGCGACCCCACCAAAAACATCAGCGACATCAGAAAAACGTCATTAGTGGTGAAAGACGGAATTCTCTATTACCCCGCCGAACTCTACACCGAACTAGGCGTAGCCCCGTAACGTGTGGCGCGGGCACTCCCGCCCGCGTGCGAAACTGACACCCTCCGCAATCCCGCCACCACCGTGGAAGAGCGGCGCTTTAGCGCCGCGTCCCCGATCCCAAACAATCGGGGCTTCAGCCCCTGCGAACTCTAGCCTAACCTACGATCCATTACAATCGCGTTGCACCATGGACGCGCCACGCATCGCCGCCCTCCTCGAACCTTTCCTCGATCACCCACTGACTGAAGCACAAGTAAAACAAATATCGACGTACATCGATCTATTGTTGCGCTGGAACGCCCGCATCAATCTGACCGCCATCCGTACCGCGGAAGAAATCGTCCCCCGCCACTTCGGCGAATCATTATTCCTGGCCCGCCACCTGTTCCCTGAAAGTGTAGAGCGGACACTCCTGTCCGCTCCGCCGGCAGAGGCAATCCAGCCCGCCAAAGACAAACCCGAGGACCTGACGACTGCCCACCAACCACGAATCACGAATAACTCGGCTTGTCGCGTCCTCGATCTCGGCTCCGGTGCCGGATTTCCCGCCATCCCGCTAAAGATCTGGGCGCCGCAGATCCACTTGACCATGATCGAATCGAACCACAAGAAAGCGGCGTTTCTCCGCGAGGCATCCCGCGCACTTACATTGACGGACATCAATGTAATCGCCGAGCGGGCCGAAATCCTCTCCGTCCCCGAGGACTCGCCACCCAACGAAGGCCGCCGGGGCCTACGAGCGGATGTGGTGACCTTTCGCGCGGTGGAAAAATTCGATCAGATCCTCTCCCTGGCCCAAACCTTCCTATCCGGCCAAGGCCGCCTGGCCATTCTGATCGGCACCGCTCAGATTCCAACCCTTGGCTTTGTTCCCCATATGCGCTGGCAGACAATCCACATTCCCCAGTCGTCCGCGAGAGTACTGGCAATTGGAAAACAACCATAAGTGGGAACTAATTGTCTCAATGTAGCGGACCCAATGGTTTCTAAGACACAAAATCGGTGGGTAATAAGGTAATAGTGGGAATTTCAATAGTATCTCACTATGAGACTAGTCGAGCCATAGTTCCTCAAGGAACACTCATGCGATGATTCAAGAAATGTTCCGCGTGGAACATTTCGACCATGTTCTATGAGGAACACTTGCTTCCCCATCGCAACTAGCCATACTAAGACCGGCCCACACCCGCAATAAGTGTTCTACGAGGAACATTCCAGGCGGTTGTCGCTCCTCGATAGCTAGATACAAAAAAGGAGGACTTCCTTTGAAGCGAACGTTCCGCGTGGAACATACTTCACATTGCACCAAAACCTGGCATTGCTTTTGACAGTTCGAAAGACTTATTCTAGCCAGCCAAGCAGAAAACAAATATGGGACGTGTTATCGCAGTCGCCAATCAAAAAGGTGGCGTCGGTAAGACTACGACCGCCATTAACTTAGCTGCCTCTCTGGCAGCCGCCGAAGTGAACACCCTGCTAGTCGACTGCGACCCCCAGTCCAACACGACCAGCGGCTTGGGGTTAATCAAGGATCCGGATCGCATCAGCATCTACGACGTTCTGATGGGAGCAGCCACCGCGGAAGAGGCGCTGCAACTTACTGAACTGGAGCAGTTGTGGCTGATCCCGTCCCACAAGAATCTCATCGGAGCGAACATCGAACTGGTTGAGGTGGAGCGGCGGGAACACCGGCTACGGGATGCCCTTGCTCCCTTGCGCGAGAGATTCCAGTTCATCGTCTTGGATTGCCCGCCAGCCCTCGACCTCTTGACCCTCAATGCCCTGGTCGCGGCCGACGGGATATTGATCCCGATGCAGGCAGAGTATTTTGCCCTGGAGGGCGTGTCGGAATTATTAGACACGATTGAGAGGATTCGGGTTGGATTGAACCCGACGCTTGAGGTGGATGGGGTTGTCCTGACGATGTTCGATGAACGGACGAACCTGGCGCAGCAGGTGGCGGAGGAACTGAAGAAATATTTTGGGGAGAAGCTGTGTACGACGACGATCCCGCGGAACATACGGCTGGCGGAGGCTCCGAGCCATGGGAAGCCGGCGCTGGTATATGACGTGCGGTCGCGGGGGGCGGAGAGTTACATACGGCTGGCAAAGGAGATTCTGGACCGGCATGCGGCAGCCATCCGCTCTGAGCCGTCGGGCACGGCGCCCGATGGAGGGAGCGCGCCGGAGCCGGGGGCAGCGGCTTAGATCGACCGAGATAAATATTTATATGTATCGATGTAAATCAGAAGTTAGAAGTAAGAATGTCGAAGTAAGAGCGAGTTGACCGTGGGTTTCCGGAGAGTGGTACTCAGAGCTCCTACGGTAAAAGAGGACGGGAAGAACTCCCTGCAAAGCCGGTTGAAGCCGACGGCAAAAACACGGGGTGCTTCGACTCCGCTCAGCATGACATGAGGATGGAGAGAGGAATGGAATGGTGAACACTTCGAACGTGGTGGCGGCTGAGAAGACGCCGGTGAAGGCTGGGGCGGAGAAGATTAACGAGAAGGTTGCGGAGAAGCGGCGGGCGCTGGGACGGGGGCTTGAGTCGTTGCTGCCGGGACCACGGGTTGTGACCACTCCCGCTGATCGAAACCTCGCTGACAACACTCCCCCTGAAACAACGGCGGGCGCTTCCGCAGTGCCGCGAGTGCAGATTGGCGGGACTGCGGTTAAGGCAGACGGGGCTGCGCCAACCGTTGAGAATGGGCGGGCGGAGGCGCCAGTCGCTCAAACACTCACGGTCCCAACCTTGCGCGCGAGCGAGGAGGAGCGGGCGGAGGGGGATGGGGTAGTTCAGATCCCAATTGACCGGATCCTTAGAAATCCATACCAGACAAGGAAGACGTTCGAAGAAAAACAACTGACGGAGTTATCCGAGTCGATCCGTGTGCAGGGGGTACTACAGCCGATCTCGGTGCGTCCGGCGAAGGACGGGGATTACACGCTGATCCTGGGCGAACGGAGGCTGAGGGCGGCGAAGCTGGCCGGGCTGGAGATGGTTCCGGCAATCGTGAAGCGGGTTTCGGACCAGCAGGCCGCGGAAATGACAGTCGTCGAAAACCTGCAACGGCAGGACTTGAATTGTATTGAACAGGCGTCGTCGTTTGCGATTCTGAGCCGGAACTTCATGCTCACGCAGGAGCAGATTGGGAAGCGAGTGGGCATGTCGCGGGAATCGGTTTCGAACTACATGCGGCTACTGACGCTGGCGGAGGGAATTGTCGAGGCGCTGCAGAAAGGCTGGCTGACATTCAGCCACGCGAAGCTGCTGCTGATGATTCAGGACGACGTATTGCGTTGGAAGGTTGCGCAGAAGGCGATCGAGGAAAAGATGTCAGTGGTCCGGCTGGAAGACATGGTGCTGGGAGTATCGACGCCGAAGGCGCCCCGGGAGGACAAGCCAGGCGGAGCGCGATGGGTGGATCCAAATGTGAAGGCGGCGCAGCGGTCGCTGGAAGAGGTGCTGGGGATGAGGGTGCGGATTCGGGACCAGCATGGGAGAGGTCGGATTCTGATCGATTATTCGACGATTGACGATTTTGATCGAGTAGTAAGGATGTTGAAGGGAGCATAGCTAGTGGCTAGCGGTTGGTGATCAGAGTTCAGGTTGCAGTTCTCGCTGGAATCTGCTCTCCGTGTTCGGATGGGGAACCCTTGGAGTAACAAGTGGGAAAGGAGTTTCCCGATAGGGGCCGACCCTCCCTGCTGCTTGTGTTTTGTGGGTTGCGAAGCATCAGGTAGTGGTGCAGACGGTCGGGACTATAAGAGTCTGGAACGGGCGGCGCCGGGGGAATCAGAGCAGTAAAAAGTGGGAAGATCGTCAATCCGGCAGGGCCTCAACGCCAATCCTAAAATGTAAGTAGCTTGGATCCCCCCATGCGGAAGATCCTGGCGAGCCCGCGACGATCGGACAGCGACTGGTTTTCCGAGTCGGGGCTTCTGGGTAAAATTGCGATCGCGCGGGGGCCATGGGTCGCCACTCTCTGCGCCGAACATTCAGGTGCGCGAATTTCGTGAATTCGATAACATGGGGGATATTGGGTTCTTGCCCGCATCCAAGACTTAAGGCTGCATCGAAATTCAAATATGAAGAGTCGAGTGATGGTTCCGCGATTTGTTTTGTTGATGGCGGTTTGTTTCGCTCTGTTCCTGCCGGTGATGGCCGACGATGTGGTGCCGGAGACGCTGCGTCCACCGAAGGGGGCGCAAACGGCGCTGGTGGTGTTTGAGGACCTGCAGTGTCCGCAGTGCGGACGGGTTGCTCCGCTGCTGGAGATGGCGTCGCGGACCTACAAGATTCCGCTGGTGCAGCATGACTTTCCGCTGCCCATGCACAACTGGTCGTTTGACGCGGCGGTGATGGCGCGGTATTTCGATACGCATTCGAAGGAATTGGGGAACGAGTTCCGGGCGACGGTGTTCGAACACCAGATGGAGATTACTCCGCAGAACCTGCGCGCGTTCGAAGAGAAGTTTGCCGCCGAGCACAAGGTGACGATACCGTTCGTGGTCGATCCCGATGGGAAACTGGCGGGGCTGGTGAAGGCGGACAAATCCCTCGGCGAGAGCTTACACATTGATCACACGCCGACGATCTGGGTGGTAAGCAGTAAGAAGGGCGGAAAACCCTATGTCGAAATCAAAGATACCACGCAACTTTACGTAACGATCGACGCAATGAAGTAGGTAGGCGATGATGAAGTTGCGACGGTCACGGCGTTTCGTTCCACTCTTTGTATTTGTGTTTTGTCTTCCGCTTCTGGCGCAGGATCCGCCAGAGGCCCTGCGCCCTCCGAAGGGTGCGGCGACCGCAATCGTGGTTTTTGAAGACCTGGAATGTCCCGCATGCAGCCGTGCAGCGCCAGTCTTGGCGATGGCTGCGCGGAATTACAAAATTCCGCTTGTCCAGCATGATTTTCCAGTCCATAACTGGGCCTTCCAGGCCGCCGTTCTAGCGCGCTACTTTGACACGCACTCGAAGGACATCGGGAACGCTTTTCGGGCTTCCGTTTTCGAGCACCAGCTTGAGATCAATCCGCAGAACCTGCGGGGAATCGCGGAAAAGTTTGCAGCGGACCATAAGATTAGCTTGCCCTTCGTGGTGGATCAGGATGGGAAGCTGGCAGAGTTGGTGACGGCGGACAAGCAGCTGGGTAAGACCTTGAACGTCACGAAGACGCCGACGATCTGGATTGTCAGCAGCAAGAAGGGCGGCAAGCCCTACGTTGAAGTCACGGATACGACGCAGCTTTACGTGATGATCGATGCGACGAAATAAGGGAGGTCAGAGGTTAGATTGCAGAGGTGAGAACCCTCAGGTCAGAGGTTACGGGTCGGATTGCGGAAGTAAACCCTTGGCGCTGCGCACTGACACCACGAAGATTGAGACTAGTTCGTTCGCTTCCTTTACAAGGTCGCGCAACTTTTCCGGCCTAAAGATATTCCCTTCCTGGAGCAGTTCCAGCCAGAAAACCGTTTCGTCCGCCTCCTCCAATACAACTCCTAACTTCGCGAGGAACTCTGCCCGCGATCTTCCCCGGCATGCCGCACGATAATTTGCGCCGATCGATGTACTGGAGCGGAGGAGTTGTTTGCCCAGAATTCGAGCTTCCTCCGATCGAGGAAGGGAGCGATATAGCTTCAGCACTCGCAATGCAAAATGCTTGGTACGCAGTTTCAAGGCCTGGGAGTTTCGCTTCATAGTGCGATCCTAATCTCGAGTTTGCAGCGCTGGCCGTGATCGCTCGCACAATTGAATTGTGACGATTTGGGAGGGTAGGAGTCAGAGGTCAGAGGTCAGATTGCAGAGGTCACGGCTCTTGCTGCACGCATACCCGCGGTCCATGACGTTGTTAACCTCTGAAATCTGACCTCTAACCTCAGACCTTTATTTACTCGCTCCAGCGCTTGAAGAGTAGGGCACCGTTGGTGCCTCCGAAGCCGAAGGAGTTGGACATGGCGTATTCGAATTGCGCTTTGCGAGCCTGGTTCGGGACGAAATCCATGTTGTCGGTTTCGGGATCCTGATTTTCCAGATTGATCGTTGGGGGCAGGATCTGATCGCGCAGGGCCAAGACTGTTATCCCCGCTTCCAGACCGCCTGCTCCGCCTAGCAAGTGGCCGGTCATGGATTTGGTCGAACTGACCGGAACGGTTTTCCCAAACAAATTTCTGATTGCATGGGCCTCGAGCGTGTCTCCGATAGGCGTCGATGTGCCGTGCGCGTTGAGATAGCCGATGGCGCTGGGCTCGAGTTTGGCGTCTTTCAGGGCGTTTCGCATGACGCGGAATCCGCCTTCGTGCTCGGGCGCGGGTTGGGTCATGTGGTAAGCATCCGCGGACATGCCGTAGCCGACGAGTTCGGCGAGGATGAGCGCGCCGCGGCGGCGGGCGTGTTCGAGCTCTTCGAGGATCAGGATGCCAGCGCCTTCGCCCATGACAAAGCCGTCGCGATCTTTATCCCAGGGACGGCTGGCGCGGGCGGGATCGTCGTTGCGGGTGGAAAGAGCGCGCATGGCGGCGAATCCGCCGACTCCCATGGGAGTGATGGCGGCTTCGGCGCCTCCGGCGATCATGACGTCGGCGTCGCCGTGCTGAATGATGCGGTAGGAGTCGCCGATGGAATGAGCGCTAGTGGTGCAGGCAGTCGCCGTCGCTTCGTTCGGTCCCTTGGCGTTGTACTTCATGGAAACGTGGCCGGCCGCCAGGTTGACGATGGCGGCGGGAATGAAGAAGGGCGAAATCTTGCGCGGGCCGCCTTCGAGAAGGGCTTTGTGCTCGCGCTCGATAACGTCGAACCCGCCGATGCCGGAGCCGATGTGGACGCCAACGCGCTCGGCAATCTCGGGAGTGACATTGAGCTGGGACATCTTCATCGCTTCTGCGGACGCGGCGAGCGCGAAGTGGATGAAGCGGCCCATTTTCTTGACTTCTTTCTTCTCGATGAAGTTGAGAGGATCGAAGTCGCGAACCTCGGCGGCGATCTGACAGGCGAAGGCGGAGGCGTCGAAGTGGGTGATGCGGCCGACACCACTCTTTCCCGCGAGCAACGCCGGCCACACAATGGCGGTGTTGTTGCCGAGCGAGCAGATCAAGCCGATGCCGGTGATAACGACTCGGCGGGGCAAGCTATTTGCCTGCCTTGGCGTGCTTGCCGATGTAGTCGACCGCATCGTTGACGGTGCGAATCTTCTCGGCGTCTTCGTCGGGGATTTCGATGTCGAAGGCTTCTTCGAAAGCCATGACGAGTTCGACGGTGTCGAGCGAATCGGCACCGAGGTCGTCTACGAAAGAAGCGCTGGGGGTGACTTCACCCTCGTCGACGCCTAACTGCTCCACGATAATCTGTTTCACTTTTTCATCTACAGCGGCCATGTTCTCCTCGTTTCTGAGTCTGAGGTCGCGGGCCCGATGCGGGGCCGGCGTTTACCGATTTACGACTGCCTTCCTGCTTAAGCGATTGTATGAAGGCGAAGCCACTAGTCTAAAAGGGAACGGGAAAGTATGCAAAGGGGGGTGAACCCAGTTGCTCGTTGCTCGTTGCCAGTTCTTAGTTCTCGGATCTCAGTTTTCAGGAAAATCTCTAGAGGATGCCCCGAGAACTTCGAATCGGCGATGGAAGGCTGGGCTCATTTTGAATATTCATCCCTCAGCATGGTTTGGCGGCTCGTCATGGAAATGGGTTTGCCCTGGATGTAGACCTGTTTGACATCGGTCTTCACATCGAGCGGATCGCCATTCGCTACCACGATGTTTGCGGTTTTGCCTACGTCCAGGGAGCCCAGCTGGTCGGAGACGCCCCAGATTTCAGCGGCGTTGATGGTGATCGCTTTGAGCGCCTCGTCATAGGGAAGGCCGAAGGCGGTAGCGAATCCGGCGGCGTCGGGGAGATTGCGAACGTTGTGGGCGGAGTAGGAAGCGAAGGCGATCTTGACTCCGCGTTTGTAGAGCTGCGCGGGAAGACTGTAGACGGCGTCGTAGCGCTCGTCTTCTTTGGGAGCTTCGTAGATGGGGCCGACGATGACGGGGACTTTCAGGTTGGCGACGTAGTCCAGAACGGGCTGCGAGTGGGCGATGTGATTCAGCACAAATTTGAGTTTGAATTCGTTAGCGAGGCCGACGGCGGTCTGGAGATCGCTGGGACTCTCGGCGGCGAGGACGATGGTCTTCTTGCCATCGAGGTAGGGGAGCAGGGCTTCTAATTTCAGGTCGCGCTTGGGTGGAGTGGGGTCGGGCTTCTTGTCGGACTTTTCGTTGGTTGCGTTTCTATTTTTGGCGCCATCTTTTTCTTTGTCGTTATTCTGGGCGGCGTCGGTTTTTTTGCGCTCGTAGTCGGCCCATTTCGCCTGGTAGTCGCGGGCGTCGAGGAAAGCCTGGCGAAGTTGAGCGGCCAGACCCATGCGGGTGGACGGAAATTTATGCGTCTGGAATGGGCCGTGATTGCGACGCTGGTCGCCGGTGAAGTTGAGCGGCATGGCGTTGTCGCGGATGAGGAGCATCTCGGTGGCATCGCGGCCGGCGAGTTGAATGAAGGAATCCTGGCCGGGGAGCGTATCGCCGCTTTCGGGAGCGACGACGGCGTTGGTAATTCCGTTGAGGCGGGCTACCGGGATGAGCGCGGACTCGGCGTGGAAGGCGTCATAGACGTGCATGTGGGGCATGATCTCATCGCTCATCTCGATCAAATCATTGGTCGCCTGTTCGGCGGAGATTTCGGTGAGGCCGAGTTGCGTTTCGGAGTCGATCAGGCCAGGGTAGATGGTCATGCCGGTCGCGTCGATGATCTGGGCGTTGGTGGGGATCGAGACGGATGCACCTACGGCTGTGATTTTGCCGCCTTGAATTACGATCGATCCGTTTTCGATTGTGCCGTGAGTGATGGTGAGGAGCTTGCCGTTTTTCAGGGCGATGGGGGTGTCCTGGGCTGAAGCGATGGTGGAAAGGGACAAGAAGATCAAAAGCAAAAACAAATTCAAATTCAAAACCAAGATCAAAGGCCGCGGACAGGAGTGTCCGCGCCACACGGGCTTATTCGCTGAGGGATACATTATTCGCCCTCCTTATAGTGGGTGGTGCCGAGACCGGGGAGAGTGCGATCGAAGTAAACTTCACCGTCGATCAGGACTTTTTCGGGGACGCCGTAGGTTGAGAGCGGGTAGTTATCCCAGAGCACGAGGTCAGCGTCCTTGCCTACATCGATGGAGCCTACGCGATCGTCGATGCCGATGATCCACGCCGCGTTGAGGGTGATCATCTTCAGCGCTTCATCTTCAGTGGCGCCACCGTAGCGCATGATTTTCGCGGCGTCCTGATTGAGGCGACGGGTGTAGTCTTCGGAGTCGCTCTTGATAGCTACGCGGACACCTTTGCGCATGGCGATTACGGCGTTCCACGGGATGGCGTCCCAGGCTTCGTTCTTGAAGCCCCACCAGTCAGCCCACGTGGCAATACCAACGTTATTGGCCGCTAGTTGGTCGGCGACCTTGTACGCTTCGACCGCGTGATGGAAGGCGCGCAGTTTGTAACCGAATTCTTTCGCCATGGCGATCTCGGTAAGCATCTCGTCGGAACGGTAGCAGTGGATCTGCACCAGGAGTTTGCCGCGAAGGATATCGGTGAGAGCCTCGAGCTTCAGGTCGTGCTTGGGCGGCGTGGCGTCTTTGTCGCCGCGTTTTACTTTGGCGTTGTAGCTGTCCCACTCGCGCATGTAATCCTGGGCCTCGACGAGAGCGGCGCGCTGCACGGCGAAGTTGCCCATGCGGGTGGAAGGAAGCTGATCGCGCTGGCCGTAGACGCGCTTGGGATTTTCTCCGCTGGCGAATTTGATGGAGCCGGGTGCGTTGGGAAAGAGCATGGCATCGCGAGTGGCTCCATACTTGTGCTTGATGACGACGGCCTGGCCGCCGATCATGTTGGCGGAGCCATGCAGCAAGAGGCTGGTGGTCACGCCTCCGGCGAGAGCGCGGTAGATCGCCTTGTCCTGGTAGTCGAAGGCGTCTTTCATCATCATCTGCGGCGTGACCGGACTCGTGGCTTCGTTGACGTCGTCATCAAGAGCGATATGCGAGTGAGAGTCGACGATGCCGGGAGTCAGATACTTGCCCTGCGCGTCGATAACCGTCGCGCCGGCTGGGGCACTTATGTTCTCGCCGACTGCGGCGATTTTGCCGTCCTTTATATAGACCGAACCATTCTTGATGTTGCCGCGCGTGACGGTCATGACGACGGCGTTCTTGATGACGACATCGTGCGGAGCGGATTGCGCAAGAACGAACGAGACAGTGCATGTGAACATCGACAGGCACACGAGGGTTGCGAATCTTATTGGAAATCGCACAGGGAACTCCTGAAAATCTTACTTTGCGAGAGCGTCCAACTGAATTGGGATTGTAGGAGGGTTATGACGAAGGGGTCAATGCGAAACGGATGAGCACGCGATTAGTAGAACGACGAACAAGATTGTCCAGATGCTGATGCTCACTCCTCAGCCAAACGAATTTCACCCCCGACTCTGTGACGGTAGGCGAGATGCGCGAGGCTGTCGTTACCGAGGACACTGTAATGGGACAGGAGGTTCGCGGTCGAGGGCGGGCAACGGCTCAGGCAGTTGTGGCATCGAGTTTCGCTTGCCGACGGAACGCCGGCGTGGCACGATTCGAGTGTGAAAAACTCAACGGTGTTCTCTGCCCTGCTTGTGCTGGTGCTCGCGATGCCGGCGCTGGCGTTCGATTGTCCGAAGAACCAGCCAAAAACCAATGCCGCCCTGATCGAAGTGGAACAGAAGTGGGCGAAGGCGCTAAGCCAAAAAGATGCAGCCACGATCGGGTGCATGCTGGCCGACGAGTTCGAGGACGCCGATGTCGACGGATCGCTGCATACGCGCAGCCAGACGCTCGAACACATTCCGCAGCACAAGCCGGGTGTAAACCAGTTGAGCGAAATGAGAGCGCACGTGGAAGGCAATTTTGGATTCACGCGGGGGCTGGCGACACTGGTAGATGGTTCCGGCAAGGTGATCGCGCGGGTGCGGTTCACGGACGTGTTTGCTTATCGGGATGGCCGCTGGCAGGCACTCGCGGGGCAGGAGACGCTGCTGGGCGAGGCTGCGCGATGAAGATCAGCAACTAGACCAGGAACAGCCTCGGGGAAAAGGATCAACATCAAGGTCAACACCAAGGCCAACATCAAGAGCAACACCAAGGTCTACATCAAGAACAACACCAAGGTCAAAGGCCGCGGACAGGAGTGTCCGCGCCACACGGGAGGAATCGGGTGCGGGCTGTCGTACAGCGGGTTAGTCGCGCGTCGGTGACGGTTGACGGCGAAATTACCGGAGAGATCGGACAGGGGCTGATGGTTCTGCTTGGAGTGGGCGGGGGGGACACTCGCGAGAACGCGGATTATCTAGCCGCGAAGATCATCGGGCTGCGCATTTTTGAGGATTCAGGCGGGAAGATGAATCTGGCGGTGAGCGAAGTTGGTGGCGCTGTGCTGGTGGTGTCGCAATTTACGTTGTATGGCGATGTGCGGCGCGGAAAGCGTCCATCGTTCGATGGGGCGGCTCCGCCACAGGAAGCGCGCGAGCTTTATGAATATTTTGTGGAGAAGGTTCGGGGAGCGGGGTTGCGCTGTGAGACGGGACGGTTTCAGGAAATGATGCAGGTGGAGCTGGTGAATCAGGGGCCGGTGACGATTCTGGTGGATTCGGGGAAAGGGTTTTAACCGATTTGCGTGGGGAGAATGACCCCAGGGCTTTAGCCCCAGTTGGCGGCCACCCGATTCGCGAAACAGGACCGGTTAGTTACTCGACGTATTTCCGGGACACCACACTAGAAGAATTGCGAAACGCTCGTTCTGGTCGGGTAGCGAAGACATATTCGCCTCTCCAGTATCATTAGGATGTGGCGACCCGGGCGATTCCGAAAACGAAAATCGAACTCCTGCATTCAGAGAAGCTGGCCAAACTTCCGTGGCTAGTCCATGCCTTCTCCACCCGCTTGGGAGGTGTCTCCCGCCTCTACGGCGGAAATGCGTTAAACCTTGGCTTTACGTCTCACGACACTCGCGCCGCCGTCGAACGCAATCGCGAGCTATTTCTCAAGAAACTCGGCGTCGCCAACGGACGCAGGACCTGGCCGCTGGTTACGCTGCGTCAGATCCATTCCGACCTGATTCATCGCGTCGACAAAATGCCTTCGCAATTGCTTGCGGGGGACGGCCTGATCACAAACACCCCCGGTCTCCTCACGGCGGTCCAGGCCGCTGACTGTCTTCCTGTTATCGTCGTGGATCAAAAGCAGCGTGCCATCGGCGTCTTTCACGCAGGCTGGCGCGGTACCGTTAAGCGCATCGTTGAAAAAGGAGTCGGCGAGATGCGCAAGCATTTCGGAAGCGCTCCGCGGAATCTCATCGCCGCGATCGGGCCCGGCGTGCAATCCTGTTGCTACGAAGTCGGCGAAGAAGTCCGCACGAAGTTTGAAGCGCAATTTGCCTACGGGGCCAGCCTTTTCCGCGAAGTCAAGGATTCAGACCCGGTGCGCGAAAAGTATCCTCTCCTGTTCCTGACCGCACGCGCGCCCGGCCATAGCGACTTGCCCGTCAAGCTGTTTCTCGATCTGGTCGAGGCCAACCGCCGCCAGTTGCTCGATGCCGGAGTTCCGGCAAAGAATATTGACGCGTCAGCTCCCTGCACAGCCTGTCATCCGGAATTACTGTTCAGTTTTCGCGCCGACAAAGGCGTAACGGGTAGGCAGATGGGCGTGGTGGGAATTCGGCCGCTCGACTAGCGTCACTGGTGATGAATTGCCATCGCTGATTTCACCATGCTCCAAGTTACAAACGAGGATATGCTATTGGGAATGAGAGACCTGCGCATGGCGGCATTAGTTGTGGGCGCGGTCGTCGTTCTTTGTTTACTGATCGCTTTCATACCTCATTGGGCGATCGTCGGAATGCGAGAGGACTCTGAATCGCCGCTAACGTATCGTCTCGTGCTCCCAGAGGGATACGTTGGTTGGGTTAGAGTAGATTTCGGCGTCGATTCCGCACCCAAGGTCTTTAAAACCGACAATAGCCAGGAAGTCGCAGAGATTAGAGTAGGCGAGGATGGCCGCGCACGAACATCTGACCTGGAGGTCTACCTTTCTCCGAGAACTGAATACGAGTTCTTCTACGACGTAAAAGGTAGCCTTGCGCCAGTAGACGACGAGCTTGTGTCTCATGAAACGGAGGCGGGGGGCATTGGGGCAAGAGCAGACGACTACGACCAGCCTCTCAAACCTTACTCATGGTATTTCTTCGTGGGGCCTGGATCGTACAGAGCACAGCATCCGAACGACGGGTTTCTCCGGTCCGGTGCTCCCCTCCCGACGCCGGGTCGAATCAACCCGGAGATGAGATAGATGTCGATCCGTCGCGATCTCATTCACAAACCGAAACCAGCTACTCATCGAATCACCGGCTCCTTGCCATCTCAATTTATGCCAGATCGAACAGCAACACTTCGGCGTCCTTCGTCGCCTTGATCGTCAGTTCCTTTTCATCGCTAACCGCGGCACCGTCCCCTTGCTCAAGCATCTGCCCGTTCAAGTTCACTTCGCCCTTCGCGACTTGCACCCACGCATAACGCTTCGCTCCCAGCAAGTGCCTGACTTCTTCTCCCGGGGCCAGCAACGTCGCGAACAACTGCGCGTCCTGATTGATCTTCACCGATCCGTCAGACCCGTCCTTCGAAGCGATCAGGCGAAGCCGCCCCCGCTTCTCCGACTCTGGAAAGCTTTTCTGCTCGTAGCCAGGTTCGTGGCCAGCTCTGTCCGGCAAAATCCAAATCTGCAGCAGGTGCACCTTCTCGCTCATCGACGGATTGAACTCGCTGTGCCGGATGCCGCGACCCGCGCTCATGCGCTGCCCGTCGCCGGGCAGAATCACCGAGCCGGTGCCGAGGCTATCCTTGTGTTCGAGTCTGCCCGCCAGCACGTAGGTGATGATCTCCATGTCGCGATGCGGATGCGTCGGAAACCCGCTGTTCGGCGCGACCCAGTCTTCGTTGATCACGCGCAGGGAACGGAACCCCATCCACTTTTCGTCCCAATAGTCGCTGAAACTGAACGTGTGGCACGTGTTCAGCCAGCCGTGGTCGCCGCCTCCTCTTTCTTCACTGCGTCGGATCGTCAGCATAGTCGCGCTCCTTCTTTATTATTTGTTATAACGACTATGTATTAGACGCAGGAGTGGACAAAACGATTCATCGTCAACAGCTGGGCCTTCCGGCGCCGTTTGTTCGAAAGCCTCTGCCCCCTGCCAACGACTAGTCTTTCTTGTGCTTCTTGGAGGTATCCGGCTTAGGTTTATCTTCCTTCTTCGTTTCCTTGCTTTCCTTCGCAGCCGTAGCAGATTTCGTGTCGCTCTCGCTGTCGGAAGAAGAAGAGGAAGAGGCCGCGGACGATCCCTTCCGCCCGTAGTCGCTGACGTACCAGCCCGACCCTTTGAACTGGACGGATGACTGCGAGATCAGTTTCTCCAAAGCCCCCCCGCATTCGGGGCATTTCGTGAGGGGTTTATCGGAGAACTGCTGGATCTTTTCGAGGCGGTGTCCGCACTTCTTGCACTGGTATTCGTAAAGAGGCATCGGTGAAGAGATTTTAGAGTTGGAACGGAACGGCGTCAATTTCTGCGCGTCTGGCGCGGACCTCCTGTCCGCGTGCTGGCAGCGCAACTACGGTCAGCGCGGGCGACGCACTCTCGCCATGCGGTTATCTCTTCAGCAGATCCACCGGTTCCCGCACGTCCACCACCCGGAAATACTTCGCCAGACCCGGATACTGTTTCGCAACCGCCTCGTACATCGCATACGCCACGTTCCGGTAAGACGTATGCCCAGCCGGTGTAGTCCGCAACTCAGAGATGTACAGCGCTTCCGCAAAATCCATCTTGAAAAGCGTGCGCTTGCGGAAGGCCAGCGGAATCGCGTACTGCGCATTTTCCCGTGCTTCTTCGCCGCCAGACTCGGCAAGCTTCTGCACGGCGGCCGCGGCGCGCTTCATGGCGCCTTCGTATTCCTCCCGGATCCCCGCGGCTTCCACTTCCGGAGGCGTGTCGTATCCGTGCGCGGTCGTGAAGTCCTGCATGATTTGCACGCACCGCCGATGCCGATGCATATCGCGAAACCCACCGATATCCATGAGAATGTCGAAGCGGAACTGCTGCCCCGAAGAAAACTGTCGCGGCAGTTCGTCGTGCTGGCCGCGATGGCGCAGGCCAAGATCAATAATCTCGCGTCGTCGCGCGTCGCCCGCGGCCTCGACCGCCCGCCCAATCTGCCGGTATGAATAATGACATTGGCCATAAATAAGCGTCGTCGCCAGTTCGATTTCCAGCGGCTCGGAATCCAGCAAGTCAACCAGCGGCGCCGTCTCAATCGTCGCGCCTCGCATCAGTTCCACAGCGGCCTGCTTGAGTTCCCGCCGCGTTTCCATCTCATAGACATTCGGGTTGGCATACTTGATGAGCGTGGGCGCAACCCGTACCTCGCGCAACAGTTCCCGTTCTGCGCGGTCCGCGATCTCAGGCGAAACCACGCGAATCGTTGCCACCAACGCGCGTAGCGACTCCTCATTCGCGTTATACGCCGGAGAAGTGGCCGCCCGTTTCAGCAACGCTCCCAGTTCGCGCACCTCGCGATGCGGTTGCGAAAGCAAATGCGCGACCTGCGTCTCAAGCGTGCGCGCATTGACGATTTCGCCGAGCGACGTGTTGGTCGCCAGCGGCAGCAGGTAGCGCGAAATGTCAAACGCGCGAGCCCGCAAAGTGCGCTCATACGCATCCGGCTTCATCTCAGCCGGGCACGGAGTGATGCCGGCGAGATACTCGAATGTCTTCTGCGAAACCTTTTCGTAAGTGGCAAACAAGCACTCGATGGTCTCGCGATACACATCGCGCGCGGTCGATCCGCCATCCGCGCCTGCGAACCTCGGCGTGAAGTAGCCGCTTTTCCTGAAGTCCTGGTAGCGCGTCGAGCGCTCTTGCCCGTCCCAGCGCTGCTCGTCTGCAACTACAATCGCCGCCAGAATCGATAGCCGCTCGATGGCCAGTGCGATGTGCGCGAGATCGGCAATCGAGCGATGCCCATACTGGAAATAAAAGGTATTGAGAAACTTTTCCGCCTTCTGCAGCGTGATCTCTTTGAGCGACTCCTTCATCGACAGCGACGAGCGCGAATACTTGGCCATCGCATAGGCCTGAATCTCAGGTTCAACGCCATATACAGCGAACACTTCCACCGAAGTCTCCTCGGGAGAAGCGGAAGGCGTGGGAACAGGTGGCGCAGTCATGGGCTCACGGGAAATTACTTCAGACATAAGGTGGAGAAAATCTTAACTGTCCCGTCACCGATGCGCAATCGCCCGGTTAGGCGACTGCGGGTTGGAGGGCTGAGGACCATCTGCTCCGCCGTGCGCGACCGGGGCGGTCGCCTCTTGCCGGAGAATCACAATGTCCACCCTCCGGTTCATCATCCGCCCTTCTCCGCGGGCGTTCGACGCAATGGGATGGTATTCCGCATATCCAGCCGCGCTCAGTCGGCTCGGGCTGAACCCGTCCCGCACGATTAAGAGCCGTATGACCTCGATAGCGCGCGCCGCGGAGAGTTCCCAATTCGACGAAAACTGCGCGTTGTGAATGGGAATGTTATCCGTGTGTCCTTCGATGCGAATCCGGCAATCACGCTCCCTCAGCAGGCCTGCGATGCGATCAAAGGTAGGCTGCGAAGCAGCCTTCATCTGCGCCGATCCGCTTTCAAAAAACCCCGCCTCGCGCAGAGAAATCACTAAACCATCAGGGTCGCGCCGCATCGCAATCTCCTGGCGCGCGATTTCCCCAGCCAGCGTGCTTTCAAGCTCCGTCTGCAACTGCGCCAGGTCCCCATTCTCCATACCGCTGCCGAGCATCCCGTCGGGATGAGAAGCGATGCGTGCCACGCTGGCATTCCGTTCCACGTTTTCGATCGCTTGCACCGCGCTGAATGGCATGGGCTCGTTCTCGTCGATGGGCACTTTCGTCATCGACGCCTGAAAAACTCCCATCTCCTGAAATGCGACCTGGATCGCCATGGCCAGTTTTCCGACTTTTCGCTTGTCCACTTGCGACGAGGCATAAAGAACAACGAAGAATGCGAATAGTAGGGTAATAAAATCGGCATACGAAACCAGCCAGCGCTCGTGGTTCGCATGGGCCGCCCGCTTTTTGCGGCGGCTCATGCGCTCCGATCCTCAGCCGCCGGCGGCGCCTCGTGCGCCTGCGTCAGGAATCCCTGCAGCGTCGCTTCCAGCATCCGAGGATTCATGCCTTCGAGAATCGAGATCACACCTTCCAGCGTCATTTCGCGGATGACTTGCTCCTCGCGGATCCGAATCTTCAGTTTTCCCGCCACTGGCAAAAAGAAAAGATTGGCCGCACCAACCCCATAAATTGTCGCCACGAAAGCCACCGCAATTCCGCGCCCGACCTCATCGATCTTGTCCAGATGTTGCATGACCTGGATCAATCCCAGCACCGCCCCGATGATCCCAATCGTCGGCGAGAAGCCGCCCGCCGATTCAAACAGCTGCGGGATTTTCTCTTCCTGCTCCTCTTTGTTGTCGAGTTCAAGCTCCATGATCTTGCGCAACTCCTGCGTTTCAGTGCCGTCTACCGCCAGCATGAGCGCGCGTCGCAGAAATGGCTCCTGGATTTGATCGATTTCCTGGTCGAGTGAAATGATGCCTTCCCGTCGCGCTTGATTGGCGTACTTCACCAGCACCGCAATCGTCGATTGCGCATTCTGTGCCGGCTCGACGAAAACGTGCGCCAGCCGCTTGAATCCACCCACCGCCACGGGTAAAGGGTATTGGATCAGGATCGCCCCCAGCGTTCCTCCAAAGACGATCATGGCCGCAGTCGGCTGCAGAATCTGTCCCAGGTTCCCACCCTCAATCAGCAGTCCCAGCAAAATGCCGCCCACTGCCAGCACCAGCCCGCCCAGGGTTGCCTTATCCATTCCGGCTCCTACTTCTCTTCAGGCGATTGACGACTGGTCTCACCAGTGGGCGAGATGGCGGCCCGGTTGTCCCACCAGAGCATAATTCCCTCCAGCACCGAGCGGCGGAACCCGACCACCCGCTCCAGAACTTCTGCCGCACTCTCGCGCACTACAATTTTTTCGCCATTCACCAGCGTGATCACCGTGTCGGGAGCCTGCTCGACAAACTTGATCAGGTCCGAATTCAAGGCCAGCGGATGATTGTTCAGGCGAGTGAGATGGATCATGACGGCTCCTCAGGACACATTCGGACTTTCAATAAATCTCCATTAATAGAGATCGGCCGGGACCAAACAGGCAGTGAGCGAGAGGGAAGGAAGGGCAGTTACGCGAGTACTAGCCCCCCTGATGCCTGTGGAAATAAAGCTCGCGCGTAGCAAGCCGATGTCCAGTGTGAATCACGACAGGTTCCGCAGGACCAATGGAACGAGCTCCGGAAAGATTGCGGGGACGGATCCCAAAATCGGAACCAAAAGGGAGCAAAATATGGCACTGACGATCCTGAATAACATCGCTGCAATTGCTGCGGAAAACCAGCTGAACATCACCAGCAGCAACCTCAATTCAACCCTCGAACAGTTGTCGTCAGGATCACGGATCAACAGTGGCGCTGACGATCCGGCAGGCCTGGCCATCGCCAACGGCTTGGCGGCCAACGTGGCCGCACTGACGCAATCGTCGAGCAACGCCACCGACGGCGTCGGCGAACTGCAGGTAGCTGACGGCGCGCTATCCCAGGTCACCACGCTACTCGACCGGGCGGTAACGCTGGCCACCGAATCCGCGACGGGCACGGTATCCAATTCGCAACGCACGGCGCTAGACGCTGAATACCAGTCAATCAAAGCAGAAATTGACAGTATCGGATCGACGACCAACTTCAACGGCGGGCAGGTGTTCACTGCGAATACTCTGAATGTGTTCTTGAGTGACGGCAGCACTTCGGGCAGCAGCAACATCGGCGTCACCACCGGCACCTTGTCCTCCGGCGGCCTGAACCTTGGAGGCGCAGTGGCTGCCAGCGGCACCCTGACCCAAACCGCGGGCGCGGCTGCGGTGGCCGCCACCGACACCCTGACCGGAGCTAACTTCACCGAAGGCGCCGCAGCCACGGGTACGTTGACCTTCACCCAGAATGCGACCGCCAACGACACCGCGGCGATCGGGGGCACGACCTACACGTTCGTCGGCGCTCTCACTGGAGCCGCAAATCAGGTCCTCATCGGGGGCTCGACTGCCCAAACCATCTTGAATTTGCAGGCTGCCGTCAACGCAGCCTCGGGCGGGGCCGGGGTTGCCTACGGAGCCGGCACCGTCGCCAATGCCAGCGCCTATGCGGGAACCGCTACCGGCACAACGCTGGTGATCAACGCCGACGTCAATGGAACCGCCGGAAACTCCATCGCTACGACGGCCGCGGGCGCCGCGGGACACGCGACCTTCGGAGCCGCGGATTTGGCGGGAGGCGTGGCGGGCGCAACCGTATCGATTGGCAGCCAAACCTACACCTTCGTGAATGCGCTGAGCCACACGGAAACAGCGAATGAAGTGGTTGCCTCCAGCGAAGCAACCGGTCTCACGAACCTGGCGGCCGCAGTCAATGGATCGGGCGGCGCCGGATATAGCGCCAACACCACGGCCAATACGCAGGTGACGGCCGGGACGCCGACCGGCGGCACGACGCTGCTGTTTACTGCTGACAGTCCGGGCACCAGCGGCAACTTCATTACCACGGCGTCAACGGGCGCCTTGACCGGTGCCTTTAGTTCGGTGGACTTCACCGGAGGTACGGCTGCGGGAACCGCTCCATCGGCGGTCGCTGGGGACACGGTAACGGTGGGCACGCAAACCTATAGCTTTGTGAGCGCCCTCGGGTCTCCGTCGGCCGGCGCAGTCCAGGTACTGGTGGGTTCAACGGACGCTTCCAGCCTGCAGAACCTGGCGAACGCCATCAACGGCGGAAGCGGCGCGGGCGTCAACTACGTTTACGGAAGCGGCGCAACCGCCAATACCACGGCGACGGCGGTCGCTGGGCAAAACGCTGCTGGCCTGGACACGATTTCGCTCACGGCCATCACCAAAGGCACCATCGGCAACAGTGTCGCAGTGGCGACAACCGGGTCGGCGGCCAATACCTTTGGGGGCGCTACGTTCTTGTCTGGCGGCGAATCTGGATCGGTCAACGACCTGTTGACCCAATCCGACGCGCAGGCAGCCTTAACGCTGATCAACGGCGCTGTCCAAACCGTTGCTGCCCTTCGCGGCAATATTGGCGCGACGGTCAACCGGCTGCAAGCTGCCTCGAACGTCATCACCAACCAGACGCAGAACCTGACGTCGGCGGAAAATGACGTCACCGCAGCCGATATTCCCTCGGCGGTGGCTAACCTTTCCCAGTATTCAATTCTGGAGCAGACCGGTATTTCCGCTCTCGCCCAGGCTAACCAGCAACAGCAGCTTGTTCTGAAACTGTTGCAGTAACGTAGCGGTTTTGACACGAGGGGGCAGCCAACCAGCCGCCTCCTCTTGTGCTGTTCCAACATCCGGATAGGCCGCCAAAATGCACCCCAATCCTGAGACTAAGAGCCAGATAATCATTCCGTGTCTGGGAGAAAAACCCCATGGGAATCAGCTTTAACGCCTCAAGTCTTCTGAATGGCAACGGCCTTAATGTGCAATCGGTGGTCTCGGAAATTCAGGCCGCCCAGAGTGGGCAATTGACTGCCTGGCAGACGGATGTGACCAATCTGCAAACCCAGGCGACGGTCCTCACCAGCATCAATAACGATTTGTCCAATCTGGCGAGCGCCGTGCAAGGGTTTACGGGCGCGAACGGAGCACTGACGGCGGTGACGGCCAACTCCTCGGAGTCGGCGATCGTGAACGCGACGGCGCAGACCGGAGCCACGGCCGCCAACTACACCGTGGTGGTGAGCGGTTTGGCGTCAACCGGAACGCTGTACACAGACGAGGTCGCCAATGCGACCACATCGATTCTGCCTTCCGGCCAGACCAGTGGGGAACTTAATTTGCAGATCGGGGGTTCGGGCGGAACGGCGGCCGACATTGCCATCACGGCAGGAAGCAATGACACGCTCACTACCCTGGCCTCCTACATCAATTCGCAGAGCGCTACCAAAAACTGGGGCGTCACGGCGAGCGTGGTGACGGACGCAGACGGCGCGCGCCTGGCCATCTATAGCCAGGCTAGTGGCAGTCCGGGGGCGCTCGCCGTCACCAACAACACCACCAGCATGACCTTCGAGCCGCCCGTCGGTGGAACCAACGCCGAGATCTCGGTCAACGGTATTCCCTATGCAAGCACCAGCAATACTGTCACCGGCGCGATCCCCGACGTCACCCTTACCCTGACCACTGCCGATCCTGACACGCCGGTGACGGTGACGGTGGGTCCGGACACAACCTCGATCACCAACTCGATCGACAATTTTGTTACGGAGTACAACACGGTCATCAGCGACATCAACACCCAGTTCACAATCAATGCCTCGACCAGCCAGGAGGGACCGCTCGGTTCGGATACCGACTTGCGCGTCCTGCAATCCAGCCTGGCGGCGGACGTAACCTATACGACAACCGATTCGACATCGGTGAGCAGCGGCTTCACCAATCTGGCGGCGTTGGGCATTACCATGAACAACGACGGGACCTTGAGCGTGGACAGTTCCACGCTTAGCGACGCGCTCAGTTCCAATCCCGCAGCCGTGCAGAATTTCTTTACCAATACCAACTCGACCGGATTCGCCGACAACATGAACACCGACCTCGCCAATCTGACGGATCCGTCGACGGGTATTCTGACCGAGGATCTGGCCTCGAACCAACAGCAGCAGACCGATCTCAACACCGAGATCACTAATTTTCAGACGCAGTTGGCGGTCCAGCAAACGGCCTTGACCCAGGAGTTCGACCAGGTCAATGCCAATCTCGAGGAATACCCGTTCACACTTGCGGAAGTGAATGCGGCGCTGGGGTCGCTCTCGTCGCTGAATGGCTCGTCGAGCTCGAGTTCGACCACCAGCACGAACAACAACAATACGACCCCCACCTCAGGGACCAGCACAAGTTAGCCGATAGAACAAACAGTCATGAATATCCAACAGTCCTATCGCGAAGCGGCGGTCCGCGGAGCAAACCCGGTCGAATTGGTGATTCGGCTCTATGAGCAGATGGTGGAAGACTTGCGTCAAGCCGCAATCGCCATCGACCAAAACGACATCGAACGCCGCACGCAACGCACCAAGCACTCCCTTCTCGTCCTCGGCCACCTGCAGTCTTCGCTCGACTTTGCCGCCGGAGGTAGGGTTGCTCGCAACCTCGACAATTTCTATAACGTCCTCCGCGGGAGTCTGCTGCGCGTGCAATTCCGTCCCTCGAAGGCCGGCATTCGCCAGTTGATCACCGACGTGCTGGCAGTGCGCGCAGCGTGGATCGAGGTCGAGCGCGCCGAAAAACAAAAGGTGTCCGCTTTGGGCGAAGCTCCCGCAACTGTCTCCGCCGCCCCCGACCCCGATCGGCCTCGTTTGAATTGGAAGGGATGATGCCGCCCGATCGCCTAGAAACCCTGCGTCAGGTGAACCAGAACCTGCGCTCGGCGCTCGCCCGCCTGCGGCCCGAAAAAACACACTGCTCCGCCATCCGGCTTCAGGACTTCTCCTCGCTCCTCGCCGAACTTCTCCGCGCATCCGAATGTCTGCGGCCCGGCCCTGATTCCGACGACACAGCCGCACTCGAAGCCGGATTCGACTCCAGGGTCGAAAAAGAGGCGCTGGAATACCGCGCCAATCTCGAAAAGCTGTGCCGCTTTCTGCCCGGACTGCACGTGCGCCTCCTGGCCGAAAAGGCACGCCTCGAAAAAGCTCGAACTCACCTCGCAGCCGCCGAGAATTGGGCCCGGCTCACTGCCAAAACCACCGGCCGATAAACGCTCAGACGCATTCCTCTCCACTTCCGCCTTACGTCAGATAGTTGAAAAGACTGTCTTGCGAAAATTTGCTGATCGCTTCCAGAGCCGCCTGTGTATCGGTCTGCGCCTGCGAAAGATTGCTGGCCGCCGCCGCCATGTCAACCGCGCCCAGCGTATTCTGCTGCTGCGCGATCTGCAGCTTGGCAGCGTTCAGGTAGGTCGTCTCTGACTCGACCTGGCTCATGGAGTTGCCGTAGAAAACCTGCTGCGCTGAAAGATAGTTCGTGGCTGCGCTCAGCGATGTGACCGCCGTGCCCACACCTGTATTCGACTGCACCGCCTGAATCAGATTGTTGAGGGCCAGAAACACGCTGTCGCCGCTCGCGGAAAACAGCTGCGATCCCGGCTGATTGACTTCCAGTTGGTAACTGTTCCCCACCGAGACCTTATTCACGCCCTCGTTGCCGTTGTAGGTTACGCCCGACGGGTCCGTGCTGCTCGCAACATAGGGAGCCGCGTTGGTCGCGGTCCCGGCAAACAGATAATTCCCCTGGTAAGCCGTGTTGGCGAGCGAGATGATCTGGGTCTGGATCCCCTGCAGCTGTTGCGCAATCGCCGCCCGATCGCTGTCGGAAAGCGTGCCGTCTCCGGCCTCGACTCCCAGGCTGATGGCTTGCTGCAACGCGTTTCCAACCGAACTCAGTGTCGAATTGGCCAAGGAAAGCTGCCCATTGATCGTCGCCAGGTCCTGCAGATAGCCGCTGTTAAATGTCGCCTCATCGTTGTTTTCCACCAGCAGCGCGGCCGCCGTCGGGTTGTCGGAGGGCTCGTTCACGCTTTTTCCCGAGGAGATTTCGAGCGTCGCCTGCTGCGCCTCCAGTTCGGTCTGGTTGAGGGCCGCCAGCAGGTCGGGCATGGGATTCGGATTAATGCGCATCGCTCACCTCAAGCTTGCGGAACGGCTACTGCACCGCCGTCTCCACTCCAAGATTGACGGCGTCCGCCAGCAGCGAATTGATGGTCGTGATCACGCGAGCGGACGCCTGGTATGCCGTCTGGTACTGCACCATGTTGGCCGCCTCTTCGTCGAGCGACACCCCCGATACGCTCCCTCGTTCGTCCTGCAGTTGCTGCAGGATTTGGGCGGACGCATCCACGTCCGCCGAAGTATTGGAGGTCGTGCTCCCGACCTGAAAAACCAGGTTCGAATAGGAATCGATCGGTGTCTGGCCGTTCGCGACCGCCTCGCTGGCCACTGCGGAAAGGTTAGCCAGATTCCCGTTGCTGCCGGGTGTGCCGTCGGAACTCGCGGCAATCAGCGAAGGATCGGTCATCGTGACCGTCATCGCAGCCGCCGCGCCCACCCCGCCCACGGGCGGAGCCGCAAAAATGTTGCCGCCCTTTACCGGCGGGGTCTCCAGATCGTAGCCCTGTGCATTGGCGTTGTTGAGGGCGGTCGCCAGACCAGCGGCCAGCTGATCGAGGCTCGACCCAATGCTCGGGATTTCCTGGTCGCGAATCTGGATTGTGCCCCCCAGACTTCCGCCCGCGAGCGAGCTGGTGATGTTCTGTGTGCCCGCCATCACCTGTTGCGCGCCCCCGGTGCCAGTCGCGGTCGAAAGCGCGAAACTCTGGCCTTCCGAAACCAGCGCGGTCCCGTTCGACGTCGTCAACTCAATTCCACCCTTGCCCGTCTGAATTACCTGCACGTCCACCAGCCCTGACAGCTGGCGGACCAGGTTGGTCTGCTGGTCGACCAGAGTGCCCGCATCTTCATTCGCGTTCTCGAGACGGCTGATCTGCTGGTCGATGCTCGCCAGCTGCGAGGTCAGCGAATTGACCTGGCTCACGTCCTCGACCACGCTCAGATTCAGGTTGCTCGACTGCGTCTCCAGACTGTTTGCGGCATTGTTGAAGTCGGTCGCCAGGTTTCCCGCCGCCGTCAATACCGATTGCCGCAGCGCCAGGTTCGACGGGTCAGGAGAAAGCTGCATGAGGCTGTTGAAAAAGTTGCTGATGTCGGCCCCAATCCCGGAGGACGAACTCCCAAACTGCGTCTGCATCTGCTGCAGTTGTTCCAGTTGCGCATTCAGGCTGCTGTTTTGCTGGGTCTCCTGATTGAGCTGGATTTCGAGAATCGGATCGCGCAAGCTCTCGATTTTGTCGAGCAACACCCCTGTCCCCAGGCTGAGCGCTCCAATGACTACCGGATCGCCCGGCTCCGTCACTGCCGTCTCGCGCGAATACCCCGTCGTATTCGCATTGGCCACGTTGTTCGAACTCGTTTCCAGTTCCTGCTGGCTCACCGACAACCCGCTCAGCGCGATCGACAGAGACCCGAATAGACCCGACATGATTACTCCCCCGTTCGCGGCGGCGCGTGCTGTGCCTGCGCACGCAGCATCCGTGCGTCTTGCAGGTTCGCATCCTGAACGTGCATTGTCCGATTAAGAACGCCAGGAGGTGGCCGGTACGTGGCCGCGCAACTTGCGACCATCCGTTCCAGGATCGCCAGGCTGCGTTGCATGTGCCGCAACAGCGACCAGTGCACCCGCGTCAGATACTGAATCCGCGTCCGAAGCGCGGCCCATTCCTCCTCAACCGCCAAGCTATGCGCGGCTTTTTCCGCGTGTGTCCCCACCGCACCGCCCGTCCGTGCAGAGCCCATTAGGGTTCGGCGGCGCATGCTTTCTGCGCGCAGTTCGTCTTCCAGTTGGCTCCATTGCCGGCAGAGTTCCGCCTGATGTGCCGCCCCACGCGCAATCGCTTCCGTATCGCGCTCGACCAGCGCCAGACGGCTCGCCTCCAAACTGTTGGCCAGCATCCGCACGACCGTCATCCGCTGGTCGAGTAATCTCCCCAGTGCTGGGACCGAATTGTCGAGATCGTTCATGACTCAGTCTGGTCAGGCGAGATCGTCCAGTTCGTGCTTCGGAGTGTCCGGGTCGGACTCCGGATCCTGTTTTTCTTCTTCGTTCTCGCGCGCCTCGGGAGCCGGCGCCCGCCTTCGCCGCGGCTCCGGATCGCGCTCCTGGCGGCGCTTCTCGAGCACGCGCAACAGCGCTGGATCGACTCCGTTCGTGATCAGCGGGTCCACACATCACCACCGTTAGCCCGGCTCTCCGCCACTCCACTCGGCGGCCATCGCGCTCGCAACGCGTGTGGCGTCGACCATGTACCCGCCGCTGCGGATGGCCTGGGCGAGCGATGCCACCTTGGCCTGCCTGATTTCCGGGGCCGCTAACGCCTGTGCCGTCAGGGCCCCGATGCGCGCCGGATCAAATGAAAAGTTCGCTCGATCCCCCGCCGTACTCGCCTCCGCCGTTGCGCCCGTCTGGTTCCCGGCGGTCCCCTTCGCCGCCCGTTCCGTGCCCGTGTTTTGCGGTTGCTGCAGACCGTTCGTGGTAAGGTCAGTTCTCATCGCTGACTCCAATCTCGCCTGCCTTTCTCATCGGCAGATTCTTAGCAATCCTTAATGTGGCGCGTCCTGGCCGCTCGCGCCGAAGCTCAACTTCGCCCAACTTCTAAGATCGGCTGGATCCCCAAAAACTTTAGCTCTCCGGTCCGCACTCCCGTTCAGCTTCCGCCCGCGCCCTTTGGTGCCGGCAGATGGCGCAGGATGAGCCGCGCGATTCCGATCCCGCCCCCCGCGCTTACCGCTCCCGCCAGGGCCTGCGCCCCCATCCTGCGGTAGTCGCTCGCCCCCGGCGTCTCATCCTTCGGATCGAAGGCGAAACTGTTCTCGAGCGAATCAAACAACGATGTCAGCAGCACCGACTCGAACTCGCGTGCCGCTTTCTCTCCTTTGTCCGCTGGAGGCGCCGGTGTCCTCAGCTCGGTGGACCGGGCCGCAAGTGCAACCTCCATCAGATCACCTCCAGATCCGCGTCCAGCGCTCCCGCCGCCTTGATCGCCTGCAGGATCGAGATCACATCGCGCGCACTCGCACCCATCCGTTGCAAGCCCCCGACCAGTTCGTCGATGCTTGCGCCTTCCGTGATCTCCAGCCGTTTGGCTGCGCTGTCTTTGGCCTGCACCTCGGTCTGCGGCACAACTTCAGTCTTGCCCAGCGATTGTCCATTCGGCTGCGAAACCACATAGCTGGTCGAAATCTCGACCGAAAAGCCCCCATGCAGAACCGAGACTGCCCCCAGCCTCACGTCTTTCCCCATCACGATCGTTCCTGTGCGTTCGTTCACCACCACGCGAGCCCGGTAATGGACCTCGATGACCAGGTTCTCGATTTTCGCGAGAATCGCGGTCAGGTTCTCGATCCCGGTCGCACTGGGATTCACTTCGACCCGGCCGCCGTCACGCGCGCTCGCCACTTCATGTCCGAATTCCTTATTGATCGCGTCGGAAATTTCTTTCGCCGTCGAAAAGTCCGGCTCCCGCAGCAGCAGCGATACGGGAGCCAGCCGGTTGAAGTCGAACGCCAGGCTCCGCTCCACTCGCCCGCCCGACGGAATTCTTCCGATCGTCGGATGGTTCATCTGCTTGGTCGCGCTCGCGCCGCCCGCCGCAAACCCTCCCACCGCCACCGGACCCTGCGCCGCCGCATAGACCTGTCCATCCGCGCCGTATAACGGAGTCAGCAGCAGCAGCCCGCCTTCCAGACTCTTGGCATCCCCGATCGACGACACCGTTACATCCAGTACCGTGCCGGGCCGCGCAAACGCCGGCAGATTCGTGGTCACGAATACCGACGCGACATTATTCACCCGGGCCGTGGCCGGAGGAATCTGCGCCCCCATGCGCTGCATAATGTTGGCGAGCGTCTGCGTCGTAAAGACCGTCTGCTGGCTGTCGCCCGTTCGCGTCAGCCCCACCACCATCCCATATCCGATCAGCGCATTGTCGCGCACGCCTTCGACCGCCGTCAGGTCGCCGATCTTGACCGGCAGCGGCTCGGTTGCCGAGAGTGGCGCAACCCAGATCCCAATCAACAGACCGATCGAGAGCAATGCCTTCCGGATGCTCTTGTCCCCGTGACCTCTGTGCCCTCTGTGGTTAACGCTCTTTTCCCGCATGCGCCAAACCATCTCCCTAAAAATTCAAAATCCGTAAAATGGCCCGCAGAATCGGATGCGGAGGCCGCACGCTATCGGAAATCACGCCCTTGCCCTTGACCGCCAGTTCGAGATCGCCAATCGAGCTCGAGGCCACCGTATTATCCGGACCGATGTCGCCCCGGCGCACGATGCCGCGCAGCCGCACCGTCTCTTTTTCGTGGTTCATGTTGATGACGCGCTCCGCCTCGATCACCATGTTTCCGCTCGCCAGCACGGCCACCACGCGTCCCGCCAGCCTTGTCGTCAGGCTCGACGAGGAGTCTGCCTGCCCTTTGCCCGCCAGCGTCTCCGACGATTGCAGCCCGAGCAAGCTGGCTACTCCGCTGGTCTTCAGCTTGCCGGGAAGGGAAGTGATTCCCGAACTCGCATTGAAAGTACGCGCCGTCGAAACGTCGCCCGCATTCGACGACGTCAGGCTGTGAGCCACCACGATCGTGATCAGATCGCCCGGAACCATCGCCTTGTAGTCGGTCGCGAGCGACGCCATCCGCCCGGCATCCAGCCAGCAACTGCCCAAGGTTGCCGACGGCGCCGGCGATGTCGTCTGCACCCGCGCGATGTATTGCGCCAGACTGTCCTTCGCGTCCTTCTTCGAGGCGCACAGACCGCCTGCCGTCCCCATCAAAAACAGTCCCAGCCAAAGTGCCTTCACGCAAGCCCCCGGTACGTCTCTTCCTGCATCCGGCCTATTGCGGCAGGGCCTCGACGAAGGCCGGCCCCGCTACCCGCGCCCGGAAAGCGCGCCCTTCTTGTCCCCGCACGAAAATGACATCCCCCATCGCGCCCCGCTCCAGACAGGTGACCGGTGCCGTCATGCGCACACCCGTGACGGCCAGCACGGCCATCACTTTGCGGCCCGGCTCCACGATGGCGGTCGGGGCCGGCAAGCTTCCACCTGTAGTTGCCCCGCTGCACGGTGCGGCTGGCACGGGCTGGCTGGTGTGCACCCAGGTGAGAAAGGGCAGACACGCGGCCCGCTCGATGCACGCGAGCTGGAAGCGCAGCAGTTTGGTGTCCGCCTCGCGGCACACCGATGTGACTCTTAATTTGTGTGAACCGGCGGCGGGCACGGCCAGCGGCACGTCCACATCCCAGGCCGGAGTCGGCGATTCTTTCGGAAGCCGGGCACGAAGCTCGCTCGCGATGGCCTGCCCAATCTCCTCGTGGGTGACGAGCGTCCGTGGAACATAGTTCTGTGCTTCCGCCTGGCGCATCGCCGCGCAAATAACCAGACCCGCGCCGACCGCTGTGGCAAATGACATCCGCCTGGCTCGATTCATTCGATCCGGCCTCTCCGCCGAATTAGTGCCCCAGGTTGTTGATCAGTTGAAACATCTGATCCGCCGCCTGCACCACGCGCGAGCTCGCTTCATACGAGCGCTGCGCGACGATCATGTTGATGAACTCATCCACCACGCTCACATTCGATTGCTCGAGATACCCTTGCTCGATCTGCCCCAGACCATCCGACCCGCCCGGCGTTCCCACCACCGCATCGCCCGACGCCGTCGTGGCCGTGAACAGGTTTCCGCCCGAGCTGTTCAATCCCCCCGAATTCGGAAACATCGCCAGCTGCAGGCTGCCCACCTGCTGTGCCGCGGTCTGTCCCGGCAACGTGACTGAAACCGTGCCATCGGAGGCGATCGTCACCGACGTGGCGCTTTGCGGGATCGTAATCGCCGGCTGAAGCGGGTTCCCATTCGCCGTGACCACGTTTCCCTGCGAGTCCGTGTGAAAGCTGCCCCCGCGCGTATAGGCCGTTTCTCCCGATGGCAGCAGCACCTGAAAGAATCCCTGTCCTTCGATGGCCATGTCGAGCTGGTTCCCGGTCGCGCTCAGATCGCCCTGCAGTTGCAGAATTTCCGACGCCGAAGTGCGCGTGCCCAGCCCCACCTGCAGTCCCGCCGCAACCGTGGTCTGCTGCGACGCTGCCGAGCCCGGCATGATGATGTTCTGATAAATCAGATCCTGAAACTGCATGCGGCTGCTGCGGAACCCAGTCGTGCTCGAGTTCGCCAGATTGTTGGCAATTGTGTCCAGATTGGTCTGCTGCGCCTGCATTCCGCTCGCGGCCGTATAAAGCGCTCGAAACATGACTTCCTCCTCAACCTAGACTTTCGCCAGCTCGCTGGCGGCAATGTGATTGAATTCCGTATCGAACAGGCTCATCGCCCGCCCCAGCATTTCCGCCTCGCGCTGCACTTCAATCAGCGACGCGACCGATGCAATCGCATTCACGTTCGACGATTCCAGCGCCCCCTGCCGCAGCGTCACCGACTGTGCCGCTTGCCCGCTGCCGGCCGGCGCCGCCAGCAACGTTCCGCCCTCGGATGTAAGCTTGGTTCCCGCCGGAAAATCCACCACCCGAAGCTGTCCCGCTATCGCTCCGTTCACCGACAACGTTCCGTCCGCACTGATCGTCACCGTGCCCGACGGAACCCGAATCGCCGCCTGATCGCCGAGCGCCGGATCGCCCAGCACCCGATCCCCAGCCGCCGTCACCAGTTCGCCCGCGCTCGAGACCTGAAAGCTGCCATTGCGCGTGTAGCGGGTCCCGCGCGGCGTTTCGATGGCAAAAAATCCGCTCCCTTCCATTCCCACGTCCAACTGATTCCCCGTGCTGGTCAAATTCCCAGCGCTCAAATCAAGGTGCGTCCCTTCGAGCACTCCATAGTCATTGGTCGCAAGGTTCAGCGCATTCGACGCAGCCGGGCGCGCCAGTGCCACCAGCGACTGAAACGTCGTCTGCTCGCCCCGAAACCCGTTCGTATTGACGTTGGCCAGATTGTGCGCCGCGACATCGAGCGCCTGGCTCTGTGCCCGCAATCCCGCGCTGGCCGCATAGAATCCGCTGTCCACGTGTCACCTCGTGGAGTCGCGTGCAAGCGGGTAGCCACGCCACAGAGGTTAGCGGCTTCACATGTAGCGTGAAATCAATAGATTGAACTTGCAAGGCGGGAAGAAAAATTGGAACGCTCTTATAGAAATGTGGTGCAGGCAAGAGTTGCCCGTACGAACCCGGCCCGGGCGGCAAACCATGCCTCCGCGCCATCCTTCAGTTATGCAACTGCAGACACACCGAGACCGCTTCCCCTGCGAACAACATCACCGTTTCCAGATTGTCGCCATCCGCCATCGACCGGACGCTGTACTCTTCGCCTTTGATCACCGTCGGCACACTCAACATGCATTGTCCATCCGTGGCCGCCAGCTTGTTCTTAAAGTTTCCGGCGATCATGTTGCTGATTTCTCCCAGCGCATCCGAGATCTGCTCCTCCGACTCCGCAATCTCCGCACTCAGCATGCACTTCGTCATCTCGCGCGCCGTCGTTCGTGCGCACGTAATTGTCAGGATCCCGCACAGCGCTCCCGCCAGCCCCACCATCGCCGTGAATTCCCGCTTCGGCGCGTGCTCCGTCTTCGATACCGGCTTCACCCGCTGTCCCACCATGATTTCGAATACTTCCTCCACTGCGAGTTCGAGAACCGGCAGCCAGTTCTCTTCATGCGACCGCACCGCCAATGAAGTGTCTGTGCTCATGACTTCTTCCCAATCACCGGTAACACGTGTTCTTTCACCTGCTCCGGCGTAAATGGCTTGCGGATATATCCCTTCGCCCCCGCTGTGAGCGCCTGCACCACATGGTTTTCGCTGCCTTCGGTCGTGATCATCACCACCGGAACTCCCTTGGCATTCTCCACTCCACCCAGCGCCCGAACGAACTCCAGCCCGTCCATCACCGGCATGTTGATGTCGCACAGAATCAGGTCGACTGGCTCTTTTCCCAGCGCCGCCAGCGCCTCTGCCCCGTTTCCGGCTTCCACTATTTTTTCGAGTTCGACCCCTGCTTGCCGCAGCGACCGCTCCACGATCTTGCGCATCACCGACGAATCGTCCACAATGAGCGCCCGGATCTTCTCCATAATTTCCACCCACGCGCGGATCCCGCTTCCAATTCGCCAACCCGCTTGCCATTCTTCCGGTTGACTTAAATATCATCGGCAGGCTAGCTCGCCACTTTAGGCTCTCTTTTCCCCCATCACGACCCGATAGGTCCCGTATCCCATCCCGGACTGCATCATGATCTGTACCTGTGAAAAATGGGGGCGACCGACCTTAGCCCAGCGCTTTAGCGCTGGGAGAGTGTAGAAAGAAATCCAAATCTCGGAGGGACGACCCGCGCTGCCTCCGGCCGACTGCTTTCTCCGCTACGAAATACCGCCCTTCACGGTGCTCCCACCGCCACGCACCGGAACACAACCACCTTATCCGACGTGGTCGTCACCGATGTCGCATACGTCGCCGAAGTAGCCGTAAACGTCGTCACCTTCGTCGCCAGATTGGCATTCGCGTTAAACTCCGCCACCGGCACCGCCAGCGCCGCCGCCAACCCCACTCCCGCCACTGACGAAAAATCGTACTCATAAAGGTTGTATGCCACACCCGCCGTCAACCCACTCACGTTCACGTCAAGTTGAACATTCGTCATCCACGCCGCCGGAGGCCGGTTCGTGCAGCTTCGTCCCCAACTGCTGCTCCCGATCATCCCGTTCTCATAGTCATATTCCGCCAGCGGATCCAGCGGATTCGGCACTTCATCGGTGTAAGTCGGGCCCGCAATCGTAATCGCCACCGGCAACGTTTCCGAATCTCGATCCACCGGCCCAGCCACCGAAAATCCGTAATTATGCGGACCAGAAATCGCCACCGTGTCATATCCCGTTCCGCCCGCGCCCGTATGAATGGTTACGTCCCCCGGAATCACAATCGAATACCCGTGCGCATGCTTCCGGTTCGCACCCTCCCGAGTCTGCGCCAGCGAACCAAACGTGTACCCAAATACATACGGCGTGCAGCCCACATCATCCGCTCCCGCTCCCGGAGGAATCGCCGGATTCGATGTGAACTTATCCCCCGACATCGTGTACGCTCCGTGATCTTCTATATAGAGCACGTCATCGACGTAGTAAGTCGCATCACTAGGCGAGTGATTCGTCCCGATCTTGATCACCGTCACCTCATGATCGTATTGCGGATCGCGATACCCATTGATCAGCACTCCAACCGTCACCTGGTGTCCGCGGATGACTTCCTTCTTCACCCACGTCATGTATTGCTCATATCCCGTCATCCCCGGAGTCTGCGCCGTGTAATCAAATGTCGACCCCTGCAGCCGCGAATTCGACAGACACTGCGCCGCATCCGCATACACGTTCGGCCCCGAGGCGCCCGTTCCCGGATCCTCAATGAGCAACTGCGCGTTGTAGTCGACGTTCCCATGATGCGCCCTGCAAGCCCCATCCGGACCCGACTGCGACAATCCCGTCCCGCACACCAGCCGCGCATTGAACTGCGACATCCATTGCCCATTGTTCAGTCCCGCCTCCATCATCGACACTTCCCCGCAATACCCGTCGTTGTTCTCCCACTGGTAAAACGGAGTCACTGTTTGCCGCGGATAGATGAAGTAAGTCGTCGGAGGAGGAATCGTTCCATCGACTAATTGCTGCGTGCAGTTTGGTTCATTAGCGCGAACCGAAGTCACGAACGCCAGATTGAAAAGCAAAGCTGCCGCAGAAGTTGCAGTCGCGATCGCGAGCGAAGCAAGTCTGATCTTCTTCACCGATGAACCCTCACGCAAAACGAAAGCCAGGAGACGGCTCTCGAACAAAGTTCCTTATTCTCGCACGATTCGAAAGAGCGGACGAGCCGAGGCGAAACCGTCCAATCGCAGAAAAAAGACGAGGAGCAACCCGCGACCACAATCTTGGGAAACTCCTTGACGTCGCGCCTCACATCTCTAGAATTCTAGAAGCGGATCAATAATCACGGCCAAGCCGAATCGGGTCCGAAGCTTAGTCGCCGAGGCGGCAGCTGCAACTAAGTTATTTGAAATCAAGATTGTGAAGAGCATGCACAGCGCAACTCGTTGATACTAAAGCACCACAATTTTCGCAGCACGCAAGTGATCCCAGACCCAAAACCCTCACTACCCCGCGCCATCGAGCGTGTTCCAATGAAACAAATGCCAGACCAAGAGCCACAGCCCCGCCCGCCCGAGACTTCGCTCTTGCACATTTCTAAATGGCAGAAACTAATTCTGTCTTTGTTGCTCGTTCTGGCGACGCTGGCGCTTTACAACCCGGTCACGCGCGCTCCGTTTCTCAACCTCGACGACGATCTGTACATCACGCAGAATTCAAACGTCCGCGCCGGACTCACGCGCCAATCGGTCGCCTGGGCATTTCACACGTTCGCCAATACCAACTGGCATCCGCTGACGTGGCTCTCGCATGAACTCGATTGCCAACTGTTCGGACTGAACCCCGCTGGCCCGCACATGGTAAACGTGCTGCTGCACGCGGCCTGCGCCGCGCTGCTGTTCTGGATGCTCGCATCCGCAACCGGCATGACGGGCCGCGGCCTGATGGTGGCCGCTCTGTTTGCGCTGCATCCCATCAACGTCGAATCGGTCGCGTGGATCGCCGAGCGCAAGAACGTCCTCAGCATGCTTTTCTTTTTGCTCGCGCTCGCTGCCTACGGAAGCTACGCGCGCCATCGCGGAATCGGCCGTTACCTCGCCGTCACGGTTCTTTACGCGTTGGCGCTGATGGCCAAGCCCCAAGTCATCACGTTCCCGTTCGCGCTGCTGTTACTGGATTACTGGCCGCTGCGAAGGATCGCGGCGGAAGAAAAACACGCGGGAATAGATCGCTTTGGAAAGGGCGCGTCTTCAGCCGTGCCGTCCGGAACTCAAACAGAAATACGGGCTTTAGCCCCTGAGGGCATCCCGCGAAGCTTCGTCAGCCTCGTGGTCGAAAAACTTCCATGGTTCGCGCTCTCCGCCGCGAGCGCGCTGATCACAATGAAAGCGCAGAGCGCCGCCCGCCATGAAGAACTCCCGCTGTGGGAACACCTCGCAAACGCGGCGTTGTCGTACGCGAAATACATTGGCAACACCTTCTGGCCCGCGAATCTCGCGCCCATGTACCCGCACCCGGGACGCACCATCAGCATTCCCGCCGCGTCGCTTTCCGCGCTGGCAATTCTGGCGTTCACCATCTTCGTCGTCATCTTCCGCGACCGCCGCTACCTGTTCGTCGGCTGGTTCTGGTTTCTGGGAACGATGGTTCCGATGATCGGAATCGTGCAGGTCGGAGTCCAAGCCATGGCCGACCGCTACGCTTACATTCCGCTGCTCGGAATTTTCGTGATCGTCTGCTGGGGCGCAGCAGATCTGTTGGAGTCGTGGCGCGTTCCGGCTGCTGTTACGCTGGCGACGAGCGTGATTGTTCTCGCGGCCACATCATTCGCGTTGCACCGCCAGGTCAACTTCTGGACCGGCAACTTCACCCTCTGGCGCCACACGCTCGACATCACCGAGCGCAACTTCATCGCCGAAGATAACGCCGCTACCGCGCTGCTGGCGCAGGGAAGGACTGACGATGCGATCCAGTATTTCCGCCGCGCCAACGCGATTCGTCCCGGCGACCCAGTCAGTGCGCTCAACATCGCCACTTACGAGCAGCAGCACGGCAACCTGCCAGCCGCGATCGACGGATATCGGAAGATTTTCGATCTGACGGCCGATCCCGGATTGCTCGCGCTCGCCCACGTGAACCGCGGATATGCCTACCTTGCGCTGAAACAGGAAGACAATGCGAAGCAGGATTTCGAGGCCGCGCTCCAGCGGCAGACAGAGAACCAGTCAGCGTATGTAGGCCTCGGGCTCATTGCGCAGAAAGCCGGCGATTGGGACCACGCGGCGCAGGATTTCGGGCACGCGATCAACATCCAGCCCACTCCATTTGCCTATGAACTGCTCGCGCAGGTGCTGGAATCCTCGGGCCGAAAAGAAGCAGCGGAAGCCGCGCGCGCCGAAGCCCAGCGCATGAATTCGGCTCTCACACACGGTGCCGCGGCGGGGGATCCTTCACAGGCTCCCCACACCGCTTCCCCAAGCACACCGTGAACCGGCTGAATCGAGGCGGCTCAAAGATGATGTCCTTGTCCGCGACGGCGATTCAGTCGTATGCGGCGGGGCAGCTTCACTCCCGCCGGCACACAAGGGATCACTTTCCTGTTCCCGTTAACGAAACAGACTGCGAGCCCGCGCCATCAGTGATTTGTAGCGTTGCCGCCCGTTTTCCGGTCGTGGTTGGCTTGAACGTCACCGTGATCGTGCAGTTCGCTCCGGTCAACAGATCGCTGCCGCAAGCCGACTTCGCGGTGAAGTCTGCGGGATTGGCGCCTGCCAGTGCCACACCCCCGAACGTGAGCGAGGTGGCCTCATCGTTCGTAAAGATCACAGTTTGCGCTTTGCTGGTTTTGCCTACCGTCTCACTGCCTAGGTTCATATTCAGCGGCGAGACGCTCACCGCTTGGGTGTTGTTCAGCAAGATGGTGACCCAGTCCTGGGACGTCCATGCCGCATTGCCGGCTACGGCCATGTCGAGCATGCCGTCGCTGTTGAAATCTCCCAAGGCAATGCCGGAGTTATCTACGCCGCCGACCCATGGCCCTTCGTCCAGATTGAAGGTGCCGTCGCCGTTGCCGGTATAGACCAGCGCCGCTCCCCAGGTGTTTTGTCCGCTGTATTCGGTGTCGCAGGCGCTGAACTGGACGGCCAGTGCGAGATCAAGCTTGCCGTCTTGGTTGAGATCGGCGGCTCCGATCCAGTACGGACTGGATCCACCGCTCGGATAGCATTGTTCCCAGGTGCCGAAGTTATAAGGGGTACCCGCTGTGAACGTGCCGTCGCCCTTGCCTAGCAGAATCACGAACGATCCGGAATCGTCCCAGCTGCTGATCGCCAAGTCCAGCTTGCCGTCGTGATTGAAATCGGCGGCTGTGAATCCGACCGGGTTGATGACCGAAGGCGTGAGGAGCGGGGCCTGGAATGTGCCGTCGCCATTGCCGAGCAGAAGATTGACTGCTGTCGCGCCGTAGTTGGTGAGGGCGATATCCAGCTTGCCATCGTTGTTGAAGTCGCCGATCGCCATGCTTGCGGCTTCCGATCCGCTGGCGCCGACGATAACGTTTGCCGTCCCGTAAACGCCCTTACCGTTGTTGAGCAGCACGCTCAGGCTGCCATCTGCGTTCGAGGTCAGAATGTCCAGCTTGCCGTTGCCTCGGATGTCGGCCAACGTCACGCTGTAGGACTGCTGCGTAGTCCCGGTGGAATAGTAAACAGGCGCTTTGAACTTCCCCTTGCCGGTGCCGAGCAACACAGCGACTTCGTTGTTCGGACACCCGCCTCCGCTGTTGGTCATGTTCGCCACCACATCCACCTTGTGATCTCCATTGACGTCACCCAAGGCGATGTAAGTGACCGGGCCACGGTTGGCTTGGCCGCAACCGACTGCGGTGGAGATCGGACTCCCGAATACGCCGTGCGAACTGCCCAGCAGCACGGCAATTCCAACGCCTGTTCCGCCGCCCGCTTCCACTATGTCCAGGTTGCCGTCGTTGTTCATGTCGGCCGTTGCGATACCGTTGACGAGGCCGCTCCAGGTGTAGCCGTAGCTTTGGCTGCTGCGGAAAGTGCCGTCTCCGTTGCCGAGGCCCACCGTCACCCACTCGCCGGCACTGTTCGACGTGGCGAAGTCCAATTTCTTGTCGCCATTAAAGTCGGCGACCACCACATTGCTCGGATAGCCGTCCGTCGCGAACGACTCTGCGGCGGCGAATCCGCCTTTTCCATTGCCCAGCATGGTCCATACCGCGGACGAAGAATACGAACTCACGACCAGGTCGTTCTTCCCATCGCCATTGATATCGGTGATTACGATGGAATCGATCCACGAGGGACCATAGAGTACCGGCGTCTTGAACGTGCCATCGCCGTTGTTCATATAGACGTAGGCGCCGTTCCCGGTTCCCAGCACCACGTCGCCGTCGTCGCCCTTCTTGAGTTGCCCGATGGCCACCGCCATAACGCCAGAATTGGAACCTTGCTGGTAAAACACTGGCGATTGGAAAGTACCGTCGCCGTTGCCGATCAACACAAAAATACCGTCACTCTCGTATGCGTTCGCGACTATCAGATCGGGCTTTCCGTCATGATTAACATCCCCGGCGGTGATGGCCCCCGTATAATTCGAGGCGGTGATTGCCACTGCCGTCGGAGCCAGGAATGTTCCATCGCCGTTGCCCAGAAAAACGTCGACGCCATTGCTGGGATCGATCGCGAGGATGTCGAGGTGTCCGTTGCCGCGGAGATCGGCAGCGATCAATCCGCTAGCCTTCTCATTGTTCGCGGGAGGGCCAATCTCTGGATACGACGCTTTGAGAGTGAAGCCGCCCGCGCCGTTGCCCAGGAAGATCCAGAGCGTGCCTATGTTGGAGCCGCAGTTCCCCGTGCCCGACACAACGGCAAAGTCCAGATTCCCATCATTATTGAAGTCGCCCGTAACAATGCCGCCCTCCAAAGTGCACGAAAACGTAGTAATCGACGCGACGGGCCCGAAGCCGCCCGCGCCGTTGCCCAGCATAATGCCCACTCCCGCCGTGTTGCCGTTGTCATCCAGTGTCAGCAGATCCGGCACTCCATCATTGTTGAAGTCGCCAACGGCAAGCGCCTGGACGGGAATCGGGCTGTAATTGGCGATCACCGAGCCGCCGTTAAAGAACCTGGGGTTCACGAAAGTTGCTGGCGCCGGTTGCGCGAACAGAACACTGCTGAGAGCCACTACCGTCAGAGCCGAGAGGAAAATTCCAAGTGCACGAAGAAAAGCCGGCCGTTGCTTTCCCGCCAAAGTTGATTGGTTCAGTCTGTCAATTTGTTGCCGAGTTGATTTCATAAACTCTCCTGGAAGTAAAGAATTCTGCCGTTGCTGGGGAAGCGTGAAGTAGTTCAATATCTACGGCTGATAGATCTGCACGATGTTGTAAACATTGCCTTGGAACTGAACGGTCTGGTCTCCGCCGCCGAAGCAATAGAGCACGTTCTTGTAGACGGCGGAGCCAGGCCAGATGAGGCCCTGCGGCATACCGGTCTCCTTCGTCCACTTGTTCTTTGACACCTTGAACGATTCCGTGTTTTCGACTGGCCCACCGCCGCCGAACCCACCCGCTACGTACAGCGACCCCTTGGCGGAGCCCGTGCAGGACGCGTTCGTTGGTGTGAGCTCAGCCGCAAGAGATGTCCACGAATTCGTGGACACGTTGTAGCCTTCATTGTCCCCAGTGAGTCCGGACGCGCTGTACCCGCCAGCCGCCACAATCGTGGTCCCAACCAGCCCTACCGAGGGCTCGGACTTTCCCACCAGCAGCGGAGCCTCTTCTGTCCAGGTACTGGTTGCAGGATTGTAGCTTTCGACCGTGTTGAGCCGGAGGGAGCCGCTGCCATTCCCCCCGATGACGTAGACGATGTTCTTGTATACCGCAGCGGCGGCGCTATCTCTCGCGGTGGGCATCGCTGCCTTCGAGGACCACGTGTTGGTCTTCGGGCTATATGCCCATACGGCGTTGGTCACCGTCGTCCCATCGTTGCTTCCGCCGAAGATGTATAAAACGTTCTTCACCACCGCGCCGGCTCCGTCGAAGGTCGTTGTTGGAATGGCCGCGCCGGTGCTCCAGGTGTTGGCGACCAGGTCATAGATTTGGTTGTTGGCGACGACCGCGGTATCGGTCACCCCGCCGACCACATAGATCTTGCTGCCGATCACCCCCGCCATCGGGGCTTTCAGGGCCACCGGCATCGCTGCGCCGCTCGTCCAGGTGTTATGGTTTACCTCTGGCGACGCCAATTCCAGCTCACTCTGCGCCTGCACCCCATCTCCATACGTCCCCATCCCCGGCAGCAAGATGATTCCCGCCAGAAATAACAGCCCACTTAGCCCCAAAATCACAAACAACCCTCTGCTGAACTCACGGTAGGACGCCGGCATAAAACCTCCTTGTAACGTGGATTAAGTGCAACCTCTTGCAGCCCATTTTCGGAGTGTCCCCACACCCGAATCTCGGCTATAATCCTCGGAATCCCTCCCCCCGGCAATCGACACGAACGGTCATGAACGGGCATTAGCGGACATTGGCCGAAATTTGAGGGATTTCCACGTCTTCTCAGCCCCATTCGAAACGTCGCCTCGACTCCTGGAAGGAGATCGCCGCCTTTTTTGAGCGCGACGAGCGCACCGTGCGGCGCTGGGAGATTGAGCGCGGCCTGCCCGTCCACCGGGTACCTGGCAGCGCCCGTGGTGTCGTCTATGCTTTTGCCAATGAGTTGGAAGAATGGCTGCGGCGTGGGCAGTCGCAACCAATGAAAGAAACCGAGTCGGACCCGAAACTGCCGGCCGCAATTTCGGTCGTTGTTCCGGACTTACCTGCGGAGTCCAGCCAGAATGTCGCTCCCACGCTTCGCCGAGGAGCTGACAACTTATCGGACGCGGTGCCCCCGAAAACCGAGAGCATGACCCCGCCAGTGCGAATCCTGCCATGGGTGGTTGCCGGTGCATTGGCGATAGCGGTTTTCGCCGGCATTTATTCCTATCGCCAAACCGCCCGCTTCCGCGCCCGAGCCGCCGCCGTTCAACCCAACCCACGCGCCCCTGGCCGCTCCGGCCCTCCCGATGCGGTCGCCGTGCTTCCTTTCACGAATGGAGGCGGAGACGCCAATACCGACTATCTCAGCGACGGCATTACCGAATCCCTGATCAACAACCTCGCCCACGTTCCCGGGCTCAAGGTCAGGTCTCGCAATTCGGTATTTCGCTACAAAGGGAAGGATGTGGACGTGCAAAAGGTCGGTAACGATCTGGGCGTGTCCGCAGTGGTGAGCGGACGAGTGGTCCCGCGAGGGAACAACATCGAAGTCAGCGCCGAGCTCACCGATGCTCGCGACAACAGCGTGATTTGGGGACAGCACTACAGCGGTAAGAGCACACAGATACTCTCGTTGCAGCAACAGATCGCAGGGGACATTGCCGACAAGTTACGCTTCAAGCTCACTGTTTCGGAAAAACAACAGGTAACCCGGCAAGGCACGCAGAATCCTGACGCCTACGATTTGTATTTAAAGGGGCGTTATGCATGGAACCGGCGAACGGCTCCCGACCTCGACAAGGCCATCTCCTTTTTCAATCAGGCCATCGCCAAAGACCCCGGCTATGCTCTGGCCTATTCGGGTCTCGCCGATGCCCATACCTCAATGCCTAACTTTCGCGGCGCTCCCAGCGACAGTTTTCCGAAGTCGAATGCCGCCGCCCGCAAGGCCTTGGAGCTCGACCCGACCTTGGCCCACCCCCATGCCATTCTGGGCATGAATGAAACGCAGTACGATTGGGATTTCGCCGGGGGTGAGGCAGAGTTCAAAAAAGCTCTCGAACTCGACCCCAACGATGCGACCGCCCATCAATGGTATGCCGAAACTCTGGATAGGATTGGTGGCCGGCAGCAGGAAGCGCTGGCGGAGATCAATCGTGCGCAACAGCTCGATCCGCAGTCGCCTGTCATCAAAAGGGAACTCGGAGGCATTCTCACCACCGCGCGACGCTACGACGATGCGATTGCCGTCTGCAAGAAGCTCGCGGCCGATGAGCCAACCTTCGCCATCGCGCACGATTGCCTGGCCAAAGCATACTGGGCGAAACGCATCTACCCGCAGGTGATTGAAGAGTTCAAAATCGAGGGCCAACTCTCCGGCGAGCCAGACCACGTTGAGTATGGGGATGCGCTGGAACGGGGCTTTCGTTCGGCAGGCTGGAAGGGCGCTCTCACCGAGGCAGTCGAATTGCACAAAGCCCAAAGGGCGAAGACGGGCTACTTCTCCGCCGAAGAAATTGCCCAGCTCTATGCTGACATGGGAGACAAAGATGAAGCCTTCCGATGGCTCGACATTGCCTATCAGGAGCACGATTGGCTGCTGATCGGTTTGAAAACTTTCGTCCCGTTCGACCCGTTGCGCTCGGACCCACGCTACGCCGCGATGGTCCGCAAAGTCGGGTTGCCGTAGTAATCTCCAATGGCCGGTCGAGGCTCTTTTTGCTTTTCGTGAAAACAGGGCCTACATCGGTTCGCCGATTGCTATCTTGCGCAAATCCGTTATGCTTGTATTCGCGGAGATGACCGCGATATGACCCTGCTCGATGCCCAGCCGTTCGACGTCGCCCGCGCCCGGCGGCGCAAAATTAAGATCGCTGTCGCAATAATCGTTGTGAT